>Ga0208012_1000031_pt1 | contig 59731 bp, 121 predicted proteins | sample 15BtaG_FD_184090 | JGI IMG/M metagenome (GOLD analysis project Ga0208012, IMG submission 184090) | Marine viral communities from the Subarctic Pacific Ocean - 15B_ETSP_OMZ_AT15312_CsCl metaG (SPAdes) (version 2) | ecosystem: Environmental > Aquatic > Marine > Oceanic | place: Pacific Ocean... | reverse complement strand
GAGGCGTTCAATGAATTGTACGCAAGAAAGCACTGGGGAGGCCGCGCCCAAAAGGAGCCGGGCTGGGCCGCGTATGCGGATCAGGAACTATCCAGAGCGCCAGCTCTGATGAATTCCGTTCCCTCTGGCCACAGGGTATTGAACTCATCAGAGCGGGAGGCGTTAGCGTAGTGCCGGGCACAATGTTCGCTTTTCCAGGGTGGAAACAGATTAGTCGCATAAAGCTTCGTGCGGCACAGTAGAATATCCAAATGGATTACGTAGATGTTATAATCCCGGCCTACAACCCCGGGACATTTTTAGATGAGGCGATCCAAAGCGCCTTGGGCCAATCCCACAATAAGATAAATATCATTGTGGTTGATGACCATTCCCAAGAAGACGTTGAAAAGATAACTAAGAAATATAATAACATCACTTATATTAGAAATGATAAAAACCTTGGGCCTGCGGCTTCGAGGAACATAGCGATAAAAGCTTCGGACGCTCCATACATCTCCCTGCTTGATGCTGATGATCTCTGGAGGTCAGACAAGTTGCGTCTCTCTCTGGACGAATTTAAAAAGCATCCAGAGATAGGAATGACCTGTGGCAACTACCAGATTCTTGTTGATCGAAAGAGACTTATGAAGCCATTTTATAAAGGTCCGATCAAGATCGACTGGCACAAGATGATGAGACAAAATTTTGTTGCCTCTTGCTCTACTACAATAAGAAGAGATGTGATGGAAGAGCTCGGTGGGTTTAATGAAGAATATTGGATCAGCGAAGATTATGATATGTGGACGAGAATTTCCGAAAAATATCCCATTCACTATATTCATGAGGTTCTTTACCACTACTCCTGGATCAGGGAAGACGGCTCATCTCTTACCAAAAGGGCAGATATTCAGGCGAAACATGACTTTAACATTGCCAAGATCAGAGCAGAGTCGAGAGCTCGAGTGAATACTGCTAATATTCAATAATATATTGCAATATATATTATTAAATATAAGTCACCAGATAGCACAATTAAGCGGAGAAGGCGAGATGATCATAGAACTAATAAAATTAGCTACCCATTTAGACGAGAGGGGGCTTGTGAAAGAAGCGGATTACTTGGACGCGGTTATAAAGAAAGCAACTAAAGATTTCGGTTCGAGTGATGGGCTGTGGGATGAGGACTCTCGTCGGGACGATGAATACGGGGAGGAGCAAGAACTTTACGAGGAGGGTTGGGACCGAGTCGATATGACAAACATAACTCCCAGTCCCAGGGGCGGGAGGCATATGTACTCGGCCCAAGCCCTGGCGGCGCTTCCATACGATCCACATATAGGACTAGAGGGCCGCCAGCTTGGGCATTATCTTTATGCGTTCAGGGCTGCTGCCGGTGGTGTTCGACCCAAAGCCTCGCCGAGACTAAGGAGGGACTCAGAGCTATTAAGCATATGGAATAGGGGACTTGCCAATGGGAGAAGAGAATACGAAAGACTCCATTCTGAGCCGGTCAGCTTCGAGGAACGTATCGAGCCGGTTGATATAGCAATGGAAAGAGTGCCTGCGCAGCCAGTTGTTGAAGACTGGCACGCAGAACTTAAAGCAATGGAAAGAGTGCCTGCGCGGAGCGACAGGCGATGGCTTGATGGACCCTACGGAAGACAACCGGGACCGCATGACCTGATTGACTCATAACGAATAATTGGATAAAATGGACCAAGAGGCCCAAATATAAAAATAAGGGGAGTGGTACACATATTATGAGTCGTTTTAATAAAATAGCCAATCTGCACAGGGCGGTCATCGAAGCCGGACCCATACAGGCCGCGGCTCCACTCATATCGATCCGCAAGTCCGGATCCACCTCGGAAGAGGGCGAAGCTTCGATGTTCGGAGTTGACCTGTCCTCGTATTCTAAAATAATTTTATCTAGAAGTGAGATAGTCAGAATTTCAGAGTCTGATCAGCCCTCCTCTCCAGTGGTCTTTGCGAAGCCAAACGGCCTTTGGTACGGATGCGGAACAGAGTGGCTGGAGTTCGCAGAGTCGGGGCTTTCTAAGTATAGAGAAAAGATAAATTATATTTACGAACTAGAGTTATCAGAATCTGTATTGCGCATTGCGAATGAAGATGACCTGAAAACCTTTTACTGGCACTTCTCTGTCCCTATAAAAAGAGGGGATCACCACAACCCAATAGACTGGAAAGAAGTTGCCACGGAATATTCTGGAATAGAAATTTGCCCATATTTGCCGAGCATGAGGATGGAGTACAACTGGTATTATCCATGGGACGCGGCCTCCGGGTGTATATGGAGCCAGAAGGGAGTAAGGAACCTCAATCTTATTGCCAAAAGAAGCTGATACTAACTCCACGGATGGTGGACTTTAGCAATGAATATCATTATTAAAATAATAGGAACAATATAATGGGAACAAGAGTTACTGGAAGGCAAATTTTAGATGATTCAATAACTGGAGATGATGTAAATGAAAGCTCTTTAAGTATATCTGAACTAAAAGATGCGGATGCAGACACCAAAATAGAAGTAGAGAAATCACCAGATGAAGATAAAATAAGATTTTCAACCGCCGGAACGGAAAGGCTCTTAATTGAGACTGATGGCGGAATTGGATTCGGCACCGGCTCAGTCCCCGGGGCTGCCGGGTCTTGGAGTTATTACACCTTCAAGGGCGGAGGGGTTAGGGTTCAGGGGAACAACTTTTATTGTGATAATAACAGGGGATTGTTCTGGGGAGACTCCTCCGTGCAGATAAAGGGGGATGCGGCGTCCGAGACCCTGGACCTAAAGGCCAATTATACGACCTACATTCGCCTCGAGGGGACTTCCGGCAACATAGGCATAGGAACAGGCACCCCGACGGCTCCCGTCCATCTGGGGGGAAATATGAAGATAGATGGAGGGGTCAAGGTTTCAATCACGGACATTTCTTCAAATTATTCCGCGACGGAAAGTGATTATTTATTAAGATGCAACCCGATAAGTACGATAGATATTGCCCTTCCGGCCAGGGGGACATCCGCGGGAATGAAGTTAATAATAAAAGATGCAACCGGAAATGCCGGAACAAATAGAATAAGAATAAATCCATCATCTCCGGATACAATAGATGGCGCGGCAAGCTTTGATTTGAATATAAATCACGCAAGCATAACAATAATATGCGATGGAATAAATGGTTGGATGATAACAGGATAATATCTTTAAAAGATAATTAAAATTACCACGGAGCAGAAAGTGAATAGATTAGAAAAAATAAGTCAGATACATAAAACTATTTTAAAAATAGGATCAGAAAGAATAGACGGAAGTTTAGTATTTAAATCAAATGTTTCGGAAAGGCCGCTACTTGTATATGTATATCCAGGAGTCCATGGCGGAGGCCAATCATATGTGGGGGGAGTGGTGGAAGGAATGTCTCGTCCCGATAACTCCATTGTTGTGGTGGCCGCGGGACCCGATGCCAGTTGGGCCAGAATGATGGCAGCCGGAGAGGCGGCGCTGAATGGGGACAAGGCATCCTCGATCCGGCTCGTCGGATGGAGCGCGGGAGCCCGGGGAATAGCAAGGGCAAAGGCCGCCCATTCTTTTAATAAAATAATTTATGCGGACCCATCTCCTCCGAGCCTGATCGGAACCGACCACGGAAATGCTATTATGTATTATAATCCATCAAATTGGTCGGGGCGATATGAACATCTCGGCACCATGCAAAAGCAACTCGCCGTCGAAATGGGAGAAGGAAAGGCCAGGGAAATAAAAGAAACACATGAGGGATTATTAATGTTGTCCCTCACAAATATTTTTTAATCTCGCGGGGACCACCACAAATAATCCCGGAGATTTAATAAAGCAAAAAAAGCCCCGGTTTATATATATAATTAATGAAAGCCGCAAGGCAAAGAACAAAGGCCCCCAGCGGGGCCTTATTTTTTTATACAAACAATCCCCAATTTATTTAATAAATAAATGAATTTCAACAAAAAAGCCCACCACCCCAAAGTCCCCTGGTTTTTATATAAAAATGGAAAAACCGAACCACACCCAAGTTTCCACGAACGAATACCAATGAAAATCAACATTTAATTCAGTCCAAACATCCATTTATTTTTAATTGTGGGCCAGAATGGAATTAAATGGAATTAAATGGGATTAAGTGGGACAGAATAAAGCCCCAGTTTAAATAAAAAATAATCCAGAGTTGTTGAATAGGAATTTAAAATAAGTATTCCCAATAGAATAGGGATTGATTATCCCCAGTAAGAGATAGAATAAAATTAAATACTAAGAGATAAGTAAAAGAATAACCTATAGGGCTATACAGGATTTTTTAAATTATAAGTAAGTAACCATAAAGAGCTATAAGTCCAAATCCCCCACTTCGGCCCTAAGGGGATAAGGTTATTTTTTAAATTATTGATTCTAAACAATGGGGAGTGCTGAATTTAAAATCATTGATTCTGAGCAATTGAAGCAGATGCAGCATTCCCCTGCAGCATTATTTAAAATCATTGATTCTGAGCAATTGAAGCAGATGTGGTGCGCGCCGCGCGTAACACGCCGCTGGTGGGCCGTCAAGCCATATAACCATATAGTTGCAATACATATATGTATTTATTTCTTTTATTCTTTTATGTATTGCGTTGCACGTTTGTTTATTTGTTGTGCGCTAATACATTTACTGTGCGCTATACGTTTATTAGTGTACGGCTTATGTTTATTTGGTGTTCGTTTATGTATTGATGTGTTGGATAAATGTATTGTTATTGGGATATTCTTATCGATACTTCTATTTATCTGTGGGAATAAATGATTTGGTTGGGCTGGTGGAGTGCCCTGTTGAACCGTGAGGGCTGTTATTTCGTTTTTCTTATAGGGGTTGGAAACTTTTATTTGATGTTTGGGCTTTGGAACAAAAGTATGGGGGGTTTTGGGGTCGCCCCGATGGGCCGAGAGGGCGGGGCGACTGACATTGGACTATGACGGTATAACTTCCGCAAATAAGATCGATTCATTATAGGTAAGTAAAGAGAGGTAACATGGGCGACAAGCAAGGTGAAGAAATCGTTGGAGATAAAAATATAATCGTTGAAACCGTTGAGGTTCAGGTTTGTGGGGGCTGCTATGATGCGGTCGGGATTGCTGGTCGCAAGCTCCCAGGGGCCAAGTGGAATAGCTATAATGGTTCGCGCGCCGAGCAAAAGTCATATTCCAGATGGCACCTTGCTTCGCTGCCTCCAGAACACCCAGATGAGACGAGAGAGCTTGAGAGGATAAGCTGTCCACACATCGGAGGCGGCGGGTTTCTTGGCGTAGCTGTTTGGGCATATGGCGTTTGGAGGGTGACAAGCCAATAAGGCTACCTCGATAAATAAGATCGATTCATTATAGTGATATGAAGGGAGAATAGAAATGATTCAAGCACCAGAAATGATTGCCTCTATCGTAAGCCGAGTGGAGTCGGCAGGAGGCTCCGCTCTACTTGTTGGCGGAGCGGTGATTGACTCCCTTGAGGGAAGGCTTCCCAAAGATTGGGATATTGAGGTTTTCGGCCTCTCCTTTGAAAGGCTCACCGAGATTTTTTCGGATCTTTCCCCGAAAGTAGTCGGGGCTTCGTTTGGGGTTCTCAAGCTGTCCGCCGCTGAATGTGATGGTCTTGATATTGATATAAATGTTCCGAGGCTCGACAATCATGTTGGGCTGGGTCATAACGATCTGATGGTAGACCTCGATCCAAACATGACGTTTGAGGAAGCCTGTCGTCGGCGTGATTTCACGATCAATGCTATGGCACTTGATCTCAGTACGGGGAAGATCGTTGATCCCTTTGGAGGAATGGAGGATCTGTCTAACGGAGTTCTTCGAGCTACCGATCCTGAGCTTTTTGGCCAAGACCCGCTAAGGGGGCTTCGGGCGATGCAACTTCTTGCTCGAAAAGCAAAGGTTGTTGATCCTGCTACGATGAACATTATTCGTGGCATGGCCGATTCATTTCCACACCTTGCAAAAGAACGTGTGCATGAGGAGTTTCGCAAGTTGCTCTTGAAGGCTCCCGCTCCATCTGTGGGTCTTGAGTTCTTGAGGGAGTCTGGCTGGATCTCTAACTTTCCTGAGCTTTCCGCCTTGATTGGATGTGAGCAACACCCAGAATGGCATCCAGAAGGGGATGTGTGGATACATAGCTTGCACACGGTTGATAGTGCCGCATGGGTTCGCGATAACGCCGATATTCCGAGCGATTGGATTGAGGCATTTATGTTTGGTACAATGTGTCATGATGTTGGGAAGCCAGTAACCACGATTACTCCAGCGATGGTCGCGAACGATGAGGCCTCCAAGGAGCGTTTGTGGACGGCATGGGGACATGATCGCGCAGGTATGCCGATTGTGGAATCATTTTTGCGACGCATGATGAATAATAAAGGTATTATCGAAAAGACCGCGGCTATCGTTGGCGAACACATGCAACCGTGGAACCTGTTTCAGGGGAAGGCTAAGGTGGGCGGTTGGAAGCGGTTGCATAATCGAATCAGGCTCGACGTTCTTGGGTGGATGTGCAAGTGTGATTCTTGCGGCGGCCCGTCCGTTCACATTGGAGATGCCGATTTTGAACACAAGACGAGTGAAATGTGCTGGGATCATTTTTCTGAGTTTGGAGCAGAGCCAATAGAACCCGTTCTTATGGGAAGGCACCTTATAGAGGCTGGAGTTCCAGCGGGAAGACACTTTGGCGATATGCTGAAGGCATCCTTTGATGCCCAAATGGAAGACGAAACTCTAAGTCAAAGTGACTTGCTGGAAGTAGCCCTTACTTCTCTAAAATGAGAAGGGGGATAAAAGTTCGATAAATAAGATCGATTTATTATAGTAAAGCATAAGGAGATAGAAAAATGAACACCAAGACAAAGGTAGCACCGCTACGCGAAAAGAAGTGGCAACTTGGCTACCTTATCGCTCTATATGATCAGCTCGAACGAGAGCTGAACGATGTCGAGCCTTTTCTCGGCATGAGCCTCGCAGAGCTAAAATGCGAGACAGGGCGCGAGGCCCAGAGCCTTGAGGACAGTAGAGGCGAGGATGCCGTCGCATTTGCCAAGAATAATGCGGCAGCGGCTTATCGGCGGCTTATGAGAGTACTGTTGTCTAATAAATAAGATCGATTCATTACGCTTAGGTGTAGAGAGAAACAAAAAAACAAACGAGGAACAAAATGACCGCTTCTGAAATCATGCTAACCGCCATGGAAAACACCTACGCCGCCGCGACTGCGGCGGCCGATGGAGCCTTAGATGATCACATCAAAGGTCTCGAACAGCGCAAGGGTCGAGGCTCTTATGTCGCGGGAGTCACCGATAAGGCCACTCTGTTCGAGTTCTTTGCGGCTGCCGCGCCGAGTGCCGTTGTCGTATCCCATGAGGATATGGAGGCCTCCTTTCCTGGCAGTACATATTCCCCATGTACATACGTTAGGGTGGATATTCCAGCGGAGTACACGGCTCGTCTTGGAGTGGTATCGTTGCAAAGCCTTCTCTCCAAGATTCTCCCTGGATCTACCTCCTCGCAGCTTTCCGTTAGACGATCACTGCATAGTCATAAGCTAAACGGGGAGGAGATTCCGACAATGGAGATCGTGCTTGACGGCGTTGAATCCGATCTGCCCGAAACCGATCATGCCTTTGTGATCATCGGCCCTGGCGATAGCGGCCAGATGGTCTGGACATGGCATCCTGGGTCACCTACTGCCGCTCCGACCGAGGAGATGGTATCCACGCTGGCGGGGATTCAGGTCAAGGTATCCGTGGCTTAGTCTGCATGGAGATAGATGAGGGTGGGCAGGCGTTCCACCCTCATCTTCGGTAGCAGATACTGTGGAGGCGATGTTTCGCCCCAAAATGAGGTAGCAGCTTCTTCCATAAATAAGATCGATTCATTATAGTTTAGTCGATTGTAACTTGCAGCAACTGCTTTTTATTTCTTCCATAAATAAGATCGATTCATTATAGGTAAGTGTAGAGAGGACAAACCACTTTTACTTTTCCCCTCTTTACACTGGAGCTTATCATGGCATCATCCGCGAAAGTCGAGGCACACCTCAGCGACATCGTCGCCAAAATTGTGGCCAGCCTCGAAAAGGGAGAGATCCCTTGGCACAAGCCTTGGGACGGAACCTCAATGGTTCCACATAACTTTGCCACTGGCAAAGAGTATAACGGCCTCAACTTTCTGTTGATGCTCATGTCGGGTCGCTCCGACACCCGCTGGGCGGGGTATAAGCAGGCGAAGAAAATGGGGGCGACGGTTCGCAAGGGAGAAAAGGCCTTCTATGGCCTACGCCCCAGAATGATCCGCCACCCTGAAGGCCTCACGAAAAACGGAAAACCAGTAATGGTCTGCATCGGGTTTGCGGTTTTCGCCGCCTTCAATGCAGAGCAGATGGATGGCACCCCAGAGATCGAGGTGATTGACGAGATCGACCCATCGATCGGATTTGAAAAGGCGGCCGCTGTATTGGCCAAGTCAAAGGCTGTAGTCGGTCACGGCGGGAATCGGGCCTGCTATAGCCCAAGTAGTGATGAGATCACCCTGCCACCAGCGGGCGCGTTTACATCGGTTGCTCACTATTGGGCGACCGCCATGCACGAGCTTGTCCACTGGACGGGTCACTCTGAGCGTATGAATCGAGAAGGTGTGGGCCAAACCCTGCGTACCCGTGAGAGCTATGCGTTTGAAGAGCTTGTAGCTGAGATGGGTTCGGCATTCCTTTGTCACGAGCTTGGGATCTCACGACCTGAGATCTTTAAAAATCACGAAGCCTACATCGGGTCTTGGATTCGCTGTCTCAAAAAAGATCCGAGAAAAATCTCGGAGGCCGCAGGGCAAGCGAACCGTGCCATCAAGTTTCTAAGGGAGCTTTAGACAAATGGAATGGGGCCGTATACGGCCCCATTCCCCCGTAGGCACGAACGCACTTGTTCCATAAATAAGATCGATTCATTATAGTGATATGAAGGGAGAATAGAAAATGTTTAAAGTAGTAGTGAATAGTTGTTATGGCGGCTTCGGGTTGTCATCTGCGGCAGAAGAATGGCTGACTGCTCGTGGGGCTGATCCTGAGTCTTTTTATTACAATAATAGGCACGATCCCCTTCTCGTAGAGTGTGTGCTCGCGCTCGGAGAGGAGGCGGCCTCTGGGCCGAACGCCTCGCTTGAGGTGGAATGCCATGAGGGGTGCAGGTATGTAATATCTGAGTATGACGGTCTGGAGAGCGTTAGCACACCTGAGTCCACAAAATGGGTTCAGGTGGCATACTAAAACTTTTGAGTTGCGATCGAGTCTGGCGGTGATTCTCGCAGGGCGGCCGAGGTTTGTGGTTTTCTTCGGCCGCCCAACTCATGTCTCAAATGTTTCTATATAACTTCCATAAATAAGATCGATTCATTATAGGTAAGTGTAGAGAGGACAAACCACTTTTACTTTTCCCCTCTTTGCGTTGGAGTTTATCATGGATATTCAAACTGCAAACTCGGCGGCCGTAGCTGGCGGCTTCCTTCATCTTCGTTCTTATGAGAGCAAGACTTCTGGCGAGATCGCCCATTACACGGTAAACGGAAAGGTTAGTTACCTGTCCCTGTTGGAGCGATCGGCGATCGTGCTGGCCGAGATGACTGCCGAGACGGTGTTCGCGAACTGCGGAGTTCAAGGTGTTGACCTTGAAACTTGCCGCAAGGCTCTTGCGGAGCAGTCCGCAAGTTACGAGAAAAGTATTTCTCGGATCGCCGCTGGTGGCGGCTCTACCGACTACAACTATGTACAAGACGGGTTGGCCCGACTTGCGTCAGACCCTCAAGGGGATCTTTACCTCTGGGGCTTGATTGTCTCCAAAGACACCGTACAGCGCGGAGTTTACAAGGCGGTAACCTCCGCTGACAAGACGCTGGTAAAACGCTGGATCCAGCGTCAGGCTCCAGCGAGCAAGTTCCGCAGGTTCAAGCTTACCGCCGGCTCTTATGAGTACGTATCCATCGGAGGCGAGAGGGTCGGATAACTCCCATAGGGGCGCGGATATCCGCGCCCCGCTTCGGGCTATACTTATAAGCAATAACTTCCATAAATAAGATCGATTCATTATAGGTAAGTGTAGAGAGGACAAACCACCTTTCTCGGAGGGATGAGGAAATGGAAGGAATATACATTGAAGCGCGCGAGGGCGAGCTTTGCTATGCTCATGCCATTTATCATAACGGAACAGAGGGGTATTGCCTCCGTACCTTCTCGGCGTGTACGCTTGAGTATATCCGAGAAAAAACAAGGGACATTCTAACAAATCCGAATATCTTTGAATACGCTCCAATGGGCGGCCTCGTTTCCCGTAAATAAGATCGATTCATTATAGCGAAGTATAGGGAGGATGTGATGGCCAAAAAGCCCCAAATCGTAAACGAGAGGAAAAAAAAGCGGATTGTTGTTTCGGCACCTCGCCGCCGCGACGAGGGGGCGATTGGCCTTATTCTTCGGGCAGGGGCGGGTGCTGGAAAGCATCAATCAAAGGCCTCAAGGGGCGACGGGCGACGAGGAAAGGGCAAGGCTCAGCGTTACGCGAAGCACCGCAAGTCTTGGTAATGCGCCAGTGGTGCGACTCCAGCGGAGCAGGGGTTTGTGGTTCTCCCTGCTCCGCGCTTTCATCTTATCACTTTTCGATAAGTAAGATCGATTTATCATGGATTACACGAACTGCCTTCGGCCTCTTTGCTGGGGAGTGAGTGACTTGGGCAAAAACTTTATAAATAAGATCGATTCATTATAGGTAAGTGTAGAGAGGACAAACCACCTTTCTCGGAGGATTGAAAATGAGCTTTATCAACGATTTAGAGTTAGAAGCGTCTTGCCGTATTGCCGAGGCAGGTGGATCGCTGGCTGGGATCGGTGCTGGTTTCGGCGCGGTGTGTGCATGGCTCGGCCCTCTGGCCGACATGTTGCCCCCTGCGAGGGATGGCAAGGCCAAGAGCGGAAAGATTGATCGCATCGGTCGCCCGCTTCAGGCAGGCCGAGGCCAAGGCCTGTTCGATGATGTGATCCCTATGACGATTGTTGAGGGGGCCATTGTAGAGATGGTGCCAGTTGCCCTCAAGGGGTCAAAGGGCCGAGGTTACGGCAACCGTGATTTGACCCTTCATTACAAGATTCCCACCGCTATGGCGGCGGCTGAGACTCCCCTTTGGGTGATTCTGGTGAGGGAGATGGGCGGAGAACTGCAGATGAGGCGGATCAACGCCTCGGAAGTGATCAGGGCTCAAGACCTCGGAGAGTTGCCCCCTGAGACTGTCAAGCTACGTGCCGATATTCGGAAGTACAAAAAGGCTGACGGCACGATAAAGAAGTTTGAATATACTCGATTTCGGATCGAGTGGGCGCGAGTGGCAAAACATCGCCCCGATCTATGGCTGGATCAGGACTGGGTTGCGTTTGATGCGCGCGCTCCGATCCCCATCCACTACGCATAGGGCGAGCAAAGAGCGAGAAGGGGGCCGCCTGCGGCCCCCTTCTTTTTTTGGGCAAAAGTTTTTCATAAGACTATACACGCAGGTGTGCTTACGAAATAACTCCCATAAATAAGATCGATTCATTATAGTGATATGAAGGGCAGAATAACTCAGCCCAGAAAGGAGATAGAAAATGGAAGTAACAGTTTTGCACGCCGATCACGGCATTTCCGATGAGCAGCAAGCGCACGTGAACGCCGTGATCGCAGAGCAGGTAGATGGGTTCTTTATTCGTCAAGTGGAGATTCCCGCTGAGTTGGGGACTGTTCCTTGCGGGCTTCACGGCCCAGCTATGGGCGATGAGCCAGTATTAGAAACTGAAGTAGAACGGATTGTGCGATTTAGCGCAAATGATCCACGCACGTGGGCAGATCGCATGATTGATCGTCCCACGCGGCCAGTTGGGTATGTTCAGGTGATTGGGGTTCGAGATGGTGAGGCGGCCACGTTGTTCACTGTTTATGGTGGCCCGCTGGCCCCTCAAAACCCTGACGACCCAGATAACCACGATGCGGATGCGGCAAGAGAGTTTTGGGCGGCGCACGCGCTTAGCAAGTAGGATCAGAAGGGTTGGTAGCTCAGTTGGTAGAGCAATCGGCTTTTAACCGATCGGCCGAGGGTTCGAGCCCCTCTCGACCCACCACTTTTCTATGCTAATATAAACGTACTTACGTGCAGATGGGGTGAGGCGACACTGGCAGTCGCACCGGGTTGTTACCCCGGCCGTTGTAGGTTCGAGTCCTACTGCCCCAGCCATTTCCATCTTTCATTAAATAATCCAATAACTCCCATAAATAAGATCGATTCATTATAGGCAAGTGTATGGAGGATGAGATGACCGAAGTAATGCTGAATCAAATGTTCGACGCGATCAATCAAGCCCACTTTGAAGGGATGATTTCTACAATCCCCGTAAAATGGAATAGTCGCCTTACCTCCACTGCGGGTCGGTGTCACTTTACAAAGCGGATGGGAGTTTCTACCCCTACGAAGATCGACCTTAGTCTTGGTATTTTTAGAAATGAAAATATGGATGCCAGCAAGATCCGAGAAACTCTTATTCACGAGATGGTACACGCCTATCTTCTTCAGGTCAAAAACCTTGGGGGCCACGGCTATGAGTTTCAATCAATGATGACTCGGATCACTGGAGTTAGAAAAAATCATCGGTGTCACACCCTTGATACAGCAGGGCTTGGTCGAAAAACTCAGCCTAAAAATGTTCAGCTTATCTGCGATCGGTGCGGTGTAGTTGGCACCAGAAGCCGTATGCCAAAAAACCCAAGGGCCACCTATTATCATAAAGGCTGTGGGGCTTCTCTTTCGTTCCGCAAGATAAAATGATGCAAAGTTTTTGCCCAGAGAACTGGGCGGCGAGGAAAACAATGAAGATCGGTGATTTGGTTCGTTATGTTCGCGCGCGTCCAGAGGAGGCTCACTTCGTTTTTGAGGTAGCCGCAGTTATGGATGATGATGGGCTTTGGGTTATGCTGACCGAGGAGAATGAGGAAGCCCCAGATGTTGAGGTCTTTCCAGGTGTTATGGGGGGCTTTGGCTGCTGGGAGGAGGCCAAAGAGTTCGAGGTAGTGAGTCGTCAAAACTCCCATAAATAAGATCGATTCATTATAGGTAAGTGAAGGGAGGATGAGATGCAGAATATACCCGATGATTGGCACTGTTACTATGTTGATTGCGAATGGTGCGGCCGTAACTATCATGCGTCAGAAGGCTCGTGTGGCTGTGAGTCCGAGGCCGTAGCAGGGTCTGATCGTCCTTGGCTTGAGAACTCTGGATATACACTGAGCTATGGATACTGGGAGCGAAAAGTACGGACACGGACACATACTTGCAGAAAAGATCATAAAGATGGGAAGGTCAAGGCTGGCCAGCTATATAGAAGCACAACTTACAGAAAAATATGCGATGATACTGGGCAATCCACTTTGTGGGTCAAAACGGCCGTTATAAACAATGGGGCGAAAAATGAGTGATTTTACCGCGATAGGAATAGCAGAAGGATTTATTCCATGCACCGATGAAGAAACTATTATCAAAGCATGGCAACACCTCATTGATACTGGCCTTGCATGGGAGCTTCAAGGGTGGTTCGGGCGCACTGCAATGGCACTAATAGAGTCAGGAGCATGTTCGAAGAATCTCGATAAATAAGATCGATTCATTATAGGTAAGTGAAAGGAGGATGAGATGAAAATAAATATTTCAAATACCGACGTTCTGAGCTTGACCCTGCATCGTAGTTGGGAGATTATAATCCCCGCCTATGAGGGATGGACTGTTCACCTCTCGCGCAGGGGAGGTGAGTATATAATGACATCTCCCATGACGGGCGTACACAGACTGTGCGTGGCCGAGACAACGGCGGATAGGCTTCGTGCTCATTGGGATGGATTTATTCGGACAAACTTCGCCTATCTCGTAGAGGTGGGGTAGGCCTCGGATGACAACTTTTTGCCCAAAATAGGGACCAAAAGATTGTTGCGATAAATAAGATCGACTTATTATAGAGATATGAAGGGAGGCGGAAAGTGAATAGAGCAAAAGGATGCAGTGGCCGTGGCGGTAATGCCAATGGAAAGAAGTATGAGGCTCGTCGTCACGGCGGGAACGGGGGAGGGAGGGGCAAGCGTCGTCGCGCCTCTGCTTCTCGGGTAGAGAAGGCTCACGAAACGGTCGAGCGTCGAGCTGGGAAGGCCGCAATCGAAGAAGCCATGCAAGAGGGCATGGCGCATGGGATCGAAGCCTACAATGCAAGCCTGTAAGGAGGACAAACTCCATGACTTGTTCGATAAATAAGATCGATTTATTATAGTAAAGCATAAGGAGATAGAAAATGTTTGATAAAGCGAGTGATGATTGCGTAGGCTCTCCGATTTACTTTGTAGATCCAGCTGAGAGGCCTGTTGCGAAAAGGCTGAGCGATCAGGAGGTTCAAGAAAGGCTTGATAATCTTAGTCGCATTGCAGATAGTGGTGGCTCTGTCGTTTCGGCGGCCTGTCGAAATGATGGAAGCAATGGGGTCATCTTTTCGATTGCGGCAGTTGTCGGCGGAGAGTTTTCTTTGAGGGAAATGGCCATTCCTCCGAGTGCTCCCATTCAGCTTGTCGAAGCCTTACTTATCGCCATTATTTCGGATACAGTAAAAGAGCTAAACGCACAAACCGATTGGAGCCTAAACAAGACGCTGTGCGGCTTTGGGCAGTGAGGGGTTTGCGATGATAATGTATGTTGGAGATCTGCACGGAGAGGTATCGGCCTTCGCTGAGATTGATCAAATAGCCAGAAAAAACAATGTTGATATTATCGTTCAAGTTGGAGACTCGGGAGTATCTTGGAACGACTCCTGTTCGGTAGTCAAGTATTTCAAAGAAAGAAACCTTGATAGCCCGATATGGTATAGCTGCGGAGGGAATCACGAGAACTGGGATAGGTGGCGTGCACACAAGTTGGAGCAAAAATCCAAAGTTGTCGAAATCGTATCTGGATTTTTTTGGGTAACCCGAGCGCACACGATTGAGCTTGATGGAAAGAGCCACCTGTTCTTTGGTGGGGCCGAGTCTATTGACAAACACATGAGAGTGGACGGTCTTACGTGGTGGGACTACGAAACACCTACCGCATCAGAGTTTTCGGATTTTTTTGAAGCATTTGACACCGGAAGGCCTGATATTGTAGTCGCGCACGAGGCTCCACTATGTGTGAGTCTGAATCGCAGTGGTCGCGACTCACAGGTCACCCCGAAAAATCTTCAAAATGTTATTAGACTCTCTAACCATCGGCCCGCTCATTACTACTTCGGGCATCATCATATACTTGAAAACTGGGATATAGATGGCACAAGATACTCTTGTTGCGGAATCGGAGGAGAATACGCAGAAGGGTAAACTTTTTGCCCAGTGTCGCCCAAACCCAAAGTAACAGAATATTCTTAGGTAAATAAGATCGATTCATTATAGTGATATGAAGGGAGATGAAAAATGAAAGCCGAGCTTGTACGATGGTCATGTGACTGCAAGGGAATCCATTTTCCTGATCATACCGAGGACATGATTATATGGGACTGCCGAGGGGACGACGACGATGATAGTCCGTACTTTTCTTCTCATTACAGAGAGAAAGAGTGGATGCCACTTGCCCCCCCAGAGGCTATAAAAATGCTTCGTCGCCTCAGTCGACTCTCCAGCGAGGGGGCTTGCTTTCTAAAAATCAAAACCCTCTGGGGGACATTGTGAGCAATAACTTAGTCTTTCTAACCAAATGCTGTGAGGCATACGATACATTTTATGGAGATACTCGCATATGCCGAGGGTGTGGCGCCGAATGGCCAACTCTCGTTGAAGTGAGTCGTAACGAGCATTTTAAGTGCTGTTATGCTCCAAAGGATATGGGACATATGGATGGCTGCCCAAACTCTGCTGAGAATAAAGGATAAGACTGTACCATGAAAATCTGTTTGACGGACTTTGCCTCAAAGAGGCATTTTGATAACCCAGAGTTCGCAGGAACTAAAATCCCATGTACTGTGGATCTATTTTCTTCTCGGGTTTCTGCTGCTGGATTCATAGACAAAGACCTTGTGGACGGGTACGCTCCATTCTGTAAGCACATTTTTATTGGGAACTTTGTAGGCGCGCTATCTGGAGTTAGCAGGATCACTCTTGAGAATAGAGAGTATTTGAACTCAGGATACTTTGCGCGGCGAGAGGGCGAGCTTCCGATTCTTACGCGATGGTTTGACTCGGATGATATTGAGCCATCCCCATCGCTATTTCTTGATCTTGTCCTCTACTCTGCAGAACACCTTGCAACTGAGGGCATCTACATTGAGGGAGACTGGGGGATTGTGTCTATAAACTCGGCGGAATCTGCCGATGAAAGCCCGATGCCACCAATAACAATGATGAGGAACGCCCTTGGAAAGCAAGAGGGCGGGAGCGGAGTCCCTCTCGATAGGGAGGAATATGAGCGATCCGTGTCATTTTGGTCGGAGTATGCCGTCATAAGGTAATAAAGGATTCTTCCATAAATAAGATCGATTCATTATAGTGATATGAAGGGAGAATAGAAAGAATGAAAAACTTAGATGATCATAGCGAAACCCGCGCAGAAGAAGCCGGAATGGCCCGATATATCGCCAACAATAGAGATCGGCTCAGACTGGAAGCGGCGATGAATGTTGCTCAAAAAGTGAAAGATGTGATATATAGTCATGGTCTTGGAAATATGAATCAGCCAGATGAGTTAGAGATTTTGGCGCGGCATCTTGCAGCGGCCTCAGTCGAGGTCATGGCCAACAAACATTGGAATAAAGCCACTGGTGATTAGTGATTACGGCTTCGGAGTGCAGGCAGGATGCCAACCTGCAAACAAACCTTGGAATAAACTCTGGCAGAAAACGAGACTCCCAAGGCAAGCCTCCAGTTTGGGGTCTGGACAAAACCTCATTTTCTTTGTGGGCTTCCGCCTTTATTCGGAAAATAAGATCGATTTATTATAGTAAAGCATAAGGAGATAGAAAAATGAATGAAGTTACAGAATATATATTTATCATCGGAACGATGGATGATTTTGAAACCATCGACGAGTTGATCGAGTATTTTGAAAACGACGAAGAAGATTGCCTAAACGCATCGCGATTTGATTTCGATTTACCATCACAGCTGGGTCACGATACGGCCCTTGATGTTGGTCGAGGCATGGCATTTGCAAGCGACTGGTGTGCAGATCATACGGTTTCCACGCTAATCCTCAGGCAGTAAAGTTATTTTTTAGATGGCGGGGCGGCAAGACAAATCGGGCGGTAGCTTATTGTGCACCTCCCCCAAATCTCGGTTACGCTACCCGCCGTCTAAAGATAAAAAACCCATACGCGGTCAAGCGCGTATGGTGAGCCAATGAATGGCTTTAGAAAAAACGGCACCCACTTGACCGCTGGGTGCCTTTATTTACATGCGCAAAACTTTTGCCCAGATCGTAATATTTTTTACGGACAGCGGGCAATCCAACTTTTCGATAAATAAGATCGATATGAAAGTTATTGGTGGAGGGTGAAATGTATTCAAGATTTATTAGAGACCTTGTCGTTACCTATATGGCTTCGGCCGACAAGGACAGAACTATGATCCGAAATGCGGAGTTCTGCGCGCGCGCGGGTAGGCCGAGCATGTATTGGCAATATAAAATCTCAGAAAATCTTGAAAACGCATTACTCTCCAGCGGCTTTGTTGTAGATCACTATACTACAAAGGAATATATCGGCTGTATGGCCCAGTACAAGAGAGGAGAACAATGATTATTGATTATTTAGATTTAGCTGCCAAATATGAACAGATTGCCAAAGATGGATTCCGTTATCAATATAAGGATGGGATAAAAAATAAAGTATACCTATCTGAGGAAGAAGCAGAGGAAGCAAGAAATCTTATTGTTGAGTATAAAAATAAACACGAAGAACTAATAATGCATCAAAACTAATGACAACGACATTTTGATTTGCCAATGATTCTTGTAATATCATCTGCGATAAATGATATTTTCTTGGGCCCACTGGTAGATATCTTTGAGGTAAAGTTGTGACCATCAGTAGTGATTATCTTCACGATTCTGTACAGTCCTGTTTTGCACTTTATTTCAACAGTGTCTCCAGATTTTAGTTTTTTTATATCCTCTTCCATCGGTTCAGTTTCTAAAAATAGTAGATTCAAACTGGACTATTGAAAATCCATGCTACTATATTTGCATATAGTGAGCGGGAGTGCGTGTGGACAATAGAAAGATAATGGCGTTTATTATTACCATTATCTTTCTATCTCCTGCTACATGGCTTGGTTGGCTGATAATCTCTAATAGAGATTGTTATTCTGTGGTGGGCAAAATCTTAGAAATACAAGAACTCCGTGATGATGCCCGTACTGAGTATAGGGCAAAAGTTTTACAGTTTCAAAATGGAACCATTGACATCGAAGAATATCGACGAGGTTATTCAATATGGATTCAAGAAGAGAACGAGTTGGCGTCATCGGTTGCGGGGCTTTACTCCGATGCCCGAAGAGATGAGTGCCTATAATGGGGCAAAAACTTTTCATACATTTATTTGAAACATTTATTATAATAAATGTATTATTATTTATTGTATCAACTTTTATTCTCGGCGATCGGGGCTTGATGGCATTAAATGTATTATCTGCATTGTCTTGCTATATCGCCATTGTGCTGAAGAAAAAACTTCAATAGTCGATTTATTTTTGATTCGTTGTCCCTGAGTGGGCTGTGCCTCGTTGTTATGATGGAGGCCATGGCGAGGCGTTCAAAATAAATCTCAGATTTGTTGTCCGCCAGCGGCCATTCTTGTCGTCTATAATAGTAGGGAAGGCGAGTTACCGCCAATAGTCCCAGACCTCGCGGCGAGGCGTTCAAAATAAATCTCAGATTTGTTGTCCGTGAACGAGTCGTTGGATCGTTATAATAGCAGAAGGAAGGAAAATATGACTAATCAAAAACTATTCACCCCAGCCCAACTTGAGGATTATCTCGCAGAGAGAGCCGCCTTTAGCCGAGGCATCCACCAAGACCTTCTCGATAAGGGGCCAGATTTTATGAAATCGTGGATCATCTCTGGGAAGGCCGAGCAAGTCCTGTTGCGTGATTTGGAAAATCTACGCTTGGATCTCCAGACTCCGCACGATGAACGATTGGCGAGAGAGCTAACCTGCTGGATAAACACCCCATACGGTAGCGATGACGTAGTGCCATGGGCGATAACTGCTCTTGAGTTTCTTAGGATGGGCGAGTTTCATGTTGCCGTGTCTACCGTCTGTATGATGCGCGAACACCTTTTTGAGAGTGGGCCAGAATCGCTAAACCTATTGACGGGGGATGTCTGGGCAGACTTCACTCCACTGCGCGGCGGAGTTGCGGGTGATGCGATTCGGCCAATCATTCTAAGGAGCGTCGAGGCTCACCCTCTTTATCGAACGCAAGATGAGATTCTTGATGCGGCTGACGATGAGTTTTTCGAACTAATGGAGGAAGAATGAAACACCGATTATTATGACAAGGCCTTGCTGTTCCGATTTTGCCACGGAACCCTAAGGCTGAAGGAGTCAGTTAGCCCAGCGCGAGGGTTGGTCGCGCCAATCAGCCAAAGGAAACACACATGGAAGATAACAAGAAGGATAGAAAGCCTATCCCCTGGTCTAAGGCCACGGCAGGGATGCGGGAAAATGTGCGTCGGATGCTCAAAGAAGGCCTAACCTTCTCTTGGGCCGATGACCGTCCCGATAAGACCATCAAATACACCGACGAACAGATTGATACTCTGTTTCGCGGGGAAGATTTGCCGCTCAAGTAGAGATAGGTGCCGCCTTGAGCTTTGGAGCCAAAGCTCAAGGCATTGCCCGCCGTAGGCTCCGAGGTTGTTTCGACAAATAAGATCGATTTATTATAAAAAAATGCTATAAAGACAAGGGGGAATTAGAAGTGGAAAAAGATATCGAAAATCTAATAGAGAGGTATGAGTTACGAATGAATAGTGCAAAGTGGAATATGGAAAGGGATATGGTTATTGCATTATCGTTTATCATTCGCGATCTACGGATACTGCTGAGTGGTAGCCGACCCGTGACAGTATGCAGCGTTGAGGAATAGTCCATTAGAGTGATGCCCAAATCTGAGGTGCGGCTTAGTCTTGTTTTCAGATTTGGGCAAAAGATTTTCATTTTTAGCATAGTGTCGATGGCCGAGAAAACTTCCATAAATAAGATCGATTCATTATAGGTAAGTGTAAGGGGCGCAAGATGCCTCCCGAACGCAGCCCATCACGGGCGATACGTGGGACGACCAGTTTCCCCACAATGGAGAATATTATGTCTATTTCGCTGTTTAATGATCAAAAGGTCGAATCTTCCGTTCAGATTATTCGGGAGACGATGAGCGTTTCGCTCAGCGATGATGGGACTCCGATCGTTTCGTTTGCAACGAATCGCGGCAAGGGTTCTGGAGCGCAGTCTATGGCTGTTGCCGATTATGCCGAATACGTTACGGCTCTTGAGGAGGTTGCCAAAAATGGAATCGAGGAACAGGCAGAAGAGAACCTTTCTCCTGCGGATACTGTTCGTCGGACTATCGCTATGGATAACGGCGTGATCACGTTTCGTGTCAAGAGCGGGAAGGGTGCCAAGCCAGCCAAGGTAAACTCGGCGGAGTTTTCCGATGTTGCCCAACTCTTGCGAGGAACCCTTGAGGCGGTCGAGGCGGCAGCGGAACGACTGGCTCCACAGGAGTAGTCAATATTGCCAACCCCTCTTTGCACGTGCAAAGAGGGGTTCTTCCCACCTTGGGGCGGGTTTGCTCGATAAATAAGATCGATTCGTTATAGAAACATGAAAGGAGACGGAATGCCCGTCTTCGGCCAGAGGAGACATTGCCATGCCAGTTAGTACAAGTACAGTTATTGAAGATCTAAAAGATCAAAATAAACAACTAGCAGATCGATTGGTCGCGATGTGCGGTCAGGCAGACGAGGATTGCCCGTCTGAACATAGGACTGAGCATTTTAGAGCAACAATGGCCGATGCTTATGATTACCTGCGAGAGATAGGATACCTAAAGCCAGCAACTCTTGATAAATAAGATCGATTCATTATAGAGATATGAAGGGATAATCCCCTCACTACTACCCTCCAAAGAACGGAAATAAAATGTCACTGTCATCCCTTTCGCCCGAGCAACTCGTTATTCTCTCAAAGGCTTCTGCCAAGGAAGCTAAGAGTGCGACTCCTGCTGCTGGTCTTTATACCGTTGAGCCATTCACCGTTACATTGAGTGGAGAGCTTTTGGTTTCAGAGGACGAACAATATGTTCCCACAACTTCCATTCCGCTTCTCGCCACAATGGTCGTTGCGCTCCATCGTGCAGGGTTTCAGCGTGATGGCATCCGAGATTTGATTATCAAGTCTGCGAAAGATGCCATGAGCAACGGAAGGCCAATCGGCGATGAGCTTGAAACAACCGTAGCCTACATGAAGAATGAGCTAAAGAGCCTGCAACTCGATCTTGCTCAGGGGCTTCCGAATAAGGTTCGAAAGGGTAAGGCTCGTTTGAATCGCGCCGAATGGTCTGCCGAGTAGGGCGGACGCGCCAAGAAGCCGCCCAAAAACGGGCGGCTTCAACGGGGCTTCTTTCATATCCTTTTTCATATCCTTGGGCAAAAACTTTACGCCCTTCTGTATCGTGGCATGAGCGACCAACAAAAGCTCGATAAATAAGATCGATTCATTATAGTAAAGTGAAGGGAAGACAAACAGGCCCGAAAAGGAGAATGAGATTATGCTTACGCGACGACAGTTTTTTGCACGAATGAGGAAGATTGGATATTCTAAGTCGAGACTTCAGTTTGCTCGGAATGGCCTCACCTATGTAAAGGACGACGATGGCGGCCGAATCACCGTTACGATTCCGAAGGGCCATGAAACAACTTTTCATATTATGGGCGATACTCCGAATAGCGGGATCTTCGTCAAGGTGCTTCCTGGCCGTCAGGTAAACTGGGGGATTCCAGTTGACACTGAAGATCTCGGACTTGAGATGTTGGAGGTCTGTCTTGGGCTTTGCTCTGGGGACATTCAGTTGGGCCATGAAAGATATGAAGGAGAATGAGATGAAAATGGATGAGATCACCCATTGGTGCGAAAAAACAGAGGCCGAATCAACCAAAACCGTTTGGCCAGAATATGACGCACAAGGAATCTACCTATGCCGAGTGTGCGAGGACTGCGAAGAGGTCAAGCTCAGTTGTTATCGCCCAGAAATCCTTACAGGCTATGGTCAGGCGGATGTGGACGAGCCTATCGAGGCCGAGAATGATCGCGCACTTTTGAGGGCAATGTCTTAAATACAGGCGTTGAAATAGATTATAATTAAGGAAAAAATAAAATAATAGTACGTTCCGACTGACCTCGGATAGTGGGTGTGGCGAGCTACCCATGAAGAAGCGGGATAGTTTCCGTAAAAAAAGCTGGTATGCCCTGCCATAAGTGGGTCGGTGCGGGTAGCCCCGAAGCCGTTTGGCGTGGAGGTATATTTTATATATTGGTGGAGCAGGTAGTAGAGGCTCGTGCATGGGTGCCTGTGGCGAAGGAATATATAAGAACCGGAGAAACGTCGGCGGCACTACCCACTTTTTATTGCATAAATTGGATAGGTGCATATATTACTATTGCTGGCCTTTGGTCAAGGTAACGCAAAAATTTGTTACCCATCTGCATCACTTTTATATAAAATTAAATTTGCAAATCTACCACTGAGAAGTATGAATATGGAATTATTTACCAGAAACCCGATGGGCGACTCCAAGATTACGGACAGGGGCGTACGCATAGAGGGCGAGTTTGTAGATATTCTGCGAGATTTTATCAAAAAGGTGGAGGCCGATGGGCCAGTAGATCTTCTTGATTTATCCGTAGTTCTGGGTTATTCTATCTCTGATATTATTCACCATGAAATTGTGATGAGGCGATGTGCCCCTGACCCCATAAGGAGAAAAAATGAATAAAGCTTTTTGGATAGTACTTTTTGCTATCTTTACATTTTCCGCAGCAGTAGCCACATATGTGCTGTAATTTAGAAATTGAAGGAGAGTAAATGGAAATTCTTACATTCGGGGAGTGGCTAAAAAATAATGGGTATGCCTTGAACAGGGATACAATAGAGAAGTATTCTTTCCTATATGAAGAATACGTATATGATATTTGCGCGCAGAAAGCGCAAGAAGATCTTGAAAAACTATGCGGCCCCGCGCACTCTCGGGGCAAAAACTTTACACACGCGCGCACTTCTTCCATAAATAAGATCGATTCATTATAGGTCCATGAAAGAGGGCGGACAGATGCTTATTCTAAAACGACGCGGCTGCGAAATATATCAAATGCTTCCAGACGGGACATGGAGGCTTTCAAAGACGTTCTCGACTATTCAAGAGGCAAGAAAGCATATGAAGTCGCGGCCTCAAAACCATACTTTTGACACGCGGCATTCCGGCAACCACAATCAGGAGTTAGAATAATGAGTAACGAACAACCAAAACTATTTAAATGCATGTCGTGTGGATATAAGAAAGTAGATGCTATGGCAAGCCCAAAGAATACAGCACTGTGTATTGACTGCACGGAAGAAGAAAACGACGCTGCCCGCGCCCAACAATGGGACTATATCGAAGGAATAGAACAATGAAAGCCAGATACACCCCAACAGTTCTTGGAGATTAGGCGATGGGGTTTATCCGAAAAATTGTTGGAATGATTTTGCTATTGTTTTCTGCGTTTTTTGCAGTCGGATTGCTTGGGGCAGTGGCGTTGATTTTCAATGGAGAGGCATTGTTTGGAACGGTAGAGCTTATAATTTCCTTTGTTCTTACTTCTGGGTTTTACTCTTTGGCGAAAAAGATTTACCCGAGCAGTTTGAAGATTTTCTGATAATTTATTTATTGGAGCCTTCAAAGAATAGGCGGGCCATCATTGGTCTGCCTTAAATTTTTGTAGATAGGATAAGAGCCGCAACCAGAGAGAGAATTACGGAAAAGGAAACTGCCTCGGCAAGCAGTTGTAATTTTCTTTCTTCGTCCACGATTGAAATTGTACGCATGTGTATGGGCAAAAAATTAACTAAATTTAATTAAAAATAAAGTTATTGAAAATCAAAAGAATAATTCCTATTCAACAATTATTTTTGATTATTTTCCAATCTCGACTTGAAAAAACGAAAGAGTTCGGTATATTTTACTTGACAGGAAGCAAACATATTATATTCAGTATATTGAATAGTGTATACTGCAGTTGGCTTCTTGGCTTCCTATGCTCATTGGGCCCCACTGACGTTGATTTTCAGCTACTTTATTCTCTTTGGATATGGAGCGCTATCTAAAAACAGTAAATAGTTTGCTTGAAACTGGGTTATTCCAAGATCCACCTGGGGAAGATTTCCAACTAAAGATAGTTGGAAGTAATTTTAGTTTATTTTTGGATTATGATTCCGTCCTGTGGTGGGAGAGGTACCGTAGATCAAGCGGAGAGGACGACTATCGAATAGTTTCTTTTGAAAAAGTTTTATCTAATGTCCCTCCCTCGGTCCAAGAGGGGTTATTGTTTCATTTAGATTTTTTCTCCCGAGACTTTGTTTCTTCTCGCAAGTAGAGACTATCAGAACAGCGGGCAAAAATTTGACATCTTTTTCGAAGGTATGGGAGCCTCGATTATATAATCGAAGCCCCCATCTTTGTTTTTGACTATGAAAGTCGGGCCGCCGCCTCTTCTACCGCGCCAACTGTGGAGCGAAGAAGTTCCGTAACTTCGGCAAACTCTGGTGCCGACACCTTTGCGGGCTTCGCACCCTTGCCGCTACGAACTCGGAAGTGAACCATGCCATCAACATTTGTGATGGTGCGCCGAACAGTATCCGCAGGAGAAAGGTTCTCTTCTGCCCGCTCCTCGATTCCATTTTGGGCGACTTCCTCAAGAGCCTCGATGTAGTCGCCGAAGTCCGAAACGGCCATCGACTGTGCTCCAGAACCCTTGCCCCGATTTGTTGCAAACGAAACAATTGGGGTGCCGTCATCGGCAAGCGAAACATTCATCGTTTCGCGAATGATTTGGACGGAAGATTCATCCTTCTGATCATTGAATAGTGAAATACTCATTTTTTCTTTTTCCTATTTTTTGGTTGATGGAGGAAGCCAACTCTCCCTCTCGCTTACCTATAATAAATCGATCTTATTTATGGAACTTCTCCGCCCCGACTCGCCCTCGCCCCCTGCCATATTGGGCAAAAACTTTTCATATCGTTCTAATTTATTCCTTTCCTGTTTTTGACGCTTTTTGCTTTATTTTTGGGCAAAAACTTAACAAGCCTTTCTATCTACCGATGATAGATTTTGATATAAATAATATCGATTTATTATATTTCGGTGAGAGAGGCGAGGTGCTTCGACCAAACCAGAGGTATATTATGATTGATGTTGTTTATGAGGGGAATACGTTTAGGTTTTATCTCGATGGGGGAAGGGCTTTTTGGCTCTGCGTCTCTCGCGGATCTGAAAATCCAAACTCTCAGGCTTTTTCTGGAGAAAATTTGGTGGCCCCTTCGGGGTTCTGGAAGGAGCTAAGAAAGGCCGCAATTGAAAACGGTACTGATGCCGCTTCTTTTCGATCTCCAGTAAAAGAGAAAAAGACCAAAAGAGAAAGAAAAAGAAGTAGGGAGCTTTTGAAAAATGTTATTTCGATTTTCTAATATCATATTAGAAGGTTTTAATATAAATAATCTTAATTTATTATAGCTATTTAACAACAGAGAGGTGTGGCATGGATCGAGAAGAAATGGATCGAGAGATTGAGAGGTTTTTGGCTGGCGGAGGTTCAATCGACGTTCTGCGATATGCCGACAAAAAGGATCAGGCAAGGGCGCGACGGATGCAGTACCATCGGGATCTTTCGGATCGTGGATCTGAAAAGTCCAAGAAGTTTCTGGAGAGTATGCGCGAGCGCGAGAGTACGATGATTTTCTCAAAAACTGATAGGTGGAAGAAGTGAAAAAGATTATCTATTTTGCATTGATATGCGTATGCGCGTATGCTATTTTGGCTTATGCTTTGGATAATCCTCGTGGTGCCGAAAGGTTGCGCGAGGACATCGAAGAGGTGACGGCGAAGGCCGCCGTCGCTGGGGTTGAGGCGGCTGAGTCTGCGCGTGAATATGTAAGCAAAGCAACCGATTAGGAGGTGAGTGATGCCAAACTGGTGTATAAATACTATTGAGATTAACGGTTCAGTCGAAGATATTAAAAGATTTAGAGAATCTATGCGTGGGCGTTCGCCAGCATATAATAAATATCTATCTGAATCTATTGAAAGCGGAACGGAGTTTTGTGAAATTAAAAAAGCTCACTATGCAACGCCTCCCGATAATAATAATCCAATTCAAGATTTTTCTTTGAACGCACTATGTCCCGTCCCAGATGATATTATGAGATTTCCTTATGATTGCAATCAGGCATCTAAGGCGCGAGAGGAGATTGGAGCAGAGCAGGATCATGGCGGCTATACGTGGCAGGTTAATAACTGGGGAGTAAAATGGGATATAGATCCAGAGGTTGACTTTGGGGAGAATTATATTACATTGGAGTTTGATTCACCGTGGGGGCCGCCGCTGGAAGCGGTTGAAAAAATGTCTTCGATGTACAAGGATATGAGTTTTTTGATAACTTACGATGAGTCAGGTTGCGAGCTTCACGGATCAGATCTTTACGAGGGCGGGGTGCATTGTAACCATGAGAATCTAAACCCTATATGCGGAGAATGTGGGGAGAGGCCGCCCGAGTGTGAGTGTGTGCGTTGCGTTCATTGTGATGAAACGGAAGATTGGTGTGAGTGCGAGTCTGAGGGGACTAAATAATGTTGGCTTATACTGTTATTATAAAAATCAGCGAAGAGAGTTATGGGTACGAAAAGTTTTACGGATCAAACGATCGATCGATTGCTTGGGACGAGGCGATACAGAGGTTCGGAGGAAGCGTAACACTTATTGTTCCTGGATTTAATGAGCCGTATTTTAAATGCACAAGGTAGTATTATAATGTTAATGTTCTTTAGCTATATGGTGATATTCTGTATCGGGTGGGTTTTTGGAGCGTATGTGCGTGGAGCTGCATACGATAATCAGCCATGGGAAATTTTCAAATGGAACCGCGATGTTATGGGATATAGGCTGGTTCCGCTCGGCTCCAGTATTTTTACTGGGGAGAAGATTATTATGGGGCTGGAGATGGACACTTCTAAGCTTCCAGAGGACGGACTCAAGTATACGTCTGAGTGAAAAGTTCGATAAATAAGATCGATTTATTATATTATAGTAACAACCAAATGAGGGGGAAACATGGGCGCAGATATGGTGATAGCAGTTTGTGAAGACGTATTTGACTTAAAGCGAGGGCGGGAAGTTATGGATATTCGACTTGAGAATATCCCCGATGGCGTACTCCGTCAGATTGCAGAAAACCACTTTTATAACGAGGAGGATGATATTGTAGAAGATAAGATTAATTCTCTCTCTGAGGGTGATCTTTTTGACCTTGATGACTTGACCGAAAAGGCCATGATCGAATATGCAAGGAAAGGGTTAAGAGAAGCCATTGAGAAGGTCTTTTCTGAAGATTTCTGTGGGCGAGATATTACGCAGCTTGGCTTGAAGGGAACCAGATGGCTACTCTCTGGAGGACTATCGTGGGGCGATGTTCCTACGGAATCATATTCCCTACTGAATATGATTGATGAGTCTGGAGTTTCGGTTGGGCTTGGAGTCTCGGATTTTGATTATGATAATTTTTCTCTCAAAGCATAACAGGGAGGTAGTGTGAAAAAATATAATATGGTTTATCGCGAATATGCGATTAGAGAAAATTCATTTGAAGTAACCGCAGAAAGTGAAGAGGACGCGAGAAGGCAAGCGCATGACACATTTATCGTAAAGGTGGCTAAGGGTGGGGAGTGAAATAGTTGGAACCTATTTTATAGGAGATCAAAAGTATTATCTTTATGGAGTATATGAGGACATGACTCCTGAGGGGGAATATGATTTTTATGATATTTATGACTCTCGAGGAAATTGCTTAAATGAGGGCGATCCATTTTGGGAGATCCTCCCTCCAATGGAGATGCAAGAGTATATTCAATCAATTCCAGCACTTTAGGATTATTATGAAAAAGAATTACTTAATTGATATGGCCTTTTCGGTCGAAACAGAAGCCGAAGAGGATCAGCTAATGTCCAAGGATTTCCTAAGAGTATTAATTGACTCGGCTATGACCCGACTTGTAAGTATCTCAAGAGAGGGAAATACAGAGGCGTTTGGAGTTTGCGATATGTATGAGATTGATCCTCTCGACGGCGTTGGGGATCTGGCTGAATAAAATGTCAGAGAATTATTCAAAAATAGATACAAATATTTTGCCCAAAATTGGCTGAGAGCCGCCAAGGGCTGCCGCGGCAGCTCAAGGGGTATTGGTATGGCGCAAGCCGAAAGACCAAGCGAGAGAGAGCCTGACCCGCTTATCGGTGATAATTGCCCACTCAGGCCCAAGTACCGCGAGGTTACAACGATTGATCAATCGTTGCCGATAGGCATACTTTTTTCATAAATAAGATCGATTTATTATATATCGGTGTAAGAAAACACCAATACAAGGCGAGCCTATCATGGAAAGAAAAGTACACTGGGTATCTATCTCGAGAGATAAAAAGATCGGAAAAGTAATGGCGAGCTATTCGCCATTAGATACCTGTCCTGATTCATGTGGATTTAAGAAAGGCGGCTGCTATGGCTGGGCCTTGTTCTATATTAGAAATTTGGGAGAAAAAATTAGTGATGGTAGGCTGACAATTCGCAGTGTCTTTTCGGCTATGGATAGTAGCCGCCGCAAGGCTCGTATTGCCCGACACAGGGTGGTTGGTGACGTTGTAGGTGATGCAGAAAACACCTATGAGGAGTGCAGATACATTGAGAAAGAGGGTCTAATTAACATTGGCTATACTCACCACTGGAAAGCGGATGAGGCTCAGGTTTTGAAAGATGACTTTAGAGCAAGTTGTAATTCCATTGAAGAGGCAGAGGAGGCGATTAAAATGGGATGGGGAGTCGCCCTATCTGTTTACGGAAGCAGCGTTCCAAAGAGTACTAAGATCGCAGGACAATCGGCCTTTCTATGCCCCGCTCGTAGCGGAGTTTCTGGGAAAAAGGATATCAACTGTGATAGCTGTACGCTATGCAGAATTGACGATAAGACAAAAAACAAGATTGTTATGTTTGAAACCCACGGAGTGCCAGCCACGATTAGTCAGGCAAACGCAAGCGCGGTAAACATGGATAACCTATAACGGGGCGGAAAAGTTCGATAAATAAGATCGATTTATTATATTAAAGCAAATGGAGGAAAGATACATGGAAGCTGACGAAGATATGGAAGCGGGCGAGAGATTGGACGGATTTATGAAGGAACATGGGCTATCGGCAGATATTCTTAATGCCATGTTTCCGCCAGATGAATACAACGACACCGAGACTCTTGAGGAGTTAGAGTCCGAATATGGAATGGATGTTGTAGCTATGGCAAAAAAGATGGCGACGACGATTAATAGTGGCGAGTGCTATTTTACCCATAACTCTGTATCCATTAACACGAACGGGACTTGTCTTCAGGGACACTTGGATGTTTCCTATGAGGATATTGTAAAGGCGTTTGGAGAGCCTGAGAATAGAAATGCGGATAAGTCAGATTGGGAGTGGAGAATCCATTTTTCAAATGATGTTATTGCCACCATTTACAACTGGAAGAACGGCCCCAATTATGGAGTAATGGTTGAGCCAGAAGAAGTATGGGAATGGAACATGGGCGGACATACGCGCGAGGCCGCAGAGATGATCAGGGCAGTATTCCTAACTAATGGCGTACTGATTTAAATCTTTAAAGACTACTTGGGAGGCAGATATGAAAAATTCAATGAGGGTAGAGGTAGAGTGGGATTCTGATGATTTCGTTCCAGAGCAAACCCTGTTCACTATTCCTTCCGATGTATATACGGATGCGGACGGAGAGTGCGCGGAGGAGAGCTTCATTGATGTAATTAATGATTACCTCCACGAAGAGTCTGGGGGAGGGTACGTCCTGTCTTGGGAAGAGGTCTAATTATGAAGAAGATTGTAAGCAACAATAAATGCCCCATTTGTTCCTCCGAAGATATAACGGGTGGCGAAGTTAAATTCGACGAAGTTTATTGTTGGCAGGAAGTTACGTGTGATATGTGTACGTCCACATGGGATGAGATATATCATTTCCAATCTAGGGCTAGCGTTGTAGATAACAGTGGCGGCAAAGAGTATAATAAATATTATGTAGTCACGGTTCCAGAGCTTTATCTGACACAGGCTCGCGTACACGCTTTAAATGAATCGGACGCAATTCAGCAGGTGATAAACGGAAACCTTGAGTGGATGCTTGAAACGCAATCCTTTGAAACAACTATCGAGCCTGAACAGTTTAAGTGGGCAGTGGAGGAAGAGTGATGATTCAGTATGATGTAAAAGAAACAATTTCTATTGACTTCGATGTTGCAATTGAGTCAGATATTAATTCTTGGAACGAATATCTTTGCGAACTTCTAGCGGAGCCGATGCTTCAGGATATCGGATGGCTGATTGTTGGCCTAAATGAAGACGGAGAAGTTATGTTGGAAGTTACAGGTTATGTACAAGAAGAGGGGTGTTAAAATGAGTCTACCAACCTTATATGGAAGATCGACCAATGGTAAAATTAAAGAGTGGAATATCTCGGTCCTTGAAATGGGCGACGGCACCTGCTACGTTGAAACTGAACACGGTTATGTCACAGGCAAAAAGCAGCTTGATTCAAGGCTTATTGCCGAAGGTAAGAATTTGGGACGTGCAAATGAAACGACCATTAGGGAGCAAGCACTCTCTGAGGCTCGATCTGCGTTTGAGCGTAAAAAAGATTCAGGATACGTAGAGGATAAGAGTAACATCCCTAAAGAGTCGGATGGACTGTTTCTTCCTATGCTCGCGCACAGATATGATAAGCACCCAAGTAAAATCAGCTTCCCCTGCTGGGGCCAGCCGAAGCTCGATGGCGTGCGTATGCTTGCGCGAAAAGAGAATGGCGCCGTCACAATGTGGTCTAGGAAGGGGAAATTAATTGATATTCCAGATAAAATTAATGATCAGCTCTGTACATTACTTAGCGATGGAGAGTGCACTGATGGTGAGTTGTATGTTCATGGCTGGACTTTCCAGAGAGTTATCTCTGCTGTAAAGAAGAAGCGTGATGATACCGATCTGCTTGAGTATCACATTTATGACCGCCCCCATGAGGTTGAAACATTTGAGGATAGGTTCGTAAACACGGAGCAGTCTCCACCTTCGCGTATTAAGTTTGTGCAAACGAAGATGCTAAAGACATCCGATGAGCTGGACGAGTATGAGGAGCGCGTGCTTGCGGATGGGTATGAAGGACTGATGGCTCGGAACTGTAATTCTCTTTATAAGTTTAAGAATCGTAGTTACGATCTCATGAAGGTTAAGCGATTCCAAGATGCCGAGTACAAGATCGTAGGGTTTACTGACGGCGATGGTCGTGAGTCTGGATTAATTGTATACAGATGTGTTACTGACTCTGGGTTTGAGTTCGGCGTGCGTCCGCAGGGAACGCACGAAACGCGTGCGCGTGCATTTAAGGATGGCCAAAGCTATATTGGAAAGCATCTGACCGTAAAATTCTTTGAATTAACAGAGGATGGTGTTCCCAGATTCCCTGTTGGAATCTGTGTTAGGGACTATGAATAAAAATCTTCGATAAATAAGATCGACTTATTATAAACAAGTGATAGATATGAAGATCGTCGAAGCCGATCTCGGTCTGGGCGGGTAACTATGAATAATATGACATTATACGAAGGATCATGTCATATTATAATTTCCAATTTGGTTCTGTTCCAAAAGAATGGAATAATAAATGCCCAGATTGTGGCTCGCCAATCAAGTGGGGGCTTCGCTCTGGTGAGCATGGGGCGAAAGCCTCCGTTTTTTGCTCAAACAGCTTGCTCGCATCAAGAGAGATAGTTGCGCCACTGAAGAGCGCAAAGCATTGTTCGTGGGCTGGATACGTAGTTAGGCAAAGGGACGGCGGAGTAAGATTTCGCGACCAGAATGGCCGCTGGCTTTAAGAACTTGTTGGGAAATAAAACTAGAAAACTAAAGCAGCGCGCAGTATAATCTTTACAAACCCATAGCACCTCCGCCCACCGCTTGAGAGTGGCGAGACACGCTAGGGGTACACATGGGTGAGTGGATAATTATTTCTGCTTGCTTTTTATATTAAATATAAGAATGGGGAGTAGTATCGATGGAGTTTTATCAAAAGGTTGCGCTGAGAACCGCGAAAGAGATGGGGAAAATGTTATTGTTCCTGTCTATGATCTTCGGAGGATTGTTTATTTTTGTGTGGGGGGGTAGCTTTTTGGGCTTATCTTCTATTGCGAGCCAGGTGATATACGCTTCGGCTCTTGTGACTGGGCTAATGGCATCCTCGGTCGTCGTGCAGCTTCAATTTGAAGCAGAGCGAGAAGAAAGAAAAAGGGCAAGAGAAGAAAGTTAAATCATTTAGGGTAAGAGATGAATCATATAGGAAGAAAAGTTTACATGATCTGGAAAGGAAACATTCTTTTTGGAACCATTACGGACTCAGAGTGCACCGAGGGGGGCTGGAGGTATCACAAGATCAGATTCTCTAATGGAGAAGTATATCATTCGTCCTTGGCGCATGAGAATCCTAGCTTCGACCCTCTCGATAATTGGATTCGAACTGATAAGGTTCACAAACTAAATCAAGAGGAAATGATTTATCTTATAAAGAAAGCATAAATAATTTTAATTATTAAAGTTTTTAGTAGAATGTCGCACCTTCAACGATCTTAATTAGAAGTTCGACGACATATTACAATAAAATAAATAGGAAATTAAAATGCTAGAAATAATTATGCTACCAACTTTGGCTAGCTTGTGGCTGATGGCTGTCGCCGCAACCGCGACAGTATTTATCGATTAGGAAGTAAGATGCAATCTAAGTTAAATCTAAACCGATGGCCGGAATCTAGAAGCTGCTTGGGGTGCGTCTATTCTATTAGAGCCACAGAGGGGGGGCTTATAGCGTATCTTTGCGAAAAGAAAATTACGTTAGCTCCCGAGTCTGTTTTGTGCAACGAGAGAGAGCCAGAGTACGAAATAGAAGAATTTTTGCCAAATGATCCAATAAATTGGTAAAATACATGGACCACCATCAATTACTGGCATTTTGATGTGGGCTTAAACCTTTTTGGCAAAATCAAATTTGCCTTAAATTAAAAACAGGAGGCCATCTTGGCTACAGTAGAAAGTAAATGGGAAGAGATTAAAACATTGGTTGCGAGCCTCGAGACTGATGTCGTAAAGAATGCAACTGGGAACGCCGCTGCCGGTACTCGGGCCCGAAAGGGACTTCGTCAGCTTAAACGTGAGGCCGGTAATCTAGTAAAGCTCACTCTCGGTAAAGAAGTTTAGTAAAATAAACTCTAAGATTTTAGGCCGCTTCGATTAATTTCGGGGCGGCCTTTTTTATTAATATTCTTGGTAACTATGATTGAACCTTTATAATCATAGGAAAACTATTTTGGATATCTCGGTAAAAATTGAGTCGGCCAAAGGCCAGATGACAATTTATTTTAGCCTAACTGAGGTTAAGAACCAATTTAACACTCTTCTTAATATCGTAAGAGACTTAGAGTTTTCATCAGATAAAGATAATATCAAGGCCACAATTTCTGTTTTGGATGATATTTTAGATCTCTTGGGGACGATGATGCTGGCGGCCGGCGACGAAGAGGGAGTATAATGGAGATAGCATTATGTACAATTTTATCAATTTGGCTTATAGTAGTTGCCTTGCCATTGTTTTCCATCGCAACGAGCGCAAGAAAGTTATCCGATGCGATAGAGGAAGAGAGAAAAAAGAGAGGGAATTATTAGATTTTGATCTTGAGATGGTACGAGGCGGAATGTCTACCGCAAGACTTGAAGAGTACAGGGAAAATCTTTTAAATAGAAATCAAAAATGAAACCACGCGATTGGGAGAAAACATATTGGGAAGATGCCGAAGGAAGCAATAGGGTATCCATTCAGGAGGTCCTATTGAGATTAGAAGGCGAGCCCGCCATCCAGGTGAGGGTAGATGTGCTAACTGGCATCAGGAAGGAGATACCACTTGAGAGGGGCAGAATAGAGACGGCGGATTTGTCTAAACCAATTATTATAGTAAAGAAAGATGGAGACTTTCAATACATCCTTGATGGGAACCACCGACTACAGAGGGCAATAGATAAAAAGAGAACCCATGTTCTTTCCAAGGTCTGGGTAGGAGAGATCTTTTAAATTACAAGATCGGACCACATCTCTAATAGCTTTACGAAGATTGCTGGAGTGGGAACAAGATTGACTGAGAATAAATCAGCAGGATCAATCCATTGATAGTCTGTGCTTTCTGGGTTCAGCTTTATATTTCCAGTCCAATTTTCTGCAACAAATGATAGGATTTCTTTATCGGGGCTTCTTTTTATATTATAAAGAAAAGTTAAATCTTTAATGTCAACATCTAGGTTTACTTCTTCTTTTAATTCTCTAGCCGCAGTTTGTACTGGAGATTCGTTTTGCTCGATCTTTCCGCCTGGCAGCCCCCAGTATCCAGGATAGCTGTCGGCCTTGTCGCTTCGCTTGATAATTAATATTTCTTTTTTATCGTTAAATACAGCGATTGTTGAAGCGTAGTACACGGCATCCTCCTGCTTTAACGGGGAATATTCGGCAGGATGCCGAAATGTGTTGATTGATTTATTGGGCAAAAGTTTGACAATATATTAATAATCAAGATAGAACTGTTAAATAAATATAGAGATAATAAATCTCGGAGGATCTACAATAATGATTAAAGAACTGATTAAGCTAGCGACTCATCTAGATGAGCGAGGCTTGGCAAAAGAAGCGGACTATTTGGACTCTGTGATTAAAAAGATTGCGGCAGATAGAAATTATAAATACGCTATGGACGAATTAGGGTCGAACTCTAAGGGCTACAGCTTAGAACTGGATATGGCAGGATTTGAGGAAGATGTTGACAATGTAGCCCATTGGATTGGCCATTTACAGAACAGCGGTCATCTTAATGTTGATCCAACAATCTCTGAGACAATTCGAAATATATCGATTGAGATTGTTCGAGCGCTGTCCGAAAATCAAAAGAGGCGGCGGGAGCAACATCTTGGCGGACAGACTGAATATGACGATCTGTCTATTGAGTAACTTCTCAATCTTGGCCGGCATTGGGATTGCTCAATAGGGCATCTGTAAGATAGAAGTGTTAAATCTCGGAGGATTTGTTATGAGAAAGATTGCGGCAGATAGAAATTATAGACTGAGGAAGAGCAGTGAGGATTGCTCCGCGAAGGAATCTGCCGCTTGGAATGCAGCTCTTGATAGTGCGCTTGCTATACTTAAAGCTGCAAGGGATCAGGCCATTGAACGCAATACACCATACGTCTCAATTTTCGAGCTTGAAGGCGAGGTCGAAGGGCTTAAGAAGATATAGGTAAAATAAATAAAAGACATGCCAATCGCACCTATCGCAACAAGGAGGATTTATTATGAAAAGATCGATCACTTGGGCAAAAGTTTGACATCTTAAGCAAAGAAAGGCTCCACCGGGGATTAAACCAGTGGAGCCTTAGCTTTATTGAGAGTAGTTACTACTCTTCTTCAGTGTCACTTCCAGTGAGGCGGGCAGCAGCCGCTTCAACCGCCTCAAGGGTAGAGCGAAGAAGATCGGTAACTTCAGAGAACTCTCCGGCGCCAACCTTAGCTGGCTTTGAGCCCTTCCCGCTCTTCACTCGGAATGAGATCACTCCAGAGTCATCAAGGGCGATAGTCTGACGGACAGTCTCCGCAGGAGAGAGGTCTTCAGTTGGAATCTCTTCAATTCCGTTAGAAGCAAAGTGACTAAGAGCCGCGACATACTCGGCGTAATCAGCGACAGCCATAGACTGAGCCCCAGATCCCTTGCCGCGATTTGTGGCAAACGAAACGATGGGGGTCCCATCGTCGCTGAGCGAGACGTTCATCGTCTCGCGAATGGTCTGAACAGAGGAGACATCCTTCTGATCATTGAATAGTGAAATACTCATTTTATTTTCCTTGGTTGTGAGTAGGGCGCAAGAGGCCTTTCCCCTTACACTTTACTATAATAAATCGATCTTATTTATCGAACTTTTCGGCCCGGAGGTTATTGCGCCATTGACACGGCAATGGGTGTTTGGGCAAAAAATTGACTTCCCGTAAAGATATTTTTACACCATATCATCTATAATAATTAAACTATTAGATGCAACGGTATATCAAATAAAGACCATATACTTTGATACTATCTGGTCTAATATTATATCTCTATATGCTTTAAGTTCAAAAAAGATGTGAAGTTGATATTCAAGATATGTCAAAAAATTTTTGGGCAAAAAGTTGACAACTCATTAAAATATTAGATCAGATATTTTTAATATAAATAATCTCGATTTCTTATGTAGCAGTAAGGATAGTTCTATATAATTATATATAGTGTTTAACAAGATAAGATAAACGTTTTATCTGGTTATTCTTTTGCTTAAAATCTAGGAACTTGCTTTGATTATTAATAATGCCAAATAGAACCGCAAAGCGCCACGGAATAAAATATATTTTATATTCCAGTTCTACTGCCAAGATAGCCAAGCTCATGTCTTTTTTCAACTAATAATTGAAGTAGGATGTGAGCTTTTTTCGTCCCATTTTGAGAAGGGCTTATAATCTATTTTATTAAACAAAAGGAAAACAAAATGCTCGACTTATTTGCGGAGACAAAATTTTACTTTGTAAAAACTGATGATAATAAATACTCACTTTTTAGTATTGCGACAGATAAATTAATCCTTGCCGATGTTGAGAAGAGCGATATAGATGAGTTTCTTCAGAATAATAACCCAACTCATCCCAGCCAGCCTGGCGCTCACAGCGCGCCAGGTGGGTCTATATTATTTCCGCTAACACATGATTCTGGAAGTAATTTTTATGATCTGACTTCATCGTCTGGGCTCTTGGCTTATGAGGGCGACTATACGGCATGGAGTGATTTTTTTAATTATGGCTCCATATGGCTTGATTATGAAGATGATATGCTTGAGAAATAGCCAGAACAAGGGGTGAGATAAATTATATAAATATATCCATCTATCGACATGTATAGCTATTTTTATATAATTTAAGTATAACTAAAAAGTTATGATTACTAATATTAAATCTTAATGTATGTACGCGCGCATGGGTATAAAATGAATGATAAAATAAAATTATTGGCAAAAAAACTAAAAGACCTAGGACTCCAAAGTGAGTCTGACGAGATAACAAAACTTGCCGTTGGGTTTCAAGATATATTACAGCAGCACTCAGATGAGCTATTCTATGGGACGGACCGCCAAGGTCCAGCATCCTCTCAGTATGCAAGCTCTACTCCCGCCTCTCGGCCGGGCAATACTCAAAGATATGTTCCCCCAGAGGCGACATCTCCTTGGGCCGGAGGAGCGAGCTCTGTTCGCGGAAGATATGTTCCTCCAGAGGCGACATCTCCTTGGGTGAGACGCCAGAGGGTCAGTCCAAGAAATTATTCCGGAGAATCAATTATAGAAATAAAAGATGGAGTTGATTATAGCGGCCTAGACTCAGATGCAAAGAAGGCGGCAGATATTCTAGCGCTGTTAGCAGAAGAGATGGGGCATCCACCGCTGGTTATGACGTCCGGATTTAGAGGCCCAGGCAGGCAGGCGCGTGCGATGTATAACAATTATAAAAGTAACGGCAACGGAGATGCGCAAAGAGGCAGAGATTATCTAGTAAGATTGTATAGTTCTCAGCCTGATAACGCAAACGCTGTAGCAGACTGCTTTGAGATGGCAACAGATGCCGAATCACTAAGCTGCGCAGAGAGAAGGCTGACTTCTCACCCTATGTCAAATCACGCCCGCGGTATTGCATTTGATCTTAGAAATACCCCCGGAGCCCTTGCGGTCGCAAGAGAGGCTGTAAGTCGCGGATTAATTTCCGGAAGAGTTGGAGATGAAACGGGTGATGCTCGCCCGCACGTGCACATGAAGATTGAATCGGTAAGCCAAGAAGGTCTTGCGTTTTTGGATTCCGGAACTTCAACAACGGCGATCGTTTAATGTTCCAGATAGTCATGGGAAAGGTATTAAATATTATATCTTTTTTAATTGCAATGGTCCTTATGGTGGTGCTGCTTTTTTTATCGGGCCTTGGCTACTGCGTTCGCAAGCTTATAGAATTAAATATCAAAGCCAGCGAAAAGATAATAGGCCTTCTTGACAAGGTTAAGAAGATTTTGGGAATAAATCTTTAGTATTTAATAATGTCCCCATTATCTTCAAAAGTTTTTAAGACCGGATTATTCTCTCCCATTTCGCTTGAAAGAGGAGAGTTTATACTTAAGGGTACAGAGTTTGTTTTAAATATAAACGCCCTCGGCCCACAGTGGAGAGTTAAGACTATTGTATCGGTAGTTCCATCCGGAAGGTCTTTGACCGGCACCATATCCCCGGTCACCGACAATCATAAAGAAATATTCTATAAGCAAGTATCATCAGATTATATATTAGATAATTGCCCGAAAGAAATCGCCGGAAAATTACTGTTCCATTTGGATTTTTTATTTTAAAAATAAACTATTAATAATCAACATTGAAATGTATTTATAGGGAGAGTTGTAAAATGAAAAAGATATCACAAAGAAGCAATCTCAAGAGGATAGCGAGTATCAATAATTATAATTTAAATAAAATTGCAGAGTCGAAAGACACCACATGGCCAGAGAGAATAGGCTCCCTGACCCTGGTGGAATCAACCGATGAAAAGATTATTTATAATGGAAGTGAACTCGATGGAGCGGATTTATTTAAATATGAGATAACTCCGGCAGCGGAGCTTCGATATGATGATAGCGTCGGGTTTAATATAGTTCTATTTGACGATAAGTCAGGGCCGGATGGGGACGTGGTGTATAACACCGCACCCGCGCAAGTGGGCGCGCACTCTATGAGTGGCGTTATAAGCTTCCTATTTGAGGAGCATGGGTCCCGGGAAGAGAATGAAGAAAGGCGCTGGAACTCTGATGATCGAGCTCACAGTCAGGCTCAATTCGCAGAAGAAGGATTAAAAAGTTTTGTCAATGAGATGGCACATGAAATCCATTCGCGCATGGCTAGGGGAAATGATTACTATAGGTATTTTATCGAAAAGAATGTAGCAAAGGCGTTAACCGCCACCGCTCTGGATCAGTTTAATCTTTATAAGAACATGCGAGATGAAGAATTAGAAGAGATGGAGAGTGCAAATGATTAAAGAATTAATAAAATTAGCTACTCATCTGGATGAAAGAGGCTTGGCAAAAGAAGCAGACTATTTGGATACGGTTATTAAGCGGGCTTCTCTGGGTGTTGATAACGAAACCATTCACACTCTGACAAGAAATACTGGCGATAATTATATTGAGCAATTTGAAGGTGCTCTGGCTAATATCTTGGGAGATCTGGTTCCGGGCCTATCACAAGAGGATTTGACCTATGTTCTGAGAAACTCAGGAGAGCATCAAAGAACTCTTAAAAGTCTAGTCGATCGCAGCTACTCTGTTGAAGGCGCGGGCAAAGAGTTTTTGACTAATATGGTGAATATGATGGAGAGATTCCGAGATGAAGAGGGCCGTAACGCCCCCCACGATCTTGATAATCGCGAGAAGCAGACCGCTGAAGAGTATGTTGCTGAGATGGGAGAGGGCGACCATCAAGACGAATTTTTTATGCAGAATTATGAGCGATAACAAGTGGCCCCATCAGGAAGATGAAGCAGCCTCGTAATAATTAAGAAGGATAAAGAATAATGATTAAGGAATTAATAAAGATAGCATCAGATAGAAATTATAGTAATCTTATAAAAGAAGCACAAAGTAATAATTTAATTTATGTTGTTGTCGCAGCACATAGAAGCTTGGGAGAGGATAGCTTTAGCACCACGGGAGTGGAGGGGGCATATAGCTCTAGAGCCAAAGCGGAAGAGGCTATTAGTAATTATAAATCTTGGAACAATGAATCAGTAAAAGAAGAATACAAAGAAACTTGGGCGGAAGATACCGCCTCGGAAGGCCAGCCGCACGGCGCCTCATTTGATATAGTTGAGCTCTCATTGGATTCGCCGCTGGATGGTCACTCGGCTGAAATGAATACTCCAGAGATGCAAGTAATTTAAATAATTAGAAAATGATAATTTATGATTTAGCTAACTACAGAGAGATAAACAAAACTCTCGGAGGAGAGGCGAAAGTAATTCTGGGACCCAGAACCACGATCTCAACATCCTCTTTTGTCCCAAGCTCTAAAGTCTTCTTATGGGAAACGACACCGAATGCAAAAGAAGATGCACGATTAATAATTGGAGACTATTGCTCGATAGCAACCAACTGCATATTTTTCTTGGGCGGAAATCATATCGCCGAACGTACATCAACATACCTTCACTATGATATAGAAGAGCCGGGAATCATATCAAATGGTGACATTACAATCGGAAACGATGTGTGGATTGGGTTTGGAGCAACTGTAATGTCGGGAGTAACCATCGGGGATGGAGCGGTCATTGCTGCCAATGCAAACGTCGTAAAAGATGTGGAGCCATATGCTATCGTCGGAGGGAACCCGGCCAAGCAAATAAGGAAAAGATTTAGCGATGAAGACATTGAGTTTCTACTTAAATTAAAATGGTGGGAATGGCCCGACGACAAGATAGAAGAAAACAAAGAAGTTCTATTCTCAGGGAAGTTTGATAGAGCAAGTTTTAACTATTAATATTCAACGTTGAAATGTATTCTTAAGGAAAATGGAACAATGATTAAAGAATTAATAAAATTAGCAAACGAATTGGACAGCAGAGGCCTTGTGAAAGAGGCGGACTATCTAGATTCTATTATAAAGAAGGAGGCAATAGCCCCGATTATGATCGCACTATGTTTTGCTGTTGCCGCAACAGGAGCCTCTGGGTGTAAGCCGGTATCTAAAGATGATCTATCTTCGGAGACAAATGGCGAAATAGATTTTGAATTTATTTATGATGATTCTGGTGCCGCCATAGATGTGAATCCGGTGTGCAACGGCGATGTTAATAATCACTCATGTGCAGAGAAGAGCGAAGAAGGAAACCAAATTATACTATCATGGAAATGTAAGAATTATGAATTCCTACGAGATGCAATGCATATGGACACGGGAGATACCGGGATGCTTAGTGTTGAGCTAACTTGGGAGCTGGACAATGATGGGCGGATATCCAGGGAGAATATCGTGTCGGGACATATTAAAAGCTGTTAGGATTAAACAAGGATTAAACAATGATTAAAGAATTAATAAAATTAGCAACTCACTTAGATAGCAAGGGTCTTTCGAAAGAAGCAGACTATCTAGATTCTATTATAAAGAAGGCGACAGAGAAAGAAGAAGACGAGCGCATGGACCCAGCAGCTCGTCTAAAGGAATTAACAAAAGAAATGAAAGAGGCTAGGGACCCCGACGATATGATCAGGATAGCTCAATCGATGGCAAGAATCAAAGATATTTATGAAGAGGCATATTACGATTACGTCGAGAACCTGTCAGGCTACGAGGAGCGCGAGTATTGGGAGGGGGAGAGGCAGCAAGATCTAATTGATCTGAGAAATTTTGAACGATAATATAATCCAGCGACCCCACAATAAATAAATAAATTATCCCAGTTGTTGAATAGGATAATAAAAAGGATAACCCCCAGCCCAATACCTCTATAGGAGAATACAATAAAAGAAAAGCTATCCATAGTCCTTTGGATTCTTTTTATCCTTATAGGGTAGAGAACATAAAGAAGAATAAAGATAATAAATCCATAGGGGGTAGAGAGGCCTTTATTCCCACAGGGGAGTCTTTTTATTCCTGAGAGAGAGAAGGTCTTTTTTCTGAGAGCGAGGAGGTCTTTTTTCTGGGGCGCAGAGAAGCTTATTTCGCGGCAGTTTTTTTTGGGGTTTTCTGGGAAAAAGCAGATAAAGCACGTAGGGTGGTTGCCCAATTTGCTCAATTTTTTATGTTTTTTATATAAGAACGGCACCCCCTAAAAATTTCCTATAATTTTTTTTTAAAGTTTTTTATATAAATTTTTCTGCTCGCTTAAAATTTTGTCGTCAGAGCTCACCGGAAAAAGCCGGACTGTATGATGAGGGGTTTAAAAAGATAATAAACTAGGAGCCCACGGATTCCAAAGAGCCCAAGCCCCCAGAGGTTACATGGTGGGCCAAATAAGATAAGTTTATAATAAAAGAGCCTCCGGCTCTTTCGTATAAATATAAAGTCTGGCCCGCTATATGGTATGGGATTATATTTTATAGAACTTCGGGGTCCGTGGGTTTTTATAACGAAAGAAAACCAACCAAAGACAACAGAACAAATCAAGCCGAGATTTCTGAATATTAAAAATAAATAAAAATAAAAAATTCCCGAAAAACAAAGCTACTAATAAATTGATAGTCAATGTACAAAGTACGGGCAGAAACCAAAAGTATTTTTAGGAAAGACGAAAGATGTCAAATGAAAAAATAGAAATCGAAGACAACAGAGAAGCGATAACAGACGAGGACACCGTAATCGAAGGGGATATGGAGTTCTCTAAGATTATTGATATGGCCGACTTTCAGGAGCTTGTTACCGGGCTTCAGAGCGGAGTTAAATCCTTGAAAAGTTCGCTCGAAGAAGCCGAGGCTGAAGCCCGCGAGCACGAAGAGGATCCCTTTGAGATATTGGATCATATGATATCTATCGGGAAGGAAAAGCTTCAAGGCATGGAGGATCAACTATCTACTATGTTTGATATATACCTTGGCGTTGGAGCCGAAACAGTATCTCGAAGTGACCAAGATTTCGCGCCAAAAGATGATGTCACTCACCCAGCATGGGGACTCTCTGATGAGAGAGATGACCTGGCTCGGTTAACTCCTGCTTATAACCCTATCGCGCAAGCCTCTGTTGTTTTGACGGGGCTATCAAAAATCGCCACAGAGCTGGATCAAAAGTCTTTAACGAAAGAGGCTGACATTCTCGATGAAATTATCGAGAACCTTGCCCGAAGAGGCAGCTAACATGAAAGAGAAAGACGAGGCGGCATTATCCGCGTTGCGCCGGTGGCTGCTTAAAGGCAACTACTCTGAGTTTAAAAAGGTCGCCTCATTACTAAAGACATCCAGTATGGATGTTCGAAGGGCGAATGCCGAGTGGAAAGATGTTCTCAATGAGTGCTGGAAGTGCGAGAGAGCCAAGGATGATATAGAGTTTGTCTCCGACGGCAAGAGCGACGACCCATGGATAGAAGAAAACGCCGAAAGATTTGCGGAGCTAAAGAATAAATTCTATGGAAAGAACCCTATTGACCTCTGCGACCTAAAGCACGATCAAGTTATCGACGGCATGGGAATGCACATCGGAAGCGAGTTGGCAGAGGATTATGTTAATTTGTCAAATCGGAACGCCAGAAAGTTATTTAATATTCTTGGATTTTACATTGACGAACATGTTTTAGAGATACCGGCAGAAGATGTCTCAAATGTTATTCGAAAAATAAACAGGCTATTAAACCTCCCGGACGAAATTGCAAAACACGTTGTTCCTCCATCAGACACAAGGCGCGAATCGCGAGTGATGAAAGAGAGGGATGACGGCACGTTTGATATAAGCGTGCAAAGGGGAGCGAGAATGATTGATTCTGGACTTTCCGACGAATATCTGAGCGACAGGCTTCACTCGATTCGAGAGATATTCATAGCAGCCGCCGACAAAGATGATGGCGTTATAGTTATTTAATGGAGAACTAAAATGATAAAAGAACTAATTAAAATTGCAAACACATTGGACGGAAGAGGTCTTGTAAAAGAGGCTGATGCTTTGGACCGAGTTGTCAGGCTTGCGTCCGACTCTCAAGACCTTGTATTGTCAGTGGGAGGCGCGGAAGTTTATTATAACGCCGAATGGAAAGAGTACCGCGTTATTCCTCCGGATTCAATTGGAACCGATGACCATTATCACACAGGAGATAAGGAGGATGCTATCGCAACGGCAAAGATCATGGCGGGAACCGAAGAAGAACCGCATAGCCCAGATGATGAAGAGTCAATTACATTGGAAGAAAGAAAAAAGAATGCAGTAATAGAGCTTGGCGCTGGCCCTGAGGCTTCGGAGCTAATTGAGAGCTTGTTTTGGCACGCTAGAACCGAGACTCCATGGGACTTGTGGGACGGGAAAGAAGAGGTAATCTATTTGGATGGTGACCGGCTCAACTTTGTATTTGATAACGGAGCCACTGATCCTCAGCAGTTTGAGGAGTATGATGCAACAAGTTATTTTTCTGACCTGATTACTGCCGCTCTGACTGATGACGTAGAGACAGGGGATAAAGATATGGATATCGATACTGTCGTTGAGCAAATAATGGATGAAATCTCCTAGAGGATAATAATATGTTAGACAAGCTAATTAGGTTGGCAAATGAGCTAGATAAGCTGGGACTTGAGTCTGGTGCAAATGAAATAGATAATATCATTATAAATTGCGCTGGTATGTTCGACTTCTTTAAAAGAGAAAAAGAAATGTCCCCGGAGATACGAAGCGCCGTAGAAAAGTTCTTCAATAAAATTAATAAAGATAGCCGTGATGCTCTCGGAGAGCTGGTCGAGATAAAGGCCGAGAAAGAAGATGGGCTGGTCATCTATCATGCTATGGGTGTGGATAACACATTAAACTGCTGGATTGTCACCCCGGAGGATAACGAAAGGCACAATGAAAGACTCGGAGCGGATATTCCACATGCCGCTTGGGATCATGGGATGCCAATAGAAGGATCTGATAATAGGATCTATGGGGAATGGTAGGCCATCTTCCGTAGATCTTCACGGGGTTCGTCACTGCGATGTCTATAAGGCTATAGAGTCGTTTCTCTTGAAGAACGATTGGGCTTTGCCGTTCGAGGTAATAACAGGTAAATCGATTGATATGCAGAGAGAGGTTTTTGCCGCCCTGGAAGAGTTGGGGCTGGAGGGTTCCGTTCGAAGCGATTATAACTGGGGAGTAATGACCGTAACCGATCTTCAGAGGCGCTAAGTATGAGTAAGTTCTCAACGCTATGGGATGATATATTCGATTCTATAATGATTCCCATGACGTATCTCTTGGTAGCGCCACTACTAATTTTGTTATTAATAACGTGGTCGGTTCAGTTCGCGGTTCGGACAGTTAATTTGAATATTATTAGGATAAATAACAGTGAGAGTAGAAAAGAAAGTAGAAAATGATTTCTTTATTCACTTTGCTGATAGAGAAATTGCAAAGAAGATTGTATCGGAAAGAAGGCTGTCCGTTGAGCGTGGGTACTCTAACTTTGCAGTGTCCGGAGTCTGGGGGGTTTATCTTCCGCAAGTGCAACATACCCATATAGATAGCGATGACATCGTAGCTGTAATGTTTCGAACGGATACAGTCCCAAGCAAAGGCTTCGTAGAGGAAGTTACTTGGGACGGGGACGTAAATCTAATTGGCCCAAAGATTATAGAATTAGATGAAGCGGAGGCGGTCCTAAGGAACACTCCCGAGTCGATGGAAGAAGCGGACAAAGAAGCATCTAGTGGCCCAGAGTTTGATTCGCTATGGATATCATATGACCCTCAAGACAAAAGCAACAGAGAAGCTTCAATAAAGTATTTTATGAAGCTATCATCTCATTGTTTTAATGAAAATCAATCAATTAAGATTATTTCGGAACCCTCTGGTGTTAGTGCATTTGGTGATGATAATCATCATCATACCGTGGAGCAGAAAAAGGTATTGTGCCGACCGCACCGCAGAGAGCTAAAGGTGGCAGCACTATGGAGGGCGGCATCTCTTGAGTATGGGGACGAGTCTAGGGCGGATACTCCCGAAAGTTTATACAACTTATTCGGACTCTCAGCAGACATCAGAAGTAGAATCCATAGGCTCGAAGAACTAAATCAACTATCAATGGATGCTTACGAGGACGGCTCGCCAAACGCAGAGGCGTTGGATGTTGAATATGCAGAGGCAGAAGAAGAGCTTGGAAGCATGATGGCAGAAGTGGGATTTCAAGGGGAGAGCAACACGGGAGGCTCTGATGTGGAACACCAGCATCAATCCAGAGACTTGAATGAATTAATGTTAGAATTTTCAAAGATGCACTTTGAATACCTTATGGGGCAATCGGAGCATAGAGGTAGGAGCTATTTATATGAAGACGCTCATGATAGTGGAGCCACTGGGCTTGCGCTAAGGTTAAGGCACTTAGCTAAAAGTTATGGATATTCAAATGGATATTTAAAGGAGGGCATTACAGACGAGCAGCTATTATCTGCCGCTAAAGACTCTTATGACGTCACTCGCGAAAGAAGGGAGAGATATAAGGATAGTTTTCTAACTGGGTATAAGATAGTCGGAAGGGATAAGCGTGGATTATTCTCCTTGCAGAATCCCGAGATACGATACCCATACAGTGGTGGCAGGAATGATAATATGATTTCACACCCGAACGGGGTCTATATTGGAACCTCAGAGGAGTTTGTGGTTGATTATTACTCAGGACTTACGGATTCCGAGGAGGCCATCCTTAAGTTAAAGTATAAACCGGAAGATATAATATCCGGAAACCCGGAGGAAGAAGGCGAGGTGAAAGTCTCGACCGCTATAATTAATGATATTAAAATGGAGCATCGAAATGAGTGGAGCATTTCGCACGAGGAGCTGTTAGATGAATAAAGCCGCAAGAACATTAATTAAATACCTTGACTCTAAAGGATTATTTGTTGCCTCTTCTGCGGCTTATGGTCTTTTCTCCTACGCAGGAATAGAAGACCATAGGGAAAAAATAGATGCGGCAGGTAGAGATAGAGAGGATCCGTTTGCAAAATGGTTCGATGGAAAAGAAAGAATATATCTGCAATATGAAGAAGATAGCTCAACGGATGAAGAAAAAGAAAAATCCCTAAGAGAAGAGTTTAAAACTATCCTTGGTTGGATAGATGCCTATACCGGAGAGTCATCCGATGAAGCATCCCTGCTTTACGGACGTCTGAGCTCCGGCAGACGCCTCGGAGAAAAGTTCTTCTATCAAGTCCTAAGGAAAGAGTTAGAAGAGCTTCACGCCCAGCACAGCGGCTCTTTAACGGAAGATAAAAGAAACTTTGTGTCCACCATTTCAAATCAATGGGGGGATAAGGGAATTAGAAATAAACATTTATCTTTATTAAAAGAGACATACAACAATCTGCAAAGAACCATGACCGAACAGGGAAACCCCTTGGGGATATCTTTGGATGATATTTATAGAAGATTCTTGAATGAATTTAAAAAGAACGGAAACGAAGATAGAATAAAAGAAATAGCCGCAGGGATATATAATGACCCGGCATCATGGAGAACCCCCGCCACCGAGCCCTCGATGTCTCAGGAGGCTTTTGTTTCTTTTTTCCTGGACGCCTACATAAGAAGAGTGCTCGGCGCCCCCGAGGACCAACTGGGGGCCGCAATAGAAGATAATAAACTAATTCGCGAGGAAGGACTTGATAAGTATTCATTAATTGTAAACATTAATAATGTAGTTTATGAAGTTAAAACTACAATGAGTGATTATTTAAATTCTCCCATAAGAGGAAACTTAGCCAATAAAGATTATTTAGTTGTTATATCTAAAGACCCAACGGATATAGCGGGGATGTCCACGGGCAAGAGATGGACCTCCTGCATGAATCTGGACGGGGGAGGCTTTAGCCGGGGAGTATATTGTGAGATAAGAGAGGGCGGCTTTATTGCATATCTAATTAACAAAGAAGATAAAGAAGTAGAGAACCCGTTAGCCAGATATAGAATAAGAAGATTTGATTCCGCAAGAACAAAAGAAGCCGTTGCCATAATGGAAGATGAATTATATTCTGATGGCACAGAGTATCCAGGATTCGAAAGGATAGTGCAGGAATGGCTCGATAGCAAGCAGGGAAAGCTTCCGCTCGGGACATACTTCTTAAGAGGCGGCGGTTATTCGGATACTTTCGATGATGACTCCAAGATTCACACAATAGACGAAACATCGGGGGCAGGAGGAACGATATCTGGACTATCTAAAATAGTTTTAAATCCCGAGATGATAGAGAAAGAAGATACATATACAGTTATAGATGATCTCTACAACGAGCATAGTGAGATTTTCACAGATGGCGACGATGATTATTACGGAGATAAAATAACCACACCGCACCTCGGAGGTAATGGAATTATATTTTATTCAAGAGATGAGGCAGAACAGTGGATAAAATATGAATCAAACTACTGGCGCGAGGAGCTACATGAATTCATCTGGAGGGTTGGTGACTATAGTTACGAATTAGCTTCAGAATATGATATTAAAAAAAACGAATGTGGGTTCAAAATTGAAGAAGATGACTTCGGGGCAAACAAGGCTTTAACTTCCGAAGGAGAAGATTTATTAGAATTCGCATCGGGAGATAGAAAAAGGTATTCTGTACTTCATACGACAAAGGAAGAGCAGATCAGGGATGCTCTTAATAATATTAAGAGCTCTTTAATCACCAAGATAAACGGAGAGGTTCTTCATAATAGATTCGATCCATCAAACGTGAGTGATGAATTATTTAAAGAGCTATATGATTACGCAGGAATATTTAAAGGAAACTATAGGTTGATCCAACTGGCTAAAATTTTCCCAGAGAGGTTTACAGAGGAGGAGTTAAGCAATCTTTTGGCAACCTCAAGAGCTTCGAATGAGGTCGAACTAGATAGGATGGCGGAGGCATATTCCAATATGAAGGACTCTCCCCGAAAGAGAGAACTAAGAGAAACCTTGATATCTTCAGTTTTGGAAAAACTAGATTATGAAAGACTAAGGGATGGGTTCGAAAGAGAAAACAGAACAGAGGGAGCTATTCGCAGAAAAGATGGAACTTATGGAAGATTCAAAACCATTTACAAGAGAAGGCTGGATCGATCAATACTTGGCTATTTAAACGAAGCGAGTCCCCTAAGAAATAATATTTCGGACAAGCTAATAGACAACTTTAGGATGGCAGACAAAGAGCTTAAAGGGTACACAAGCGGAGCAGATCTAAAGAAGTTAGAGTTAGAAGAATCGAGCGCCCCAAGTTCGACAAACTCTTTGGCCGAAGATCCTCTAACACCTCGGGGCGCAGGGGATCTTAAGAAAGATATGGTGCATAATCTTTATCTAATCAAGGCGCATAACCCAAGGACTATATCCTTTTACAAAGAGGAGATGAAGAAAGTAACCGTAAAAGATAGAAATGATATCTCTAGAAATACTTCTCCAATATCAGCGAGAGATTGGATTCACTATGCAGGGTCAACAGGTATATCTGGCGCACCATTAATTCCGGAGCTAGAAAGATTATTTAATGAGTCTCAGGCGATAGATGTAGTATTCCGGGATTCAAAGGTGCTATCTCGAGAGAAGAGGGAGTTCGGCAACTTAATCTTATGGGCAGTTAGGGCAATCCGAGAGGGAAGTTAAGATATCTCAAAGAAATGCAGTAATATTATAGTTATAGTGCAAGACTCTGCAGACTACGCGAGCAAAAATAAAAATCGAAAGAACAAACAACATAAAGAACAAACCAACCCGGAGTTATATTGAGTACCGATAGAAAAATAAGGATAGCATTTTATAAGGGATCTGGATTGCTTCGAGATAAGTTTATAAGAAAATACACAAAGAGCAAGTATAGTCACACTGAGTTGGTGCTACCGGATGGAAGCTGGATTGGTATTCGTCCGCCGTTTTATAGTGATGTGCGCCTAAGGCCGACGACAAAGGGCGCTAAGGAGCTTAGAGATTGGGACTTTATAGATCTCACTATTAGCGAGCAGCAGTTTCATAATATAATGAAGTTCTTTTATGCGACCGAAGCTCAAGGTTACGACTGGGTTGGAATGGTTCTGTCTCACATCACTAAGTTCAAAGTAAAGAGAACGAAGAAGTGGTATTGCAGTGAGTGGGTGGCGTATGCTCTTGAGGCTTCTGGGGTTGTAAGTTGGGATACATTTGGATTGTATGATTGCCGCGAAATGCCTCCGGGGAAACTATACGAGCTACTGAATGATAAAAATAAAAATCGAAAGAACAAACAACATAAAATAACTAACTTTGCATCGAAAAGAGTAAGCGGATTATTCTGCAAGGCCGTTGGGTCAAAAAATAAATCGCGATGACAAAAACAAAAACCAATAAATCTTCTATGAATAATTAGGACTTGGTTGAGTTAATTTGGTTAAACTATGCGCGATAATATTTTGAAATCCCTGCGGGCGTTGGCGACGAACTTGGAGGGCAAGGGACTGTTCCCTGAGGCCTCCACTGTTCTTCTTCTGACTGCATCCGGATCTGCTAAGATAAAATTCCCTCAGGTCTTTCGGGTATGGCTAAAGAGAAAGCTTGTTTCTTTGGGTCAAATTGACCCAAGGCTAACTCCCGCGATACAGATGCAAAATGTAAATAGGCGATTAAGAGATTACCCAAGAGAGTATTTGAGATATTTTAATGAGTGGAAGGGGCTATCATCCCCACCTGAGCGGTCCGTGACTCAGTTGATTACAAGCGAAGGGCCATCTATTGCCCCCTCTCCGTTTCGGAGTAATATGGATTACGGAGAAAGGCAACTAAGCTTATTTGACAGGAAAGGATATAATATGATTAAAGAATTAATTAAGATAGCAAATGAATTAGACGAAAGAGGCCTCGTTAAAGAGGCTGATGATTTGGATAATATTGCTTCAGATATGGAATTATTAAAAAAAGCCGCTATACGGTACGGTGATTGGGGAGACTGGCTTGTTCATGATGCAGAGGGAGAGGCCGCACTAGACGAGCAAGGAAGGGTAGAGATAGATTTTAATAATACAGAAAATTCTGTAGTGGCCGAACTCGAGAACGCAAAGAATGGCCCTTGGCGCTACGGCGGTGACGAGTCTCCTGAGAGAAGGAGGGACAGTGTTGCTCAGTCAATAAATAGCTTCTTAGAGATTTTTTCTTACCGTGAATCTAATTATAAAAATGCCTCGAACAAAAGCGAGGTTATTGAGTATTTGTACAACGCTTTGAATGAGTTGATTTTAGAAGCCGAGTCATCAGAGCCTCCAACGGAGGGCGGGGTAAGCGCCGCAGGATACTTTGAGAGCCGTCGAAATGCAAGTATTTTTCAATCAAAATCAAATGACATGGCTGCGGAAGCCCGCAGTATTGAGTATCAAGTTAAATCAATGATTAAACATTATGGCAGCGAGATCGACGTTAAGGCTACCTCGATTACTGATGGCACCGCTCTTTTGCACATATATGCCAATGGTGACTTTGGCGCTGGAATGAGGGATAAGGTTATAGACAAACTGGAAGGAATGGGGTTTGTTTTTGAGGACTCTCTCCCGGCAGGTCATACAGGGTATGGTAATAACCTTTATTTTGGTGAGGCATAGTTTTAAATGTTAAAAGAATTAATTAAGATAGCGAATGAATTAGACGAAAGAGGTCTGGTAGAAGAGTCGAGTACTCTCGACCGGGTTATCGAGGACGTAGCAAGCTCAGAGGGGTATTCGGAAGACGTCAGTGATAGACTCCCGGAGGATGCCAATGAAGAGGAGTCAAAAGCATTCTGGAAGAATTTTGCTATTGAGAATTTCGTCCTCATGTCTGAGTGGGGCAACTATGAAGATCTCACTGATCTTTGGCAGTCACCAGATCTTGAGATCGTAGAGTACTTTGATGGAGTTTTCGAGCGGGCAGACATGGCTACCGGAGACAACGGCATAAGCCGTGAGCTTGGCTACGCCATTGTTGATGGAATAATAGCGGAGGCTATTGATCGAAAGGGAGAGGATATAGAGGACCCTTTAAAGTGGATGGCGACTAAATTTGAGGAATACATGAATATGATTGAATTTCAACGAATTGAGGTTCTGCCCGCGCTTCATAATAGAGAGCTAAAAGATTATGACAGTCAAGAATGAAGAAGAGCCGCTAAGAAGGATAAAAGACTTTAAGCCTATATTTATTGAAAATAGCTTCGTTCCGAGGCTGCTATCTAAAATATCTCCAATAGAAATTAGCGCAATAAGTATTCTATTCTTAGTGTTCTGCAGAGAGACTGCACCTCCAGAGATGAAAGTCCATGAAACAATTCATTACCAGCAGTGGATAGAACTCCTGTTCGTTGGATTCCCCGTACTGTACGCATTCTTTTGGGTAAGAAATCTTTTTCGCGGAATGAATCCTATGGATGCTTATTTTCAAATTCCATTTGAAATTGAAGCGTACAAACATGAAAACAACCCAGATTATCTAAAGACCAGAAAAAGCTATGTCTGGTGGAAGGAGGCATAGATGGCAAACAAGGTAGCTTGGATTTCAGACATAACAACGCAGAAAAAGCCATGGGGAGAGGTTTCTCCATGGAATAGCGTTGGACACTCTTGCAACAAGATCTTAAAGATTAACAAGGGCCACCGAACATCTCTAAAGAAATACTCCATAAAAGATGAAACATTTTACCTGCTATCCGGAAGATTGCTGGTAGTATATGGAGATGACCGCTCCATTGATATCTCTGATATGAACACTGGAGAGTTATTAGAGGGACAGGTTCTTACGGTTCCATCGGGCTGTCCATATAGATTGGAGGCTATTGTGGATTCGGTCATAATAGAATCATCAAATAACAATCAGTCTGAAGTAGAGATTATAGAAGATGACTATAGTAGGCGACAAAAAAACATATAGGCCGTTGCCCTCAGAGGTAACCATCTCAACATCAGGAATAGAGGGGCTTGGCTTGTTTGCAAAAGTAGACATACTTTCAGGGCATGAGTTCGGAATAACACATGTAAGAGATGACGAGTTTGATGACAGTTTCATTAGAACCCCCCTAGGGGGGTTCTTTAATCATTCAGATGAGCCAAACTGTGAGGCATATAAATGTGGAAGGTTTATAAAGTTAAGGGCAATAAAGAATATTCCAAAAGGAAGTGAGCTAACTGCCTCCTATTGGCTATCATGTTATAGTCATTTCCACAGTGTTTGAATCATTATTATAACTACAGAAAGAAAAAGACACAATACTGTTTTTGATGTAATCTGTTCGTTCATTATAAAATGAGTCATCAGCGCGAACACTATCGTCGCTGTTCCGAATCCAATAAATCTTGCTGCCCATAGCTCTCCAGTTGTCTCTACTGCATACTTCCATCCGTAATAAAAGCACAGGGAAGCAGGAAAGCAGGCCACGGATATAGCCAAGATGGGCCTAGCTTTCCACCAGGTAGAGATAAACTGAGAATTGGAGCATAACCACGTTACTATGTTTCCAAGCGCTATGAGGCTAATTGCGGCCATTAGCTTTGATTGCATTGTGTCTCCATATTTTAGTCATTAAAAATTAATAAAGTTTGATATAAAATTTTGATATAAATAATCTCGATTTATTATTGGGATATGAGAGCGCAGAAGATCGCTCCAAACTTTTCGTTGGCACCATGCCCGAATGTGATTAAGCTGTATGGGTCGCCCAAGAAGGGGCGGCGTATATTTTGGAGAATAATAAATGGCTAAATTCGTACCAGTAACAATGAGATCAAACCTTATCGGAGAGGCGACAAACAGAGTTGTGTATTACGCTGTTAATCGAATCATTAAAATTGAGGAAGATCCTCATGGCGGATCAATCTTGACAGTTACCGCAGAGGACAATAGCGGCGGGACCATGACAATTAACTCCACTGATTCTCTTATTACAATTTTATCTTCCGCGTCAGTAGTCAACGAATAAATAAGCGCTTTTAATTCAGGCCCATAACTCAATTGGTCAGAGTGCTTCTCTCATAAGGAAGATGTTCTCGGTTCGAGTCCGAGTGGGCCTACCATCTAACATTCAAACCCTCTTTTTCGAGAAAATTATATGAATCAAGTTATATTTTTACTGGCAGCCTGTATAACTGCCACAGAGCCACTAACCGATGGAGCCGAGACTCCTGAGGGATCGTCGCCAAGCACTGACAGCATTGCTGATCAGCTTAGATCTACCTCTGACCTTCTCTCGGCTCCAGGGGCAGAAGAGGAGTTAACAACAAGGCAGTTTATAGAGCAGAGGTGTGGCTCTGAGTTGTTTGCAGAAGGCGGAGAGTTGGAGGGTGATACGTTCAGCTTTAACACGTGCCAAATTCTTCGGGCAATTGAAGAGTGCGAGAGAAATAATAACTGTACTTGGAAGCAAAACTAAACATTTTCCTAAGCGGCCGTCCCCTCTTAATAGGCGGCTGCTTAACTGGATGGAACTGCGAGCGTATATTCTAATGTTTTAAAGCCTTTTGGTTGGGGCTAGTTAGGAAGGGCGGGTGTCTCGCACAATTAAGAAAACAATAACTACTACGAGTATAAAAAATGGGAAGCAAGGCAGAGCGACAAAACCAGCACATCAAGCGGCTTATCGCTAAGATTAAAAAATTTAAGGCAAAGGGAAGGGCAACGGAAGGTCTAGAAAAGGAGTTGGGGTATATGGAGGGCGGAGATCGTCAATCATTTAAAACCGGACGAGATGCCGATCCTAGATACAAAAAGAATCATATACCAGATTAGCTACTAATAGTTTCCTCATGGCAAAAAGGAGACTCCCTGTGTTTAGCATGATGCACTTTAATTTAAGAGATATTTTCAAAAAACCTACAAGGTCTTTGGAGCCTTTGACTTATAATGTTGAAGAGCCAGAGGATATGACGGACGAAATAGAGCTGGCCCTAAGAGAGCTTAAAGACTCATTTGATCTTCCAACCGAAGAGGTTGAGAGGGCAATTCTTTCTCGCAGGGTCGCCGTAGAGAATAAAAATAAATAGCTTGCCACATCTGACGGCCTGAGATACGCTATTCCCGTAATTAGCCCAGAGGAAAGTTGAATTGGACAATAGCGAGTATTTAAGGTGTATTGGTTCGTTGACGCTACATTTGATAGTTCAAAACATATCAAATGAGGAAATCATGGAGATCCTCCTCGATTTTAAAATAACTTACGAAGAGCTAACTTTAGCCCCACGTGTAAGCAAGGTACATATAGCAGACATAATGTCGAGAATGTATGCCGAAAGTGAGAGCTACGATATACTGGCTCCGTGGATTATGTCAGAACTATTAGAAGAGAAGGCGTTTTATCATTAAAATACAAGGTTCAGTAACTCAGATGGTTAGAGTATTCGACTGTTAATCGAAGGGTCGTAGGTTCGAGTCCTACCTGAACCGCCATCATTTATTTGGAATAAACTTTTGCGAGAGGAATTGTGGGATATAGAGCAGAAAGAATTCGCTGGACTCATGGAACAGTAGAGGAGCGGCTTGTAACTATAACAACAGACATTGCACAGGTTCTTCCGGACGGAAAATTTTTAATGATTGACTCTGAGGATCTAAGTAAGGGCGAGGCCGGCAAGTGTGTTTTTGCTATTATCCGTGATTTAATTACCGGGAAACAAACTTCAACTAAGTATTATAAGTTTGGAGAACATATTCTTCCGAATATGTGGGTCGAACATAAATATCGAAGGCAGTATGAAACAGAGCGCGATTATGGCTAGAAGAGGAAGGGTTCCGTGAAAAATTATGAGTTTAATATCACAATAAAAGGAAGAGGTTCGTCTGTAGATGAGGCCTTTCAAAAAGCCCTAGACTCACTTAGGGATGACCCAGAGTCTGTCATTACAAATGAAGTAATTTATGTTGCGCTGAGCGCACCCAGCGACCCAGATGACAATGAAGATGAATCAAGTAGGTCTATTGAGAATTAACCACAAAGGAAGGCATCCGAATTGGCTAGGACGCGGATTTGAAATCCGTCGCTGTGAAAGCAGTTTAGGGTTCGAGTCCCTAGCCTTCCGCCATTTATTAGAAAAAATTAAATTATATTTGTAATAATTGTATTATAATATATCTTCTGATCTTTTACATCACTATAAAGACCCCAGTTCTCGGGTCTTTAAACTCAAATGGAATTACCGATCTTTGAGTGCAACGGCGAAAGCCAAGGCAATAGAGAAAACCTCGATTGGGAAAGGAGCATTCTTATGCTCCACTGCCGCCCAGCTAAGAGAGGGGATGAGTAAAGAAGCGTGGTAGCTTTGAATATCATCTAGTGATTCGACGCATGGGCCTTCATACCACTGAAGGAGTACTGCCGAGAGTATCCACGGACTTGTAGGTTCATCGTGGAAGCGGGATAAGGGTATAACCAAGAAACAAAGTCTTGGAAATGGGAGCTAAACCTCTCTAGAATCTAACTGTCGGTAATAGAAGTCTCTCTGGCGGATTTGGAAGCAAGTCTGTCGTCCCGAAAGGGGTTATGTGGATGGCCTACCAAGGGTTAAAAACATAACGCGCAACTAAGAGGTGAAGTGTACAGCTTACTCGAAGAAACGCAGAATATTATGACGATAGTAGGGCGTGCTGTTCCGTGGTCTTTACAGGCCGAGAACAGGGAGAAAGCTTGTGAACGGTTTTTACTTTCCGGTGTGCTTACACCTAACCCGAAAAGGGGACAGGCCCAAAAGGCTTGGTGATCACAAGCAGAGAAAATAGAAGTGCTAAATTTCTCTCCTTTTTTGATATACAGTTGTGGAAAATAATGTTAAAAGAAATCTTTAAAATAAAAACAGAGGATGATCCGGTAAGGCCGAATCTTTCAAATGAATTCAGAACAAGTAGTGGTAGAAGAATTTATGGACTCATAGTAGACGGTGAGTTTAGAGCTTTTATTTGTATATCATTTTTAAATGATATTCCAGCTTCGGTTTCAGACTTGGAGCTAATGGCCGATCCCAACGGGAAGATTATAACTCCCTATACAGTTTGGAGTCATCAGCGTGGAGCCGGTAGAAAAATCATAGAATCTATATTAGATATGGCACGAGAAAAGAAAAAAGATTTTAGAGTAATAACCCTGTCCCCACAAACTGTGATGGCAGAAAAGTTTCATTTAAAAAATAATGCTATAAAATTAAGAGAAAACAGTACAACTGTAAATTTTGAATATAAATTATGAATATCAAAATAAATATTCAGCACACGGCAGCGTTATTCGTAGTTCTGGTGGGCTCTGTAGACCAAATAATTAATAATTATGCAGAAGTTGAGTTGCTTAACTCTGAAAACGAAGTAAGTTATATCTCCATGCCAATGGCATTATTTCCGTGTATCGTAGAAGAGGGATCTTTGTTTTATATTTACAATTCCGCTCAGACAACGGAGATACGATGTGGAAGGCCTCCGGAGCAATAAGTAATCCGCAGAGATTTTTATAATCTGCGTTCCCAAGTAAATTATAAGTGAGAGTTAAATGATCGATAAAACAGAATTAATGATGCAGTCGATGTCTAATGATATTCGAGAGTTAAACGAGAAAATGATGTTTTTTGAGGCTATGTTTTCTCAGCTTTTAATGGCCTTGGGCGAGGCAGGAATCATCCAGCTCGACGATGAGCCACAAGAAGGCTCTCCAGAAGAGGCGCATAGTCCATTAATTATTCCATAGAGAATCTTTATTCACAACCATAACAGGAGCGGCCAAATGCCTGGTGTATTATCCAATTAAAGCTCAAGAAATTGCCCTCAATAATAATCAGCCGTTTCATATAGCGGCATGGTTTAAGAGTGGGGCCGCACTTACTTTTGGAGTCAACTCAGAGAGGTGTTCTAAAAAGTTTATGCGACGGTATCGGGACGGAACGGTTCGCTACCATCTCCACGCTGAGATGGATCTTTTGATAAAGATGGGGAGCCAAATCGCCGATGAGATTTATGTTATTAGATTTAGAAAAAATGGAGAAATCTCAATGGCAAAGCCATGCAAATACTGCCAAAAGTATCTTAGAAGATATGGCGTAAAGAGGGTTCGATATACGAACTGGGAGGGACAATGGGAACGAATGACGCTTTAATTCCATACTATGAATCAGATGAGGTGGGCGATCACATTCGTCCTGACACAATAAGTCATATCGGATATTCATTCACCCTGTCTGGGTCTGGAGTATTTCCCTCTAACCTTCTTGCGAGAGAAGCTTGTTGGCCAGCAGATAAGAATAGCGGTAAGGCCGCGTACTCTGACTCTAGAGAGAAAAAGATAATAAATATTATTTCTGCTTACTATCCTCGGGCAAAGTCTTGGAGCTCCTTGGGGTGGAGAGTTTCAAGGGTTAACGAATTAACAATAATTGATGATGATAATCATTACCATACTTGGCCCGCGTGACAATCATGGATATGTTTAAGATAAATTGGACTGAAAAGACAAAAAAGAAAACAACTACATCTATAACAGGCTTTGGATATCAGATCAAATCTTGGATTGATGATTATGAGAAAAATTACCCCGCTAATTCCTTTGGGACAAAAGTGATTGCATCGGTTGATAACACAGTTACAGTCTCCATCTCCCGCCACAATTCCATATTTAAATAGAGAAAACATGCTACACTCATCTTATCTTTCTAGGGTTTTGTCAGAAAACCCCCCAATGCCTCATGACAAGCAAAAGGAGCTTATAGCTATCTGGCAGTCGGATGGAGACAAAAAGGCTCTTGATGCTGTAATTTTCTCAAACATGAGATTAGTTTCAAGGGAGGCTTGGAAGCTATCTTCAAAAAATGTAGCCTCATCGTTTGAAGATTTAATGCAAGAGGGGGTGGCTGGCTTGCTTCGGGCGGCGGAGTCTTATGATCCAGATAAGGGCGCAAGCTTTTTGTCCTACGGAATGATGTGGGCAAACGCCTATATGAAGCGGCACATGATGGATCGAAAGTGCATAGTGCGCCTTGCAACGACCAGGAGTTCTAGGGCCATTTTCTTTAGAATCACCCAGGCACGCCTAAAGGCGGAAAAAGAAGGATTGTGTGGGGATAAAAAAACCACTAGAATCGCCGATCTGCTGGGGGTTTCGATCCCCGATCTTGTGGAAATGCAAAAGGCCTTATCTGGACATGACACATCTCTTAGCACTCCGATCGGAGATGAGTCTAATGGCGCAACAATGCAGGACTTACTGGTTGATGAGGGTACAATGGAGGACAAGGTAGAGAAGGAGAGTTCAAAAGTCGCCTTATCCCTAGCAATAGGGGCGGCTCTGAGTCGACTCCCCGACGATGAGAGATACATTGTAAAAGAGCGATTCCTTTCGGATAAGAAAAAAACACTGCGGGAGTTAGCAGCTGATTTAAAGATCTCTAGAGAGTGGGCGAGAAAGATGGAGATCAGGGCGCTTGGCAGTATTCGAAAAACTCTAGGGCGAGAATTCGATATTAGAGACTTCAGGAGTTACTAAT
>Ga0208012_1000030_pt1 | contig 59756 bp, 115 predicted proteins | sample 15BtaG_FD_184090 | JGI IMG/M metagenome (GOLD analysis project Ga0208012, IMG submission 184090) | Marine viral communities from the Subarctic Pacific Ocean - 15B_ETSP_OMZ_AT15312_CsCl metaG (SPAdes) (version 2) | ecosystem: Environmental > Aquatic > Marine > Oceanic | place: Pacific Ocean... | reverse complement strand
TTAATGCCTATTCGGCCAATATGCTCTTGAGGTCCGCTACTATTAGCTATTCTTTCCCATAATCCTGCCATCTTATTTCTCCTAGTCTATAAAAAAAGCCAGTGGCAGCAATGTGCCACCACTGGCGTAATAGGTATTTAACCCGAACTCACCTTATAGGGAGCCCAATACAACTCTACGGTTGTCTAGGACAGCAAAGCCCTGCTCAGCCCATCCGTAAAGACCAGCACGCTTCTGACGATGAAGGTTATCATCCTCAAAGATTTGTACCTGCTCACGAACTGGCATCACGAAGCTGTCGTTTCGGCTTTGGTCAAGACCAACAACCAACTCAACGTCGCCACCAGGAAGAGAACCACTTAGTTCATTGTCGTAGAATAGCTGGTATTCCTGACCTTCACCAAGTTCGTCAAGGACGTGAAGATTAACACCGAAGATACGAGACATTACTGCATCGTCATCAGAGCCACCCACGAAGATTTCTCTACGTGTTACTTCATCAATCTGGTCAACATTCCAGTTACGGATGTCTTCCATAGCCTCAACGGAGATGTAAACGTCGGTTAGTTGACCACGGTTATTAGAAGTGGAGTTACCACCACCGTTACGTCGCATGACAGTCTTCATAAGGCTGATAAGGCGCTTAGTGAACTGACCAGCAGCAGCATCGGAGTCAAGGACTACGATATTGCGGTCGAAAGCAGCAGACAATAGTGTGTGCCAACCGTCGTCGTTTAGTTTCTTAACGAAAGAACCTTCAAGAACTTCCATTGCACGACCAACGATATCCCAACGGGCATCGCGGGCATACTTCAGAGTCCAGTCGATAGAAGAACCAATATCATAGGTCGGAACCATGACATAGTCGCCTTCAACTGCTCGCTCTGGAATGTAACCGTGGTTAGAAATCGTATACGCTACGAAGTCCTTCTCGGTTCCTGGCGCTAGAAGGTCTAGCGGAAATTCTGATGTAGCATTACTGTCCAAGACGATAGTCTCGAAGATACCACCCAGAATGTCGCCCATTAGGACACCCTTACGAAGAGGAGTCTCAAGAGCTACGGCCAACTCACGTTGCGCCTCAAGAGCTTCCACTTTGTTGTATGAGCCAGACCTACGAAGTAGGTCTTTCATACCGGCTGTCGCTTGGGACGAAAATAGTCTCTTACGTGCCATTGTTATTTAAATCTCCAAAAAAGGAATAGGGTTTATGTAATGTTGATTTCTACTTTGCAGTAGCCATCAGCATCCAAGCTAGAAAGGAATGAACCAATCTTTGTGGAATTAGTGGAGGTTGTTGAAAAATCTCCATTAATTGTGAAATACGCATCGTCACCAGGAGCAGGAGTATCACCAGTCAGAATATCATCTGTTGTGACTTGTCCCTGCTTCAAGAGACATACTTTGCCGCCAATTTGAACTTCGTTCTTATGGGCGTTTACGTGTTGACGTGTAAGGTCAAGGTTGACCACGTCAGTTAGAAGGATTCCTGCTGGCTTTTCGCCTGAACCACCTGTTACGTCAGGTAGCTTGACTACGTTATCAGCATCGTCCATGCTTGCGCCCAATCCACTGGTAGAGACATCGTGAACTACGACTACTCCGCGAGTTGCGACTTCATTCATAAAGAACGAAATATCAGTGTGGGATTCAATGCGGTCTGGTTTAAGTGCCATATCGACTTAACTCCTTACGAGTATATGAAAAGTTTTGTTGTTTATTCTTCGTCGTCGGCTTCGACATCCTGACCAAGACGTTGTGCAATAGCGTTACGTAGTTCTTTGCGGGTTTGAACCATAACGTCATCAGCACCTGACTCATCAGCTTTTGCGGATAGCGCAGCTTCTTCATCAGCCTTAGCTTCTTCTAGCGACTCTTCATCAGCATTTGCTTCTGCTGAATCTTCTTCCTCATTGGCTTCCTCTTCGTCAGCCTTTGCATCGTCCTTCTTCTTGTCATCCTTCTTCTTATCGTCTTTCTTGTCGTCATCTTTCTTATCAAAGTTGAAAGCGGCAACAAGTGTTTCAGCAATAACAGCCCATTGCTCATCACTTAGAGCTGTGAACTTCTCGACCTTAGCAGCAGCGTCTTCGACAGAAGCGCCAGCTTCAACAAGCTCAGCAACGCGAGCAGCAGTCGTGATAGCAGCCTTTGTCTCTTCAACCTGAGCAGCAAGCTCTTCGTTAGCCTTTGTAAGCTCAGCAACCTTCTCTTCTTGAGCATTCTGAGCTAGGACTAGCTCGTTAGCACGAGTAAGTTCAGTACTTGCTTTTTCAGTCTGAAAAGCAAGAGCCTCAGTCAACTCAGCGATTGTAGCTTCTAGCTTATCAACACCAGCTTTTGTGGTCTGAGTACGAAGCTCTTCAATTGCCTTCTCTAGGTTAGCAACCTTTGCTTCGGCCTTCTCAGCAGCTTCTTTGTAAATTTCAGTAGTCATATCTTTATTCTCCGAGGCGTTAGCCATTGAGTTATGTGTATCCTCTGTTAAGATAGATACACCTGAATCGTTTAAAAATGGATTTTCTTGCTTTGCTTCGCTAAAAGAGAAGGTTTTTGCAGAGGAAAATATGATGGAATTTTTGTTGGCGGGCTTATCAACATAGCCTTTTGCGCTGAATATGATGTCTCTTGGTACTCTTCCGACCCTATGGCCTTCGTATGTACCCGTACCACCATAAACACGTAGATGCTTAGTCAAAAAAGCACTCTGTTCGTTTCGAGCGAGCGTGTAATAGTTGCCGTCTGGAGAGATAAGGGCGTAACCGAAGTTACTAAATATGCACTCCATAGAGACAAACTTTTCACCTGCCTCAATCTCAGCTATTAGCTTTTGTGTCCGTTCGACCAGAACAGGGTCTTGCCAAGTAGTATATATAACTGCACTGTTGACGATATGGAATAAATCGGGCACATCCTCGATGGCTGTATTATCCGCGATTGTGTTTCCGTCAGCATCAACGACCCAACTGTCTGTCATATGACCCACCATTTGGTGTTCATCGTGACCGATATTCGTAGGCTTATGAGCAGGCGTGTTACGGGCAGCAAAAGTCTCATACTTATCAAAAACATCGTCGTTCAGGTTCCAATTGGACGTGACTAGGATGGATTTGGTTGGGTATAGGTCTGTGTCCTTAACACCGGAATGGGCTTTAAAGAAAGACTCTGGCAAAGACGCCACAGCTTTATTAAGGTCCAAGTCCTTCATAGGTTTTATTTCAGAAGCGTAGGTAATACTGGCGTTTGCTTGAATTTGTTCAGCCAAACCGTCAACACTAGCCTCAGCTTTATAGATTGGGATTTGTTTCATATTAAGTTACCTCCAAAAATATGATACACCACTTACTCGTCATCTTCTGACAATTCCGAATATAGTGCAGCTTGGAGTCTTCGTGTTTCATCCAAAGTCAACTGTCTGTCTAGTTGAGCCTCGACTTCATGGACCCAATCTTTGTAGATTGTTTTCGCAGCAGAAGGAACACCGAGTTCCAGCGCCTCAAAAATGGCCTTTTCGTCAAGAACACCCATAGGCTCTAGGTGACATAGGATTCCAAACTTAACTTCTTCTACCTCTTCGGTTTCCTTTGAACTTAGGCTTCTCATGTTCTTCTTTTCGTAGAACTTAAGCAAGTCATCGTTTACGTACTGCGAAATAGCTTCCTGAGCGAAACTCGCCCATATCTCTACTGCGGCCTTACCCCTTGGGGTAAACTTCTTCGTCTTGCGAGTCGTAGAGTCCTTCGCACCTCCAGGTCTTCCCCCGGCTTTCTTAGTAGTCTTCTTTGGTCCACTTCCACCTGGGCCAGCAGGCGTTGGTTTTTGCTCTAGGGCTGTCTTTTCACCCTTTGCTTTCGGATACATCTTTAAATCAGGACGCACCTCTTCCTCCCTTAGTCCAACTTGACCAGGGGTTACCACACCAGTTGTTAAGGCTACCTTCTTCAGGGCAACTCCAAACTGAGGGTCATAGAACTGACCAGACTTAGGCACCATTCTTCCTGCCTCACGGTCGCGTAGTTCACGGTTCAATCTAATTTTCTCCATGTTCGGTTCAATCTTGAACGTCTCTTGTAGTCTCTCGTCGCTAATTAGGTTACGGTCTGCCAACTGAATTAACAGGGCTTTTTGAGCATCTTCGTCCGCAAGGTTTGTTTCATCAAACTCTACTTTTGCTGGTAGTCTAAAGCCCATCGCTTTTTGCACAAGTGCAATTTCTGACTCCCAGAATTTACGAAGAACGTCACGACCATACTGTAGTCTTTGAGTAAGCGTCTTCAAGGAAATGAAGTTGTTAGTTGTTCCCGCTGCACCGAACGTACCGGTAAGAGTAGGAGGAATACCAAGTCCAGCATAAATATTATTCATCGTTGGCTTGTATTTTTCTTCACCTAGGAATTTGTGAACCTGGGTGTTTGATTCTAGCAAGTCAATATCTGGTCCCCATACAAGGTCCATAGTACCAACGCCAGTGTTGTTTTCTAAGATGTCGGAAAGTAGTCCTGCTGCTTCTGCGGTAGGTGGAATCTTGTGTTCCATATTACCAATCTTCCACACACGAATGTTAGAGATGGCGCCATCTAGGGCGGCTCTGTCTGCTAACTTTAACTTTCCAAGGGTAACTAGGTCTTCCATAATTGAGTAAATCATAGGTAGTGCCCATGCGTCCCAATCGTCCTTCTTATAGTGGTAGACCGCAGTCTTATCAGGCGGCAAGATTACCGCAGAGTTCTTTGTTGCTGCTTCACGAATCTCAGCAGGTAGTTCGGCAACTAGTGCCTCTTCAACTGGATTCTTTGGAGATGTAATGATACGTCTCAGATTCATAGGAAGCTTAATAGCATATGTAGGCTCGCCAACAAAGGAGGCTAGCGGCCCGCCCACAACAATAACTGTTGCGGGATGAAGAAAGGTATACTTCCAGGGGATTTCCCTAGAAGCAACCTTCTTGGTAGATACTTTTATGTCAGGGTCTGCTACTGACCTATAGATTTCTTTTTCTACCTTGACTGGAATCTTAGCAGTTTGCTTACGAACTATTACGTTCCCAGTTCTATATAAGTAGTTCAAAAATCTTTCCGAACGCTCTTTACCGCCAACCCTGGCAAACCAGTTGCGATAAAATTTCTCTATCCTTTTATTGGGATGAACCAATCGAACACCTTGGCAGGCGAAATCGCCCATCAAATCAATAATGTTACGAATAATACCTTCGCCCTTATAAAAGTCATCAACAGCAAGCATGATGTCTTCGTGTTTAGTAGGACGGGCTTCATCTGGACGGAAAGCATCATAGTCTCTCCATCTCATTCCCGGTCTACCAGAAGTCTTAGTGTCCAAGTCTGAATAATCTGAATAGCGACTTGAATTAAAGGCTCTGGCACGGAAGTGACCTGAATAATTCTCTGAAGCAGAAGCAAACATAGATAGTACCTTTTCATCGGGACCACCTTCCCATTGGGAGCGTTCAATATCTCCTAGTGGGGTGTTCGGATTTCTCAGCGAACTTTTTGGGTATCTTCTTTTAGCCATTTGTTGCTCTTATTTAGTTAATAGTATTATAATCACATTGTCAATACTATTGTACACCTAAGTTCTCTTTTTGTTGATTTTGCGCATCCAATTACCTGTTCCAGCCCCTTCTTGTAGCCATGCTGGCGCTCCTGCGTATATAGATTGACTTCCAGACCTCTCTTTAGCTAAATCATGGGAAAATCCACCCACAACCCCAAATCTTACTGGAGAAAGCTCTCTCTGGATAGACCTAGCTACCATATTTGCCATTACGAGGGAGGAATATCTATCCTTTCGAAGACGCCCCTTACGACCGTTCGGCATAACCAACTCAGGAGTATCCCACCTGTCTCGGGCTCCCACACCATTACCTGTACGGGTCATTGTTATGGTACAAAGCTCATCCTTTAGCTCCTCAAGCTCCATTAGGGAGTCTTCTAGGGAGTCATACATAGATGGTTCGAAAACTTGCCTCTTGTCGCCCTTAGCTCTCTTCTTAACGCTCTCTTCCACGTCTGCCATATTGCCATCATACTCTATAGCTAGGGCTAAAGACATACCATCAAACCTTGGGAACAACAACACCCTATCCTCAAAGTCCTTCCTTAAGCCGTGGTTAGCCTTGTATACCCAGTCGTAATTAGCGAACTGAATCATATGGAGATAATGGTCTCCAGCCTCATGGTCGGTCAACTGTTCCTTATCAGGGTCTATAACAGGCCACAGGAGCCTTTCTCCAGGCATTAGCTTAGCTGGGTCGTGTAATGCTTCCATGACCGCTATACCACCACCCTGGGCGTCCAGAGCGATATTCTGGGTTGGGAAGACCTTCATCAGGTCTCGTATCTTTCTAGCACAGAATCCATAGAAGTCAGCATCAGCCGTAATACCAGCCTTCTTTCTCTGCACAAAATCCTTACGAGTTGTCGTCCAAGAATAGACTATGCGATTGTGGTCCTCTCTCATCTCTAGAATTACGATGGAGAAGTTATCATTTTCAGAAGCAGGGTCAACACCATAGACATACTCATAGCCAGGATTACCTCTGATTAGAGCATCGAACTGAATCTGGGCCTGGGCGACCTGAATCTCCTTATTGGTTACACAGCTCTCAATCAAGCTACGTTTAAAGAAGCCATCGCTGTCTGTGGTAAAACAAGCACCATACTCCATCTGGTAAATACCAGAGTGGACTGTGGCCTTAGCTTGTGCCACCTGTTTGTCATCCATGAAACCCTCAGGAATCATCTTGTAGGGTATTCGAATAACAGAAAAGTCGGTATAATCAAAGTTCTTTGGAATCTCATCGTCTCCGAAGATTTCCTTCAGTCTTTTTGGCTCACCCTTGCTACGAATAATTTTGCAGTACTTACGCCAGTAATCAGCGTAGTGTTTGAAGTCATAGTCAGCAGTACCAGAGATAATAACTTGGTTAACACGACGGTTACTATAGTTACCCTCTTTATTAGCTGTCCATAGGCCCCTAGACATTAAATTAGCTCGCCTAGCAGCATCCTTCACATTATCAACAGGCTTAGCAGATACAGCCGTAAAACCACGAACAACTGTCTCAAAAATATCTGGTGGAATAGATGCAAATTCATCAGCCATGATTGTATGGGCACGAAGACCACGAATTTTAGACCCGTCACCTAGAGGTACAGCCATAGCCCAACTGTCATTAATTTTCATTAGACAGCGGTCAGGACTAGAACGAGGCCCAGAGTTATTATCACAGATAGACCTTAGGATGGGAGCATTGTCCCACAGATTTACCATATACTCAAAGATAACCTTAGACTGACGGAAGGCGGCACCAACAATAACTATTTTGGTTCCAGGTACGAGGGCGCATTTCAACATGGCATACACCGCCAGTAGAAATGACTTCCCGAATCCACGAGACGCAATATACATAGGGAAGGGGCGCTTCCACATCTCTTCTAATACAACGCACTGTTCAGGGAGGGCTTCTAGGCCCATCAATACCTCAACAGCATAACCAAGGTAGTTACTATCTCGCATTAGCCTCATCTCAGCTAAACCGGGATGTTCTGAATCCTTGTCTATTAAAGGATTGTTTATTTCAAGTTTTCTAACATCACCCAGGTTTAACCAAGCGTTGTCTTCGATACTACGTTTCAGTATCGGTAATGCTTCCTCGTTCTCGCTCATAAACTCTTTTCATTAGGTTGACACCAATGTATTCTGCATTACTTGCATCCCCAGCAAAAATAACATTGACACCATATTTGACTTGTATTTGTGAGATACACTTCATTATGTAATCTCCACGCACTTTGAGTTTCTTCCAACGGCTCTTAGGTATTCCTGAACCTACCGGATAATCCCTGACTTGGCTTACTGTGAACTCAAATACCAAGTAGCGATACTTAAACTCAAGCATTCTTTCCAACTCATTCTTAAACCTCTGAGCGGAGACGTTTGCTGCAAACTCTGCAACGCTTCTCTTGCGCTCTATGCACAGTATGTTTTCTTCTAGTCCCTCTATGCTATAATCACCGGTATCTAGCTTCCTAACCACCGTATTATCTATTGTTGAAGCTATTAGCCTCCAGGGCTCTTTCTCCCTTGTATCAATTATCGCTGTGAATCCCATATCTCTTCTCCAAAGCCTTTCCATCTGCATAGTCAAAACCACCTATAGACCTATACTCTTCTATATCTAGTTTCTCACAATGGCTCACTAAATTATACTCCTTTGCATACTCATCAGCAAAAGGATAATCAGGGCCTGCTGTTATAAAGTAATTCATCATTCCAAATAGATGAAATGGAAGCCCTAGAGCTAACATAGTTCTTTCACAATAAGGACAACTCAAACAAGTGTAAGAATCTCGATGGTTGCCACTATGAGTCCATTGAAATAGCTCCTCACACTTGATACATATTGAATAGGTCTTTCCTGTTTCACTTGAACCTGTAATCATCTAACCACTCACTATTCTAAAGAACATTAAAGCATATGACTCTTCGTGTCCACCAATATGGTCGTGACACTTTTTACAGAGACATATACCATTGTTTATATTGTACCTCTGAGAGGGAAAGTCAGCCCACTTACGAATGTGGTGAATCTGAATCTTCCTCTTTGAATTACAGCCTGGGAAGCGGCAGGTACGCCTATCCCTTTTATAGATAGACGCCCTCCACGCTTTATATACATCTGTATCCTGCCTACCATGATAGTAGAACTTTTTCTTTGGTCTTCTGGGCCTTCTAGGTCTACGCATCGCTACTTGCAATGTCATAGTCTATCATACGTTCTACCAACTGTTGGAAGGTAACCTCAGGCTCCCAACCCAACTCACGCTTAGCCTTGTCTGAGTTACCTAGTAGGTATTCTACCTCTGCTGGCCTAAAGAACCTCTCGTCCTGATAAACATAGGGTTCCCAATCAGCAATACCAACGTAACCAAACGCAGCATCCAAGAATTGTCTAACACTATAAGTCTTCCCTGTTGAAATAACGTAATCATCAGGCTTATCTTGTTGTAGCATTAGCCACATCGCCCTCACATAATCTTCTGCGTGTCCCCAGTCTCTACGGGCGTCTAGGTTCCCCAACCCCAAATGTTCGACTTCGTCTGGACCCTTAGTATGAAAGATAGGTTCTTTTCTGCCCATCTCGTGATAGGCTTTCGTAACCAACGTAGAGACATAACCAGTAATCTTACGGGTGACGAACTCCTTACCTCTCAACTCACTCTCGTGGTTGAAGAGTATTCCGCAGGAAGTAAACACGTCGTATGATTCTCTATAGGTATGACATAGGTTATGAGCGGCCATCTTAGCAACAGCATAGGGCGACCTTGGGGCGAAAGCAGTCTCTTCGTTCTGAAACTTTTGGAATTTTGGGTCGTCATGTAGATAAACAGACTCCGTAATAATTTCATCTGCCTCTGTAGGATATGTTGTGAAGTTATCCCCAAACATCTCGCTAGTACTGGCCTGATAGACCTTACTGTGTGGAGATGTATTTCTTACTGCCTCAAGGATGTTCAAGACCCCCACAGCGTTCACCTGGAAGGTAAATGAGGGTTGCTTAAAGGAAGTACCCACATGAGACTGGGCTGCAAGGTTATAGATTTCATCAGGCTGACTATAGTTGATGATTTGACTTACAGAGCTGGGGTCTAGGAGGTCACCCTCTACCAACTCAAACCCATCTGCCTCTTTTACAGCACCTAATCTCTGTGTATTATCAGTAGATGTTCTCCTGGTAACAGCGACTACTTCGTAGTCTTTGTCGAGCAGGAAAGAGGAGAGATAGGAGCCGTCTTGTCCCGTTGCTCCGAAGATGATTGCTCGTTTGTTTTCACTCATTTAGTTGTTCCTTACTGTTACTAATGCTAATTGTCCTTGTTTAAAACCGTACTCGAAAATTTGGTCTTCTCCCTTGTGTCGAACAGTTATCTCTCCTGTGAACTGATATGTTGGGTCTCCCCATCTCCATACGTTAAGTAGGTCACCTGGATAATCCTTGCTCTTTCTTCTAAGTCCGAACCAGCTAAAGATTAGCCTTTCAAAGAAGTTTGGAGGGTTTTTAAGAGAGTATCTCCAAGTACAGTCTAAGTCCTCGTCTATCATTATTTTGCTCCTAGTAGTTCTGCGATTCCCTCTCTGAGGGTCTTAGTATAGGGCGGCTCATAGTCTATAGCACATCCGACTAGGTGCCCTGTGTCGTCCGTCTCTATCATGTCTATATCTGGACCCCATACCAAACCCATAGTTCCAATACCACAGTTGTTCTGGAGAATGTCTGCCAGTCTTGCTGCTGCTTGCGGGGTTGACTTGGGCGTTCCAGGTTGGATTCTAGTAGACCATATCCTTATGTTTGCCATAGCAGCATCCGCTGCCTTATAATCCGGTTGTGGAAAAGACATTAGTTATTCACCGGACGGTCATCATCAATCTTGAAGGCACCATCGCCAAGTTTCTCAACGGCGGGTTTTAGGTGCTTACGATGGAAGCGATTAGGCAGCCCGATAAACATTCCTTTTCGTTGACCCTTACGTTCTTGCGGCTCTTCTTGAAGGGGGAAGGCGTTACGACTTCCTGCCATGCCAAGCTTATCATGCAGTTCGTGGACTTTAGAAATTGGGCCATCTGGTCCAGCTTCCACTCGGTCGTCTTCATCGACCTCTTGCGTCAGTGCCTCCTTGAGGGCACTAAGCTCATTAGCTAGGGTGTCGGGTTCTACTGCTTCATATTCAGAAACAATCTCAGATTGTTCTACTTCTTCATTAGTCTCAGTTTCCTCAGTTGCTTCTTCACCCAACTCATCCACGATATCTTCTTGTTTGTCTTCTGACATAATTGTTCTCTTTCGTAACAGTCTTTTAGTTTAGTCTTACCGTCTACTATTTCAAATGTATAGGTATTTTCATACTTCTTTGTGTCGTATTCTAAAGCATCTTCTGTAGCTTTTACTAGTTGGTTATTAGACCCGGCAACCAGCTCAAACTCACAGAGAATCTCTGCTGGGAAGTCTACATGTCTATAATAAGGAGTTCTTCCCAACTCCCATATTTCTTCTCTGCTCAAATCTGTTGAGACAGTCATGCTTGCAATCTGAGCAGCATACGGACTTACCTCATCATCATGGCAATCAACTCTACATTCATCACAAAATTCGCTGTCCAAAACTCCATTGGGAATTGGATAAAAGATGCCGCAGTCTTTGCAAGCAGATAATTTATCATTCATAGTCCTCCTCAGTCCTATCTATTTCTTCTAGTACAGTTTCAGGAGTCAGGAGAGGTTGGTCAACCTTTCCATCCTCATACTTATGCCACTTAGACAGTCTCTCGCGAGCTTTGTCTTTTGCCATTCTTTTTATCTCTGCATCATCACCAGCATTACGACGCTTCTGCTCTTCCTCAAGAATCCTAAGATAGCCCTGCCAGCTAGTCTTACTATTCTCAATCTTCTTAACACGAGCATCACGCGTAGCCTTTAGGCTCTTCTCAATATCCTTAATCTTATCCAACAACTGAGAGTGTTCCCTAGTGAAGGCAATCATACCCTCTCTAGCAAAGCCCAACTGTTGATTAAGGTTGTTAAGCAAGGGGACGTCCCGTAGGTCGTCATCTAGCTCCATCTGCTCGTCAATCTGTAGCTGCAACGCTGTTGATTCTTGCATCGCGCCCTTACGACTCTTCATGCTTCTGTCAGCTAGAATCTGCAAGAGAATCCACTGTTTAAGCTGAACCTCTTCCGTATACATTACATCATCTCGGAACTGTAGCATGACCTCAACCCAATCCTCCTCAAAGCGTAGCATCTCACGCTCTGTAAGCATGTCTTTGAGTTCTTTATGATAGTTGCGGTCTCGCAACTTATTCATCATCAGGTTTTTGTTATATTCATCTTCGTCTACAATCCCCGTATTCTTTAAGTTCTTCGCCTTGATGAACTTCTCAACAGGAGCAGTTGTTCGGTTCATTGCCTCTGCAATCTCATCGAGACTTAGCTCATGTACGTTCTCAAGAATAAACTTTTCTTCTGCTTTGCTTAGCTTACCACGCTTCCGGCTCATCTAAACCTCTCTCTTCTAAGATTACCCTAATGGCGACGTAAACCTTTTCCCTTCGTGGCTTCGGAATAGTAATCCCATTTCGTAACCGTATCAGGTCAGCCTTCAAGTCTAATGAAATGCTTCCCTCAACCAACTTGAAGAACTCCTTCATATCTAACTCCTGGTCAAGGTCTGAGTGAACCTTCATGTTGTCTTCATGCTCATCTATAACGCTTACAAATCCAATAGGATTCAAGATGTTATTTTTACGCTCATTCCTTCGAAACCACCTCTCATGCACCTCACACTCGCTCTTATCCTCAAAAGCAGTACAACCATTATGAGACTTAGCACAGTGTTGGTCATATGCATCTAATGGACACTTTAAGCATGGTAGGTCGGGCCTAGTAGAATTATCTCTCTTGAAGTTAAACAATCTATTTCTAACATGTGTCCACAGGAAGTTTTCTAAGGGTCTGACATTATCATATAGGTCTAACCCCTCCCATGCTACCAACCTAGCCTGTTGTTTCATATCATCAATGGTGTGGTATCCGAAGCGAAACTTACGAGCCAACCTATTGGCAACCTTATCAATAATTACCATAACCTCGTCTTCCGTCTTACCTTTAGGAATCTGAGTCATCACTTTTCACTTTCAGTTTTAATTCAACATCTCGTAGCTCTAACGTAGCCACGACTTTCTTATTCGCGCTGACATAGATTTCTATCCTGCCAACCATATCAGTGATATCATCACCGTTCTCTTGGTTTATTATACGCAATTTACCCTGCGCATCCGTCTCCATTAGTATTCTCATCACACCCACCCTCGTGTAGCACTGCTTTAGCTATATCCTTATCAGGGTCCGGTATATCTAGGTCTTCAGCAACACTATCTTGTAGGTCTGCTGTAGCCCTCATTCTCAGTTCGCTTGGAACAAAAGTAGTCTTTTTCTCGTCATTCATTGAAATTTCTCCTTTTTTTAAAAGTAGCCATTGACAAACGGGCACTTATCTAGTACTATAATACACAGAAACCGACCTCGTGTTGAGCGGTACACCAAAAAAAGTATAGATTAAGGAAAGAAAAATGAACAAAGTATGGAATAGTGCTGAAAGGGAGTATATCCGCAAACATGCTGGTAGCGTGAAGGATAAAGACTTAGCAACTAAGCTCTCAGAGATGACTGGTAGAAAAGTAAGCCTACAGGCAGTGAGGAAGCAAAGACAGAAGATGGGGATTTCTAAGAACCCAGGACGTGGCAAGTGCCAAGTAGTCGGGCAGGAAGAAGAAGGCACAATTGTGCTTCCTACGACTATTGAGGTAGGAGATGTACCTGAGACCGGTTCTGAAGACGTAACCGTTACCACGGAAGGAACAGCCTATGTCAGCAGAAAACCTGGACCCAAGGCGTACTTCGGTGACAACTAAGGTAAGAAACTGGCTAGTGCAGACTCTATGGCTTATGCTATTCTGCCTAGCCCTAATGTATGGGATAGTTTTATAATGGATAAGAATTTATTGTATGTGGTCTACAACGAGTATAAGTCTGGCGGTTCAGTATGTGCTGGACAGAAAGATGATGAATGGCCTAACTACGAGGATGAGAACATTAGCTTCAATATCGACTCTGTTCACCATCGTCAGGGTGCAGACGAGAAGAACCTACCCTGGCTTCGTGAACGCCTAGAGCTAGACTTTGACCCTGCTAAACTCAGCTCTGTCTGGATAGTTGTGGTTCGATATGGTACTGGAGGCACGTTTGGTCATACAAATGGAGCATGGAGAATCATGGGAGCATTTGAGACTGTTGACGAGGCTCAGGAGCTAAGTAATCAGATTACAGGTGGTACGTATGACGGGTATAAGTTTTGGGAGGGCTACTTTGAGTGCCTTGAGGGCGTTGAAGTAAATGGTTTCCCTGTACATCAATAAGGATTAGAAAATGGCTAAAACCAAGCAGGAGAACCCCAAGTGGCAGTGTCCTATCTGCGGAGACATAAGATATGAGACTGTTAAGACAGAGGCGAGGAGGATGGTGGGTGAAAGTGGACAGTTGGACTACAAGGGTATTCAACATGCCTGTCGTGGCTGTAGTGTTCTCTTTAGGAATCCTCACTTATTTAACAAGGGGAGGATAGAGTAGTGGATAGAAGTGACACTGTAGAGGTTGGAAAACATAAGCTCCCCTTCAAGAGCTGGGTTTTTATAGAGGCGGGCTTTTATAAGGGACATAATGGATATATTGTAGAAAGAGGGGATAGGACAAATTATGGCTATTACTATAAGGTTGCTATCTCTTCATGTATTATTGGTTATGACGGACACGTTGATATAACAGATTGGATATACGGGGGCTCTCTTATGACGTACCCCTGTTGGATTGAGGAGGATAGCTAATGGACCATCAAGATAGATTTAAGTCAGGACAGAGAGTGTGGCGATTTGGAAACGGCATGTATGGACCCTGCCTTGAGAGAGTAATAATAGAGAAAGCTCTATACCCACGGGGTTTTTGGTATCAGTGGGATGTTAGAGACTCTTATGTTACTTGTGGTTCCAGCCTCTTTGAACATAAGGAAGATTTACTAAAGGCCGCTACTGACTATACCAACGTGCAGTTCAGAAAAGCGAACGAAATGAAGGATAAGGCTAACAAACTTAGGATAGAAATAGAGGATTTAAGAAATGATAGAAAAGAAGACCTGGGAGGAGTTTAGGGAAGACGGGTTATTCTGGTTTGTAAATAGGATGCTTCACCTAGTTGGGTGGACACTAGTATTAGAAACCGACCTAGTGGAGATGGCCCAGATAAAATACTGGCTGTTTGGCCTGCAAGAACTAAGTGGTTCGGGTTCAGCGAGGAACAAGACGAGGAAAACCACAATAAACTGAAGAAATATTTACGAGGATATATTGAGGAGGATTACAGTGGCTAAGAAGCAGAAGACACACACTATTGCGGTAGACTTCGACGCAACCATCTCGGAGTTCTATAAGTTTGAGCTATTTAAGATGGGGCCCCCACTAGAAGGGGCGAAACAGTTTCTTGAGGCGCTACATAGGCGAGGGTACAGGATTCTCATCTATTCTTGTCGTGCTAAGGGAGAGAAGGTGGTAAAATCTATGGAAGACTATATGTATAAGCATGAGTTGCCCTTTGACAAAATTTTTGAGAAGGGATACAAGCCTGCTGCTACTGCGTATGTAGATGATAGGGGCGTAAGCTGCCAGCCACAGAAAGAGGGCGTTTTTGCTTACAACAGGGCGCTTGGTAGTATAGAGGATATTATTATTCAGAAAAATAAAGAGAAGGGTCGAAAATGAAGATAAATAGAAGACAGGCTCTAGGAGCCATTGCAGCCACCAGCTTAGTGGGCGGGATTACCAAGGCTAGTACTCCTGTTCCGTTTAGGAATAAGGATTATCGAGTGGCACCCATTGATATTGATGGAGTTACCCCTAACTTTGTTCGGGTCGTTGATATGACTAAGGGTGGAACTAAGAGACAGGAGGTTAAGTTCTCCTACAAGACAATAAAAGAAGGAAAGAGTAAACTAGTAGTAGAGAAAGAACTTATTGATACTGCTGAGTTCCCTAAGATTGTAGTTGGAGACTTTGAAACGACCTATAGTTATCATGTGCCAAATCATGGATACATGGCAGAGTTAAGGAACGGGGAGCACGCCATTGTTCCCTCCTATCGTATTGGAGCCGCAGTTGACTGGAAGTTGGGGGTTGACCTTGAGGGTCATGACCCAGGAGAGATGATTCGTGACGCCCTTATTAAGAAGCTCAAAAACGACATCTTTCACACCCTTATCTGTGGTGGCTATGATAGAAACATAGTGTGTTTTGACAATAATAAATCAGGAAGAGTAACACGAGAACTTATGTCCCTTATGAAGGAAGTTATGAGACGAAATGGTAAGGGTAACGCTATTTCACTTAGAAGAAATAAGCTGACAGACATCTATGTGGGTGAGGATGCAGCCTGTTTTGGTGACAGCAAAGGAGCTAAGCTGTGGGCTCATGAAGGAGTAAGGGTTCATCGCCTTGAAGAACTGAATGAGGGTGGAGAGTATCAACAGTTCTACCTTGACCAATGTGGTGGAACACTACCATCAAATGCAAGCCGCCTAATAATTGGCGTGGACAACACACAGGATAGTTTCGTGCTACCTTATTGGGGACACAGAATCTCCTACCATAATGAACCTAACAACAGAAAAGGCATTCGTCTTATTGCAAAAATGGGCTTCTGTGCCCTTGACAATCGAACAATTCTTTTAGGAGCTATTTAAGATGGAATTATTACTTGCCGCACTAGCCGGAATATTACTGACTGTAACCTTAGGGTTGTTATTTAGGTACACTTATAATAAGGGAAAAAGCAGAGCAGATTACGACGCTCGCTTTGAGGCCCTTGAAGAATTAAAAATTAAGGACGTTGTTGTCTTCGACGAGCAGGTAGGTTGCTGGAGATGGGCCGACAACGGACAGACGGTACAATTTGCGAGATTTATTCGCACCAACTATTGACAGGGGAAAAATATCCCCTATAATTTAGGAAAAGGAGGACGACATGGGAATGTTTAGTTCGGACGAGCAAAGTTCGCCCTATGATTTACAAAGGATAGAGGAGCTTGAGAATAAGCTCGAAAGACTAAGAGAAGCTGTTCGCAAAGTTTACTACGCGACTCACTGGACTCCTGACCCACAGTATAATGGCGGTGACGCTGATGAGCTTTGGACAGAATTAAGGGATGCTGCGGGATTTGAGGAAGGGAACTCACCAGATGGGAGTCAATAAAGTTAGATACTGCTGCAAAGCTTTTAAGAGTAAGTGGAGACTCTGGGACCGCAAAATGTCTAAGTGGTGGGGTCCACCCTTCCCTCACGAGCCCTGGAGACTAATGTATTACCTCAATGACCACGCTCAGGGGAGTAGAGACCAAGGAAAGATTGACTGTTTAATTAAGGATTACAAATAAGGACTAAGAAAATGGAAAAGAATATTATGCTGATGACTGACAGCTACAAGCAGTCGCACTACAAACAGTACCCACCTAACACCGAGTATGTGTACTCCTACTTCGAAAGTAGGGGTGGAGACTTTAAAGACGTAGTCTTCTTTGGCCTCCAGTACTACATTAAGGAATACCTTGAGGGCGAAGTGGTTACGACCGAAAAGATTGATGCTGCTGAGAAGCTCGTCAACGCCCACATGGGTCCAGGCACCTTCAATAGAGAGGGTTGGGAGCATATTCGTGACAAACACAAGGGTCGTCTACCCGTTACCATCAAGGCTGTCCCAGAAGGCACAGTTGTTCCCGGCAAGAACGTGATGATGACGGTTGTGAATACAGACCCTAAATGTTTTTGGCTCACTAACTTTCTAGAAACGCTACTAGTGCAAGTTTGGTACGGTTGCACCGTAGCCACGCAAAGCCGCCAAATGAAGAAGGTTATCAAAACCTATTTGGATGTTACTAGTGACTTGCCTGAAGCAGAGCAGGGGCTAGAGTTCAAGCTACATGACTTTGGGTTCCGAGGTGTATCCAGTGTCGAAACGGCTGGGCTCGGTGGGTGCGCCCATCTTGTCAACTTCTTAGGGACCGATACAATGGCGGCCCTACAAGTAGCGCAAGAGTATTATGGGGTGGATGAAGCAGCGGGCTTCAGCATTCCAGCTTCGGAACACTCCACCATTACCTCTTGGGGTCGTGCAGGAGAAGAGGCTGCTATGGAAAACATGCTAGACCAATATCCGACTGGGTTAGTTGCCTGTGTGAGCGATAGCTATGATATTTTTGAGGCGTGCAGTGGGATTTGGGGCAAGAAGTTGAGGGAGAAGATTCTTAAGCGCGACGGCGTTCTGGTTGTGCGACCTGACTCTGGCGACCCGCCCATCATCGTTGTGGACGTTCTGGACGCACTCTGGGAGGCGTTCGGGGGAAGTGTGAACTCGGTGGGATTTAGGGTGTTGGACCCTCATGTTCGAGTTATTCAGGGAGATGGCATTGACTTTGAGATGCTACTGAATATTCTTGAGGCGATGACTAAGGCGGGTTACTCCACAGAGAATATTGCGTTTGGTAGTGGGGGCGGCTTGCTACAAAAGCTTAATCGGGATACTTTGAAGTTCGCCTTCAAGTGTTCGGCTATTAGGGTGGGCGGCGTTTGGAGAGACGTTTACAAAGACCCTATTACGGACCCTGGTAAGATTAGTAAGCAGGGCGTACTGCAACTTGTTAGGGAGGAGGGCGCTCATGGTAGCTATCTTACTACGAAGAGCAAAGACGCTAACGAGTTTGACCTTACTGAGACTGAAGACCTTCTAAGATATGTATTTCACAATGGCGACATAGTAATGGAGAATAACCTTGAGCAAATTAGAGAACGAGCAGCGATTCATCCCAGGGAACTTTCGCAAGCTGTATAGGGCGATTATGGAGGATGATGTTGAGTTGCTACAGGACATGCAGCGGAACACCCTGTCTCCAGATTTTGATAATTCCATTATTGAGTATGGGGAAAATAGGGTGGGGATTAATGTGTTGGAGTTGGAGGTGATTAGGGGCGAACCTTACAAACAGGTTGTGGGTATGGTGGTTGTCCAGAAGACGCACAGAGGTCTTTACCTGCCTGACATTACTATTGACCCTGACTTTAGGAGGGCTGGACTGGGAACTTATTTGTTAGACAAGGTTAAGTTGTCAGTAGACCCAAATTTGCCCTATGTGGAGGTCTTTATTAATGAGAGGGACTTGAGAGCCCTTAGTTTTTTTAAGAAGGGCGGTTTTGTTGCCAATCCAGTGATGACCAAGGATGTTTTCTCGGATGGGGATGGCATTACTATGGTGTATAAGAGAGTAGAGGGCTAAACCCTCTCTCATCTACAAGCCGAAATCTAGCAGAAGGAGAAACCGAGTTATGTTGGTTATATTCACATTTTGCTAAGGAGGTGGTCATATCTTCGTGACGCCTCCACACGGTTATCAAGGCGAGGTTAGAAGTTTACATAGAGGGGTGCGGCATTCGTGTCGCATCCCTCTTTTTATTGGTGGCTTGCCACCTTTTATTTTTGCAGAAAGAAGAGGGCGATAATGATTATTGGACCAGATGAGAATAGGGGTCTTTCAGCACCATGGAGTCATACGGACGGATACAGGATTTTCTTGGCTGGTGGGATTACTAACTGTGAGGATTGGCAGGGGCGAGCTGAGGTGGAACTTGACTGTCATCTTCGTCGTATCTACAACCCTAGATTGAGCGAAGCTATTGATTTTTCGGGTGATGGTGCCTTGGAACAGATTAGGTGGGAGTTTGGGAAGCTAAAGATAGTGGATGCTATCTTCTTCTGGTTCGATGGGGGCGAGAGTCTTCAACCAATAAGCCTGTTTGAGTATGGCTCTCACTTAGTGGGAGATAAGACATTGTTCGTGGGTGCTGCTCCTACTTATAAAAGAAGGTATGACTTAGAAGTACAAACGAGCTTGGTTCGACCGCAGCAACATATCCATGAGACTTTGGATGGTGTGATTCAAGAGGCTAAGAATTTTTTGTACTTTAACGGGAAGTAGGGGGAAAAGTGGACACTTCAATTTGGGGTGTCCGCAATTTTTTTTACACCACCCCCGCCCTTTTGACCACTAAGGGACCCTATTGAGAAAAACAAATAACCTACGATATATAATAACATCGCTTCGCATCCTAACATCGCATCCTAACATCGCTTCGCATGATAACATCGCTTCGCAAAATAGTTGGGAAAGTTTCCATTATATTTCATGTTAGCTATTGACAATGACGATAGCTATGGTATAATAAGCGTATGACAACGACACAACCAACCAACGACACAATGACGATGAAAAAACTTTCCAAATTATCTCAAGTTGCTATTGACAACCAACCGATAACAAGTATAATTAAGACATACAAACCAAGTTCAACCCAAGGAAACACGACAATGAAAAACGCCAACGATTACGCTCCCCTTGTTCACAAGTCGTCTACTTTTGTAGGGGACAGATTCTCATTCCTTTACAATACGCTTAACAAGGAAGGCATTGTCACTAAGTGTCAAGCCCGACTAGGAAACGTCGTCAAGTTCAACGCCGATACGTTTACACTAGATATTGGTAATAACCAATTCCGACAATTCCGATGGAACCAAGTACTTGGTTCGGACGTAGCAGAAAAAACCGGAATAATGGTAGCATAGGCTTGACAAGCCTATCCTACTTGTTACAATGTATTCAGTAGTCAGAAACACTCCCCGTCACTAAGGAAACACGCCACTATGACAATCAAGCAAACTATCGAATCCCTCGCCGCTTCCATCGACACTATCTTATTCGATTGCGATAGCGAACAGTGGCATTGGGAAATTAAGCACGTAGCAGAATACGCCCTTGCTCAACTCAAGTGGGAGCGAGATACTGTCATCGACGTAGCTTTCGATTTTACCCGTATCATCGTCAGCGTATACCATACCACTGGTGACGCATCGGACGCCATCGTGGGGGGTGCTCTTAAAAGGGCTATGAAAAACGCCTCCCTATAGTCTGGGGGGTTAGCCCGCCAGTCAGTTGCAAACACCCACCCTATTGAGGATAATACAATGCCTATTGATACTAGAGGTTACACTACCGCGAGCGAGCGAGCTACTGAGGCAATGATTGCCAAAGTGACTAGTTGGGAACTCGACCACCTATATGGGCGGTGCGGTAGTACTACCTCTGCACGCCGTATGATGCTGGCTCGCCAGCTACGTACCATCCGCAAGGGGGGTATGCATGGGCTAGCCAAGGCGTTCATCAAGTCCCTCCACTGGGTGGGTACATACCCCAACACATTACCTAGTGTATAACGATTCACATGTGGCGTGTGAGGCATAGCCTATATGGGGTGAGCATAGCTCCCCTGTATGGGCTACTGCTATAGGTGGGTAGCTGTCCCCCCTAACCTAGGCCCCTGTGCAGTGGGTGCCAGTGAGTACCATTGGTGGGGGTGTACGCTGCCTGCCTGTACCCCTGCTTGTGAGGGGGTGTGGGATACCCCATTAGTGGGGGTGCGGCCGCAAAAATCGTCGTAAGTCCTTTCATAGTAACGACTTACATCAATATAAATAATGGGTGTGTATACTATAGCCAAAGGTAGGGTATGATATAAATATAATTTATGTGTGTGTCCCCATTAGAGGGGTATAGATAGAATCAGGATATGCACAAATAAATTCTAATTCTATGCCTGTCCCCATTAGAGGGGTATGTTATAATGAGGTATTGTCCTAGCTAAGCTAGACCCCTGCCATGTAGGGGTCAGCGAGACCCCAGTAGAGGGGGTTCGGCCGCGATTTTCGTCGTAAGTCCTTTGATACCAACGACTTACGTCAATGTTTTACATGCAAATACCGTGCCAAAGAAAATGGTCGGGGGGTATGGTCGCCCCATACTAAGCCCCTCTAATGGATTTCCCTTACATCCCAATAGTGTGGTGTACATTTGCATTAAATAGTTTCACAAAATAGTGGATTAGACGTTGACAATTAGCCGATACTTAGTATAATGGAAGTATAAGAAACAACACGCCACTAAGGAGACAAGAGTTATGAAACTAGGAATTATCGAAACTAAGAAAAACGCAATCGAACGCCCCGGTGGGGGTTCCGGTGGTCTTTATGACGGTATGCGTCACATGCTTGACGTTGTGTTGATTCGCCATTGCAAATCGTTCGGTGAAATTCGCGTAGTGGAAGCGGATGGTGAACTTAGCTCGCAATGGACCGATGGGCATAGTTGGCCGTACATCCGCAGAGTGTGGAAAACACTCAAAGAAAATTGCGATAATTCGCTCTAAGGGGTTGACGCCTACCGATTCACTTGCTACAATTCAGTTATACAAAACAACACGCCACACAAGGAAACGAGTTATGAATTTCAAAGAAGCACAACAATGGGTCAAAGAAGAAATGGTCACAGTACTTGACGACGACTACCCCGATACGCTGGACGCATTATCGGTACGATTGGAGGACGAGTTTGGTTTCTCCAATAAAGAAGCGGAGGATGTAGTTTTCTCGGATTGGTGGGCTTGACGCCTATCAGCCGATTGGCTATAATTGAAGCAGACAGGAAAACCATAGGAAAAGCAAAATGATTAAAGAATGGGTTCAAGTTATCGTCGTCAAATCTTCAAACAACGAGCGCGTTTCCCAATGGCATTTGGTGGAAACTGACGGCAGCTATGACGCTGTTCAAATTGCGGTAAACCGCATAATTAATCGTAACTTTTTGGTGGGGGATGTTCTTACCTCTCACTGGCAGTATTAGACCCCCTGATTGAACTAGACTGGCTCTGGCCGACCTCACCCCTCACATTAGGTATTAAAATGATTCGTGACATAATTTCTTTTTTTACGCAAGTTTTCGTTATTCCCGCCCTAGTACTATTTATGGGTGTGCTTGCCATAATGGTACTAGTTAGCATTATCCCCCACTAACAGGGGAGGGTCAAACCCCCCACAAGCGGGGGTGCCGCCGCGAAAATCGTCGTAACTCCTTTGGTAGTAAGGACTTACATCAATCTTTCCCCTGCAAATACCGTGCCAAAAGTATTTTCGGAAAATAGTGGATTGGGTGTTGACAAATTGCCGATACTTAGTATAATGGGGGAGTTGTTTGGTTACTTGTTTTCTCGGAGGTTTGAGTTATGGTTAGCTGTTCTGTTTTGAAGCTCGCGGTTATCGAAGCACGCATCGCGTACATGGAATTGAACTTTAGCGGGTGTGATTGGTGCTGTGGTGGGGGTGATGAAGAAATGCGTGAGCTTATGGCTGAGAAAAAGGAATTATTAGCCAAGTAGCTATTGACAACCCTCTCCTTTTCTGCTACAATTCAGTTATTCAAACACGCCACTTTCCTAAGGAAAACAAAATGCAGTATTCTCAACCCCTCGCCAACTTCAAGCACTCCGTCATCGAAATCGGGTTCACCGACTTAGGTGAGCTGCGTAAGCGTATCGCCCACTACCTAGTTGAGGGGTGGACAATCCGCACGGACGTATGGGAGGACCACGGTGTTCACCGTGTCATTCTGGAGGATGTGGATAAGGAAAACCACCTACACTCCCCCGGCTGGTCCCGACCAGTACGCCTAAAGTAGGCACTCCAATGGGGGATGGGCTAACCCCCCACTAGCGGGGGCGCGGCCGCGAAAATCGTCGTAAGTCCTTATATAGCAACGAGTTACGTCAATGTTTTACTAGCAAATACCGTGCCAAAAGTATTTTGGACTAATTCGTGATTTTAGTGGTTTTGGTGTTGACAAATTGCCGATGTTATGTATAATAGGGGAGTACTAAACAAGGTTACTAAGGAATTATGATGCTTGACACAAATGACACTCTCGCCCGTTGTGAGCTTACAATCAATGATTGCTTCAATGCAATCGACCGCTATGGTATGGACGTAGCTGTTGACGTGCTATTCGATACCAATGGGTGTGGGATTGTATCCTATGCTGATTTCGAGAGCATGATGAGAAATGTTCTAATAATCTGCCATCAGGGGTTGACAGCAACCAACTAATCTGCTACAATTCAATTATACAAAACAACGCCACTAAGGAAAACAAAATGCAATCTTCACAACCGCTAGTTAATTTCAAGCACGTTGTTATCGAGTTTGGCAACACCAAGCGTAGACTGTTGGATGAACTAATTCAAGAGTACAAAGGGGAGGGTTTCACGGTACGAAATTCGGTATGGTCCGATAGAGGGGTGTACCGTGTTATCTTGGAAAACAAGGAAGCGGAAAACTTTCTATATAATCCAAATTGGTCGCGTCCTACCTATTGACAACCACCCACCAACCTGCTATAATTCAGATATACAAAACACAACGCCACTAAGGAAAACTAAAATGTCCGAATCTTTTGAAGCTCTTTCTATTGTTGACGACCTTGACGATTCTCGCGGATACTTTGAAGCCACTTGTGAAGAGTGTGGGCAGGGTCACATCATCGCTTATGGCTCGCTTGATGATGAGTGTCGTTGCTGTGGTGCCTGCGGTTCTTCGGACGTAATCTGTACCGACGACGACGTATAACACCCCCTGATTGAACTAGACTGGCCTTGGCCGACATCACCCACTAAGGAAATGACACAATGAATCCTTACAAAGCAATTTGCGAATTACTAAAGTATTTTGAGGGGGAGCTAACCGTCCAAAAGTATGGGGTGCACTATAAGTGTGCATTGGTGCTTGTTATTGAGGCACTGAAACGTGTAAAACCTTTCATGTAATACTAACACCCCACTGGTGAGGGTAGCTAAGCCCCCATCAGAGGGGGTGCCGCCGCGAAAATCGTCGTAAGTCGTTTGATAGTAAGGAGTTACGTCGCTTCGCGCCCTGCAAATATCGTGCCAAAAGTATTTTGAGAAAATAGTGGATTGGGTGTTGACGTGCCGCCGATACTATGTATAATTGGGGAGTTGTTTGATTGTTACCTTTCTTCCTTTTGGAGTTTCTGCCATGTGTTTTGAAAACCGCGAAGAGTCTGATACTCGTACCGTCGTCGCTGGAACATGGAACTGTGAGGACTGCGGTTCGCTCGTTGCGAACGATGTGGAAATCTGTGCCGTGTGTGAGGCTGACGAGATGGAAGAGGGGGATTACTGGCCCGAGTATGACGGCCAGCCTGATGAGGCCCAGGAGTGGCACGACTTCGACCCCGACTGCTAGGGGTGCTAGGGGCCTAGCTGTCGCGGCTAAGCTAGACCCCTGCGCCGTGGGTGTCAGCGAGACCCTAGTAGTGGGGTGGTTGACAATTATCGTCGTAAGTCCTTTGACAGTAAGGAGTTACATCAAAAAACGCGGCCGAACCCCCTCTGGTGGGGGTGTGGGATACACCCAATGGTAGGGCGTACTAGCAAATAGCGTGCCAAACTCAAACATCTTTTGGGGGGTACACCCCTCTAATGCGACCGATGACCTAAGGTGTCATACCCCTCATCTGGAAAACAAAATACTTTCCAATTACTTTGTACGGGGCTATATAAGGACTTACGACGATAATCAGCGGGGGGTGACATACATATCACAATAGGCAAGATAGGGGGAATTTCGACGTAAACCCTTATGTGGTAACGACTTACGACTACCCCCTAAACGGGGCAAAATCCTTATAGTATACAGGCGACACAATGTTGCTAAGAAAGTTTTTTGAGAAAGAGTTACGATGAGTAAAACAAGTTACAATTCAGCCCGCCGCTTCCGAGCTTCCCAAGTATGGGGTACTCAATCCCCTATGGTAAACCTAAAATTTGAGAAGGATGGAAAAACAGATTCCACCCGTATTCAAGTTTCTGGTGAACAGCGAATTATCGACCAATGGGTTGGTAACGGTTGGAAACTTATTAAGAAATGGGCTTGACGCCTATTCTCCAACCTGCTACAATTCAGTTATACCAAACACGCCACCCCCAAGGAAACAAGTTATGATAACCTATCTCATCATCATGGATTTCGGACGCCCTAGCCTAGCCAGCGGAGCAATCGGAAGTTACGAAAGCAAGGAAAGAGCAGAGGAAGTTTGCGCGGGAATGAACGAGCGAGAGGAAGGAATTTATTCCTATTCCGTTTTGGAAGTTGCTCACTTTCCGGCTTGACGCCTACCCACCAACCTGCTACAATCCAGTTATACAAAACACAACGCCACTAAGGAAACAAGTTATGAGCCAAATTCTCAAAGTAAGCGAAATCGTTCTTCCTGCTCGTGAAACCGTCAAAAGTGTTTGGGATATGCCCAGCATCGAAACCGACACGGATGCCCTACGGGTGCTAGGTGACTACAAAGCAGTTTGGCTGTTTATTGAGCAGTTTGGCAACTGCCTTTGTTGGTTGGACGGTAACACCTATCGTGTGCCCCTACTATGTGACAAGCGTACCGCGTACATCGACGCGAAGCGTAAAGATTGTGCTATTCACGGGTGTGAGTAGTACTTGACAAAACTTTCTACAATTCTTAAAATTGGGGTTGACAAGATGAGTCCTAAAATATATGTGGTGATGGATTACGATTATATCGCTTACTGCGGTCTCACCCTATCGTGTGCCATCAAGCACGCCACTGGAGCTAGTGGGGTGCAAGTGTGGCAAGACGGGAAACTAGTAGCAATGGTGAGATATTGCCCCAAGGATGGGTGGGTGGAAAAATCCTAACACCCTCTTCTGGGGGTGGGAGGAACCCCCACTAGAGGGGGTGCCGCCGCGATTTTCGTCGTAAGTCCTTACACAGTAACGAGTTACGTCAATGTTTCCCCTGCAAATATCATGCCAAAAGTATTTCGGGTTTATTTGCGGATTTAGTGATTTAGGTGTTGACAAATGGCCGATACTATGTATAATGAGGGAGTACTAAGCAAGTTACCTTTTAGAAAGAGTTTTATGAGTTACATTTTAGCCCAGCGTATTCACGACCACCGTAAGGCCAAAGCATTGGAAGCCGCTGAAAAGCTAGGCTACGATATGGACAAGGCCATGCGTCTTGCTTCTGAATATCGTGCTAAATGGAAGGATACTAAAGAAGAAAAGTATCTTCGCCTAACCCAGTGGGCGGGTAATGCTGTCCTTGGGATTCGTTGCCATAATGGTGAAAATATTCGCTTTTAGGTGTTGACAACCATCGCCACCTATGCTATAATTCAGTAATACAAAACAACACCACTAAGGAAAAGCAAAATGCTCAAGACAACCACTCGACTCGAACTAACCACCGAAGGTTTTGCTATGTTTATCAGCCACTTGGCTGAAGAGTATTGGACTGGTGAGGAAATAGCAGGGGTGGTGAGCCACCCATATAGGTGGACGCCTGAGTTTAACCAGTTTGTTGAAGAGCATAACGACCAGCCAACAGCATCGGAAATTTGAAAACTTTTTGAAAATGGTGTTGACAACGATAAGATTTATGGTATAATTGAAAACATAAGACAAGCGTGACGTGTAATGGCGGCCCCGTAGGGAGTAAACTCCCCTGAAAGTTTCGATTGATAAGAAGGGCAATCGAACCGCAAAAAACAAATGGGTGCCGCCTGGAATGGTGGCCTAACGAGCGACCTAGCCGCCGCCCACTGTACTTGACAAGTTTGGCTAACTCTGATAGACGGGTTAGCAGTTTCAACATGAGGAGGATAAGACCAATGGGATACTAAAAGGGGACTGGAGAAATCCCCTAGAATCGGCGTAATACCAGATTGGCCGCGATGTACTGTCAACCCCCTAACCAGGGAAAAGAAAACCCCCATCGGTGGGGGTGCCGCCGCGAAAATTGACGTAAGTCCTTATACAGCAACAGGTTACGTCAATTATTCTACTGCAAATATCATGCCAAAAGTATTTTCAGAAAATAGTGATGTAGGTGTTGACATATGCCGATGAGTATAATATAATCAACGAAGTTGAGTTGATGAGTTTGTTTCTTCTGGAGTTTTAAGATGTCACGCCACACGAGTCGAGTTGGTGCCAGCTATTCCAATAACATTTATAGCTGTACCATCACCTTCCCCAGTAGCCAAATGGCTAACAAATTTGTAGCCCATGCGGCTAAATTCTCCCACATGTCAGCCACCAATACGGGGGCTGTGGTCCTATTCCAAATTGAGGGTTTCGATGCCCTCTTTACAGTGCTTGACGCACTGGAGAAAGACCCCCGCATCATAGTGCGGAGGTAACCCCCAGCAGAGGGGGCGCCGCCGCGATTTTTGACGTAAGTCCTTTGATAGTAAGGGTTTACGTCAATAACTTCCCTGCAAATAGCGTGCCAAAAGTATTTTGACTTTATTCGGGTATTATGTGGATTCGCTATTGACGGCGTGCCGATACTATCTATAATAAGAGCATACAACACGTCACCCCTTAGGAGTTTCTGCCATGCGTCAAGACCCCCGCGAAGCGTTCCCCCTCGATGCCGCCCAAGAGTTTGAAGATTGGTGCGATAGCATCGACCCCCCTACCAGGGAGGATGATGCTCCCTCAGAAGAGGGGAATGGAAATGAGTGGGCACCCGCCCAAGACTTTGGTCAGTATGGTGATGATTCGGACCCTAATGACTTCAATTGTCAAGACTATGAGGATAGCTACTATTAGGGGGTAGCTGTCCCCTCTAATGTAGAGGGATGCGTCTGGCGGCACAAGGTCGCCAGCGAGTTAAGGGCCAGGGAGTTTATTAGATTTAGGTGTTGACAAGGGTATATTAAGCCCTATAATGGAAGGAAAGGAAAGCAATCATGTACCAAGTAAAAATCTACAATACGTGCGCGACGGGCAAACCGGCTGAAGTTCACAAATTCAAATTGTGGCAGGAAGTAAGGGTTTTCCTTACGCTTATGGGTGGCAAACACCCAACATTAGTTATCCACCCCAATGGGGAATTGGTATTTCCAGACTCGCCAAATGGTGAGCCAGTACAGCAAAGGAGTTGGTGATGAAACCAGCAGATAAAACAGCGGCGGTCAATGCGGGGCTAGAGAAAATGGCCCCAGGTCGCATGGCAGCAATCAAGGGCGATTGTTGCGTGCCCGCCCCTATGGGATGTGGTAAGCCCGCCAAGTCGTTCCGCGATATGTTGAGCTTGAAAGAGTTCAGCATTAGCGGGTTGTGCCAAGAGTGCCAAGATAGCATTTTTGCGTGCGATGAGGAGGAAACGGACGAGTTTGACGACCGTATTGACGAGTATCTTGACAAGCATAACCTGAGAGGGTAAAATGGCAGAGTTCAAAGTTGGCGACTGTATCTTGACTATCAACGGTGTTGGTCGCATTATTCACATTTCTAACTGCGGTGGCGTCTTGAGTTACGAGACAACCGTGGGCACCTTCCTTGCTGATGAGGTTCAAGACTAATGAGCAATAAAGTCCTGAGAAATATTACCCCACGTAATACCGCCAGCAGACGAGTAAGGCACCGCCTTATTGACCATGGCCCCGTTTTTCAAATAAAGGACAAGGGCTTTCCTGTCTGCATGAATGGCGTATTGTCGATACTGATACGCTCTGAAAGTGACGAGTGGATTGGCTGGCTCCCCCTAAGTGAGGTAGACATTGACCTTGTACCCATTGTGGTGGAGGACTAACCCCCATCGGAGGGGGTGCCGCCGCAAAAATTGTCGTAAGTCCTTTGGTAGCAACGAGTTACGTCGATAAAAATAGTTAAGTTGGGGTTGACAAATGCCGATGATAAGTGTAGGAGGGTATCGAACCTATGCAAATTCTACTAATTATCGGATTTCTCGTTATTTTGGTCGCTGTGGGGTTGACTCCATCGCGTTATCCCCTATAATTAAAGCATAACAAGGAAACAAGGAAACAAGGAAACAACGCCATGAAACAAATTGATGTCACTATCGACCTACTAGCCTATGCAATCGACCGAGTGCTATGCGACGAACGCGAAGACGTTCACGACGCAATCGTAAAAATCACCCGCTACGAATTGCAGTTCCACAAGTGGGAAGAAGATTTGATTAACGACATTGCCTATGATTTCGCCTGTGGAATTATGAACATCATGGGCGAATTAGACCGTAACATCAGCAGCTACAAGGGAATGGCTGATTTCTCAGAGTTGTATGTATACCCTTGCCTCTGGATGGTAATGTATGAAAACTTTTTGAAATAGCTATTGACTTCCTCGCCACTTCCTCTATAATTAGAGCATACAAAGCAAGTAACCCACACAAGGAAACGAAACATGCCACACATCCCACTAAACTTGAACCCGCACACTGACCTCGAACTGTTCCAGATGTTCAACTTGGAAATTGAGGGTGCGAACGAACAGCTATGGTACTTCACCCCCAAGCAGCGGGGTGGTGTTGTTCAGAACTTCGACGCTGAAAAAGCACACCATGAGCGAACCAAAGAGGAGCAAGCATCGGCGGTTTCTGACCTTGCAGACTACTATCAGGAACAGATGGAACGACACGGCGATAAATTCGCTGTTCTCCCCTGCGGTGAAGAAGAATCGTATTTTGGTCCAGAACATCAGGAAGTGCCCGAATAACCTTGTGAGGGTGGCAGGGGGTGGCAAGTTGTGGCGGCTTGTCACCCCCATTCTTAACTATCAATTAAACTAAGGAAAAAGCAAAATGAATTTCACACTAAAAAACACTATCGTTGGAAAAGATGGCGGCATGAAGATTTTTGATAAAAGGGGAGATAATCCCAGCAAAAAATCGGCTAGCGGCATGACGATTGGCATTGTGTTCACTGGTCAAATAGGGGGGCATAAGGGTGTTTTTATGCGTATCCTCGACCATGTGGTTTCGTTAACAGACCCCACTAAATTGTGGTCCGTGTTTGGTGGTCCAACAATCTACGTCGAAAATTTCGTAGAAGTTGAAGCCGAACTATCCCTTTACTCCACCCCCTCCAACTAGGGGTTAGCCTCCCACCCATTGGTGGGGGCGCCGCCGCAAAATTTGACGTAAGTCCTTTCGTACCAACGAGTTACGACAATAAAATTTAGTGTTAAGTTTTCCCGCGTAGATGTCGATACTATAAGTATCAAAGGATGTCAACCCCAAATAAGGAAAACGCTATGAAAAAGTACATTGTTCTCGCTCTCGCTGGTCTTGCTGGTCTAGTTCTTTCGAGTGGGTGTGCTACCCCCGGCACATTTGGTGTCAAGTATCAACCCTACGATAATGTTCAGCTTGAGGCTAAAACGGCAGAATTTACCATTGACTCGCTAGTAGAAAACGGATGCGGAATTACTTTACCAAAATTGAAATAAGCTATTGACTTGTCTTAGTTATACGCTATAATTGAGGCATAAGAGGAAACAACCCCACTACCACAAGGAAACAAGTTATGTCAAAACCCCAAGTAATCAAGTTTGTCGCCCGTCACATGCTGGCGACTAGTCACCCACTTCACGCGGCACTAGCCGAATTTTGTGGGGAGAACCCTGTAACGGTTCGCAAGGCTCGCAAGTTCCTTGCTGCCAACCCTCACTTTACCGATGGTCGTTATGACCAAGAGGTAGTCGAGGAGGCTGAGTAGTCAGCGAGAAAACAGTTCCCGTTCGTCTAAGCTAGGACATCACGCTGGAATAGCGTGAAAATGCCGGTCAAATAATCCGGCACGGGACAATTTTGGGCCTGTAACGGTTTCGACCTACTGAAAATCTTTAACGAGAACAGTTAGGCAAGAGGGTTCGACTCCCTCCAGGTCCACTTCCCACCTCGGCTTCGCTAACGCTGGTCGGTAACGCCACCCGCAGGGTACATGAACCCGCAGGGTGGTCGGGTGGGCATATACAACACGTAAAAGTGTTCGGGGATGTAGTAGTAATTGGCAGAACACCGGAGTATAATTCCGGAGATACGGGCTGGTCCCAACAGGTAGGTGCATCTACCTTCGTGGTCGCATAGCGCTGTGGTGAAACACGCCAGCATTAGTTCGAATCCCGTCATCCCTTGCATACATTATGAAAGCGTAGCTTTAGATGAGTCCTTAAATTGCAATCGCACCACGCCGGGGTTATTCCCGAAACGAGCGCGGAGGACAATACTGGTGCAGCCTAAATGCAAAGCGGCCAGCGGCAACCATACTAGTTAAGCCGTCGAAAAGTGATGTTGGTGAACGTAGGGTCAGAACCTACCGCTTTCGAGCATAACCCTGCCAGCGGGGGGAGTCGTTGCTCCCCGTTGGTGGGGGCGCGGCGGCAAAATTTGATGTAAGTCGTTTGATAGTAAGGACTTAGGGCTATATTTTTATTATCTGATTTAGCTGTTGACATTGCTGGGCTATGCTCTATAATTGAAGCATAAGAGGAAACAACCACCACCCACTACGAGGTACGATGCGATGCCAGTTCAAAGCCAAAAAGTTTCTGTGATTGTCAACAAGGAAAACACTGAGCTAGTTCAAACGATTGCGTTTGGTGCTGGTTATAAGTGGGACCGCAATAAAAATGCTGCGAGCCAACGAGTCCAGTACCAAAATGCCATACAGTTGTTTTTCTACCCGAGAGGGGATGGAACGATAACGTATAGTGACAGGATTGATGAAGACCCACAGTTTCACATTCTTAGCGTTGTTGACTTTTGCAAGTATGTCAACGGCAATCTTGAATTAAAGCCCGTTCCTCAAGAACAGTACATTGACATCGGTGATTATACCGCCTACGTTTTACCTGGGCATTATATCACGGTGGGCTGTCAAAAACTTCCCAAGGAAATCGTGGCTAAACTAATTCAGGCATGGCAGAGTTAGCTCCTATGGGGTGTGACCCTCTCCCTACGGGAGGGGGCGCCGCCGCGATTTTTGACGTAACCCCTTTGATAGTAAGGACTTACGTCGATTCCCCACTAGCAAATACCGTGCCAAAACTATTTTGGGATAATATCGGTTTGGCTGTTGACTTCACTCCGTTATACTCTATAATTGAGGCATAAGAGGGAAGGAAGGATTCTTAAGCGGGAGGCAAACCGCTAACAACGAACGTCCAACTTTGACTTTTGGCTCTTGGACGGGTCAGAAAAATGAGTGTTTCGGGATAGGCTGACAACCTACCTAGCAACCGTAAGAGTTTGCCACCGTTTAAGTATCTTTCCCTCACACAAAAAGGAAAACTATGGAAGAAACATTCAAGGAATGGATGGCAAAGGTCGATGCTATATTAGAGGCCAAGATTGGTCTTGGTACTAGCGACATGCGGGACCGTTGCTATTGGGATGCTTGGAACGACGAACTAACCCCAGAAGAATTTGTTATGGATGAATGGGGCGAGGACGCCGAGGAAATGATGGAAAACGAAATTTTTGGCTAAACTTTACACAAGGAAAAACGATTATGAAAACTGTTACTGTTAAGGCTGTTAACCTGCGGGCTGGCGACATTTTTAAGGGCCAGCGGATTCAAACTGTTCAACGTCACCCTATGCGGGGTGGATTACAAGGGGTGGTTATCTTAGCCCCCAACCCTAAGGGTTATGCTCTTGATGCTGTCCCCTTTAAGGGAAATGATAAGGTTGTAATCAAACGACCAAAACACAACTATCGCACGCGATAGGAGTCGGTGGCTACCGACGTAAGCGGTTGCACTTGATACTTCGCCCGAGCCCGTTTTTGCCAGTATACTAATAATAATCGAACGGCAGCGGCCCAAGCATCAAAAGCGACATGGAGCCCATTACGACGGTAATGGGTTCCCATTTTTATTTATGGAAATAACTACCCTTCCAGTATCTATTTTTGCCTGTATCTCAGAGGCTTTAACCTTATCATGTTTCTCATAGTGATGAAAAGCCCTATGACATAAAACACACAATACAGAACACTTAGCTATTTCAAGATAGGCCCTATTCATACTTAATACCATTTGAGATATGTTACCATCCTTAATAGAGGGGTCTACATGATGAAAATCAAACTGAGAGGGTATATCTGAAACATAGCCACAATTACAGCAACCACAACTAAGTTTGATATTATTTATAATATCTGCTTGCTCTCTATATCTCTTAGTCTGTTGTTCTGAGCGTTTGGCTTTATATGCCTTACCCTGTTCTGATTTATAACTCTTTTTTGCTAAATCATTGCGACACTTTTTACACTGACCACGATAACCATCCTTAATCCTCCTATCTTTACTGAATTGGCTTAACTCTTTTTTGGTTTTGCATATAGTACACTTTTTCATAATTAACCCCTTAAGAATATGTTGTCTACACTATATAATACACCAGAACGGCGTAATCTGGTGTAATTTTATGGCAAATCGAACTATCGCGACGGTGATAGTTCCCTATTCTATTTTATTTTCTCACAAGGAAACGATTAGATGAAACTAAAAGCATTACCGGGAAGGGTAATCCCGTCACCCAATGGAAACAAATGGTGTTTTACATTTTCGATTGAGGATAGCCACTTCACAAGTGAGCAAACATTTACTATACCCTTTGTGGCTAAGCAAACCATGAGAGATTGGGTCAAAGAACTCAACAAGGCGTTTGGACATTCAGACACCATCAAACGAACAGAGATAAAATTTCCTAAAGACTTTTGTCTAAATGGTGGTGAACAATGATACGCAAAGAAGATGAAGATATTTATTGTTATGTTTGCGGTACTGAGTTGGTCGATTGCGACGGCGATGCCTGCGACTATTGCCTATTCTGTTGCGACGATGAAAGTCCACCCCCTCTAAACTGCTCAGCCCATGACGAGAATTGCCAGTGCCAAGCAGACTGGTCCCCCCGTTAGTGGGGGCGCCGCCGCAAAATTTGACGTAACTCCTTTGACAGTAACGACTTACGTTAAAAAGTTTTCGCTTGACCTTACAATCTTATCCCCTATAATAATACCATGAGCGAATTTATAAGACATCTAGCGGAACGCGGGCTATCAGATGAGCATTTCTGGATTGATGAAGATTCGGAACGCATCTGGTTCCCCCTCTATAGTGTGGGTTCCATTAAACTGGTAGGCTACCAACGATATAGTTGGAGAGAGGGGAAGCTACGCGACAATGGTGGTAGATATTGGACGTGGATAAGTGACGCTTATAAACCTTTGGCTTGCTGGGGTCTGTCCTATCTGAACTGGAGCGATGGGTTTGCGTGCAGGAGTAGCCAGCGAGTTCTAGTCACCGAGGGTATCTGGGACGCTATCAGGTGTAGACGGGCTGGGTACAATGCGGTAGCTGTCTTGACTGCAACACCTAGCAAGCAGTTCATAGCGTGGTTTAAGCTAGTCATGCAGGGAAAAGAATTAGTGGGCGTTTTGGACAATGATGAGAATAATACCGGATTACGCTTGCAATCGCTCTGTTCATCCTCTATAATATGTGAAGAACACAAGGACATAGGGGAATACTCAACGGAGGAAGCAAAGTTATGGCTCTCACAAATGCTGAACTAAAGGAAATTACAGATGCTCTCAGATGGTATAGGGAAACGACTATCGACCTAACCAATATCATCGACCAAAAATCAGCCGTTATCGACAAACAATCTCGTTTAATTCTAAAACTATTAGCCCAGCGTGACCATTGGCACGTACAATGTAAGAAACTCCGAGGAGAGTACAAATGAGAACGAAGCAAATGAAAAAAGTCGTCGCCTTCTCAATCGGTGGTTCCCCTAGTGGTTGCCAAGCGTGCTTTATCGCCCTAAATGAGGATTGGGGATTAAAGCTCTATTACGATGAGGACAAGCGTGACGGTTGTTACGAGCTTCAAAAAGAGGCTGCTGCGTTGGGTCTTGGCCCTAAAGTGGGTGGTATGCTCGACCTAGGCGAGGGGGCGTCGATTTTTCGTTATGGGTATGTCACTCAGCGTCTTGCTGTCCTAAAAGTTGTCTTGCGAGAGGCATATTTTGAGGAGCATGGTAATCTTGACTATTACTGTAGTTGGGATGCTTATTCGGATTGGGAAATTGACAACCTAAGCCGGACTAGAAAAATCCGCGAGAGGCTTTTAGAGGAATTGGGTTTTGAGTTTCAAGACGACCATTCTAATAACTGGGGGCTTGACAAGGAAGGGAACCTATTTTGTATCGACTTTGGTTCCGAAGATTGGATTACTGATAACAGACCGGATAGAACAAGCGAAAGCGAAAGTGAGGAATAAAATGGCTAATTTGGAAATAAGTTGGCAAACGTGGCAATGGGCAATGAAACGACTGCGTAGGCAGATACAAATAGATGAGGAAAGAGAGGCAACGCTAACCCTTGCGTATAATGCCGCGTGGCAGTATGTTCAAGGGCAGGAGATTCCCTCTCCTCCTCCCGGTATCTTCCCCGCCCGTTGGCGTGCTATGGTTATGCACTTGTGTAACGACTAGGGGTTAGCTCCTCCCCAGTGGAGGGGCCGCCGCCGCAAATTTTGATGTAACTCCTTTAGTAGTAACGACTTACGTCAATTATTTTTAATATGGATTTAGCTGTTGACTTTGGTGTGGTATGCACTATAATTAGGGCATAAGACAGAAACCACTTAAACAAGGAAACGACTATGAACGCCATCGCATTGTTAAAACAGGAAGTCCAAGCAAACATTCGACATTCTCCTAATGGGATTCACTCGAAATTTGTTCAAGTCAACGAACATTGGGGGTTGAAGTTATATAATTGTGACGCAATGCGTGACCGTTGCTTCAAACGTCAAGGGCAGGCCGCAAAACTTGATGTTGGCCCCGCTGTTGGGGGGTTGATTGACCTTGGTGAGGAAACGGGTTATTATCGCTACGGATATATGTCCGAAAAAGTTACGACTGTCGAAAGTATTCTAGAGGATGACAACGATTGCTTTGACAGCGCAGAAATTGACGAAATTTTCGACGACTGGTATGACGAGAACAGCGAGGAAATGGACGAAGTTCATAGAGTGCTAAACGGCATGGGTTTTTTCTTCTCCGACTGCCATGTTGGGAATTGGGGAGTCAACAGCGTGGGGAAATTAGTTTGTATTGATTTTGGTTAATACGCTTGACTTCCCCCTGTTATCCCCTATAATTCAAGAGTAAGCAACAAACACCCACACAAGGAAACACGTCATGCGTACTAAAGAAATGGCTTCTGTAGTTAAAAGCAAAATTGAGGCTTCCCCTTCTGGAATCTCTGCTAAGTTTGTGGCCCTTAACGATAAGTGGGGAGTCAAACTTTTTCACGAGGAAGAAACTCGTGACGTATCTTATGAACTTCAGAAACGAGCAGCTTCCTGGGATTTAGCCCCTAAAGTGGGTGGTGTTCTTGACCTGCCTAAAAGTGATACGACCTGCCTACGTCGTAGGCGATACGAGGAAACTTATTGCTTTGGTTTCATCACGCAAATTGTTGAGGTTGTCGGGGATATTCTACGCAAGAGGGATGGTATCGTTTGCGTTACCGATGGCGTCTATCAGACCGCTGACGGTAAAGACGTTTCCATCATGCGTATGTATGAACTTTTTAGGGAATGGCTTAAAGAGGGCGACAACAAGCAGGAAATTGAGGATGTTACCGAGCAATATTCACACCTCTTAGGGTGGTCGTTCTACGATGACCATTACGACAATTGGGGGGTTCTTCCCGATGGCTCTTTCGTTTGCATCGACTTCGGGGGCAACAGCTAAGCGACTCCCTCTTGTGGGTGGCTCCATGCCGCCCGCAGGAGGGGGTGCCGCCGCGAAAATCGACGTAAGTCCTTTGCTGGTAAGGAGTTACGTTAAATCCCTATAGCAAATACCATGCCAAAACTATTTTGCGGATAGGGGTTGACAAGCCGGGATTATACCCTATAATTGAGGCATACCACCAAGAAAACCACGGAGACCAAAAAATGGCAAGATTAGCTGATTTGTATAATGGGCTTGGGTTCAAGTCACTTCTGACTGATGGGGATAGTAACCCGAAAACTGCACTATCGAATGAGGTGAGCGATACGTTTGCCTCTATGCTTATGCACTTGTCCCACGGTAAAACATCCGGCTTTGGAAATGTGTGCGTTTCGGCCAGTCCTGGTTGTCTTAACGGTTGCCTCGATGAAACTGGTCACGGCAAAATGGATATGGTTAAACGTGTGAGGAAAGCACGTACCAAACTATGGTTTACAGATAAACCTAAGTTTTTTACTTTATTGCGTAAAGAACTAGATAGGTTCGTTCGCAAGTGTAAAAAAAATGAGTTGGTCCCCGCCGTTCGCCCTAACGGAACATCGGATATAATTTGGGAACGTGTCGCACCGTGGCTATTTACCGAATATAGCGAGGTACAATTTTACGATTATACCAAACACTGGCAGCGTTGCATGGCACGTTATAAATCTCGTCTACCTAAGAATTATCACCTAACATTTTCGCGGTCGGAAATCAATGATGCGGAATGTCGGAAGGTGTTGCGGTCGGGCGTGTGCAATGTTGCGGTGGTGTTCGAGAAAAGCGACTACCCCTCAACTTGGGCGGGTAAACCCACCTATTCGATGGACGGCGACGATTTGCGGTTCCTAGACCCCCCTGGTGGGCATGTTGGTTGTCTCTATGCTAAGGGGTACGCCTGGAAAGCTGACGAATCCGGCTTTTTCCTCCCTGTGGGGGGTGGGGTATGAGAGCGACATGGGAAGATTTGAGATTGTATCTCAATAACTTAAAAGAGGAGGGCGATGTGAGGCTCCAAGATAATCTTGCTGCCTATGACCCCTCCATTGGTGAATACTACCCCGCAGAGTATGTAGAATTTATGGGGGAGGATGACGTACTAGACAAGGGGCATATTTTTATCATGGTGGAAAATGGATAATATAAAAGCGTACAAATTATTTACCCTCCGAAAGGATGGCTCGATAGGCCCCCTGTTTATCAACAGGCGGTTACGTGTCCCCCTAAAGGAGTGGGTTCAAGCTGAGCCCCACCTAACTAAGGGGTATAAGTTCCGTCCAGGGTGGCACGCCTGCCCTAAAATGGAAGCTCCCCACCTAAGCAAAAAGGGGCGGGTATGGTGCCGTGTAACCCTACAGGGGGTGACGGAGGAACATCGCCCCGCCTCTCAGGGGGGTACGTGGTATCTAGCCGAGCGGTTGCGGGTTGATGAGATTCTAAGCTAATCGGCACCCTACCGCTGGGGGAGCGCAGGCCCCCGGTGGTGGGGCCGCCGCCGCGAATTTTGACGTAAGTCGTTTGGTAGTAAGGAGTTACGTCAATAAATTTATTTGAACTACCTATTGACAATGTAAGATTATGCCCTATAATAGGAGCATAAGAGAGAACGAAACGCAAACCACGGAGTTGAAAACATGCGAGGCGATTTTGCTAAGATGGAAAGCGTAGGCTGTAACGTCTACAAAGAGGGTGGCATTATGTTGGTCACGCTGCCAGAAGAGGGGTTTGAACGATTGGTATATTGCCAACGGCCCGGAAAGAAAACCTGGATTCACAAAGATTTTCGCAAGTAAGGGGTTGACACGAGCCGATTATCGTGTATACTGGATTAAAGACAAGCGAGGGTGACAGCAACACAAGTTGCGACCCATTTGAGTATTCTATTTTTGGAGAGTTTATCGTTATGGTAGAACAAAACACCGAAGCAACCGAAGTGACCGAAGCAACCGAAGCAACCAAGTCCGAGCAAGTGACGCACCTGCAATTTATTGCCGCGTTCGTCGCATCCAAAAAGGATGGCACTGGTTTGGCTGGCGTTGCCGCTAAGACTGGTCTTGAGAAGGGCACTTGTCAAACGCGAGCGTCCAATATCCGAAACGGCCAATTTAAGATGGTCAACAAAACCGTAGGCGGTGAAACCGTTTACCGTTCCGCTGTTCCCGGTGAAAACGGGGAAACTGAAACGACCGATAAGGCACTTGCCAAGTCGAATAAGCAAGGAAAGTTGATTCCCATTAAGGTTAAGGCGTTGGGTGCTGATGGCAAACCCATCGTAACCGTTCGACCTATCCCGCTGCCTCAGCTACCCCGTGAGGGGGGTGTGCGAAATGAAGCACACTTCGATGAGGCGATGGCATTGCTTGCCACCCTTGAGGGGGAAGGTTAATCCCAACCTGGGGGCACCCATTCGGGTGTCCCCTTTTCTTTTCTTTTTTTGGGATATGCTTATGTTGAATCACGAAAACCACCCAAAGGTGGGGTTATAGTTGTTGGTCCCCTCCTTGGGCTCAGTGTCATAGGGTGGGTGGTCTGGATGTACCTCGAAAGTGTGGAATAATTAGCAACCCCGCAGGGCGTAAGCCCTGGCGGGGTTTTTTCGTACCCTAATGGTGGGGGTCGAGAAAATATTGACGTAAGTCGTTGCCACATAAGGAGTTACGTCAAAATTCGCCGCCGCGCCCCCTCTGATGGGGGTCGAGATGCCACCCTACCTGTTGTGTCGTAAGTCCTTTGGTAGTAGGGGTTTACATCGTCGCCGTAAGTCGTATAATAGTATAGGGTTACGACGATTCCCCAGGAAGAGGCGGCTAGTTACATTGAGGTGCTAAAGACCCCAGTGTGAGTACTACCTATGGCGGCTGAGATATGCCAATTGGGGGAGAGATATGTCCTCTCTAATATAGAGCGATGCGACTGCGAATGGAAGTAGTCAGCGAGTTTCGCCAGCCGGTGAGCTGCCGGATGTGATTTCAACAGTATGGGGAGTGGTGTGTCTCGTCTGAGCTAGAGCGATGCGTTTAGGAGTGTTTGTAGTCAGCGAGTATTGCCTGCCAGTGAGCCTGGAGATGATTTCCACAGCATGTGGGAGAGGTGCGTCTTGCCTAAGCTAGAGCGATGCGACTACGAATAGATGTAGTCAGTGAGTTCCTGGAGCCGTGTTAGATTGGGCCTAGAGTGGAACCTAATACATCATCAGGTCTTGCAGGGAGAAAAGGGTTAGCCTCAGGTGTGGGCAACTCATCCTGCATGGGAATGATAAAGACTGGCTTATCAATGGTGATTGTCTTAGTTGTGGGCGCGACAGAGCGAGTACTGTTGTACCTATCCAGGGCGAACATGCCTAGGGAGGTGCCAAGTAGAAAGGCTGTTAGTAGCCCTAAGGTAGAATGCTTCATAATATCTCCTTGTTAGATTGAGTAGCTCAGGAGGGAGTCGAACCCACTCGTTTAGGTTTAGAAGACCTAACGCCTATCCTCAGGCTGAGCCATACAGGTGCTTGAACCTAGCCACTGGGGTGTTATTCCAGGTTCCAATCAGGATGAGACTCCACGTTGCGTGGGAATGATTACCCACCGCAAACGCTTCAGCGCCACAAATCAACTTACATTGAGAGGATAGGGTTTTTCGGAGCCTACCCTCAAAGCACCATGTTTCATGGCGTAGTAACCTCCTGTTGCTCAGGTGCGACCTGAACAGAGCAGACCAAGGTACGATGGAATCGAACCACCTTTACGCCGTGTTTCAAAAGGGGTATTGTTGCAGAGGATAGAAATCACTCGAAAGCCCTACAACACGACCGGGGAATTGTGGATAACATCTTTTAGCGTCAACTCTCTAGGAGTGTATAGCCTACTTTGTCTATTAAATTCAACCCTGCGTCGTCAGAAGGCGAGGAAAGTTCCCACTGACCCGCCCTCAAATACCCTTTGTGTCTTGTACTCCTATTATACACCTAAAAGTCGCCCTGTCAAGGTGCGAGATTCATAATATCTTGCTTTTTGGTCCCAGTCTCATTTTGAGACGATTCTGTAGTCTGGACATATCTCCGAACTACCAGCTCTCTGAAAATTTCAAAACTTAGAACAGTAAAAGCCACTAGGCGAGCTAATCAAAACCCTCTCTTTTGGCTTCCCCTCTTATGTGTCCATTATAAATGATATGAAAATTTTGTCAAGGGGTTGACTTTCCACTTTTATCCTCTAAAATAGAACATGTGAAGTAAAGGGATGGGAGTTAAACTTAGTTAGTGTTTACTAATTTGATTCGTCCCATCAAACATTGCTCTCTTCCTCTGCAAGACATTATAGACTCAAACGGGTGTCTTGTCAAGGTGCTAGGGGCGGTATTTTCGGGTTTCTGAGAAAAACTTTCTGGGAAAAGTTGTCGTCTGAGCCTTGACTTCTCCTCTGGATGCCCTATAATGGGAGTATAAGAGACAAGGAAACGGAAACTTGAAATTAGCAAAGGAAAATCATGTCAAAAATTGAAAAAATCGTCGTTGAGCCGATGTACGCTATCACCGTTACTAAGCAACAGGCCGAGATTATCCGCCTGTTTACGGGTAATGTTATGTGTTCCGACCGAGATAATGCGGAACAGTGTGCAGCTTATGATGCTTGTGCCGAGTTGTATAACTCGCTTGGCGAGGCCCAAGTCAACATGCCGCCTAACCTAGATTTATTGAAAAACATCCAACTACAGAACAATACATGGTAGTAATACTCATAGCTTGTAGCTTAATGTTCATTGTATTCTCTTTTTTACTCGAATAGAGGCCCCTTTCTTCCTGCATGAATCACTTTTAGCCTGAATCTAAGCGGTTTTAAGCCCGTGTGTAGCGGAATTGCGCTTGCCCGTCATGCGTATGGTCAACCTACCACTTTACAGTTGCCACTAACTAACTCTATAGCCTCTATAGTTATCTTCTATGTTGCTATGGTCTAATTATGAAGGAAAATAGGGATGGATATTTACGACCCAGAACGTCATAGACTCGAAAAAACAAGGCTTAAAGCCGAAACTAAGCTCTACAATGAGCTATCCTCATTAGGGACAGCAATGTATATGTGTGCATGGATGTTATTCATCCTTTTGAGTGGCTGTGTAGCCCTAATCTGGGACCAAGTGAACCAACTCTACAATTAGGCCCAATACCCACCATTTAGACCAATTAGGTATCACATTGGGTAATTAACCCACAATGGAGAGATATATGAGGTTAAATAGGACTGCCTACTTAAAGAACCCACAAGAATACCCAAAAACAGCGTGCGACTTTCCCTGTATCCTAATCACTATTGATGATGGTGAGCTTGTATCACAAGACATTACCATCTTCGATGAGGAGGATATAAAGATTTGCCAGTATATGACTTTGGATAGGCACTTTGCTCAGGTCAAACACCTGTTGTATTACGATATGCAGGGGCGTGTTGAGTTGGACGGTGCAATCCTTATTAAGCCTAGAGAGGTAATCAAATGAAAACACCAGAAAGACTTCGTAAAATAGCCATGTGGTTAGAAGTAAGCCAAAGTAGAGGTGTTATTAAACACGTTAGCTCGGATATTGAGACTCTAATTGACGCAGCAAAAGAGATTGAATTGCAGAATGAGCTTACACAATTATTGTTCGCTGAACTTGAAAAGAAAAGCAATAAGATTGAAGCACTTCATCGTGAACTAAATCCTGATATGTATGACTATGCGAAAGGGTGCTAAAATGAAAAAGCTACCTGAGATGCTAAGACGCTGGAATACGTTCGAGACTGTCTACAATGAGTTCTGTAGGGGCCTGTGGCAACATAGTAGTCAGGAACATGCCCTTTACGTGGATTCGCTGGTGGCGGCTTGTACTGGCCGTGGGAATAACCAGAGACAGCTTGACCTTCATGGTCTGTCTCCTGAGTGGGTGAATAGGTATATCAATATGGCTTGGGATGACTTTGAGAAACAGTGGGCCTTGGATGAGGCGAAAGGATAGTTAAATGTCTACAAAAGTAAGCGTAGTAACGGCAGAACCCAGACCAGTTCACATGAGGCTCGTTGACGCTCCAACCTTGGAGTTGTTGCAGGAGGTTCATGGCTTTCAAAGGCTACTTATAACTTCTGGCAGAAAAGATAATCGTATGGTCATCTTTTTTAATAACGATGGTATGAGTTGGGGTAGTGCTAGTGCTGTGGGTAATCAAGATATAGCGGTTCGACGAGCACCATTAGGTTCACAAGTAACTCTCGAAGGGGGTAAGTAGTATGAGCTTTAATCAATTAGAGGAAAACGCTGAGCTTAACAAGAAGGTGATTCTATTGCAGGCCCGCATTAACATGCAGGATATTGCCATTCAGAAACTTTCAAGGGAGCTTAAAGAGAGTAAGGCGGCCCATCAGGAAACCCTAGAAGAGTATCTCTATTAAAGGATAGTTAATATGTTTAATAAGGTACAAGCCAACCTATGTGCAGCTACCATCATCGACGACCTATGTGGGCGTAACGGACTGATGGAGGAGTGGGATAACCTTGACGAGGATATTCAGACCGAGATTATTTTGGAGATTCGAGATAGAATCTTAGACCAAGACCCTGGCGAAGAAGAATATGAAACTTTGGGTATGGTTTATTAGGACTTTGAAAGGATAGTTAAAAATGCTAAAGGTAACAATTGAGGCGACGAGCATGGATGGGTTGGAGCAAGCTGAGATGCTACGTGACCATATCTGCTATCATATCGACAACGAACTTATGTGTGAGTTGGAGGGTAGTGAGTGGTCTGGTCATTCAGGTGGCGACGACGCTTATTTTGGGCTAGAGGATAGTATTATTCAGGTGAGGGTGGTTAAATGAGCGACACAGTAATTTCAGACCTAAGAGACATCGTGGACTTCCATGAGAATACCATTACCGTTCTACGCGAGCAAATCAAACGTCTCGAAATGGAGAGGGAAGAAGCGTTAAACGAGGCGTATGATTACAGACAGGAAATCATGGACCTTGAAGAACATGTTAGAAACCTAGAAAGGGCGCTATGATTCAAACAATTAGTCTATTTTGCGTAATCTGGTTTACACCAGTAATCTTAATCAGGGGCTTTCGAGGGCAGGAAATACCAGCATATATGTTTATGTGTATGGCTATGGCATGGGTCGCGTTCGTTCATTCTATGGGGTGGCTAGTCTAATGATAGTACTAACGAAGTCTCTCAAGGTGACAAAGATACTTAAAAAGACTCAGGCTGCCTTCTTCAATCAGCTAGTAGTTGATGACATTATCCACCTAGCCTTTGAACTAAAAGATAGTTACTACAAGGCATCTTTGAGTTGTACGTGCGACAGGCTCTTGCGAGAATACCATGTTACTGCGAACTCAGCAGCAGTGAGGCTTAAAGAGTACTTTGAGGTTGAGGAAGTGGATACTAATGATTCTTCTGAACTAAGCATGAAAGACCGAGAGATTGCCCACCTAAAAGAACGACTAGGGGCTATGTATGTTGAGAATACTGAGCTTCGCAATAAGAGAGGAAGGTTTTCATAATGTCTGGTAAATTTTTTGCTCATAACGTATTGAGCTTATTGACGTTGATTTGTGGCATTAGCTTCGCTCTTGTCGCTAATTTGTACTTCACATTTGAGAGATTGAGTATGGACAATGTCGTACAGATAGCATTAACAACTATTATCTTCTGTTGCCTGTGCTGGGGGCAGAAGCTAGTAGGGGAGGATAAAAACTTATGAAAATTTGGGAATTGCTTGAGATACTAAGAGAGTGTAACTGCAACGCAGAAGTCAAGATACAAGGCAATACTTGGGTGCTTGATGACGGTACGTGGATGTGCGACGACCCTGTGGGTATCATGGGCATCACTCCGGTCGAGACCACTGAGCGTAATCACTGTACTGAGGTAATCATTCAGAAGCTCTAGGAGGCCGTTCTGGGCGTTGCCCTGGAATACGATTGGGAACCCGAAAATTTTTTGGCAGAGCCTTAGCGGGTCGCCAGGACGCTCTATAATTTACCTGAGAGGCAAATAAGATGAAAAAGTATGTAATAACCGTAGGAACGTGGGACATGAACGATGGCGGCTTAATTGGGGACGTTAGTTTTCTCCTGCCAGACGAACAGTGTGCCTTACCTGCTTTTGAGAGGGATAAGTCTATCTTAGATGTTATCAGGAATAGTGAGACTATTCTTGACGCTATTAAAGAGGCTCAGGCTGACGACCTATTCTATCAGACTCTTGAGGACTATGGTTATGGTTCATGGTATGATGATGAACCTGCTCCAGAATGTAGTGAATTAAAAGTTAAGAGCGTTAGCTGGGTACACTACAACCTAAATATTTGTATCCAGTACGAAGACCAAACCGTTATCATTAACGGTGAGGAAGAGACTATGGAACTTATTCTTGAACTTCAATGTGAAACACGGGAGCTAACTAATGTCTAAGAAACATAAGCCTACTAAGAATCAAATGTCGGTCCTGCGAAGATTAGAGGCGGGAGATTTTCTATGCGCTCACTTTGGCTGTTCAATGAATGGGTATGTTGCCTTTGTTGACTCTAATCAGAGGCTTCCGGGCGGTAGAGACACAGTACTTCACAACATTACCTTTACATCCCTAAGAGAACATGGATACATTGAGGAAGATTCCACATATAATTCATGGGAGGGCGATGCTCCTAAAGATACCACTTATTTTTCCAATAGGGATTCAGGAGGGCAGCATGTTGAGACAGTCCTCTACTTTAGGCTTGCTCAGGCAGGAAAGAACAAAATCATAGAAGCTACAAGGTTAATTTAATGAAGGTACTAATTCGCTATATGGGTGATAAGGGTGCTATCGGCCAACAGGTTGCAGGTAGAACGATTGGGCGATTGCAGGGTGGATGTGCTGTAGACATTCATGGTGTTGTCTTTGCCAAGTTCGAGAGAATTAAGGTTGATGCAGGAAGAACGGGCAAATGGCAGGAGATTGAGTTTACTATTGAGGAGGAAGAAATCCATAAAAAACCATAAGAGGGGGTTGCCTTTGGTTGTTCTTCCCCTATAATAAGAGAACAAAGCAACGAAACACACATTTTGGAGGCTCAAATGAGCGAAAACGAACAAAATTTTGACTTTTCCCTTGTCACCTTTGGCGAGTTGGAGGAAATGGAACGATTCATGGCTGACGTTGATGGTAAAAGCATAACCTTTAAGAAGGTTAAAGGCTCTTTCAAAGGTATCGACTATGATGCTATTGATTCTAAGAACAGCGAATGTTGGGAGTTTGACTCTAGTGATGAGGTGATGCGAGTATGAGTAAGCAAACAATTAAAGTTGGTGTGTACTGTCAAGACAATGGCGACGGTAGTAATGGGACGACCTTGTATCCAACCCTTGCTGATGCTAAACAGGCTCAAGCAGAGCGTAATCAGTGGGAGACTCCTGAAGATATTCCAGATGACTATGACCTTTGCTACTATGAACATGGTAGCGTACAAGAGGATACACTTCAAGTAGAAGTTCATGCTGATGGTAGTGTTACTTTGGCATCATCCTACTATGTTGAAGGGGGTGCCTAAATGAAAATCAGTTACGTTATTGGGGACATAACAGAGACAGTTAAGAGAGATAAGCCTCGTTGTATTGGGCATTGCGTTAATAATCAAGGTGGTTGGGGTTCAGGTTTCGTCCTTAGCCTCGATAAGAAATGGCCTCATGTTGGTGACTGGTATCGTTATTGGGCGTGGGGCAAAGACTTTAAGCCGTTCTTTAAGGAGGATGATACTGGCTACGGTATGAGAGAGGGAATGACTGGTAAGTTTGAGCTTGGTCAGGTACAATGGGTTAAAGCAGATGAAAACACTACTGTATTTAACATCGTTGGTCAACACCGTACTGGTATTCGAGAAATTGCTGGTATTCGTATTCCTCCCGTAGACTATCGCTCATTACGAGAGGGTTTTGCTCGAATCAAAGAGTTTTATCTAAAGAGCGTTAAGCAAGACAACGCTTTTGACCTAGACTTAGTAAGGCTAGGCTGTGGACTTGCAGGTGGTAAGTGGAGCGAGATTGAGAAGATTCTCAATGAGGTCTTTGGCGACACTCTTATGGACATTACAGTATATGACTTTGCTCCTGGCATCCCCATCCTTGAAGAAAAGCATTTTGAGATAAAGATTCATTTGAGAGCTATCTCAGTTAGCAATGAAGTGTCGGACCCCGAAATTTTTTGGGATGGTGCGGTATGGTCTCTTGATGAGTCTATTAATCATAGGCACGTTCAATATCATAATGTATACAGATTAAAAATAGATTTTACAGGAGATAGGTAATGGAAGCGACGAGAAAAACAGAGGTAGTAACGGTTGGTGTTACTTTGGAGCTAACTGCTTTTGAGGCATCAGTACTCAAGTTGGTTTGTGGGTCTGTGGGTGGACTAGGTAAGCATAAGGATGTTGCTACTAAGGTCTATGATGTTTTAACCCAGGTTGGGGTTGATACTGTTAAAGATGGATATACACTCAAAAGTGAGTACGGAGGTCTCTACCTTAACGAACAAGAAAAAGACGACATTCCCTTTTAGGAGATAGTTATGAATGAGTATGAGATGGTTATAGGATGGGGTGACGACAAGGAATACACCGTAACAGTACAGGCTACCAGTTACGCAGATGCAGAACGAGTCTGTCGCCTCACATGGCATAACCACAAAGAAATTCTATCAATTAAGATGCTCCATCGGGGCATCGTACCACATGACCTATCAAGTGGAACATCGGAGTCATAAAATGATTGTCGGTAAGAACCATCGTAAGAAAGTGGAGCAGAGAAAGAGGGATGTGCGAAAGAGTAGAGCGTGGCGCAAATGGGGTGCTGCCCGCGTTTTGGATGTAGCTATGCGTTACCTAAGAACTGAACATGGTTGTATCGTATCTCAAACTTTTGTCTATGGGCCTCTCTATGAGACTACAGGGGTAGAGAAGGTTAGGACTCACGTTACTATTCCAAGTGGTGGTAGGTATACTGTCACGATTGAGAAGGTTTTACCTGATGAAGAATACAGACAGAGAGGATTCTAAGATGGACATGGACCTATTAGCGGCACGCATATTAAACCAAAGAGACACTGTTCATATAGAGCAGAAGAACCTTGGCGACCTATTAAGGCGTTGTACTCACCGTATAGTTAATGATAGAGATTCTGCTCATTGTAATGTGTGCGGGATTAACTTCGGATGGTGGTGTCCTGATAGCGACAACCATCAGTGCGACTACTTCCATCAAGCCGAAGGTGAAGCAGAAGGAATAGGAACGTGGGACTATGATGAATGTATCCACTGTGGTGGACCGGAAGAGAGGAAATAGTATGATTTTTGGATGGCAGGGTAGGCCCAAGTATAGAATTATATGGTATTGGCGACCTCGCATTATTATTCAACGAGGTTGGGTCCATGTGTGTTGGCTAGGTCAATGCTGCGAGTGGATGACCGATAAATTTAATAGGGAAAGACAATGAAAGACTACCTACGCATCATCGGTGATGTTCATGGTCTAGTGTCGCTCAAGCGACCGAATGGGCGAAACAAGGGCAAGAACTATATGAATGTGGCTCAAGCCGCAGAGTATAGCATCCAGCTTGGTGATATGGCTTTCGACTATAGTGACCTGAATAAGCTAGACCCACTTAAACATACCTTCTTTGGTGGCAACCATGATAATTATGATGTTATTGCTTCTTCACCTCATAATCTTGGTGACTATGGAGAGACATCCGTAGGAGGTGTAGACTTCTTCTTCTGTCGGGGTGGATTCTCTATTGATAAGAAGTATAGAGTAACCAACGAGCAAATGAGTGGACATAAGACTTGGTGGCAAGAGGAACAGCTATCTTATGCAGATGGGATGATGGCTCTTAAACTATATGAAAAAACTAAGCCTAGCTTAATGATTACCCATACTTGTCCTACTGTAATAGCTGGACTCATTGGTAATCCTCAAGTGTTGGCAAACTTTGGGTATGACCCAGCTACGTTCAACACAATGACGCAGCGATTGCTACAAGCTATGTTTGAGGCACATCAACCCAAGGTCTGGGTATTCGGACACTTTCATCGTAACTGGGAACAAACAGTCAACGGCACAAAATTTATCTGTATTGATGAGCTTGCTCATCTTACTCTTAATGAAGATGGAGAGATAGTATGAGTGAAGAAGTAACAGAGACAGCTTTAACCCCTCAACAGCAAATCCAAGAGAAAATGGTGGAGTCACTGGAGGCTATGCAGGAGTATGCTAACGCAACAGGAGAGTTTGTTGCGGAACAGGCTCCTTTGGTTGTTCAAGAGATTCATACTTGGGGGATGATTGAGTCGATTGGCTGGGGTTTCTTCTGGCTAGTAGCTAGTTTGTTACTTATTCTTGGCGGTCGCAAGTTAAGAACCTTAATCGGGAAAAACTGGTATGAAGAAGAATTAAATGCTCTTTCTGACAAGAGACAAGCCTCTGGAAATAGATTAGACTATACAGATGAAAGTCGTATAAGGGTCTTAAATGAGAACAATACGTGTTCAAGTATATTTGCTCAGGTGGTGAGCATTGCTATGTTCGTATTCTCTTTCTTGTTCTTCGTATGGTTTGTCCTACCAAATTTTTTCACGGCAGCATACATTCACTTTGCCCCTCGTCTATACCTTATCGACCAACTGGTTGAAATGACCCAAAGGATTTTTTAATGAACATTAAGAAAATTTTCAGCGGCTACTACAACATGTTCCAAAAGGATAGGTATAGCTGGGCCTCTCGCGGAGATGTTCCTTGGTGTGAAGATGGAGGGATGCGTATAGATTGTGTATCTATTGTTGCCAAGCATGAGAAGGGCACTGTTGTAATCAAACAGGTGAGAGATGTTATCGACGACGAGATATGGGAGTTCCCTGCTGGTAAGGTCGATAGGGGTGAGTCGGCTATTCAGGCAGCAAAGAGGGAGCTATTAGAGGAAACAGGATTAACTTTGCTTCCTGGGGCACTTCAGCTTAACTGGGCGTTCCCTTCCGCTGGTATGATTGATGAGTGCCATACCATTGTTGTCGGTCATTGTACTGGTGAGATAACCAATGAGCATAATGAGGGCGACGAACAGATTGAGGTCTTCCTTATGAGCGATGAGGAGTTGATTAACCTCAAGAAAGGCTATGAAAATTGCTCTGATTGTATCAGTGCGGGGTTGCTCCACCATATTGTGGGCCTCCACTTTCAAAGATTACTAAATTCATTCAACTATGTTGATGGAGAATAAGATGCTTGATATGTTTCTGGTGTTATTTCTAACGCCGATGTATCTCATAGGCTATCTGGCTGGCTTCCTATGGAGGTCGATAGGCTCAGGGTTCTATGAGGGTTTTAATGCTGTTCAGCTTAGTGCGGAAAAGCGGTTGTTACAAGAGTTTAAAGAAGTTTGTGAGGCTCACGGCCTTGACCCATTAGATTTTAACGAAGAGGGAGAAGTATGATGAAGTACTATGTTTCACTAGGTAATCATAACCGTATGACCATTAGTATTGGCAATCCTATTGCAGCCTGCCTAAAGGCATTAGAAAGATTTGACCTTATTGACCCTCCTACCTCTTTCAAGGTATCCCAAATTGGATACGAAGTACATAATGATAGTACAGAGGAAACGTATTTCTTAAATGCTATCATGGAAATCAAACAACTCTCTCAGGAGCCTCTTGAGGGCATCGACGAGACTGAGGATTTTGGCCTAGATAATCCCGAAAATTTTTCGTCGGGGGCTTGACATTTGCCTAGCATCCACTAAAATAGGACTATAAGAGAGAACGAAACCCTTTGACCTTTGACTTTTGGAGACTCGAAAATGAGCAAATCAGGCGAACAGACAATCAACGTGGCTTTGACCGAAAACCAGTGGAGTGCGATTTTACGGACGATTGGGATGCGACAGCGAGAGTGTCAGAGCGTTACGTCTGAGTTTAAGCAACATGAGAAGTTTGCTAAGTTGGACGTTGAGTACGAGAAGTTGAAGATGAACATTGTAGCACAAATTAGCTAGTTTTGGACTTGTTTGGAGAGTAATTATGAAGATTGAGAATAGTGATATTGAACTACATAGTAGTCGTTTGGGTGAGTCCCATGTCTACAAAGTAGCACAAAACGCTCAGATTATGAAGATGCTTGCTGATAATGTGTATTCAGATAAGGTGCTTGCTCCGATTCGTGAGTTGAGTACCAATGCTCTGGATGGTCATACTAAGGGTGGAAACGTAGGTCAGCCGTTTGACGTATACCTACCAACTCGCCTAAGTCCCACTTTCCGTATTCGTGACTATGGTTGCGGTATGGACCGTGAGCAACTCACTAAGATGTATACCACCTATGGTGAGTCGGACAAGAACGACAGTAACGATTTCAATGGCTGTATGGGTATCGGGAGTAAGTCTCCCTTTGCTTATGCTCAGTCGTTCACCACTACCTCCTACCATAACGGTAAGAAGTATGTGTGTATCAACTCTAAGAACGAGGAAGATATTCCTGTTCTACAATTCGTTATTGATGGGGTTGATACTGATGAACCTAATGGAATCGACATTAGCTTCGCAGTCAAAGCCAACGATGTGTATAAGTTTGAGGAAGCGGCACAAAGGTTGTACCGTCACTTCCCTGTGATGCCTAACATCAAGACTGGTGTTTGTGTCATTCCTGAGAGAGAGTATCTCTATGAAGGTAAGAACTGGCGTATCCTGGCTCATAGTGGAGAAAGCGTTGCGGTCATGGGGTGGATTGAATACCCTGTTGCCACTAAGCACTTCTCCAAGCATAACGATGACAACTACTACTGGCGTAGACAAGACGATACTCCTGAGGCACAGTTGCTCTCAATGGGTATCGAGATGGACTTCGAGATTGGTGAAGTTGAAATGGATATGGCTCGTGAGTCACTCCAGTACAACAAGAAGTCTATCGACAACATTAAGGCTCGACTGAAGGAAATCTTAGCCTTCCTAAAGGCTGAAATGTCTAAGTCTTTCGACGACTGTGAATCCCTATGGGATGCTCGCGTTCGATACCAGGACTTGACTTCAGGTAAGATGCAGACCCTTCAGAAGTTGATGGGGTTGCAGAAGCCAGAGTACAATGGTGTAGACCTAAGTAAGTCTGTTGACCTTGGTGGTCTTACTGGTTGTCACTTTGTTAAGTTTCGTAACGATGGGCTGAAGAAGGCTCGTCGTACAGATAAGATTACTGACTATCATCCTTCTGGGACTGCAACTCTCAGTAAGTTTGACTTTTATGAAAACGATATGAAGCGTGGGGAGTATTCTGCCTGCGACCGTGTTGTTATGGATAGCGACACAGACTGTCATACTGTCTACCTGTGTAAGTTTGATGATGACACAGCTCGACAAAACTTCATTGATGAAATGGGGTGGTTGGATGACTCCTTCCTAAAGAAAACCAGTTCTGCCCCTCAGCCAAGTGCTAAGGCTAGAGCAGCGAAAGAGAACGTATTCAAGTACCGTCTGGATAAGGCGACCACTGGGTACACTTCTAGTCGCTATGCTAAGGATTGGTGGAAACCTGAGAAGGTTGAGTTTAGTGATGGTGGCGTGTTTGTAGAGATTAACGCTTTCCGTTGTCGCTCTGCGAGTGGTACGGATAGGTCTTCCAATGAGATTGGACAGATGATTAAGCTGTTAGAGGTTCTTGGTGTTACTCCTCCTAGTGAGGTAGTCGGCATCAAAACTGTTGCTGTCAAAAAGTATCGTAAGTCGAAAGACTGGGTTGACGTTCTTGATTGGGTTAAGGAAAAGTTTAACGCTTACCTGAAAGCCAATAAGGTTGGTGAGTTAATTGCTAACATTCAAGAGCTGGAAAGTTTTCAGGGCGACAAGTATCGCTCGATTATCAAGATTGCAAATGGCAGTTTTGACAAGAGAAGTCCTCTCCATTCCTTTTGGGCAAAGGTAGAGGAACTAGAGAAGGTGAAAGCGAGTAGCGGTACTAAGTGTTCTAGTGCCCAGAAGTTGGCTAACATCATGCGGCTAGACCTAGCTGGTGATGCAAAGTACAACCTCGAAAACGAAGAGGCTGCCATCCTTAATCGGTATGGTATGCTTGAAGTAATCGAATCGTGGGATGTAAGGAATCACGGTGCGAAGATTGTTAGTTATGTTAACCTTATTGACAAATGTGAGGGAATTTAAGATGAGTAAAATCGAAGGCGTAGAGTTCAGTTATGTTGGTGGCGAGTTGACCATTTTTACCCTGTCGGATGGGGCTTCCTATCCGCTGGGTAAAGACCACCCTTCTTATGGTCAGATTAAGAAGAATCTTCGTACACTAACCGAGGATGAGGCAAGGGAATTGCTGGATGCTAAAAAGGCAACTGAAGCGTTCTTGAACTCTGGCTCAGGTGATGGTACGAATAAGGCTACTGTGAAGGATGGCGTTGTATACTACAATGGCCTTCAGGTTCACAATGCTGTAGCTACACGTATCGTGGACCAGATGCAGGCAGGGTTGGATTCAACCAACTTGCTGCGATTCCTAGAGCGTGTTGACCTTAACCCGTCCTATCAGTCGGCCCAGGAGCTATTTGACTTCCTTGACCGTAAGGGACTACCCATTACCGAGGATGGATGTTTCCTCGCCTACAAAGCTGTCCGAGATGACTTCAAGGACATCTACAGTGGAACCATCGACAACTCACCTGGACAGGTGGTTAAGATGAAGCGTGGCAAGGTTGACGACAACCGTAACCACCACTGTTCGCAAGGATTGCATGTGGGTGCAATGGAGTACGTTCGCTGGTATGGTAGTCGGGATGGCCGAGTTGTATTAGTCAAGGTTGACCCAGAGCACTGTGTCTCTGTGCCTAACGATTGCGAGTACAAGAAGTTGCGTACTTGTCAGTACGAAGTACTTAGCGAGTTCACTGGTGAACTATTCGGTGCAGTCTACACCTCAAGAGGTGAGGAAGTTGTTAGTCCTCTGGACGACGAGGATTACGACTGGGGCTGGGCAGATAACGACTACGACGAAGATGACTACGACGACTACGATGAGGACGACTCCTTCAGTGAAGGTGATGTTGTCAGCGAGACTGTCGGAGAGTTGGAGGCTAAGGTTGAAGAGCTAACCAGACAGTTAGCAGATGTTAAAGCTAGCCCGTCTTATCGAACCCCTAACCGGGATAATTGGTAATCTAAAAGGCAGGGGTCTCACTGAGGCCCCTGTCTCTTTTTAATTTTGAGAGGAATGATAGTATGGCTACCTTTTGCCTAATGATTCTTGGTATTCTTTGTAATATTTGGCGTGCTTTTGTTTTAGCCTGTGCTGCCGTGTGGTTCTTGCCAGACTTAGGAGTAAGCGTTCCTGAAAACTCATGGTCTTTAAGTTATGTGGCTCTTGTATCGTATCAGCTAATAAGCTCTAGGGTTCCAATGACTGAAAAGGAAATTGAGATAGACGGAGAATATGTCTTTCTTTGGACTTTTACCCACTTCTTTGTTACTACGATAACTCTGATTACTCTTAGTGTCGCCAGATACCTGTTCTTTTAAGGGGCTGAGATGAAACTGACACCCTATGACCATGATACAGAGTTACGATACAAATGCCCGCACTGTGAGTTCGCTCATTATAAACCCCTAAAGGAAGTGCTAAGACCGAATCCGGTCATCGACTGCTACTGCGGTAAGACAGTTGAGCTTGAGCAGCTAACCAATGCTAAGTTCACGGCTACTCCTGTCAGTCAAGTGAAAGTGCCAGTGAGTTCTAGTGTTGATACCAAATCTGCCTATCGGCTGATTAGGGCACAGGGCTACACTATGGAAGTGTCAGACACCATAATGAAAAAAGGTTTGACAAAGAATCCTCAGAGTACTGGGGAATTGGTTAGATTTGCACTTGCGGAGTTAAACGATGGAACTGAGACCAACTAAATTTGATGATATTATCGGACAAGAACATATTAAAGAAGTCCTTGAGATACTCGTAGGAGCTTCCGAGAAACGTAAAGAGGCATTACCCCACGTTCTATTTGAGGGTCCACCGGGACTTGGTAAGACTACTCTAGCCCGCGCTCTAGCTAATGAGGCAGGCAGGAGAATTGTAATCGGCAATGGTGCAAACATTGGTAGTATGAAAAAGATGCTGCCCTATGTCATGGATATTCAAGAGGGTGACATTCTGTTTATCGACGAGATTCACAGACTGCCAATACCCATCCAAGAATTTTTGCTGACTGTCATTGAAGACTTCAGGGTAGACCTGTCTGACGGCGTTGATACGACCTCGATTGAACTGCCTAAGTTTAGCTTTGTCGGTGCTACGACAGAGGGTGGCACGCTGCTAGCCCCACTCAGAGATAGGTTCAAGCAGAAGCTACAGCTAGAGCTATACTCCAATGTCCACCTCTATGAGATTGGTAAGGGCAATGCTAAGAGGCTCAACCTGAACATGAGCGAGGAGGGTTTGCTCCACTTGGCTAGAGTGTCGAGAGGAACCCCGCGAGTCCTGAACTCAGGATTAGAGTGGATGAGAGACTATTGTACCTCAAAGAACATTAGTCAGGCAGGGAAAGAGACTGTGGTGAAAGCCCTCGCCATGACGGGTGTTGATGAGCATGGGCGAACTAAGCAGGACAGGTTGTACCTGAAGGCTCTGGCTGGTATCATTACTAAGACTAGGAACCCTGTTGGATTGGCTACTATTGTGGCTCAGACAGGATTGAAGGCTGAGGATATTACTCAGGTAATTGAACCTTTTCTCCTGCGAAACAAAATGGTGTTACGAACTCCTAGAGGAAGGGTAATTGGACAATGGAAGCCGACATAATCAACGTAGTCCTAGATTGCATGTTTCTTTCGTTCTACATTACCTGTATTGGCATTGCAGTACTTATGACTGTTTGTTTTATTCATATGGTTGTGAATAGTATAAATAAGATGATGTTAACAGGGAAGCCAGTCAAGAGATACAAGCAGGGAAAACCCCCTTATCCAGAGGACTTAAAATGATTCCTGACGAAGTACCAATCTTTACTAAGGATGACCTCCTGCCTATGGGTAGTGAGGTCTACGAGGTTGACGATAAGGCAACGACCGTGGGTTGGCTAAAACAGTTGTTTCTCTATGGGACCAGCGAGAAAATGTCAATCACTCCTGCTGACCAGAAGGACTACAAGATGGCAGTAGATGCCTTTAAGAAGGCTAATGGTATTGGCGGTAGAATACTACTAGATGACTGGGAAGAGACTACGACCGTCGCCAAACAGGTGAAGGCGTTAAATAAATGCATGAAGGAGTTAGACTATGCTCAGTAAAAATTGGTTTGGTATGGACCCTCATCCAACAGACAAATACATAAGTGGTCTCAATAGTTTTGAGAATGTCCAAAAAATAGCTGTCGAGTTTCGTCATAACTATCAAGCAATTTGTAATTGTATTGGCGAAAAAGCAGTGCAGGATTTGCTTCGAGCCTCATTTGCTGCTGGTGAAATAGAAGAAATGAGAAGTGCAAAAGCTTGGGACTCTAAGTATAGTTAGTTGTTTTTAGCTATAAGTTTACACCACTTAATAAAGTCTTCTTGTGGTGAATCCCACTTCATAGTATTGATTGCTTTATGTATCCATTGAACATTACCCTCAATATAACCCTGTGATGAATCAATGCGGTCAAGAGATGCTGTTGTGTCTTTGTTTCGAGATACTAATTTTATTGGAGACCCTGATATATTACACTTATGGTCCTGTTGGGTAAGTAGTTTATCTATATATTCCATAGTGATAGAGAACTCAAGGTTTCTACGTTCGGCCCCATGTTTAATGGAAAGAAAATAAGCATTAGGAATATGTCCTATTCCTTTCCAGTTTCCGTGATTTGCACCCTTTGTACTAATCCTACAACCGCAACTTCGGTATGATTTATTTAGTAACCTGCAAGTTGGAAGAACAATTTCTTTTCCACAATCACACAAACACTTACAACCACCATGAACATACTCAATAACTAAAAGACCTCCAAATCTTTGGTTTAAGAGTCCACTTTTACTAGAAATGGGAAGGCTGTTAGGTCTATTCTTTCTACTGTTTGAGCGTAGTATGACCCCAGCCTTATTTAATTTATTGAGAATGGTCGATTTGCTACACTGATATTTCTTCGCTATTTGTCTGGAAGACAATCCATTGTAGTAATCTTCTGTTATTTTATCTATATCTAACATGTAATTTTCTCCGTTAAGTTAATAAATGTCCACACTATTATAATGGATACACCAAATCATGCCAAAAGGCGTTAAACAATGTAATTCTTGCGGGGAACCTACTGGGCCTGCGGCTAAGTACTGTGCGTGCGGTGCTGAATTTATCTTTGCCCCAAAGCTAATCAAGCAGAACAAGGTACTCAAAGGTCCGTTCGACTGGCGAGAGTTGAAGAAGGGTGAGTTCATTAAGTCAGTGGGTGGTCATGGCCCCTTCTATCCGTACAAGGATGTTGACAGCGGAGAGACAGAAATTATACCTATGGGTCACTATGGGATATTTAGAGTGTCTTTTGTTGACGACAAAGGTATTGGTACACATCAAGTATTTACCAACCAGGATAATGGTGGGTTTTGCTATTTGTATATGGGTGAGCCAAGGTTAAGTAAAGAAACGGGCAATGTAATGAGGCCCCACAAAATTAAAAAGGTCATTAGAAGGAAGGGAAAATAATGTTCAGTCCAATACTAGCAGTTGTTATCCTCCTATGCGTCTTGTACGGCATCCACGACGGCAATGTGGCGATGCGAGAGACGAGAGAGGGCAAACGGCCAGCCGCTAAGAAAATAAGTAGCCGTTACAGCTACGCGATATTTTTTTGGCTTGACATGTAGAGATTTGGGTCTATAATAGAGACAAAGAAACAATTTGTGTTCGACCGGAACACCAGTAATGGGGTCGGAGACAGAGAGGGTGTTGCATAACTAATGTCGTTGTGTTACTGCCTGCCTAGATAAAATACCTACAAATTACTAATTTGGGGTCTGAAAACGTAACAGTTATGAGCTTCGAGCTTGTGACACGGTGGGTAGTAACATTAACGATTAAGGTTTATGATATGGTAGACAATGCTACTTCAAAATTTTTAGACGCATTAAAGACACTAAACTGGATAGAAGCAGAGAACTCTGGTTATTCAACCTTTACAACAATTCAGTTGCACGCAAGGTCTCCCTCTGGTAAAGAGGTTCGTCTTATGATGCATGTTTATGATGAGCGTAGAGATTTTAATCTTTGCGTAGGCCATAGGTTTATCTTAACCAATGAAACCAAAGAGAGGCTACATGAGGTTTGGGACGAGGTATATGAATCAGCCTACTCAAACAAAATCTCTAAACTTGCTAAAGAAGCAGAGGAAAAAGTAAAGAGATTTAAAGAAAGAGAACAAGAAGAAATCAACACATTATTGGAGGAGTTCTAATGCCATACATTAGTAAAGAAGATAGAAAGTTCATTGATGATGAACTTAATCATTGGGTAGACGAAAGACAAGATACCTTACGTGGGATTGGTCTGGATTTTCAAGACCTAGCACACATTCTACGGAATGTTCCCTCCGATAAGACTAAGGGGGCGTTCAATTACTTTGTGAGTCGATTGTGGTCGCAGGTGTTCAACGTCCGCGAACTGGGCTATACGGACCTCTCAGACGCTATTGCGGTCTTTGGAGACATGGAAGCAGAGACGAGACGACGACTGATGGATACTTATGAAGATTTCTGTATCACTGGGAATGGCGATTTACCTGAGTGGGAAAATATTAAATGACGAATAGACTAAGAGGGTCAATGGCCTACCTTGCTGGTCCTATGGACCTAGTTCCTGACCGAGGTGTTGAATGGCGCATCGAAATATCAGAGTTTTTGTGGAAGATGGGAATAGGGGTGTTGAATCCCTGTGACAACCCAGTAACAGACTCCCTTAAAGAGAATGATGGGTACTACGAACTAATCAAAGAGTTAAAGAAACAAGGCCGGTATGATGAGGTTGAGACGCTGGCTAAGAAGATAGTCAGGACAGACCTACACCTCATCGACCTATGTAACTTCTGCATTGTATATATTGATACGGACGTTCACTCGTCAGGTACTAATACGGAGTTGACTTACGCCTCGCTTGAGAAGAAGCCTGTAATTCTAATGTGTAAGCAGGGTAAGGCCGAGGTTCCCAACTTCTTATGGGGTATTGGGCTTGGACATAATAAATTCTTCAGTAATTGGAACGAAGTCAAAGAATACTTACTTCTTGTCGCCTATCAAAGACCTAATGCCGTTCCAGACTTTAGCGATTGGAGATTTATAGATTATAGTAAGGTATTTGGACCATGTTTAAATCAAGAGGAAAGCTACGCTACGGTAAGACCCGGTTTTGGGTTGTAGTAGATTGTGATATTGGTTTTTGCGATTACTATAAGAAATTGTATAGTCAGGCTACCCATAGGACTCGTCAGTTAATGGCTCCTATGTGGGGAGCGCATATTACAGTAGTAAGAAATGAAGTCCCGCCTAAACTAGTGCGAT
>Ga0208012_1000028_pt1 | contig 63368 bp, 46 predicted proteins | sample 15BtaG_FD_184090 | JGI IMG/M metagenome (GOLD analysis project Ga0208012, IMG submission 184090) | Marine viral communities from the Subarctic Pacific Ocean - 15B_ETSP_OMZ_AT15312_CsCl metaG (SPAdes) (version 2) | ecosystem: Environmental > Aquatic > Marine > Oceanic | place: Pacific Ocean... | reverse complement strand
ACAAGTAGCATTTTCTAACGACACAGATTCTGATGGGCCAATATCTGAACAAGCTGCTGAGCAAGTCGCAACACCAGCAAACACCTCAGGGACAGCCAAGGTAGAAGACGATGAAATACCACAAAATTATGATCCAAGCGGAAGAACAGACAACCCGTTCATAAATATTAATACAGAAGACCCAGAAGATTCCGGCGCAAGTAACTCAGGGGATGGAACCCTCCTTGACCAAGGAGGGTTCCGAGGCAACACCAGAGATGTTCTTGGTGGAGGGGTAGATGAAGAATTCATAGTTGGAGAAGGTGATGAAACAATTTAAAGGAGATAACAAATGAGTTTTGAACAAGATTTCTTTTCACAAAGATTAATAAAAGATATAACAGTGAAGGTTCCATTGGAGATCGGTGGTAACGGATACAAAACAATAACAGAAGATGACTTAAAAGATGCAGTCAATTATGATTTAAAATCAGTCCTTCTCACTAGTAAGGGAGAACGCTTTGATAAAAACTTTGGTGTTGGTGTGAGATCTTATCTGTTTGAGAACTTCGGATCGGCCAAAATGAATTCGCTACAGCCAAGCATTGTCCGACAGATATCTAAGTATATGCCTTGGTTATCTCAGTTTAATGTACAAACCCATTCAGATCTTGAGCGACAAGTGTTTTATGTTGATATAAAGTATAAAATAAATGAGGCAAATGTAGCAGGTCATTTTAACTTATCGGTTGAACTTTCTAGTATATAACATTTCTACACTTCACCTATTTATTCTATGAGGGTTGCAATATGCCAAAAAACAAGAACGTTCCAATAAAATATACCAGTAGAGATTTCAATTCCATCAAGCAAGATTTAATTGAACATGCAAAGAGGTACTATCCGGACAATTACAATGACTTCTCCGAAGCTTCTTTCGGTTCTATGGTGTTTGACACCGTAGCCTATGTTGGAGATGTTTTATCATATTATTTAGATTATTCAGTAAATGAGTCTTTCCTAGATACCGCTGTTGAATTCAACAACGTAAGGAAGCATGCAAGGAATTACGGTTACAAGTTTTCTGGAGCTCCTGTTTCACAAGGAGCATTGGCTTTATTCGTCCTTATTCCAGCTAACTCAGATGGAAACGGACCAGACACTAGTCTAATACCAAGACTGAAAAAGGGTGCTGAGTTTCGCACATCTGGGGGTGCAACATATACATTACTAGAGGATATAGACTTTAGTGCCCCTGAGAACGACACAATAGCTGTAAAGTTCAATCAAACCACAGGTCAAACAACTCACTTTGCTATTAGAGCTTATGGCCAAGCTTCTTCTGGAAAGTCTTTTCTTGCCTCCGCTGATCTCACATCAGCCGCATTTGAGAAGTTTCGCAAAGTAAGAGTTGGAGACTCATCAATAACAGAGATTATAGATGTCGTAGACTCTGAGGGCAATAGATTCTATGAAGTTGATTTTTTAAGCCAAGAGGTTGTGTTTATTGAGACAACAAACCCATCTGCACTGACTGATGGCGTAAGGTCTATAATGAAGCCGTATGTTACAGCCAGAAGGTTCACCGTATTCCAAGATGATACTGGGACATATTTACAATTTGGTTTCGGATCAGATAATGACGATGATTCGGGATTAACAGACCCTTCGCAAGTAGCAGTCAAGATGCATGCTAGAAATCATATTACAAACCGAGCTATTGACCCTACAAAACTATTAGGAACAGACAAATTAGGTATTTCACCTCAAGGTACAACTTTGTCAATAACATACAAAAAGAACGACAGCACTTCAACAAATGCTCCTCCTAACTCAATAAAAGAAGTTTCTTTTTCAAAGATGACTTTTATAGATGAGCCAAGCCTCAGTTCCTCGGAAGTTTCTGAGATCAGGGCATCATTAGAAATAAACAACGAGGAGGCCATTGTAGGTTCATCGCTAGACTTTACGATTGATGAACTGAAGGTTCGTTCTAAAAACTATTTTGCAACACAAAACCGCGCTGTAACCAAAATGGATTATGAAGCTATTTCATATAATATGCCCAAGAAGTTCGGACAGTTAAAGCGAGTTAATATCATTAACAATCCTTTTGCAACGAATAAGAAGTTAGCTATGTATGTTGTTTCAAGCGATGCGAATGATAACCTAGTCGTCACAAACACAGCAACAAAGAGAAACCTAGTTACTTGGCTGAATCAATATAGTTCCATTAACGATGTTATTGAGATCTTTGATGCAAAAATAATAAACTTTGGTATCAAATTTGAATTTGAAACAGACAAGAGATACGACACAACATCCGTTTTGTTTGACGCAACACAGAGAATAAAAGATAAATACGCAGAGAAGTTTTATATCGGAGAACCAATTTATATAAATGATATCTTTTCGATATTAAACAAAACACAAGGCGTTGTGGACGTTAAAAAAGTTGAGATAATAAATAAGTTCGGATCAGTATATTCAACCACTCAAGTATATATGGAAGATTTTATATCTCAAGACGCAACTTACTATAAAGCACCGAAGAACGTTGTCTTCGAGCTAAAGTACCCAGATAACGACATACAAGGACTAGCAGTATAATGGCCATTAAAAAATATTTTGCATCAGCGGATACCACAATATCTAACGCTTTTGACCAAACCCTATTATCTTCAAACTCAGCAACAGGCTCCAACATGGGAGCTGCTGATATATTAGAGACGTTTCAAATATATGGACAAGCATCTTCTTCTTCTGGTCTCTCATCTGAGTTGTCAAGGATACTTGTGCGTTTTGATACGACAGCGATAGCATCAGATAGAAGTACGGGGGCAATACCGGCTTCCTCAAATGTATCTTTTTATTTAAAACTATATAATGCTGCTCATTCGGAAACAATACCGGAAAATTATACCATGGCCGTTCAAGCAGTTTCACAGTCTTGGCAAGAAGGTTTCGGTCTGGACATGGTAAATTATACAGATAAAACTTATGGCTTGACTGGTTCAACTTGGGCATACCGAGGAACAACAGGGGCATGGGCTGTAGCTGGAGGTAAATATCATCAAACGCCAACCTATGACGTCACAATGACCACAGGGTTAGAAAATATTGAATTGGATGTTACCACCTTGGTCGAGCAATGGTTAGTTGGTACAAAAGACAATGATGGATTTGGAATATCATTATCTAGTTCTTATGAACAAGAAACAAAATCCTACTATACTAAGAAATTCTTCGCCCGAGGTTCAGAATTTTATTTTAAAAGACCTGTTCTCGAGGCACGTTGGGATAACACGGTACAAGATGATAGAAATTCATTCTTCTTGTCCTCTTCGCTGGCTCCTGCCGAAGATAACCTTAATACCATTTATTTATACAATGTTGTGAGAGGAAGGTTACGAAATATTCCATCAATTGGAACAGATAGTATTTACGTAAGCATTTACTCCGGCTCATCTGATAATAGCGAACCAGATGATGGACCACTAGATATGGTTGCAGACGCCACACACGTTGTCTCTGCACGTCCTAAGGTGGTTACTGGGTCATACGTATCAACTGGTGTTTATGCGGCTACATTTGCATTTACGGGCTCTTCTACACTAACAAAAGTGTATGATGTTTGGTTCAGCGGAAGTGAAAACGTAACCAGCGCAGACGGAACCGGAGTAGTCCAGTTACATACAGGTACGATAAATGTAAACACGTTAAGTGCAGACATCTATAATCCATCGACGAGATATATCCTTTCTCTTTCAAATCTTCGGGAGAGTTATGGACCTACCGAGACAGCTCGCTTTAAACTTTATTCAAGACCTAGAGATTGGAGCCCCACAATATATACAAAGGCATCCAGTGTCCCTGAGACGACAATTATAACCAGCGCTTCATATGAGATATTTAGATCAACAGATGGTTTGAAAGTCATCCCCTTTGGAACAGGCTCAGACTATCACACAGGTTTATCCTATAATGTAAGTGGAAACTATTTTGATTTGGATATGTCCAACTTAGAAAAAGGATACACTTATGGTATGAGATTCTCTTTCTATGATGATGCTGTTGGATCTTGGAACACCCAACCCTATGAATTTAACTTTAAAGTGAGAAATGATGAGTATTAGTGATTTTTTCAATAAAAAGATCGTCACCCAAAGTTCTTTGGAAGAAACAACATCTTCCGTAGAATCTCCTGACCTTATAAAAGAGATCAGTAAAAAGAACCAGACATTTTTTCCAAATGTTAACTTTTCTGATCCTTCAAACTTTGTACACTTCGGTTCTGCGAAAGAATATTATGAAGGAAGTATTAAAAGAATTTACGAGTCTTATCCATATGATGGCTCTGAAGCTGAAAAGATGGTTTTTGATAGTAAGTCTACCTATCTAGACCAATGGCTATTAGACAATAAATATCCAAAATCTACCGGATATGCCTTGTTTTCTGCTGAAGAGTGGGGCTCGGCTACTAGCACTATCGACCAATATGCTGTCCCAACAAACAAAGAATACATTTATTCAGCTGGAGGAATGCACTCAGCATCACTAACTCAGCATGAGAATCAAGATGATCCAATCGGAAACCATGCATTAAAAGATGTTTTTAATCTTGGTGTTAAATACGACGCAGATAAGAACCGAACCATCAATTACCGAATGAAGATGGATGATGGTATTACAATTCAGTTTTGGCTTAAGAAGGATGCTTTTACTACAACAACCGACAAGGAAGTTATTCTAGATTTATGGAATGGAATTGCTGACTCTGGTTCTCATGATTATGGTAGATTAACCTTGGAGATGTCCGGTGGAGCCAGTCTAGCAACTACAGGTTCGGTTTTCTACCTAACCCTCCGTTCTGGTTCTTATGGAATTATCAATAGGGCTATTTGCGCTTCATCGTACAACGCCTCCTCTATCTCAAATGGAGTCTGGCAACATCATACTGTAACTGTAAAAGCTGCTAACACCAACTTAGATGTGAAATATTATAATAACGGCTTGCTAAATTTGGCAAGGACATTTCCAACAACCGTTACATTAGCAGATGTTCCTAACAACATAAATGCCTATATTGGTGCGTTGCAAACCTCTGCACAAGGAATACCATCAGCTCGTGGAGTAATGGTCGGAGCCGGTAAGCTTTCTGCTTCAATGGATGACTTTCGCTTTTGGAAAAAGACTTTAGATAATGAATACGTATATAATACTTGGTATTATCCAATCGGTGGTGGATCCAACACAGACGACTATAGAACAAACCTAGGAGTTTACTACAAGTTTAATGAAGGAATCACTGGTACGTCTTCTCTAGACAGTATGGTGTTAGATTACTCTGGACGTATCGCTAACGGCCTATGGGTAAAAGACAGTGGATACACTGGTGCTGTTTGTAGAAACACTGGTTCTGCTTTCGCATCCGCTAGTGTTCTTACTGAAGAACCCGGCGACCCGATCATAAGATCCGCCCACTCTTCAGTGCAAAGCTTGCTTATTGAAATGCAAACTAGTGGTTCTGATTACGATAGGACAAATAGCTCATATATCTATAACTCCCTTCCAGCTTGGATACGAGAAGAAGATGAGGCAAATGATAATATAAAATATCTCTATCAAATTTTGGGATCATACCTCGACACCCTATATGTTCAGATATCTGAGATTCCGAAGTTAAAAGATAAAAATTACTTCTCGGCTTCGGCCGAACCATACCCGTTTACCGAGAGACTGTTAAATGATCGCGGTCTTCTAACACCTAACAGTTTCGTCAATGGTGATGTGATGGAATACTTCTGGGATAGAAATAAACACGGGGTACATTATGAACAAACAATAGAGAAGACAAAAAGATTAATCTACAACAATATCTACAACAATATTGATTTCATATTGAAGTCCAAAGGTACGGAAAAATCTTTTAGAAATCTATTAAGGTGCTATGGTATTGATGATGAATTGGTTAAGCTCAATGTCTACACAGACAACGGAAAACATTATTTAACTGATCGTTATAAGAACTCTTCTGTCAAAACAAAAGTACTCGACTTAAACAAGGCATCGAGAGTTAATGCATCTGTTACTCAAACCTCATCTAGTATGAACGCATTGACATTCATCTCAGGTTCTGGAGCTGAGCTTAATGAAAAGTTTTCTGCTTTTTCATTTGAAGCAGGTATAACATTCCCAAAGAAACCCAGTTTTGGAGAGACTGGTTACTTTTTAGATACCTCTCTTTCATCTTCACTATTTGGATTTCACCAAGCAGTTAGTGGAGCAAATGCTCATTATGGATGGAATACGCCGGATGATGCAAACTTGCAAGTATATGCTGTTAAAGCTGCTCTAGATTCTGAAAGGGTTAAGTTCGTAGTAACCAACACGGATGCTAGCATATATGCCGAATCAGATTATTATGAAGAAGTATACAACGCTGAAAGGTGGAACTTTCAATTATCTATAAAGCCAACTGGATATCCATTCAACGGTAGCGCCACTCACACTGCTAATCCAACATATGATGTTGAGCTATATGGAGTAACGCATAATTTAGGAGATGTTCGAAACGAGTTTCTAATAGCAAATACTGCGACATACGCCAAAGGCGTACAGATAATGACTCAACCAAAAAGGGTTTATATCGGAGCACATATCACAGACTTCACAGGGTCCGCTATCACTCCTTCTGATGTCCTATTTGATTCTTGCCGAGCATGGATGGATAAACTGGAAAACGAGTCTATCAAACAACATAATTTAGATCCAATGAATTACGGTCATGATAAGATATATAATGCGACAACTCTATTCAATGTAACTATCTCTAGCTCAGTATGTATTCCGGGAGCAGATTCTCTAATCTTGCACTGGAACTTTGATCAAAATACAGCCGCAAATACAACAGGTAGTTTCTTTGTTGAAGATTTCTCAAGCGGTTCTACATCAAATCTATATGGCTGGGCAAGTAATATAATAGAAAGAGAGAACAAGGGTTATGGCGTTGGTTTTCCAAACAGCGATCCAAGCCCTGTCCGAAGCGAATTTATTTTTGCAAGAAGAAAAGAACTTCCTGAGATATCATTTACTGATGACAATATCACTATTATGGGAGATAAACAGAAATTCTTCATCGAAGACGAAGATACAACCGATAATGTTTTTGCCTTAGAAAAAAGTATGTATCAAGTGATGTCTGAGGAGATGTTAAGAACTTTTGCAACAATGAAGGAATATTCCAACTTGTTTTCAAAACCCGTCGATCTCTATCGATCAGAATATAAGAGGTTAAGGAAAGCTCGTGAATTGTTCTTTAATCGTGTTGAGGCCAACCCAGACCTAGATAGGTATGTCGATTATTACAAATGGATAGACTCCTCTCTATCCTTCTTTATAGAACAATTGAAACCAGCCTCAGTTACTTTCACAAAAGGTATATCAGATGTTGTTGAGAGTCACATTTTTGAAAGACCAAAATATAATAGAAAATTTCCAACCGTTAAAACGATCCAAGCAACCCAAGGTGTTATTAAGACCATTGGAGAATTGGAGTATAACTGGAAGTTTGGACACTCACCAGAATATAAAACAACAAATGAAAACACAAATTGTCTATGGCAGAGAGAGCGAAGAGAAAGAACAGGTGCTAATGCCACACAAAGACAGAGTATTATTGATACTATAAACACAAATGCCCAATCTTATAACGTATATCTTGGAGATAATGATAAGAACATATACTTGAGACCAACTTATGTAACAAAGAGGTTTTCAAGACCATACAAATTAGACTATGAGCTTAAAACCACTATCCATGGTGGAATTAATTATAATCAACAAAAGAACAGGGATTTTGTTTTTAATGTGACTAGGCCCCATGGAGCAAAAACTAACTTGGGCATACCCGTCAATGTATTCACAGTAGGTGCCGGAACAGGCCAAGGTATAACAAACACTAGACTTTGCTATGATGAGGAAGATCCAACTAAGGTTGTTGAATTTGAATATATAATGATAGCTGGTAAAGATTCCTCGGGGGACGGCGCCGCACCAGCAACAGCCTCTTTGGAATACGCTTATAAGGTAAAAGGACATTTAGCATCACCGTTCAAATTAATTTCCGGAAGTATATCGAAAGGTGCAAATAAAAAAGTATATGATAACTATAAAACTGATGCTGTCATTACAAACCTACATTCTGATACGACCTATTTTGAAAATGACATCCCCATGCAGGGACCATTCACAGAGACTTGGGTTGGTGGTCACCAATCTCGACACGTTGAGATAAACAAATATGATACCAATAAACAGCCCGGCGACGGGAATGCTCCATTAAATAATCTTGATGGCGTATATTCTAGACCTGAGGCTTGGCGATTAGTCTTTGGAGAACATACTGATGAGCTTACCAAAGACGGAGCATTTGGTTTCGTTGGAGCAGATTATGGTGGACCATATCCGGATAATACCAGAAAGTTTGCTATTTATTATAGAGGGCTCCGCGCTAAGCGTCCCTATAATGTTGGAAACATCAGCGGCTCAGCTTATCGTTTAGGAAATTATAAAGAAAATTATGAGTACTTTAACTCTGTTGGCCGGTTGGAAAATAATACAAGACTGAAGAAAGCAGCTTCAACAGAAGACTATCTAATTGACAGTTTATTTTTGCCAACAGATATTAAAACAATCTTACCAGCAACAACAAACCCACTAACTCTAATTGCAATAGCTCCTTCTGGGTCTGGTAATATATTCGGACAAGGAGAGAGCAATCGGTTAAATGATAATTTGGAAATGGTCATTGATGGTGTGTCTGCTACCGGTTCATTTCAAGTCACTAGTTCAACAACTTATTTACAACAATGGACAGGCTCAGTTGTCGTACAAGGTATCCCTAAAGCAGCAACACATTCATGTTTGTCTTGGACAGTTGCAACTGGTTCTTCTTTGCCAAACGGAGATATCTTACAGTTAACAGCTTCAGGTACAGACTTTGAAATTGAAATAGATAAGACAAGTGCTGCTGCTCCAACAGGAAGCTCAAATGCTACGTTATCGGTATACCCAGCCACGGTCTTCGGCTTGAATACTTATAGAAGAGCCATAAGAGCCAAAGCAACCTCAGCTGAGGTGTCGCCATATGCTGACTATCTAAATAACAGCCAATTTGCGTCCAATAATTTCTCAGTATCCCTTTGGTTTAACAATTTAAACAATGATACCAGTTACAATACCTCCTTTTTTAATTTTTATGAAGGCTCTGATCAGCGCCACTACCTTGACATCTCCGGAAATGATTTTCTTCTTCATTATGAAAATAACGCTGGTAGTTCTGATGAATTAACTTTTGATACCAATGCAGTAACTGTATCAGGAAGCCAGTGGATGCATATAATTGCAGTATTTGAAGTTGATGATCTAACTGACAATGCCAAAGCTCCTAAGATGTTTATAAACGGAAATCCCGTGACAGCATCAGGAGCTGATTCTTACACTGCTCCCGGCGGGACACCCCCTGCTATTGACAAACTACAATTAAGAATAGATGATTACTGTATGATACAAGACTTAACCGTTTGGAAAACCCTACTCACAGGATCAGAAGCTGCTCAAGAACTTTACAATGGAGGGGTTTGGAAAAGCCCAGCAACCCATACCAGTGCTTCTTCGATAATAGACTATTGGAAAATGGGAGAAGAATTGGATTGGGACAGGCTTCAACTAAAAACAGGAGACGAACTTGATGATTACTTACCAGCAGGTAGCAAGTATATTTCGTCAAGCTTCGGTGCTGGAGGGATATCATTTCCGATCTCCACCTCTGATGATGAACATGTTGAACTGGTCAAGGGTTACGGAGACAGAACAAATACCGACATCTGGGACGCCTTATCAGCCTCTTTAGATGGTAAGTTTCCCGGATACGACACCTCATATATTTCTGGTTCTCAAAATGCTCATTTTTTCATGAGAGCTACAAGTTCAGGAGTTGAGACTGTTGATTATTATGCAACTGGAACTGGCTTCGCATCACCAAAAGCCAGCTCAGGTCAGGCCGCATTTGCATCAACACTAAAGCATGGTGATATATTTAGACCATTTCCGCAAGCAAATCTTGAGCAGGAAATACAAATTTCACACACAACTTTTCGAGGATACGCCGGCTCAACGGGCGATGAGAATAGAGCAAATCATCGAAAAGCGTTACATTTCGACACATCTGGTACAAATGCAACAATGGCACTAAGAAATACCAGTTATACTAATACAACAGATGCAACAGCAGTTTCTGTTTCGTTTTGGCTAAACAAGTATACTTCCACTCAAGGACACATAGTCGTATTAGGAGAAGGTCCAGCCACCACAGACGGTATTTTCATCGACTATGAATCTGGTAAACTTAAGGTAAAAATTGGAAATGGAAGCTCTGGCGATGTTGCTTTTGATGTAACACTCGGTTTAAATGAATGGAAGCATGTCACATTAACTGCTTATAAAAATTTGGCAACAAATCCAAAATTATGGATAGACGGAGAGCCACAATCACTAGATGCAGGATACTCCAACGTCACAACACCTTTAGGATCTACAGACCAAATAGCTATAGGAGACTTCGGAATGAGCAACGCCGCATATGAACTTCAAGGAGCTTTACAAGACTTTGTCGTTTGGAATACTCAATTAACCAATGAAGATGCTATGGTTCTTTATAATTCTGGCTCTTGGCTTGACATTTCTTCCCATGCTTCTGCTTCTCATATTTGGGATTGGTGGACGCTTGGAGAGGAAACAAATATTGCACAAAACTCAGGCTCAGCTTTAAGTACAGGAACACCAGTGACTTCAATATCTCCAGAAGTAGGTAGACACAGTCTAACTGTCTCTGATAATACAAAAATTGTCGTCACAGATGGTATAGTCGAAACTCTGATGTCTAACAGCTCCTTTTGGCAAGGTATATTGAACAGTTTTAACACCAGTTTAGGAGTGGACGCTCAACCAGCCGGTGGAGGAGCAGATTCCGGCATGGGTATATCTAGGGTAGATGGTACAATAACTTGGAAATCACAATACCATGGTAACCCAAAGTATACTTATGAATATGCTTTTGAAGAAACTGGTTCAACATTCGCAGTTACTCAGTTTGCATCAAACGGAACTCTTATCACAAAAAGGCATGATGGAGCAATTGGTGGACACTTTGTCCAATTTAATTCCACAGACGGAGCGGCAACAAAGTTCATTGTTGACGAAGAGAACACAAATGCCGCTGGTAATTACGCAAAGGTTGGTAATGATTATTATATATATTCTTCCGGTAGTGATTCTACTTTCTGGACTCGACTATCCGGAGCGATCTTCACAGAATTTCCAAGCTATCAGATTTATAATTCAAGCAGCGCAACTGGTGCCACATTTTACTTAACAGGTGGTATCCTAACAGATTTGTACACAATGGGTGTGAGTGAGAATAATAGAACAATTACTTCCGGTAGTGGTCCCCTGCATCCGGTAGGCGCAGAGGCAATATTCGGTGGCACAAGTTTCGGAGGTTTTAGTGGTTTATCTGGTGGTGTTGACCAAGTCTTCGAAAAAGGGTTGATCAATGTTATACAAAGAGAAGATGATTTCCTTACAGGTTCCACACGAAACCGAACAGTCATCACTTCCCGCTTCTCAGCACCCGGTGGAGTAGAGGTTCAAACTTATGGATATCTTGATGCTTATGCAAGAGAATATTCAGTACACAACAACTTAAACTACAGAAATTTAACAGTCAGAGGTTCAGGAAGTGGAGAGAACACTTATACTGTAGACCCCTCATTTGCGATAACCAATGACTCTGGGGATGAATCTAGTTTTAACTTTAGTATTTCATCTCCGGGTAAGCTTTTTGTAACACCGGATACAAATAGATTTGCAATTTCATTTTGGGCAAACAACACAAATACGTTCGGGGATGTACCAGTATTTAAATTTACCGATGGTACGTCAGGCGAAATGAGGCTAACTATTACTTTAAAATATGACCAAGAAAATTCTTATATAGTTTTATTAGCGGAGGATTTAGACTTCAGCGGCTTGGATGCTTCTTATGTATGGAGTGGCGCTGGTGCTATTGATGTTAATGGTGGCTGGAACCATTATTTTATTGCTTTTAATCCATATGGAGGAAGCGATTCAACCCTGCATCCTTTTCTTTATATTAATGCCCAATCTTCTTCTCTCCACAGCAGCACAGTGGTTGATGGTTTGCACAACAACTTCCCAGCCGCCTATGGTTTGGATACTTGGGACGAAGAAAGTTGGAGTGACCAATACCTTAGAACTTTTGAAATTAATACAGGATATAATTGGGCTGTTCAAGACATTGTGCTCTTTCACAATGAAGATTCCGGTGCTCCACTAAATTGGACACAAAACGATATTAACCTTTTATATAACACTGGTTCTGGACAAACTGACTATGTGGGTCATCCAAAGTATGCTGAGATAGTTTCCGTTTATAGATTTGGCGAAGAACTAAGGCCCAATGGTTACAAAAATGGAGATTCGTTAACAAAATATCTAGATACACCTTCATTTTCACCTATACATACGGCTGGGACACATGGAAAAGCACTCGATTTAAACGCAGACTTGAACGCCGACAAATCTTCCATTGCAGCAGGTTATTATGTAAGCTCTGTCTCTGGTTTTAAATCGATGAGAGTAAACAGTCATATTAACACTAGAGACGGTTTAAGAACGCTTTACCAGCGTCCTATGGGTAGAGCTGGTGTTGATGGAAATACATCTGTTGATAGTTCAGATTATGATTATAATGCATCTTTTCACAAGGTACCGAGAAATACCGTTGTTAGAGTGGGAGACGAAATAACAACGTTTGACAAAATAGTTATGAAATTTGGTGCTGGTGGATCATCCGGTGATTGGTGGTATTCTCAGGATCTTGACACCCGTCCCGGCGATCCTCAATGGGGAGGAACAGATTGGTTTGGCCTCACTATTGTGTTCAAATGGAGTGGGGAACAACAACCCTCTAGTACTTTTGCTGAGATTACGAATTTTGATTCATATGGCAGCGACAGCTCTTTCAAAATTAGAATATCTACTAGCGGTACGTCGCTCGTTATGCCCGGTGACTCAGGTGATATTAGGTATTCTGATTTTGGTTTTGCAGACGACAGCACACCAGTAGGTGAATGGATTCAAGCGTCTGTTTTCATAAAGAAGGATGGAACAGAAGAACCCATAGCTTTTGTTAATGGCAAGAAACCACCAATTGGCTCAACAGGAATTATGAATTACGTTCACCCAGCTGAACCAGCAACATTCTCTCCTAAACAATATAACATTGGAGACTACTGGACCGGTGGCTACAATTATGCATTTATTGGAGAAATATCAGAATTCTTCATTTGGAATCAAGTACCAGATTTTAAAGCCCTAAGAGATCTATACAGGAATCCCCAAAATGATATAACAGCATCGGTTGATTTATATAAACTTGATCAATATATAGCCTTGGGAGAGTATCCACATAATCTCAACCCAGCTTTAGAGACACTGACAGATGGATGGGTTCTTAGCAACTCCGACCCAGACGATTGGACTTGGGCCGGCCCTTGGAGGCATGTCGGCGAAGTGACCGGGAAAACAACTTGGTACTGGGGAAAATCAGAAGACAATATCGATCTTTCAGGCACTTCTCTATCGGGCATGAACAGGATCACATATTACCAGCATCCAAATACTGACAGTAGAATAACATTGGTTACTTCAAGTTTATCAACATATCAATCCACACCGGTCTTGGTAGAAAAAAGTAACAACTATAATTACCAAACCTCGATCCCTTCTTCCGATTACAATTATTCTTGGGCAACTTCTTCACTTGGAGATAATTACTCTGTAAGAAGTGGAACTCAAAAAATATTTGGTTATTGGCCAAAAGATGGTCTAAATAAGGTTGCCGGAGTTATAGATTCAGCAATTACCTTCCCCACAGCATCAGAAATATACGGAGAATAGAATGCCCATAAACCTCGACTTTGTTGGACTCAACACACTAGTAAGAGAAGAAATAGATACAACTACGAATACCATTGGAAAAGCAAACACAAAGGCTATAAAAATACCATCAACTACCACAGCAAATGTCGGTTTAAGTAATTCCTCGTTAAAAGGGTATGGAACTGGGGAAATATCTATATCCTTTTGGGCTAAAACATCAGGTCCCGGCTCTGGTGGTCCTGATATATTCAAAAGCCCTACAGCAGAATATACCCAATGCTCAATGTCTAGCGGTGATAAGATACGCCTTTATTGGCAATTTACAAGTAATTATAAATATTGGGCTTGGGATCTTTCTGAAGAAGCCCAAGCTGGCTTTGCGCATTATGTTTTTTCATGGTCAGGGTTACTAGACACAAGTCCTGTTTTATTTATTAATGGTGTTGATCAAGGAACAACAACAATCTATGGCAGTGGCGCTGGTACGAGACTTCCCATTAGCGATATTCATATAGGTGGAAACCCCGGAGATGCAGGAGACGAGATACAAGGCAATATACAAAATTTTGCTTTTTTTAACAAAAAGCTTGTGTTAGCAGAAGTAGAAGAACTTTATTCTGATGGTTTTTCTATTGATATTAGAGAAACATCGGTTGCCTCTAGTGTTATAGATTATTGGCGCTTGGGTGAAGAAGAGGAATTGTCTTCGTTTGACTTTGACGAGAAAGTAACAAATGGTTTGGAGATTTTACCAACAATTGGTCAAAACTCTTTATCTGTAGTAGAAGGTGTTTTTATTGGTAGAGGCGCTATTAAAGAGACAAGAAACAAGCAAATTCAAACAATTCCTTCAGCCCATTATTTTGTCGCCTTAAACACTCACAGAAATGGACCATATGGTCATCCAACCTTCAAGCAACTCCGAGTTTCAGAGAATCCAATAACAAGATATCAGAACAGAAACAATATTTTAACAACAGTGGATTCGGCTGGTATTGAAAGGGCTGTTATAAAAGATGGTAAAACAATCTCTATTCACAAAGATAGATATGGTCCCTTAAAAAGTTTCGAAGAACCAGTTGTGGTTTCAAACAAGAAGCCTATATCTTCGATAGTTAATATTAAACTAGAGCAGGACAATGAAACCATTGAGGAAAAATTGATCATATCCGCTCCGTTTACAAACGAACTTAGTTATTTCAAAAACGATGAATTGAATATTCTTAAAAATCTAACATCGGAAACCAGCGACAGTTATGAAGAATTTAAGAAAATATATAAAGTAACGAACTCTGATTCTCCAATCGTCAAGACTATCGAGAGTGTTAAATTTGAACAAATAGTCTTTCCAACCAATTTATATTCAAATAGAAGTTATACAAGACTTCGACCCAATTTTCCGTCCGACGTTTGGAGGACTGATAGACTTTTAAGAACTGAGAATAGTGTTGATAACAAATTTGGTCATATAATTCCATCACAATCAATGTGGCCACTAGACGCAGAGGAGGACTTTTCAAGCCTAACCCTCGCCGGAGATCCCGGTGTCTTTAGATTTTATGGACCAGCCGTGCTAACAGCCTCAACGGGCCTAGCCCTCCCTAGTGCTGCTCTAACGCACCCTCAAGCAGCAGCTTTCTATAAAGGTATTCTCTTTTATGATCGAACTGTTGCAATGGAAACCGCTGATTATGGATATTCAACAGCAATTAACGACTGGGTCGAGACTCAACTTTGGTCGAATTTTATCTTATTGCGCACTGGTGGCTCGAGTTATGGCGATCACTTGGTAAAGGCTTCACAAGTATTCTGGTCAACTATAGCAGATACTTTGTTAAATCCAATTTACGGAGGATACAGTTCCGTAGATGTCGTCGAAACCATTCGCTCTAGAAAAGGCATCTATCTATCAGATCTTGGAAACATTAATAGTCGCGGAGCTTACAGTAGATATGTTGAACTAAAGAACATAAGAGATAACACCGCAAAACCCGCAGATGCCCCAGAGAACGAAAACTATCGAATGCATTGGGCATCTTGTTCAATAGATTGTGGTATAACATTTTGGAATGCCCTATATAACCACCCGAGCGATTCTTATGACACTCTTTTTTACGACGTTTCAGCTTCCAACGATCTACTGACAGAAGTGGGCTCTGGGGACGTTGGTGCTCTAAATAAACAAATCTATTATTCAACATCATCTGTTAAATTGCCGGATTCTGCTTGGACAAGCTATGGTTCACCAAGACTTGTTGTTCGTCTTGGAACCAAATGGTTCAAGAATGATGGGACCGTTCATTACGGAAATACACCAGAGAACGGTGCCGTGGAATATATCTTTGATAACATATGGGGAGTAAATAATAAATTTAGTGTTAACGATAGCGGTTATCACTTAAAGCCCCACGTAGGTCGACAATCTCACTTCTATGTTTCTTTAAGTCAATCAAATATGACCGTTTTTCATAGTGGAAATGTTCAACTTGCAATAAACGGTGAGTTCATGTCCGCTAGTTTTATAAATGATCAGTGGGGCTTTTTCAATGGGAATGGTCACGTACCTCCAAATCATCTAGAATATACTGCTTCAATGTGGACTTCTGTTGATACCGGCTCTACGACAACGGATGTATTTTTCTTCCAAGCAGGAAACAGGTCTGATGATAGTCATTGTAATGAAATGTATTTCTCTGATATTGCAATATTCAGTGGAACATTCGCACATAACAGTCTTGCACCTTCCGCGATGAATGATAAAGTTAAATACTTGTGTGGTGGAGTTACAGCCACTGAGACAAAGACAAATAATAATACTGGAGTCAGGTTCCAGCACTATGGATATGCAAAAATCCAAGGAAGCTTAACTGAGCTTAGTGGTCCATTTGTTTGGTATGACTTTGAAAAAACAGACATAGGAGTATCATTTGATTATAGTGAAACTAGTTTTGGCCTAGCAACAGCATCAGCGACTCCAAATGTCAGTGCCTATAACTATTATGCTGTTGGTCCTGATGATATAGATGGATACGTAGAACCAATCGCTGAATATTTGAGATTAGATAGTGGCTCTTATGGCGATTTCGTAGCGACTCCGGGTTCTAATTACAATGCTTATTTGATAGGCACATTCACCGATAGTGGCTCTTCAATGGCCCTGCCGCCGTTTGAGGCTCAACTCGCAGGAGAATCTAAAATATTTACTTCTCCTGATCCAGCCTCACCGCCAATTGGTGGCGCTTCTGGGAGAGACTCGATATCTGGTCCCGGAATCTTGCAAAATTCCTATTCACAGTTTACAAGAAATTTAGATTTAGATGCTGCTGTAACAATAGACGTTCAATTATCAGCTTCTGCTTTTTATGCTAGAAGGCATTCTTTAACTTTAGCAGATAGTGTTAGGAACCCTTTTTACTCTCAAATATCTTCTTCGACCATTTATCCACTTACCTCCCAACACTTGTATTTAGGCTCGGCCTATTGGGATGCTCCATCACAGGCTGGATACTTCGATAGTGACGGACTTTTTATTGAAAGGGCGAAGGAGCCGTTTTATGACTCTTATGGAAAATTCGCAGAGGAGTTTAGAGGATTAGGGAAAGAATATTCAATTGTACCAGAATTTATGATGAGTAATCACGTAGACACTTACTTAGCTAAGGGACCCTTAGATGAAAATTTAAAAATATTTGAAATGCATGGTGCTCTTGATGATGGTGATAGTTCCGAACAAAACTTTTATAAAATTTATTCAAACACTGAATTTTTAGATTTGTTTGATGTTGTCAAGCAAGATCACAAGAAATTCTTTGACCCCTATAAAATCACTTTGCGATGCAAGGCGATTAAAAAATTCTTACCTTATAAAGGTTTTTATCCTTGTGAGAAAACAACTGATATAGCTCAACAGTTTTATTCTTCTTATGCCGGCAACATAACTGCTACAAGTAGTCAAGGTGTTATTGTAGAGGGTGCAAACTATCCCACACAGTATTTACTAAATCCTTTGTTTGGCCCCGGAGTCTTGTTTAATACAATAAAATCAGGTATTGCCTGTGATTATCCGATTGTCAATACAACATTGGTTCCAAAAACACCAGATGATACAAACTATTACATTGATCAAGCTTTTGATACAAGAATTCCTTTTGAAGCGTTGATAGAACCAGAAAAATATCTAGCCAACGTCCCTTTGTTTTCAAACGAACCGGACCCAAAAGGTAATGCTAAAACAGAAATAACTTGGAATGGACAAGGGGATGAGCTATATAAACTAAAGATGAACAACTTCTTATCAGAGGTTGGAAATTTCTTCTTAGTGAATGAGAATTACACAACCCTATCATCACTACCAGAGGGAGATCCAAACTTTGGAAACGCCGAAGGAGGAAAAGTCTACAGTATGAGACTAAAGATGTATAGGTCTGTTACCGGTAGTAAATCTGGTGAAGTAAGTTGGGATGGTATAAAATTTGGTATCCCACAAGACTCAGGCTCAATGGGAGAATCTTTTACCATGTATTCTCGTCCTTCTGCTTTTGGTCCACCAACTTTATTTTCGGCATCAACCTTTCAAACAACAAACTGGAATAAATATAAGAAAGACAATGCTCCTGATTTTGCATACTCAACTACTACCACATACACTGATGTTACAGCCTCAAGCGCTGCTGATGGTTATAATTTTCCATTTACTCCTCCATATTATCATGGTGAAGCATGGGCTGATATCACATTCGTCCCTCCCTCAGGAACAAAGAAATACTCTCTTTCTGATATTTTGAACAATTCATCTGTTGAATTCTTTAGGTTCTTTGAATCCGGATCTATTCCTCAAAAACAACTATATTCTTCTGGAACTGTTGTTAATAACGATCAAGCTATGCAAATAGCCTCTTCAATGAATATATTTTCAAAAGGTATTTTAAGAGAAGACTTTACTGGTGGAACATTGGTAGAGACAGAAATAGCTAATAAATATCGCTGGGTTATACAATCTAAGTTTGAAACACCAACTCTAAATTTTAATCACCACTCACATGATACTATTACAATGCCGAGTGTCGCGACTAGTTCTGTTCCAATTGGGATGTGGCACCAATATGGAAAAATACCTCAAAGTACAAATGAAGGAATATTTGTCCAGATAGAAAATATCCCCAAAACTTGGACAGAAGCTGCAATGAGGTGCGATTACGACACTACTGGTTCTTTATTAAATTTATGTGGTTTCTCTGCTGATCCGATTAGAATAGGAGATATTAAACAAACAAAAATTATTCAAGAAGCTGTCGTGGCCATTCCCTTTGTCAGGAGAAACGGAAAGAACAAATTTTTTATTCTTAATGAAGATGACGTTAAGAACTCAATAGCAGGCAAAAAACAGTTAGTTGGGAAAACCGTCAACACTTTGGTCGAACAACTTCAAAATTATGTCTTTCCTCCGCCATTTGATTTCGTTAATTTCCCAGATGTGAAGGCAGTCGCTATGTACGTGTTTGAATTTTCACACACCTTATCCAAACAAGATCTTGCAGACATATGGCAAAATCTCCCACCAGACATCGGAGTTACCCATGAAGAAGCTGTTTCTGAAATATCGCATGAACTATTTTCGCAAGAATTTCTAGGTTCCGGTGCAATCGTCGATCAGAATGATAAGTTAGAGAAATTCACAAATTTGAGTATTTTACCATCTGATATTAGATGGATGGTGTTTAAAGTTAAGAAAAGAGCTACTAATAACTATCTTGAAAAGATGTTTGAAAGAAATGACTCTGGTACAGCTACATCTGGGAATGATATCTCGGCTGGGGTAACAGGTAAAAAACAAAAAATTGGTTATAACTGGCCTTACGATTTCTTTTCTTTAGTGGAACTAATTAAGTTAGACGCATCGGTTGAGTTTGGAAAGATTGATAGAGAGAAATCAATACAATTGGATCAAACATTTTTAGAACCCGTGTTAATAAAAGATGAAGAATAATGCCATATTTTGATAAGAAAGAAGATGTATTAGATATTAAACTTACACCCTATGGTAGACATTTGATGTCTAAGGGGAAGCTTATGCCCAAATATTACGCTTTTTTAGACGATGACGTGATTTATGATTCACGCCACGTCAATGACACAGAAACAAATTCAGAAATAAAGACAAGAATAATTGACGAGACACCATCTCTCAAACCAATGTACACATTCAATTCTCTTGAGGCTGAAATAGACGAAACAGAAACATTCAACCTCGGATCGGCCAAGATAGAAATATCAGCTTATTCTAATGAGTATTTTAATAACTTCCGACCAGTAAGCGATACGAATACAAAGTTTCTTCAGAATACGCTCGGTACGTCCAAACAAGGGGTGTTTAGTGCTCCTCGGTGGGATATAACCTTGATTGATGGAGACATCAACTCAGCAGTCAACCACACGTCTTCTATACCCAATTCCACAGGCATCTCTTCACCATCAGCATCTGTATTATTTATTCCACAAATAGAGTGTGATATCACATATAATGTTCAAGTTAAAAATACAGCCGACGAACCTCCAGCAGATTCCTCAAATTTAGATATCCAAATATTTGATGATGGTACTTATCTAGATGTTGAAGAAGAGCAGATCCTCGCTGATATTCTCGAGAAGCACGGTTTTATCCATGATGACTCATTTGAGATTGAAGTTTTCAAATATGAGGACGGAAGTACTACAAACTTTAGACCTTTGAAGTTTATCAACAAATTGATCGCCAAGGATTACAGAATAGATAAGGATATATTTATCGAAGATCCAACACAAACCTCTTTAGAACCAGATGTTGAAACAGTAGAATACTATTTTGATCTAAGGGTTGACGAGGAAATTCCAAAAGAAGATCTCTGTGGAGCTATAAACGAATTGAAAAGTAAAGGAATATATATTAACGACCTCGATGTAGACTGTCCAGATGTGCTATTCGACGGAATACCAGACACCGGTCTACCACCGAGTGAACCATGTGGAGAAGAATGTGATTAATAGAGAAGCTATAGGCACCGAAGGTGTTCCAAATATTTATATTTCAAACATCTCTGTTTATGATTCATCTGAACAGGCAAATAACTCAGACACCATTGTAAAAATGGAACTAATGTTTAACAACGGTTTGGATGATCACAAACAACCCATTTTTAATTATTCTTCCGGCAAAGCCGCTGCTACGATAACATTGATTTATATATACAACAAGCAAGTCTTCGAAGCACTGTTGAATAGTAAGACTGAGAAGGAAAAGAAGCAGATTATAAAAGCCCAATCCGGCTTTGGAAATTTAAAGACAGAAGAAATTGCTCTTCCTCCATTAGACATAAAAAAACTGTCTATGCACGAAGTTACGCCGATTTATATAAAGAAACAATTTAAACTTGATTCTAAGAACGAAAGCTGCTATGTTATGGCAAATATCAAAAGAGGTCGTACCTTGGGACCCTCTGCTTCGGAAACTATTCTAGAAGGCAAGAATGTTGTCGAGGATTCTTTTATACTGAAGGTTAAGGGAAAAAGTCAAATATGGACTGGTCCTGTACATGAACAGGATGGAAAATTCAAAGGAGGCTCCTTTAGAGAAAAGGCTTCTCAACCAACCCTAATTAAAGTCAGGAGTCCAAATTATAAAACAAAGGACTTTAGAAAACTTAAAGAAAGGTCATCAAGAAGAAAACTTAAAGAAAGGTCATCAAGAAGAAAACTTAGAAAAAGGCCATCGATAGGTAGAAGTTCATCAAGAAGAAAGCAGAGTGAAAATAACTATTTTTCAGATATTAAATATTCTCCAGCAGAAAACGGTTCACTAAATTTGTTGTTCTCTATTGACACTAGGGAAATGCTTATCAAGAAAAGCAAGTATTCTTCAATATTAAAAGACTATAACGAAGATGTGTTCAATGCCGTATCCCAACAGATTGGCGTCAAGAACATCTCTGTTTATTTTAAAAACGTAAAACAGCCCCAAAGAGAAATCGCAACCAGCGGTGACCGAGGGGGAACAGTCTCTTCTGTTTATTATTATAGAGATTCTTCAACAACAAAGCCAATAAAATATTCTACTATTCGAGAACAAGAAGAAATTTATTCCAGTTTAGAAGAAGTAGTACTCAGTGCAAACTCAAACATTAGAACCTTTCGATGTCAAATTCATGAAAAAGAAATACAAACGGTAAAATTAGCGATAGAAATTCAAGACCCTTTTGAAAAGTATTTGAACAAGTTGATGTACGAAGCCAAGAAATCCAACAGTATCGTCAAGAAATATTCATCTATGCTACGAAAAAGAGATACTTTTGATCGTTCAACTGGGCGGTTTAAAGAACGAGTCCTAGCAGACAAATATGATGACGCTTTAGAACTTTGGTATCGCCCTGTTGAAACTTATATGAAAATTAACATTTTGACTCGTAAGATGAGTAGTGCACAAATAAGACAAGAGACCATTAAGGCTTTTGAAAAAATGGCTCCGAGAAGTTGTACTCCGGAATCAATTGATTTATTTGTGAATGAATTTTCCAAAACCCTATCCCTTTTTATATCAAAATATTCCTTGAGAACTGGACAAAGGGGTCTGTCTCGTCGATCTGGTAGAAGATCACCAACACCGAGACGCGATACTTTTGAAAAGAAATACAATATAAATTACAAGTTTAACAAAAGAATTTTATCTTATTTAAGCACAACAGACACCTTAGGGCAAGTACCTATTTATACAAAAACACAGTTTGCCGCAGCCATAGAGGCTGAACGTGCCAAATTTATGAACACCTCGAACAGGTATAGCTCAGATACAGCTCGAGCTCCTTTAGAGGCTATACGAGGGGCGAACAGTGAAGAATATGAGAATTTTAACCTTAGTCCAAATAAATTACACAACTTATCGAATATTATGAACTTTTCTGATATTTCTTTGCTGGACGAAGAACACTTAAGTGAGTTTTATAAATCAAATCTTCTAGATTCTATTGATTTAAATTCTCTATTTGGTAAAAATATCTCGGTCCGGTTCTATGAAGAAGAAGAAAACATAGCAGATACTGAGCTAGCCTTGGGCCAATCTTCTCCATTTCAGGCTGCCGATAACATATATCGGAGACAAACTAGGACCACGTCCCTATCCAAAAAAGCTATGAGAGCCCTAGGAAGACAGAGCAATACATCTTATGGTTTGTTTAACAGATTGGACGTCACAACTCCAAAGAATTTTTTGTCAAGTAAGATCCAAACTACAGCCGAGAAAATACCATTTCAGCACAAATTCTTTTCAAACTCAGAAACCATGGGTTCTCTATTTTCCTCTACTCAAGAATTTTTAAACAACAGACCATTGACAAAAGATTTGGCCTTTTTTAATATACAGAAAATTTTATTCCATGCAGGATATAAAGCAGATTCAAGCGGAACTTTGATAATCGGAATGCCTATAAGGAAACAGATAGGTAAGCAACAGTTTGATAAATTATCGCAACCAACCCTTTGTGAACTCGTAAGTTACGAAGATCCATCACTATTAAATAGAAAAAATTCTTTTAAAAATTATGCAAAAGGGAATACATTCTTTGTGATAGTTCCTGATGGGTATAACTTCGCCAAAACGACAAGGGCCATGGTTCAGCCCTTTTCATCAGTGCTTAAGAGTGCTTATGGAAAATATATCTCCACAACGATATATGAAACAAAATATTTAAGAAATAACATAAACACAGAAACCAGAGAAAGAAAGAGTCGTATCCCAAAGAGACAAAAGAAAGAGAAGTCTGCCTTGGCGACAGAAGCGTCCGAACGCAGAAGAAAAGCGGTGAGGAAGAGACGGAAAAGAGGGCGAAAGAAGTATGAACGTAATGAAGAAAAACTAAAAAAGATGATCAGCAAAACGGTAACTCCAGATAATAAAACTGCTGATCAATTGATTCAAACCAAGGAAACTCCAAAGAAATCTAGACTAACTACAGAGGAAACTGAGCCTTCAAGCCATAGAGGAAAATCAGTATCCAAGAGGAGTCGACGAGCACGTCGCCAAGCCATGGAAGCCGAACGCAAAGAGCTTGAAGCATTGGAAGCAAAGCAAAGAGCAGAAGCCGCATGGGCAAAACGCATGGCCGAAGAAGCAAAGAAAAAAGCAGAAGCAGAGGCAAAGAAATCTAAATCATCATCAAGAAGATCAAGAAGATCAAGAAGAGACCGGAAGAAATGACTACTAAAACAATATATATTATCAAGGGGCATGTGTTACATATCCCCGACAGTGGGCTGCTTAACTCAGATCTAAATAATCAAACGGTGACTTACGAAGTGCGACCAAACTTTAATTATTTGGCCGCGAATTACAACGATAGTTATTCCTTCCTAGATGAAAGAAATATGCCTACACCATATTCTGAGATTCTTCAAAATGAAACTCTAGAAGCTTCATACTCAATAAGCGGTTTCAATGTAATAATGGGTGGAAACATAGATGCGGGACAAGAAGATTCCATCGCTGGAGCTGCCAGCCCGCGCCAAGTTTTCCTAGGAGGTGCTGGATCTATTTCATCTAGAAACAGCGTTTACCTACCAGTCTTTAATGATATCATCTTAACCAACTCATCTAAAACCTGTTTGGCCAATTCTTTGGCTCACTATTTTCCACAACATGTGGAGATAGTCGTAAGTGGTGCCCCAATTAAGAATAGTGCTATAGCATTATCATGTTTATCCGAGACCGGTGGCTTCTATAATCTGATAGCAGACTTTGTAATAAACAGACAAAACGAAGCAGAAGAAGATAAAGATCAAAATGGAAATAATTTACGACATTGGAAATTTTGGGAAACAGCAAATGCTGAGACCATTGCCCTCGAGGCAGCTGCGCTGGTGGCAGAGGAAACTTTTGATGACACGACGAATACAGACACTATATTGGGAAACCAGAGCCTGTGGGTACCAGATGATACGCTTGAATGTATCAATCCGATTGATATTGAAGAGATGTTGCCACTTTCTGATAGGGATCTTATTTTTGACAATATAACATCTGCTACTCAAGATTTATTCTCTTCATCTGGAATCTCTCTTTCAAAAGATCAGTTTCTTTTCTATAAAGTTGAAAAATATGACAATGACAAACCACTTACCCCAGTCCAAACCTTCTGGGTAGCAAACACCAGCACGAGTGGCTCTAATATTAAGATAGTTGATACACAAGTGAAGGTAGGGAAAACCTATACATATAAGTGTTTCGGCTTCTACCTTTCTTTTAAAAAAACACCTATTGTTAGAGAAATTAGAATGTTTGAAGTTCCAATGTTTGAACAAAGTTGCAAAATAGAACAACCCTCTTTACCTCGTCCACAAGTATCTTTCTCAAACATAAAGAATTCAAAAGATGAAATAAAAATAATGTTGAATCTATCTTCAAACCCTGAAAACGGAGAGTTCTACGGTTTGAATCCTTCGGAAAAGGGCGATTTCGATACGAGGCATGAAAACTATGATATCACAAAAGAAAAAGATAAATTTGTCTACGAGACAGACTTAGGGCGGTATCAAATATATAAGATGACCGAACAGCCTCAAATGGGTGAGACAAACGACCCATATACTAATATAATTGAGAACTCAATAACAGGGTCTGTTGAGGGAGACTTTGGCGGAACAGCAGCGCATTTTATTGATAAGATACGACCATTCAAGAAATACTACTATGTTTTTAGAAACGTAAACCATTATGGGCACTTTTCCAATCCTTCGCCGATTTGGGAAGTCGAGTTAACACAAGATGCAAACGAGACATTCTTAAGTTCAAAAGTTGTCGGCTTTGCTAAGCCAAACATGGACAAGTTCTTGTTGTCTAAAACTATGATGCGAATGTTTCAAGTGATTCCTTCGCCGGCACAGACGACATTTGATCCAAACTCTGTGCTTACAGTTACAGAAACAGAGACCATCAAAGACATCGATGGGAATCAGATATTCGGATATTATGATGATGATGGGAACATAATCCAAATTGGACATAAAGGAATAGAGAACACAACAGTTTATTTGGAAGGAATAGAGAACAGAATTGATTTTGGCGTACTTAAAGCCAAATCGGATTTCTTATCCACAACTGATAATAACGTCAGTTCTTTACAGCCTTACAACTCAAATAATCCATTACCAACCCTAGGTATAGTACCAGAAAAGATATGGACAACAATAGACTCTTCCGGAAATACCATAGATGAAGGCAAGAGATTTAAGATTAGATTGGTGTCAAAAGATACCGGAAGAAAAATTGACTTTAATTTAAGATTTGTACTAAATAAAAATTATAACACCAATGGACCAAATTAGTAGAAAAAAACTACTTACTAGAGATTAGGAGCAACAAATATGGGTTTTTTAGATAACAGCGGAGATATCATTTTAGATGCAGTGTTGACCGACCACGGTCGAAAAGTACTTTCTAAAGGGGATGGCTCTTTTCAAATTGTAAAGTTTTCACTCGGAGACGAGGAAGTAGACTATGGAAACTATGACTCATCAAACACAAACGGGTCTGCGTATTATGATTTGGAGATCCTACAGACTCCAATCCTAGAAGCATTTACTGACAATGCTATCTCTATGAAATCAAAATTGGTTACATACGAGAACTTGGATTTGTTGTATTTACCAGTGCTCAAATTAAATGAGCAAGCGCAATCCAACAAAATGCACAGCAGTGGTTCTTTTATTGTAGCTGTTGATGGATATACTGAGAACGACAACGGTAGCTCTTCAACGCAAGACGGAATTGGATACAACTCAGCCGGAAACATAATAGATGGTATTATCTTCGGACAAACATTAGGCGCCGGAGCATCAATTAGGGTAGACCAAGGTCTCGACACAACTGCTATTTCTTTCCAACAAAACCTTGATGCAGATATGATTGAGTCAAGTTATACAATTCAGATTGATAATCGTTTAGGTTCTGTAGCCACAAAACAAGGTTCTGCTGTATCAGCAGATTATTTTGATGACGACAATATAGCATATTACACAGTAACATCAGAAGATGGTGTTATATTTGCTAATAATAATAGAACAGAATCGGAAGGCACACAAGTTATTCAAGGACCTAGGGGGACAATATTGCAATTTAAAATCAGAGCCTCTTTGGAATTAAATACAAGCACTTTCCTATTTACAGAGATAGGAAGCACATCTAGACTAGATAGTAGAGATGGAACAGGTTCAGAAGTCTATCATATTGACACTATTGTTAGAGTGACAGGCGTAACAACAGGATATTCAATTGACCTTCCTGTTCGTTTTGTAAAATATAAAGCAACTTAAAGAGAGATAAAACATGGCTAATATTGGAGCATTTAAAACACTTGGAGCAAACGACGCGGTTTCGACCCGTACTCTTTTGCATGAAGCAATTCCTTTAACAGGAAGTATCGTATCAGGTACATACGCTGATGGGAATATTAAATTTCACACACATGGTATGTTTACCAGCGTGTATGATTACCCTTACCTCAGTTCATCAGCAAATCATATTTTTGATATAACTGCTGGTTTTGGTTTGAATTCCGGACTGTATAACGCGACTAACACACAATACAAAAAGAAAAAGAACATATATAACCAAATGGCCCAAGTGCTTGTAGGTTACGATATAACTGGCTCTATTTTGGATTTTGATGAAGACGGAAATATTCTTGCCGGTGGAACAAAACTTCAAGAAGTTTTTATCTTACCTTTCTCAAGACTTTTAGTAAAGGATGAGATCAAGAAAGGAACTTTCAATCTTGAAATGGGGATGTTACCAGCTTATTCACAAGGTGGTCAAGTCTTCGACAGAAGAATGCTAATAACAGACTTCTCTGGCTCAACTGGTTACTTTACAAACTCTCCTGCTGGGGAATACGGTATTTTATATGCAACAGCATCTACACACGGATCAACAGCAGATAATGGCTTGAATCCTCAAATGCTAGCTGCAAATCAAAGATATGCTGTTGGTTTAATATATTATCAAGCAGGAATTGCAATTATTTCTGGTTCTATTTTTAACACTGCTACCGAAGGTGGTATTTTAAGAGATAGTTATCAATCCGTTTCAATGTCTGGACCTTCAACAAACGCAGAAAGATTAAATGCTGTGTTGACCGGCTCACTTATCACAGGTTCTTGTGACAATTTTAGAAATAGAATCTACAATTTGTCCTTCAACAATACGGTTGAGCTTAACTCTACCATTTATTTCTGCCGAGCAAATCACAATGAATTTAATTATTCAACGAACCCAACATATCTTGCTGGTTCAAAGATTGCGGTTAAAGATAAAGCAACTGATGATCCTATATCTTATATTACAACTATTGGATTATATTCAGCAGCAAATGAACTTATGGCGGTTGCAAAACTCTCAGAACCACTAAAGAAGACTCCATCCCAAGAATTCACTCTAAGAGTTAGATTAGATTACTAATACTATTTATTCTTGAGGTAAAAGCATGGCTCTTTTTAAATTTGACGACAACGATATATTCATAAACACATTAGAGTCTTATCCAGAATATAGCTTTTATATTGTAAGTGGAACTGTTTATATCGACAACTATCCCAATCTATCGGGGTCTCATGATAACTATACGGTGAACACTGGTATAGGTAATAAATTTGGCGGCTCTCCATCTCTCGGAGTTCCAGAAGGTTTTATATCTTTATACGAATACAACATCAATAGACCATCAGGCTCCATTGTTTATCGTATTGATGAAACTAGGTTCAACGAAGATCATGCTCCGGACGATGGGCACAATAATTTTGGTATTGAGTCCATAAGAGTCAGCGAAACCGATGCAACTGGTTCTACAATAAGACCGTTTGTGATAAGAGACGGGTTCAAACATTCTTTGAAGACTTATGCCGATTCTTCTTATAACGTGTTGTTTGATGCTGGTGAGCTGGTTGATGGTGCTTACAAAATGTCTGCCTCTATCACACAATATAACTACACCGCTTCTGCGGTATCTAGAGTGTTCGATGGTAAAAAGAGTTTCGCATTATCAGGAGATTTGTCTGATCAAGAAGCAATCCCATTCTCAATAAGAAACACTTTGAGAAAGTATCAATTCCGTTCTCCACATATGAAACTTATAACAGCAGCGCCTTTACCAGCAAGAGACCTTCGCTTGGTTGAGTGTGTACTTACCAACATCCCTTCTATATTTTACGGGAAGAAGATAAAGCCCGGATCCGTTGAGCTAAACTACTATGTAACTGGTACACTTGTTGGAACACTTAAGGATAGTGCGTACAACGGAGAACTAAAACAGACATACCAAATATATGATACAGCTCGCTCAGGCTCAGTCCAAGGTATCGTCTTATATAACGAGGGCCTTATAATCTTGACCGGTTCTCATCAATTAGGGGAGGACAATAGTATCGATTACGTTGATCACGATGGGATATCAACCGGAAATACCCTAAACAAATGGACACACTTCGGTTCAGGTTTGCATCCACCATCTCACACCCCAACCATACCAGCAACTTTAGGAATACGCCCAGCGTTTGAAATAAAATATCAAGGCGTATCAAACAAAGAAACGCTGTTGATGATGAGTTACGCTCGACAAGGTGAGCTAAACTGGTCTAATAACCCGACGTTTGTTGATCAGACCAGCCCATACCTAGGAGTATACACAACAAGTTCATATAAATATACTGAGGAGGATGTGTTATTGGCAAACGTCACAGACACTCAATTTGCAGATTATACACCAGAACAGAAGAAAGAGACTTACATAACGAAAGTAGCTATCTATGACGAGCTGAAGAATCTCATAGGAGTGGCAACTTTGGCCAATCCAGTCCGTAAGACAGAGGATAGAAAATACACTTTCAAATTAAAAATTGATTTATAATTTGACAAACCCTCAACCATATGTTATAATAGAATATGATCTTAGGAATAGACATTAGTACAAGCAAGATAGGAATATCTATAATTGATTATGATGAAAATTTAATCTTATCTGAATTGATAAAGATGAAGTCCTCAGACTCACTTGAAGTCAGAGCTAAGATCTTTGATAAGAAAATGATTGAAATAAGGGGGAACTATGAGATCAAACACATATTCATCGAGCAGCCATTCATGGCATTCTCGGGAGGCAAAACGACAGCAGTTACTATGGCAAAGTTGCAACGCTTTAATGGTATGTGTTGTTATGCCGTCTATGATTTATATGGCTTTTCTGCATCGCTCATACAAGCTAATAAAGCGAGAGGACTCGTCGAACTTAAAATCAAAAGGGGTGACAACACGAAGCTCAAGGTTATTGAATGGGTTAGCGAAAAGTATCCAAAAGATTTTATAGTAGAGTATACAAGACACGGTAATCCAAAACCCGGAACCGATGACAAAGCCGACGCAATCGTTATTGCAAATGCTGGATTAAAAACTATTTAGTCCAAGAGGTGTTTGGAATGCATGAAGATAAATGGCAAAGATTTTTATTAAGAGAACAATTGCTAAAAGATGAAGAGTATGTTCGTAATGTCTTAGGTGAAGCATGTGTTGGTAACAATGAACTGATGCTACAGGAACAACTCCTTTTAGAATCTTTTTTTGAAAAAGTTAAAGGACTTGCTGGTAAGGGAAAAAGTACATTTTCTGTTATATCTAAAATATATAAAGATCCTTCAAAAATAAGGATGTTTTCTGGCTTTATTGATGACAATATAATCAGACCAGCGTTTAAAAGTATTAAAGAAAAAATTGAAAAAATTCAAGATCTTATAAAAAAACAGAAAGACGATATGTTTGTTAAACCTTTATATTCATTGTTGGAAATTTTTAACGACCGTGTGAATAAAACATATAATTCAATCAAAGCCGTTGCAGAACCTTGGAAAAAAACGATGGTGGCAATGGCTTTCGCCGCAGCACTGGGTTATTTGAAAGAAAAGATATTCGACATGATACCTATTACCAAGACCTTGGAAGATATTTTTAATTTTTTTAAAGACGAGGTTGTTGGCTTTTTAAAGGATAAGCTTGGAGAACAGTTTGTAGATGCTACTATTGGTGTGTTAAGTGGTGGAGTTACTACATTTATATCTTGGGTTACTAAGATAGTAGGAAATGTTTCTTTTATGTACGATATTTTAGAACCAGCAATTGAGCCGTTTCTAAAGGGAGCGATATCTTTATCCAAATTCGAAGAAGTATACAAGAAACCAATTTATTAATTTTTTTCTTGACAAACTTTAGAAACGTGTTATACTAAAATCATCGGAGGATAACATGGAAGAGAAACGAAAGATCGTTTCCGATATACTTGGAGGGTATAATCGGAGAGGAAATGAACACCTATATTCATGCCCATATTGTAATCACCACAAGAGAAAGATGTCCGTCAACTTCTCACAAGGTGTGTTCAAATGTTGGGTTTGCGATACAAGAGGTAAGAACATCTATAGGATTGTTCGCAAGTTTGGTAACTACAACCAAAGACAAAAGTGGCTTGAACTTGAGGGTCGCTTAGACCTTACAGAGTTTGATAAACTTTTCAACGAAATAAACGAGATAGAAATCGAACAGGTGATCGACTTACCAGAAGAGATGATATCTCTTTGCAACAAGCACCTTCCGAGATCATCACAAAAGCCTTTAGACTATTTGCGAGACCGAGGAATATCCATGGAGCAGATAAAGCTTTGGAAAATAGGCTACTGCCCAGAGGGAAGGTACGGAGGCCGTATTATTATCCCATCGTTCAATATGAACGGAGACGTCAATTATTTTATTGCACGTTCGTATGTAGGTCATAGAAGAAAATACCTCAACCCTTTGGCTTCCAAGGATATTATATTCAATGAACTTATCATTGATTGGGATGAACCTGTCGTTCTTGTTGAGGGAGTGTTTGATGCTCTCGTTGCAGGAACGCAAGCCATCCCTATCCTCGGCTCCACTTTAAGGACGAACTCTCGCCTGTTCCAAGCCCTTTCTATCAATGACACACCAGTATACCTAGGACTTGACGCAGACGCTGAAAAGAAGGCTTCTTGGATGATTAAAAGCATGTTACAGTATGACATGGAGATCTATAGGATAGATACATCAGCAGTTGAGGATATTGGCTCAATGTCCGAGAGACAGTTCTATAATGCCTTCCAAAATGCCGAACCGATAGAATCCGATTTCTATTTCTTTGAGCGAATGATTAGCAGGATATAAACTATTTATATCAACGAGGATTTATCATGAAATTAACAAACGAACAATTAAAGCAAATTATCAAGGAAGAGATTCAAGAAATTCTCTCCGAGTCAGATTGGGATCCAACCCGTATGACAAAGAAAGAAAAGGATGTATTGAGAGGTCCCAAACCAACATCGTCGTATGAAAACCCAAATCCCGGAATGACACTACACAGCATGCAGGCAAAGATATACATCAATGCTCTGGATGAGTTGAGCCCAGAAGATGGACCACTTACTGCTGATCAGGGAACAATAGATGCTATCTTGAAAATAAGACCTGACCTAGAAGGTCGAGTCGTTTTAAAGGAAATATAAAAAATAATTTGACAGATCTTCCGCAATGTGTTATAATGATAACATAAGTAATCACGGAGGATATATGACTTATAAGATCGCACATTTTGCGGATACACATATTCGTAATCTTAAATACCACGAAGAGTATCGTTTTGTTTTCAAACAAATGTACAAGAAACTTCGAGACCAAAAAGTTGACATGATCGTTCATTGCGGTGACCTCGCTCACACAAAGACCCAACTGTCACCAGAATACTTTGCTATGGCAGCGGAGTTTCTCAAGAACTTGGCAGACATAGCACCAACCTATGTTATATTAGGAAATCATGATGGAAACCTTAGAAACTCTGGAAGAGAAGATGCTATCACGCCGATAGCAGAAGCACTAGATCATCCGAACCTGCATCTCTTAAAAGACTCAGGAAACCACCGAGTCGATGCTGGTCTGTCGTTTAACGTGCTTTCTATCTTTGATAGAGAGAACTGGGAACATCCAGATAGCAACGGTATCAATATCGCTCTATATCATGGAGCTGTTATGGGTTCAACAACTGGAACTGGCTGGGCTATGGAACACGGAGACGATGATATCTCTGTATTCAAAGGTCATGACTTTGCTATGCTTGGAGACATTCATAAACCACAGATACTAGACCCAGAAGGTCGTGTACAGTATGCTGGCTCAACGATTCAACAAAACTTCTCAGAAGGATCTCGCAAGGGATATAAACTATGGTGCATCGACTCAGAAGAGAAATTTAATGTACAACACGTCACATTCGTCTCTCCTCGTCCGTTTATGACCATCGACTTGAACAAGACGGGTGAGATACCCGAACACTATCATATACCCCGTGGTGCAAGGCTCAGGCTTATTTCTCGCACCAACTTGCCATCAACAAAGATACGCAAGGTTACTGATTTAGCCCGTTCTAAATATAATCCGACCTCTGTTACCTTTGTCGACAAAAGCACATCAGAATTCACATCCTCGCTCGGAGAAACGCAAAGAATGGAGAACCTTCGAGATCTTTCGGTCCAAGAACGTTGGATTCGAGAATATTTAAAAGAATATGAGTTAGATGAAGAGATAATGCAAGAAGTACTCGATTTAAACTCTAAATATAATAAGGAAGCAGAAAAGAATGAAGAAGTCAGAAGAAACGTCACATGGAGTATTAAAGAGATGCAGTTTGAAAATCTTTTCAATTATGGATCGGGTAATAACGTGGATTTTACAAAGCTCTCTGGAATTGTTGGCATATTTGGCAGGAACTACAGTGGCAAATCTTCTATTATTGATTCTGCTTTGTATGGCCTTTTCAATACAACCTCCAAGGGCGAAAGAAAAAACGTCCACATCGTCAATCAAAACAAGAGCAAAGCATGTATACAAATGGTCATTGAAGCAGATGGCCAAGAATATCAAATATGTCGGAATCTTAATAAATCTAGTAAGACCGTCAAAGGAAAGTCCGTCATTAGTGCCTCTGGGGATCTTGATTTTCACAATATCACTACCGATAGTTCTTGCAATGGCGATTCTATAAAAGATAGTGATAAAAACATTCGTAAAGTCTTTGGCTCTATTGATGACTTTATGATCACATCTATGGCTTCTCAAATGGATTCGTTATCGTTTATCAAAGAAGGATCAACGAAACGCAAGGAGATTCTTGCAAAGTTTCTTGATCTCGAACTCTTTGATCAAAAATTCAAATTGGCAAAGAAGGATTCGTCGGAGATAAATGCTCTTATTCGAAGATTCAAAAACAAAGAGTTAGCAAAACATTTGATTATAAAGCAGGAAACCATTGAGGAGATATATGACGATATCGACAGACAAACAGATCTCTGCAAGAAACATACCAAACGATATGAAGAACTCAAAACAGAACTGAATCAGATAGAACAAGATATCTCATCTATTCCAACAGAGATAGTTGATATACATGAGATAGAAGATATGATTGCCCAAAGACATGACGACCTTGCTAGAGCGAAAGAGATGTTTGTTTTATATGAAGCAACAATAGAAAAGAATAAGGAAATCGCCAATGAATTGGTGACTCATATATCTTCTCTATCTCATGAGAGGCTGGAGGCTTTAGAACTATCTTGGAAAGACCATAAGAAAAAATATGGTGAAAACCAACAAGCACTAAGTGCCCTCGCTGCAAAACAAAAGAATGCATCAAAGAAGATAAAGATGTTGGATAATCATGAATATGATCCCGATTGCTCGTTCTGTTGTGATAACAAATTCGTAAAGGATGCTAATAAGGCAAGAGATCTATTGCCATCTATCCAAGCAGAAATGGATGCTCTATCGATAACAGGTGAAGAACTACAAGAAAAGATGGATTTCTTAGATATTAATTCTATCCATGCTGATCTTGAGAAGCATGAGAAGCTCACAAAGAGAAAGAACGTTCTTCTCTCCGAGGCCAAAAACTTAGAGATAAAAGCAGAGTCTTTGGTATCAAAGGTTTCTTTATATAAAAACGAACTTACTTCTCTCAAAGAAAAGCAGGAAGAGTATGAGAATAACAAGCATGCCATTGAGAACCTTTCTTCTTTGACAAGATCAAAGTATGCTGTGAGGACCAAAATGCTTGAGGCCAAAGGAAGAAAAGATAAGTGCGACAAGAAGGTTCAAGACTGCCTTGTTGAACTAGGTTCAGTTAAACATGCCATGAAGGTAATACGCTCAGAGAAAGCCGAACAGGATGCACTAGAAGCAGAATGGATTGCTTATGACCTCTTCATGAGATGTATGCATACAAATGGCATTGCTTATGAAGTTATCAAGCAAAAACTTCCTATTATCAACGAAGAGATCCAAAAGTGCCTTTCCACCATTGTCGACTTTGAAATTAACTTTGAGGAAGACGGAAGAAATCTTAATATTAGTATAAGACATCCTAAATATGAGTCTCGACCAATCTCTATGGGTTCCGGTGCGGAAAAGACAATAGCAGCGATGGCGATTAGATTAGCTTTGATTTCTATTACGAATTTGCCAAAAAGCACACTATTTATAATGGATGAACCAGCTACTGCTCTTGACCAAGAACATATGGAAGGTTTCATTAGACTTTTGGAGATGATTAAAACAAAATTCAAAACTATTCTTCTAATATCACACTTAGATGTTCTTAAGGACTGTGTTGATACAACAATCGATATCCAAAAGCACAATGGTTATGCCAAAGTAAATGTCTAGGAGGATAAGATGTGGAAAAGGAAGAGTTCTTACAAAAAGTGGAGCAATACATGATAGAACAGAAAAATAAGTTACAAGACGCCAAAGAAGATATTCAAGAGAAAGTTGAAAAACTTGATCTTAAAAAGAAACTTTATTTGGGTAATCCTAAAAAGGGCATGCTAGATGCTCTTCAAGAAAAAATGATTTCAAGAAAACTTCTTGTTTTCGTTTGTGCTACGGCACTTTTAGCATCAGCACAGTTAGATCCTGAGACTTGGGGAATGATTGCTATGATGTATATCGGTGGACAAACCGCCGTTGATTTTGCAAAAATGTGGAGACATGGACAATGAAAATTACAAAACAACAATTAAAACAAATAATCAAAGAAGAACTAGAAGCCATTCAAGAGAATGGTGAAGCATACCATCAGGGGTCTCAAGCAAGACAATCGCTTGATACTCAAGATACTTTGGACAAGGTACCAATGCAGGACCATGCAGAATACCAGTTGGTGGCACAAAATATGATGCAAGCCACAGAACACATGCAACAGCTTGAAAAGGCTTTTGATATGGGAGATAATGAAGTGAGCAGAGAGATGCTCGGAGCTGCAATGACTGCTGTTCGCAAAGCTCAAAAAGCTTTCACCGAATTTATCGAAGGTTATATTAATGCTGATCAGAACCCTGATTATTGGGCACCTGACTATTAAGGAAGAATAAATGATTTGGTGGAGCAAAATAATTGCTTGGATGAAAGCCCATTGGAACTGGTTGGCTCTGTTGGTCCTTGCTGGTGTTGCTTATTTCCTAGGAAAAAAAGACTCAGCTAACTTGCTAGCTCATGCAACTATTGCTAAAGACCAATATAAAAAGGATGCAGAGGCGATAGAGAAAGCAGCCAAAGCTAAAACCAAGCGAGACGATAAGATCGACAATAGAAAAGAAGAGATTAAAAAAGCTTTGATCGAAGAAAAAGAAAGAAAGTTGAGACTTGTCACTCAAGAAGAAATAGACGCCGATGAAGTGTTTGTAAACATGGGAATAGACAAAAGATGATTCTATTATTACTATCATCGCTAGCATGGGGCAACCTCCCTGAATATACCTATATAGAAGAGGGAGAACTTGCCCCATTTTCAGGAAGGCTATTCAACGATGCAGCAGCGGACATATTAGCCGAGCAAATCGAAATGGGGCCAAGAGAGTGTCAGATAAACTTGGAATACCAGTTAGGTCTGCAAGAAGCAGAGAAGCAACAAGAGATTTTAAAACTTAAAAGTTCTCACAAATTTGAGATCCAAATCCTCGAAGCCGAAGTACAAGCAAAGAAAGAAAGGATTAAGAATTTAGAAGAATTAAAAACTCCACCAAAAAAACAATTTTGGTTCACTTTGGGACTAATTACTGGAGTAGGAACTACGATAGCAATAGCGAAGGCGGTTGAATGAAAAAGAAAGATCCAAACTATGCCGTAAAAGTTGAGAAAGAGATAGCAAAAAAGTACGGAGAAAAAACTGTTCAACACCCAAAAAGCCAATGGACTGACGAAAAAGAACGAGAATATGTCAAACAATTAAAAGATCTTTACAAAAGAAGAAACGAAGAAGAACAAGAACACGTTGAAGTTAATGGAGTTTTTGTTTCAAATAAACTATTTACAAAAGAAACCAAACGCTCTTGTCCCGTTTGTAATACATACTCCTTCAAATCTAATGATGATGTTTATATGTCAAAGTTTGAGTGTTGCGAAAAATGTTATATCCAATGGGTTGAAGATCGCGAAGAACGATGGCTTAAAGGATGGAGACCTAGTAATGAAAATAACAAATGAACAATTAAAGCAAATTATTAAAGAAGAACTAGAGGCAGTTGTGGATGAAGGAATACAGACCTTAGCTACCGCGCCTCTGGACCAACCAGATCCAAACGATCATCTATTCAAACTAATGGATCAAGTTACCGACATAGCTCTTGAAAAAATTGGTAAGCGTCAAGATCAAGAAGCTGAAGCTGAAATATCACCTTTATCTAATGAAGTTGTTACTTCTATGGTAAACATTGAAGCTATGGCTGATGAAGTAATTCAAAGATACAAACAAGGTTATAAAGGAGAAACTTATGAGTAGTACAACACTAGAAATTATACAAGGCCTTTCACAAGCAGCTGCAAATGCTTATGACGGAGCCCACGATGAACGTTTCGTCCGACCGGGTGAAAGTGTTAGCATGGGAATGAAAAGAGAAAACGGATGCCCACTGAATGACTCTAGAGTCGTTGATGGTTTTTTTGTTAAGTTTTATGGAAACAGGATGTGTCTCTCTTATCAATCAGATGTTCTACTTAAGGATGTCTACGCAAATAACTTTGCCGGAGATATTGATCGTCAAATGAATGAGATCAAGAAGTTCCTTCAAAAGGAATATAAAAAGGTTACTGGGAATTCTGTTACTCTTACGAAGGATGGAGAAGCGAATGTCCTTGTACAATCCACATCTAGGGTTCGTTCTTTTTGTAATGCCAAACAGCACTATAAGATATCGGGTATTAAAGAACTCCCACAACTTGAGGCAAGCATTGAAGACTCAAGAAAAATTACACGAAAGTTTTTAGATCAGTTCTCAAACAAACGTCCGAGTAATGACACACGCAAAAAAGGAGCGAATCAGAAATGAAAATATCAAAAGAAAGATTGACTCAAATTATTAAAGAAGAAATGGATGCTGTTTATTCTCAAGCAGCAGAATATGCCGATGAAGGCATTGAAGGCTCGGAAGAACTTGAGGAAGTATATGATCTCGAAGAACTCAAAGCGGGTTTAGAATTGGCTGTGAAGCTTAGAAATAGAGAAGTGATCATGATGATCCACAAGGCTATCTCTCTTTTGCCAAAGCAATAGGAGCACATGACTCTCAAGTTATCAAAGAAAGAGATTATAAAAGAGATCGTCAAGTCCGGAAAAGATCCTGTATATTTTATAAATAACTATTGCAGAATCTCTCATCCACTTCGCGGTCTTATTCCATTTAACACGTATCCATATCAAGATGAACTTGTCAATGACTTTAATGATTATCGTTTCACTGTCATATTAAAAGCAAGACAGCTGGGCATTTCTACAATCTCTGCTGCTTATGCTGTTTGGTTTATGCTGTTCCACAAGGAAAAGAATATTCTTGTAATGGCGACAAAGTTCACAACAGCAGCTAACTTGGTCAAAAAGGTAAAACAAGTGATGAAGAACCTTCCGCCATGGATGCAGGTTGCAAAGATCACAATCGATAACCGAAACTCGTTTGAACTCTCGAATGGTTCCACGATCAAAGCAGTCGGAACATCAGCAGACGCTGGTCGTTCGGAAGCTCTATCTTTGCTCATTATAGACGAGGCAGCACACGTTGAAGGGCTTGATGACCTCTGGGCAGGTCTTTACCCTACTCTATCAACAGGTGGTCGCTGTATCGCTTTGTCGACCCCTATGGGTGTTGGAAACTGGTTCCACAGAACCTATACTGATGCTGAGAACGGAGACAACGAGTTCCACCCTGTTTCTCTTCGTTGGGACGTTCACCCCGAGCGGGATAAGGCTTGGTTCGAGAAAGAAACAAAAAATATGTCTCGGAGACAAATAGCACAAGAGCTTGAGTGTAACTTCAACACATCTGGAGAAACAGTCATTCACCCAGACGATATCTCTTGGATACATCAGCAAATTTGTGAACCAGAGTATAGAACGGGTTGGGATAGAAACATGTGGATATGGGAGAAGTACCAAGAAGGTGTTCCTTATCTTCTCGTAGCAGACGTTGCTCGTGGAGATGGAGCCGATAGTTCCGTATTTCATATTATGAGAACAGATACGATGGAAGCCGTTGCTGAGTATCAAGGCAAGCCGACACTCGATCATTTCGCTCGCATCTTAAACGATGCAGGGAAAGAGTATGGAGGTTGTCTCTTGGTTGTTGAGAATATCGGTATTGGAATCTCTGTTTGCGAGAAGCTCAGAGACCTTGAGTATCCTAACTTATATTATTCAATAAAAGGAACTCATGAATATGTTGATGCTTTAACAGGAGAATATAATTCAAATGCTGTTATGGGTTTTACCACGTCAACAAAAACAAGACCCCTGATCGTCGCAAAACTTGAAGAATATATTAGAAACAAACTTGTCAAACCAAAATCTCAACGGCTATTCTCGGAGACAAAAACTTTTATTTGGAATAATGGAAAACCTCAAGCGATGAGAAGCTATCATGATGACTTGATAATGTCTCTCGCAATTGCATGTTGGGTTCGAGACACAGCGTTAGAAGTGTCCGAAAAAGAGATATTATATAAGAAGGCGATGGTAGATGCCATGTATTCAACGGGTAAAACTATCAACACAGCAATCCCGGGTATGAAAGAGTATAGCAAAGAATTTGAAAAGAAGTATGAAGAAGAGATAGGTATCGCTAGAGAATTCGCTTGGATTTTCAAGGGATGACTTGACAAAGTCCTTACTTTATGGTATAATATAACTATTTACTACAAAAAGGTTAACTTATGGCAAAATATAATAAAAAGTCGCCCTATAATCCACAATCGGATTTGTTTAAGGCACTAACCAGATTATTTTCTGGTCCTATCACGCAAAGAAGAACACAAACTGGTAGGCAACTTAAAAGAAGAGATTTGGATATGTTTGCTAATCGCTTCAAATCAGCCTCTGGTAAGCAATTTAAAAAGTGGGAACATAATCCGATAAACAACATCACCATGAACATGATCACTAATCGTAATAGATCCGAGAGATATGTTGATTTTGATGAAATGGAATACGTCCCAGAGATTGCCTCATCACTAGATATCTATGCTGATGAGATGACAACACACACAGACATTCGTCCCATGTTGAGAATCAAGTGCGCTAACGAAGAAATTAAACATATTTTACAAAATTTATATCATAATATCTTAAACATAGAACACAATTTGTTTGGCTGGGCTAGAACAATGTGTAAGTATGGAGACTTCTTTCTATATCTAGATATTGACGAGCAGTTAGGAATTCGAGCAGCTATTGGACTTCCTCCGCAAGAAATTGAAAGGCTGGAAGGAGAGGATCAAACTAATCCTAATTATGTTCAATACCAATGGAATACAGCTGCTCTTACGCTTGAAAACTGGCAAGTTGCTCATTTTCGCATTCTAGGGAATGACAAGCATGCTCCATATGGAACTTCTGTTCTGGAGCCTTCTCGTCGGATTTACAGACAGCTTATCTTATTAGAAGATGCCATGATGGCTTATCGTATTGTTCGTGCCCCTGAGCGTCGTGTATTTAAGATCGATGTTGGTGGCATTCCTCCACAAGAGGTTGAACAATACATGCAGAAAGTTATGACTCAAATGAAGCGTCACCAAATTGTTGATCCAAAGACCGGTAAGGTTGATCTTCGTTATAACCCAATGTCGGTTGAGGAAGATTTTTACATTCCGATTCGTGGAGGACAATCAAACACAGATATTATCTCTCTTCCCGGAGCCTCTTTCAATGGCGGTATTGACGATGTTAAGTACCTCCGAGATAAGTTGTTCTCCGCACTTAAGATACCACAGTCGTATCTTACCATGGGAGAAGGAGCAACAGAGGATAAAACCACACTTGCACAGAAAGATATTCGTTTTGCTAGAACCATCCAGAGACTACAGAGAGTAGCGATTTCTGAGCTTGAAAAAGTCGGTATCATACATTTATATACTTTAGGATATAGAGAGGACGATTTGTTAGCCTTTAAATTACATCTTAATAATCCTTCAAAGATCGCAGAATTACAAGAACTCGAACATTGGAAACAGAAGTTCGATATCGCAGCATCTGCTACTGAAGGTTACTTTTCAAAACGCTGGATTGCGGAGAACCTCTTAGGAATGTCTGAAGACGAGTTCCTTCGCAATCAAAGAGAAATGTTCTTCGACAAGAAGTATACCGCTAAACTGGAAGCAGCCACCGCTGGTGGAGAAGCTGCTGAAGGTGAAGGCGGAGGCGGCGGACTTGCCGGTGGTCTCGGAGACCTCGGTGGAGCCGAAGGTGACCTCGGTGGTGACCTTGATCTCGGAGGTGAAGGCGAGGACATTGCTGGGGAAACTGGTGATGATGAAGGGGGTGATACTGATCTTCTCGCCGAACCTCCTCCCGCTAAACGTGATGATTTAATTGTAAAACCACCAACAACTAAGAAGGGCGGAGTAACAAAACACTTAAAGAACGTAGCTAGAGGTGGAGAACATGGTACGACAAAAAGAACAAAGTTTCAAGGAGCTTATGGTTATGGAAGTCTAAATACTATGTACGAACAAATGGACAAAGACGAGGACAAGTTATTTGCTGTCTCTCGTGATGTCGAGATGTTATTAGAAGGTTTATTTAAAAAGGAGACCGAAGATGAAACACAATAAGAAAAGAAATACCGCTTTTCTTTACGAATGTCTTATAAAAGAAATGACAAAGGCAATCGTACGAAAGGACGAGACCACAAAACAAACGGTGGTTGAGATTCTAAAGAACAACTTCTCAAAAGGATCTCCGTTGTATAATGACTTACAACAATATAAGCAACTGCTTGAGACCCAAAGTCTTTCCGAAGAATTTGCAACTCGGTTTATGACCGAAGTTAGAAAGGATTGGAACGAACTCAACAGAAAGGAAATATTCAATTGCCAAACTCAACTTATCAAAGAGATGAACGAAACTATTTCTTCAAACGTTTTTGGAAACTTTATACCCAACTATAAAAATATAGCAACAGTTGGCTCGTATTTCTATTCTAAGGGCTCCAAACCTAAGACTAGGCTGTTGATAGAGGATAGAGTAAAGACCCTTGTTGTTTCTCAACCTAGGGCCCTTAAAAGCGAAGAAATGAAAACCCTTGATAGTTTGACTTATAACACTTTCATAAATAAGTTCAATGAAACATATCAACACACACTCAGAGATGAACAGAGAGGTTTATTAACAAACTATATCACATCGTTCTCCGATAATGGCTTGGGACTCAAATCATTTATGAACGAAGAACTTGGAAGACTGAAGAGTGAGATCCAAGCACTTTCTGAATCTAACTACGGAGATAAACTCATTCAAGTTAAAGAAAAGCTTGAAAATTTTTCAAAGCAACCAATAACAGAAAACATGGTCAAGGATGTGTTTTATATCCAAGACCTACTTGCGGAGATCAGCAAAAATGAAAGTTAAAATACTACCACCAGAAGATATCGTAACAATAGACATAGACAGAACCATCAACGTTAAGATTAAACCAACCATAAGTGTCGAGATCAAAAACTCAAACAAAAAGCGTATTGATTTTAAAATGAATATGAGAAAGGCTTTAAATGGAGATCTTATGATATTTGATCACAAGGATATTGACATTATTGTAATGACTGAAAAAAAGAAGGTTGTTGCTTTTGCAAAAGATCTGATGTCTGAAGTTGTTTATGGAGCAGAGTCTAGACTTATGGAACACCTTAGACGCTCAGGAGTTATCGAATATGATTCAATTCAGGGTGGAAATGTTTACGGCTCACTAGAAGGAAAACTTCACGAAGCAACAGAGAGAGATGCATTAAAAACAGTTGTTTTCCAAATATCTGAGTGGATGAAAGATGAGCTTCCATATATTGAAGCCTCAAAGGGTCACGACGAACAGATGGAAGATGCTCTAATAAAACCAGATGGTGAAAATTCAACCGAGCTTGGAGAGATTCCGCATGAAGATGAAAAGGGTTCGATCAAGCAAAGAGGTATGTTTTCTCCATATTTCTATGGAAGGTACACTTACTAATGAAACTTATAATGGAAAGTTGGAGGAAGTTCTTGACAGAGAGTCCTCTCTATGATTACGAACCAGAAAAATTTGGATCCTTGTCTCTTTATCATGAGGATAATGGCGACAACGGAGAACTGGTGTTATATCACATGATGCCAACAATTGTGGACAATGGAATGTACATTGTTGGATACTTGAGTTATGATGAGACACAAGAACCTTGTATTCCAAAAACTTATCAAATAGGCGGAGTCTATGTCGAAGAAGAGGCAAGAGGGAAAGGTTTTTCCAAAATGCTTTATGATATTATGTTTACGGTAGCAAAAGACAAGGGCTACGGTGTAACATCGGATCATTCATTTGGTACCACTGATGTTGCAAAAGAGAAAGTGTGGAATAAGATAGAGGCAGAAGATGCAGCTTACAGGAAAAGAGAGACAGATCAGGGAAACTTCAAATTTGATTACAACAACAGTACACCAGATGATCCTAACGATGATTGTGATGTTGGGGTATATGATAAACCTGAAGAGTTAGCGACTGACCATTCTTTTGAAAAAGAAGACACATCACAGAGTGAACAGACCTATAGAAATTTAATAAGAAACCACTTGCTAAATATAAGATATTTAAAGTCCGGGAAGGATATGAAATGGTTGGAAGGTCAACTATCGGACAGAGGCTCAACAGGTTTTTCAGATGCATATAGTGCAGAATTAGCAAAAGAGAAAGGTCGATATGACACTTATTAATATGGAGATGGATTTGTTATATTTTATTTTAACTGCTTATGGCTTAACACAGATCTTGGTTTATTCCAAGGTATTTGAAAAAGTAAGACCTGCACGAGACCAATGGGGTCTTATCGGTTATATGGCCAACTGCTCAATGTGTATGGGCTTTTGGGTTGGTATGTTTTTGTTTTTCATAAACGGATTTACGGAACTATTTACATTTGATTATAATATAGGTAATATGTTTGTCTGTGGATGGATATCTTCTGGTACTTCTTATTTTCTTTCAATGTTGTTGAATGATGAAGGACTAAAGGTTCAAGGAAATAAAACAACATGTAACTGTGCAACAAAACAGAGAGGTGAGTTATGATGAAAAAATGGATGTTACAACCAGTTCGTCGTTGCTGCTCAGGTAGCTGACTCAGGCGGGTGACGCCCGTATATTTGGAGATTTAAATGAGTAAACAATTATTAACAGAATTTTTTGAACTGTGTCCGAACGGACGCTGTCTTGATCTACTGAGTGAGAGACAAAAGAAAGAAGTAATCGAGAACGGTGCCGTATATCTTACCGGTCGTATTCAAACAGCAGGAAAGAAGAACGGAAACGGACGAGTTTATCCAAAGAAAGTTCTGGAGAAAGAAATAAATAACTATCAAAAAATAGTGAAAGACAGCAGAGCAACAGGCGAACTAGATCATCCTGATGATTCTGTCATCAACCTTAAGAACGTATCACATTTGATTGTTGAGTGCTGGTGGCAAGGAAATGATGTCATGGGAAAGATCAAGGTTCTTGATACTCCATCTGGTCGTATCCTTAAAGACCTTATTAATGCTGGTGTAAAACTCGGAATCTCATCCCGTGGATTAGGCTCAGTTAACGAAGACATGAGCGGACAATCAGTTGTAGCCGAAGACTTTCAGCTTATTTGTTTTGATATCGTATCAGAACCTTCAACCCCAGATGCCTATGTGTATCCGGACGAAAAACGCAACGCTCTTGGCTCCGACATGTTTAAAGTCAAGATGAGAGAAAACAAAGAAAACCAAATAGATAATCTATTTAATAAGATATTGAGGGATTAAATGAACAAGAATGAATTAAAACAAATGCTCAAACCATTGATAAAGGAGTGCATCAAAGAAGTTATTTTCGAAGACGGAACTCTTTCGTCAATTGTATCTGAAGTAGCAAGGGGAATGGGACAACAGACAATCGTTGAGACCAAACAAGTTTTTCCAACAAAACAAAAGCCACAATATGAAACAGACGATCAGGCTAAAAAAAGACTTGATGAGAAAAGAAATAAGATGATGGAAGCAATTGGCGGAGATGCATATAACGGAGTAAATCTCTTCGAAGGCACGACACCAACACCAACACCAACAAGCGATAACAATCAGGGGCCATTGTCAGGAGTTGACCCTAATGATGCCGGTGTTGATATAACATCAGTTATGGGGAAATCAGCGGCTATATGGTCGAAAATGGCAGGTAAGTAATGGGCATAAACTATTCAGTAAAAGTCCGAAGAAAGGACAATATTGAACGTGTTATAAAGCGTTTTATAAAAAAATGTAAAAAACTTGGTATAATTGATGAGGCGAAAGATAGACGCCACTATACCAAACCTTCGGAAAAAAGGCGACGCGCAAAAGAACGAGCCATCCGAAGACGCAAGAAAGAAGAGAGAAAACGTAGAAAATAGACTATTTATAGTAGTTTTTAAGGAGTTAAAATGTCAGTACATAAACATACTAGTTGGGGACGCACTAGAAGTCCCAAAAATTTAGCAGGTTCACATGGAACAGCAATAACAGTTTTAGCAAACACAAATACCCTTAGAGGTATAACTGCTACAACAGTTGGTTACAACACAGAAAATCAAAGATACCTTCACGTATTGGTCGAAGAAACAAATGATGGTAGCGACACAAATGCCGATGCAGTTTTCATCTATGGGTATTGCCATGCATTTCAAAGATGGTTTGAGATACCAGAGACAGAAACAGGAGGACAAGGACAGAATGCTAGGAATGCACCATCAGAGATTGATCCAACAAATTCTTCTACATCCCCCGCCTTACATGTTCCGGGTTCTCGAGATTATAGAGTTTACGAAATTCATGGCATCGACAAGGTTGCTTTTGTAGCCGGTAATGCTAGTAGGATTAATGTTTTTGCCGCATGTAGCACATTTTAAAGAGAGGTTTAAATGGGTGAATTTGGCTGGGCATATATTAGTGGAAGCAATGCTGGTGGTATTAACGATTCTATTCAAATTAAGAAGGATCAGGCATTCACCGGTTCTTCTAATTTTACATATAGTGTTGCATCATCAACGGTTGCGCTAACTGGTACACTGAATGTATCGGGTACTATAAATGCCAATGCTTTTAATTTAGATGTTACTAGTAAAAATGTAACAAATCTATCAGTTACTGGGTCTTCAAAGTTTGGTGACACAGCCGATGATGTCCACCAATTTACTGGTTCAATGAAAACAGCTGGTGCTGTTTCTTCTTCTTTAGGAAATAGTGCTCTTAGTTATGCTGGTATCAATGCGACAATGACGAATACCATTTCTAGCGCCATCGTCTCAGGATCAACAATGATCACTGGTGCTGCTGGGACCTTTGCATCAACTGTATCAGGTGGTGCTGGTACATTCACAACCCTTGCTGGTACTTCTTTAGCTTTACAAAACGGAGGAGTAACAAATGCCGGCTCCATTGCCGGTGCTACAACTGGTACTTTCTCCAGTACAGTAAGTGGTGCTGCTGGTACATTCACAACCCTTGCTGGGACCTCCTTAGCACTACAGAATGGTGGCATAACAAACGCCGGCTCTATTGCTGGTGGGACAACAATATCTGGAACTGTCGGGAACTACACAACATTAACAGGTACTTCGTTAAATCTTCAAGCCGGTGGTATAACAAACGCCGGCGCAATTGCTGGTGCTACAACAGTATCAGGGGGTGCTGGTTCTTTTGTTGCAATCACTGGGACATCATTGAACCTCCAGACAGGAGGCATCACGAATGCTGGTGCAATCTCTGGTGTCACGACTATATCTGGCTCTTCTAATCTGCAAATAGGTGGAACAGTGTCTGGCTCTACGATGCATTTAACAGGCTTGTCTGCTGGTACTGCTACCACATCGAGTTTTCTTGCTTTAGATACAAACAACAATATTGTTCTCACTTCATCTTCTGGCGGCACAGCAACTCAAAGCAAATTAGGTGCTGCTGAAGACGGTGACTATGCCGACGGTCTTTATACCGATTTAACAGCAGAGACTCTAATCGGGGTACCAATTGATCGCTTTAACGAAGTACTTAAAATATTGGCACCATCCCCAGCCCCAGCAGTAAATTCTATCAACGAAGATATCACAGATGGTATTACAGCAAAGCTATCATTTGGATCGTCTTATCCAATAACAGATTATACCTCCTCCGGTACCACAGCTGGCTTTAATGCTGTTGGTAGATCAGGCAGCTATTCAGCTGCAACATCTGGCTCTAACATAAGATTGGGAATATACGATGGAACACAAGACATAACAGGGTATATCAATCATGACACGGTTGAATCTGTTGCGAATGGGTACTTAGCTTATTCAAATGATGCGTTTGGGAATGCAAATGAAGGTACTCTGAAGCTGGAATTAAACGGAACAGTAATACATTCAGTTGCGTTATCTGGGTTGGCAGGGAGCGGGAACCCCTTTACGGGATCTGCTAGTTCTCTTACAAGTCAATCAGGTTTTATTAATGTGTCCCTCACAGCTTCTTCCTATGATGGAAACAACGCAGAGTGGTATATTTTTAAACATAGGACTGCCAAATTCAAGGTTGATGCTGGCGATCAAAAAGTTGGTTGGAACTATGCGAGAGTAATTCACAGTTTAACCATAGACAACACTACAAACTATATCGAATGGGTCAACGATCCATCAGGTGCAGTCAATGACCTATCTGTCTCAAATGGGAGAATAGAGGAGATAGCATTGGTCGGTACCAAATACCTTTCAGGTATTAAGTACAACACAGATGCCACAGCAAAATATAAGGTCGATATTAACAATTTATATCGAAATATATATGCTGCTAGCGGAACACCTATTTCTTTTACTGTTGCAAATAGTGCAACACCTTCCGCACAATCCGTCGCTGACATCGGAGCATCGGAAAACAATACAAAAGTCTTAGGTGTTACCGCCTCTTTGGATTTTAATGGCTCAACCTTATTTAGTGGCTCTATCACTAGCAATACAACTGTGACTCATCCGTTAAAGAATACAATTTCAAATCAGGGTGGCGCTACAACTGGTAATGGTTTTCTCATTGATAACAGAACATTGGCCAGTTCCGTTTGGGAAGAAAAGTTTCATGACGAGACATATAGAAAAGTATCTAGCTCGTATAACGACCAAGCTGCGACAACAAACGTCTCTTCGTATTGGAATTCTCAAACACACATGACAGGTTCCAATGTAGATGGGCACCAAGATGGTTTGCTTTTTCATAATCAAAGACTTTATAGCCCTGTTGATGGAGACATACCCCATGGAGGGAATATAGCTGCTCTTGATAATATTGCTAGTGGTAACCCAAACTATAGTGGAATAATTGGAACAAGAACATTTTATCGTGTTGTTTCAAACTCAAGCGGAGTAACAAAGAGGGACATGAAGATCGTCTCTACAAAAAGTTCAACTACATATAACAATTCATCACTCGCAGCGGCAAACCTTCATTTTTTCGTAAAGGTGCCCGGTGCCACAGGTTGGATGGACATTTCACAAAATTTTGTATATGGAAGCACATCAGATAATAATGGGGCTTTGATAGCAGGAGCGGCGAATGATGTTGATTCTGGCAACAATGCTCATTTTGTAACATTTGGAACAGAATCTATCGCTATCGGTGAAAATGTGATGGTTAAGATCCTAGCAGACGAAAGCTGGAGTGGATACCTTTCGGAACTTTCATTCAGTGTTGGAGCAACATCGAACACTGCTACTGAAACGGCGGCACTAGATGACATTGATGCGAACAATACTGGTGTTCCTTCTAAACTGTCCTTTGGAGCTGCAAATGGTGTAACAAATTACAGCAATGCAACAGGATCTGCTATTTCTTTAAGTGATATTAATTCAAATGGATCCTATACGGTTAGTGGAGATAGAAGGGGTGTTTTCTCAACTAAACAAAATTTAGTAGGGACTCTAAACGAAGATGTTAATAGCAATGGTAAGAATTATCCAGCCAACTCCTTCAAAGATGCATATACGGGTTCTTTGACTTTAGAAGTGAATGGGATAGATGTACATACAATCAATCTGATCTCTTCTTTAAACGAGATTTCAAGCTCTAATGGAAACACCAGTGGTTTTATTGTCTCATCAGTCAGTTTCAGTACGACTGTGGATAATATACCAGATTATACAAAAACTTATAGAACCGGTTCGTATTATGTCGGCCCAGCCGATCAAAACTTGGGATGGAACTATGCAAGAATAAAACACATTATTGGTGGTTCAACAACAAATACAAATTATGTACAATGGGTTATAGATACAGATTCTAATGCCCTAGCGGCAACTTTTGTTTCTTGTTCTAATTTTGATCACTTAGATATTTATTATCAATCTGGAATTAAATACTTTGCTTCTAGACCATCTGCTTCATATTCTTATACTGCTGCTAATGTCTATAGAAATATCTATTCTAATGAAGTAAATGCTCTACAATTTCCAACAACCACAAATTGTTCGATATCTAATATCAAAGTCACAGGAGATGGGGTCTCAACGTTTAATTCTGGTGTTTCACAGACCGGATTACCAAATCTTGACAATTCAACTGATTGTGAGCAGGACTCTATTGAAATAACAGGAACAGTTAGGTTTGATTCTCTTACATCTATTTCAGGAGCGTATGGATCTGCTGCTTTTACAAAATATGATATTTCTGTGAACTCTGCAATACATCATCCTTTGAAATCAGACTTAACTAGCTCAACACAAAGTAAAACTAGCTTTATGGTTTATTCAGGCTCTATTGGAAGTACCAATAGCACAACAAACGAATACTTTAATACAGAAACATACAGAATTGTTTCCGGAAACTATGCAAATCAAACAGACACCACCTCCTCTGCGAATGCTTGGAATTCACAAACTCACATGAATGCTGCTAATGCTCATGGTGATGGGGTGGTGACCATAAACGGTTACGCTATCTCTCCTTTAAAAATTGGAAACCTTGGAGATACAAGAAACTCTGGTCAAGGAGGTTCTCTACAGGCTCCAGCCGGTAATCCAAACTATTCAAGTTTAACAAATGCAACTAGATCATTTTATCGATATTTCCAAAATACAACAGGTCAGGCAAAGCCAACTTTTACAGTTACTTTATATGGAGATGCAAATATCATATCCAAATCAGGAGCTTTTTACACTGGTTACTTAGGTGCCAATAAGAACATAAATGTTGAATTAAAAATTCCATATGACAACAATTTCACAGGCGATGATGATACTTCTACTGCTTGGGGAGATGTTGTAAAACCTTATTCTGCTGGTGTGCAACCAACAACGGATGGCATTGGAATTTACAGCGGTGGCGGTTCTGGTTTAGATCAAACTGTTGACGGAAGTGGAGCAGCAATAGGTATACAACTCCAAGAAAAGCAAATAAGAAATAATCAATACTACGTAGTAAAAGTTACAGCCCATAAAAATTGGACAGGTCACTTATCAAGAATTTTGATAACATATTAGGAAATAAATGAGTACGGGAAAAACTAACAGAACATCAACACAATTTGCGGCTAAGAAGCTGTTGGGGAAGGCCCATACCTCCAACGTATTTTCTGACGTTAATGAATCAATTCCTTCAAATGTTTCATTACCGTATAGCACTATCTTTGCTGATGATATTCCAAATACACCCGCAACTGGTGCTTTTGCAATAAGTGGAGCTGTTGAGAAAGTTTATTTAGATGTTGTCTCTTTATCAAATACGATTTATGATGCAAACGATGCAAATGGTGGTGGAGATGAGGCCTCAACAAATGGTGCTCATGGATATTATCTTAAACTTCCTTCAAACTACGAAACAACCTCATCCAATCCACAGCGAGGAACTGGGTCTTTCACAAACAGTACACGAATTTATAATACCAGAGGTGCACTACAACTTGTACCTCCATTAATATCAAATGCCAATCCGAACCTTTATTTCCTAAAATTATACAAAGGAACAGTTAGTGATGCCAATGAGATAACGTCTGGCGATGCTGTAGACTGGCAGATAGATTACTACTCAGGTGTTGTTTTTATACAGGACTATAATTCTTCAACAGTTCCTGTTTCAGCTTCTGCTTATCTGTATGTTGGAGATTACCTTGATACAAAGATAACAGAAATTTCTAGTAGTGGTACCGATATAACAGTTAAGGACGAGGGTTCAAACATATCAACAGAAGCTTCTTCTTTTGATTTTGTGGGTGCTGGTGTAACTGCTACCAATTCTAGTGACAACATCACTGTTACAATTCCCGGTGGAATAAACTATGCCAGAACAGCCGTAACTTCCACAGTAACCTCATCAATCTCCTCTAGAATATTGGGAATCTCCGCTTCAGCCGCATTAGAAATTAGATTACCAGCAGCATCTGGCTATACTTCTGGGCAATACTTTGTGGTTAAGGACGAAGCAGGAAATGCAGATTCAAACAATATAACGATTCTAACGACGGGAGCAGATACTATTGATGGTCAAACATCAATTGTGTTAGAATCTCCCTATGCAGCTGTAAATATTTACAGTAATGGTTCCGACAGTTTCTTTATCTATTAGGGTAGATACCGAATTTTACTTACTATTTATAACGAAATGGGCGTTCGCGTCCATGAGTCCATATATTTTAATATGAGACTCAGCTATTATATCTATGGAGGATTAAAAAATGGCTTATAAATTTAACGTGGGGACCTTTAATATTAAAGGTGCCATTGATATGAGTTCAGCTACATCTGTTGCTCATAAAGACCTATCAGTAGCAACAGCTGACCTTGCTGCTGACGCAGTTGACGGTACTAAACTTGCTGATGATGCTATTGATTCAGAACACTATACAAACGGTTCGATTGATGGAGCTCACATTGCTGATAATGCAATTGATTCACAACACTATGCAGACGTTTCAATTGATTCAGCTCACATTGCTGATAATGCAGTAACCCTTGCTAAAATGGATGGTATTGCCCGTGGTAAAATCATTGTTGGTGATGCTGCTGGTAACCCTTCGGTTCTTGCAGCTGGAGCTGTCGGCAAAATTCTTGTTGCCGATGGTTTTGGTGACCCTTCTTGGACCACCATGGCAGGCGATGCTACTATAAGCGGTGGTACACTAACTATTGCTGACAATGCGATTGATAGTGACCAATATGTTAATGGCTCAATCGATCTTGTTCACATGAGCGCAGCTTCAGTTGGTACTGATCAGTACGTTACCGCTTCAGTGGTGAACGTCCACTTGGTGAATGACGGTATCACTATTTGCGGTACAGACACCTCACTCGGTGGTTCTATCGCTGCTAGTGTTATTGCTACTGCTATTGATAGTGAAGACATGGCAATTACAGGCTTGACTGACCTTGACGTCAAGTCTGCTGGTAACATTACTATTCTTGACACAGTTGGAGCTAATACTCTTACTGTTGGTGCTGCTAGCACAACTGTTTCTATCGCTGGTAATTTAGCTGTTGCTGGAACAACCACAACAATTAATTCAACTGATCTTCTTGTTGCAGACAAAATCATTCAAGTTGCTGCTGGCGCATCCAACCAAGCCACATCTAAAGATTCAGGTCTTTTGTTCGGTTTAGGTGATGTTAATGGTGCTCGACTCCTTTATGAAGTTGATGCTGGCAACAGTAACAATCAAGAATTAGTTGCAAGACAAGGTACCGGTACAAATAGCGCTAGTCTTATTAGCATTAAAGCTAAAGATTTTATTGGTGATGGATCAGGTTTGACTGGCATTTCTGCTGATGCTGCTAGTGCAATGAGACATACTATGAGTAACATTACAGCTTCTAACACAATTTCTGCTGTGGGAATGGTTATTTGCAATCTTCAACCCAGTACAGCTGGTATATTGACGATTAGTGGGTCTTTCACACAAGGTGATCAGATTCTTGTTAAAGCTGGTTCGAATGTTGACACTACCGCTACTTTGACAGTTACTGGTGCTGCTGGTTATGGATATAACTTTGATGGTGCTCAAACTGCCGTATTAGAATCGCCTCGTGCAGGTTTCACTCTTGTTTATGATGGAGATGCACCTAACGCTCTATGGCACATTATGTAATATTTTTTACAACAAGATTATTATCTTATGTTCTCAAAAGAAGGTCGGGCGAAAGCTCGGCCTTTTTCTATTTATTGTTAAAGGAGAAACAGCATGGCTTATAAATTTTCAAAAGGTTCACAAGTTATCGGAGACCTAAAAGCAGCAGATGATGCCGAAAGAAATACGCTGATAGATTTTGGAGAGGACCAAATAGAATTCCAAACAGGTGGTTCGACAAGATTGAAAGTAGATAATCAAGGAGTAGAAGTTACAGGTTCTATTCATGTTGCTACCGGTGGTACCATAAGAATCGGCAGTAGTTCAATCAATCAAAATGAACTAAGCAGAATTAGTTTGTCAGAAAATATTAATTCGAATGGTGATGCCTTTCTTTTGCTTGACTCCTACGGAGGATTTACCATTGAAGATTCTGACAATTCTAGTGCATCTATGGTGTTTAGTAATCCAAATGTCAGCAACAACGCCTCCTTAAAAATAAGAAAATCATTTTCAGAACAAGATTCTATTGAACTACATGCTTCAAGTGGATTATCATTGGATGGTGGTTCAACGTTTATAACATCTGCTGAAATCAATGTTCTAGATTCTGTAACTGCTGGAACAGCAGCTGCTTCTAAGGCAGTTGTTGCGGATTCAAATATTGATATCACAGGAATCAACACAGGTTCATTTGGAAAGATTATCACTTCAAAGCTTTCTTCTAGTTCTGGTACAATGGAATTACAAACAGGTGGTTCAACAAGACTCAAGATTGAAAATGATGTTATAACCACAACCACTGCATTGCATATAAGTGCTTCCGTAACAGCGGGCTTAAGGATATCAAAAAATGACGCAAATTATAGAGAAATACAATTTGAAAATGATGGTTCAGAAGCCGGCTTCATACAAATTAATTCCTCAGAACACTTTGTTATTGGTAATCAAACCAATGGAAAAAGTCTCGGTTTCTTTACTACCGGTGGTGATGGTACTGCTGAAAGAGTGAGAATAGGATCAGGCGGTTATGTTGGAATTGGAACAGCTTCGCCATCAAGGGAACTACATGTTTCAGGGTCTGATGGCAGAATAAGAGTTGAAGGAAATGCCGGCAATCATCCGGGTTATGAGTGGGCCGAGGCAGGAACTAGAAAATGGATAGTATATAACGACCCATCTGATGATAAGCTTGTGTTTAAAACAGACAGTACTGATAGAATGGTGATAGAACAGGACGGAAAGGTCGGCATCGGTACGACATCTCCTAGCTATACACTAGATGTCAGTGGCTCAACAAGGAGCGCTGGTGCTGTATATAAGAACACAACTGTTGTAGATTCTTTTCCATACACAGTTACGGCAAGCGATTATATATTGCTGGTAAAAGGATCAGGTGCTAGAACAATAAACTTTCCAGCCAAAGCCGCTGAACTAGGCAGAATATTAATAATCAAAGATGCTCTCGGCAATTTTGGTTCCGGCACTGTTACAATAGATCCAAACGGTAGTGAAACGATTGACGGGCAAACGACTAAGCCAATGGCTGTCAACTGGAAATCGATGACTTACGTTTGCGGTCCGGATGAATGGCACAGGGTCTCTGAATTTACAGCGAATTAATAAAAAATTATTCTTTCAAACAAGCACCATTACTCTCTCTTGACAATAGAATGTTCTTTTCTTATTCATTAAACTATTTATTGTTGATAAACGTTTATTAGGAGATGTATTAATGTCATCAATGTTAGAACAAGCAATCGTAGACGCTCAGGCGTTGCGTGAAGCAGCATTAAAAAATGCTGAACAATCTGTAATTGAGAAATACGCACCAGAAATTAAAGCTGCTGTTGAATCTCTATTAGAAGGTAAGGAAGTCATCGAGGAACAGATCGCTGATGAGGCTGCTGCTGTAGGTGGTGCTGCTCAATTTGATATACCTTATGCTTCTGATCCCGGGATGGGAACTGGAGAACAAGTCGAGATGGAATTAGAATTTGAATTTAACCCAGAAGACTTCAAATTGGATCTTGAAAGTATTAAAGATCAAGCTCAGGCTGACCCATCATCTGCTGGTGAGACAACTGAAACAACCGCTGACCTTGCTGGTGAGTTAGGTTTGGGTGGAGATGAGGTTATTGCTGAACCTGCCACAGAAGATGCTGGTGGACTCGAGGGGCTCTTGGAAGAATCCCAAAACGATGAAGATCAAATGATTGCAGAACTTCTTGCACTCCTAGAAGAAACAGATGAAGAGGAAGTTATCGACGAAGCTCTTACTGTTGATGTTGGAGCCGAGAAGCATGGTTGGATAACAACCGACGATGCAACGAGAAAATACGACCAAGAATTAGAATTGGCAAAACGCCAATCAGACGAATATAAAGATAGTGCCGAGCAAATGACCGGAGAGCTAGAAGGCTTGAAGAATTCATTGGCAACTTATCAAACAAATCAAGACAAGCTTCACAAAGTTATCACAGATATAACAGACAAGCTTGAAGAAGCATTGATTAGCAATGCCCGTTTACTATATACAAATAAAGTTTTAAGCGATGCCTCCTTGAATGAGCGACAAAAGTCAAAAATTGTCGAAGTCATCGTTAAGGCAGAAACAATAAAGGAAGCCAAGTCTTTGTACGAGACCCTTAAAGAAGCTACAGTGGGAGCAACCAAAAAGTCTCCACAATCACTTAGTGAGTCCGTAAATCGAAGATCCAATCTTTCCCACGTTATGCCACGCCGCAAGCAAGAGACTTTAAATGAAAATCATTCTTTCTCTGAGAGAATGAAAAAGCTTGCTGGTCTAGACTAAAAAATACAATTAAGGAGGTATAAAAAATGTCTATAATTGAAAAATTAACAGAAGGCATCGTCAACCGTGATATGAAAGCGGAAGGTAGTGCACTTCTAAACAAGTGGTCCTCAACTGGACTTCTTGAGGGTCTTGAGACCCAACATAAAAAGGCGACAATGGCTCGTCTTTTGGAAAACCAAGCAAAAGAACTTCTTCGAGAGTCTTCTAGCATGGCTGCTGGTGACGTTGAAGGTTTTGCTGCTGTTGCTTTCCCTATCGTTCGTCGTGTATTCGCCGGACTTATTGCAAATGATCTTGTAAGTGTTCAACCGATGTCTTTGCCATCTGGCTTGATCTTCTTCTTAGATTTCAAATTCTCACCAGATGCTGGTGGAACTACTGCTGTAATGCCTCGTATGGGTAATGCTGCTGAAGGTTCTATCTATGGTACTGATAAGTTAGGTTCAGGAATCATTGATGGTGTTAATCTTGTTGATGCTGGTGGAAAAGAAGATTTTAGTGGTCCCGGTCGTGGAGGATCTGTAGGTTATGCTTATGCATCTCCAAGCGGCTCTATTGCTGCTGTTGCTACTGGTGACGGTCGCGCACTCGTCTTTGATCTAGATGGTGCTGTAACGGACGCAAACAAGAAAATCATTAAGTTTGATCCTGATCTTTTAACTATTGATGATAGTACTTATAAAATTGTCGTTGTAGATCTTAAAACCTCAGCATTTACTTGTTCCACTGGTGATGTTGATTATGACAATCTATCTGCATTCCAGTTTGACGTTACTGACTTAGCTACAGATATTACTGCTGTTTCTAATTCAGCTACAATGAAGCAAATCCGTCGTTTGACTGATAAGGTTACTACTGCTGAGTCTTTGAATGGTCAAGGCGAATCAGTTCGTTTTATCTTCTCAATTGAGACCGGCGGAGCCGCTGTCGCTGTTCAAGCTGCTTTGGCTAACGCCACCAACGCTGCTCATATTACAGTTCCTATCAAGGATCAATATGACAACGTTGGCGCAACCTCGGTTGGTGCCATTGTTGGTGATTTATTTGCACTTGAAGGGTTAGCAGAAATCCCAGAAATCGACATCAGTGTTGATTCAACTGCGATCACAGCCCAGACCAAGAAGCTTAAAGCTAAATGGACACCTGAGTTGGGTCAAGATTTGAATGCTTACCATAATATTGATGCTGAAGTTGAATTGACTTCTATTCTTTCTGAGCAAATTGCTCTTGAGATTGACCGTGAGATCCTTGCTGACCTTGTAAATGGCGCAACTGCTGCCACTTACTACTGGGCTCGTTCTCCCGGACTATTTGTAAACAGAGAAACTGGTACTGAAATTGGTGCAACTTCTGCTGCTCCTGACTTTACCGGAACTGTTTCTGAATGGTATGAGACTCTTATTGAAACTATCAATGACGTTTCTGCTCAAATCCACAGAAAGACACTTCGTGGCGGAGCTAACTATGTAGTTTGTTCTCCTGAAGGTGCTAATATCCTTGAGTTCACCTCTGGATTCCGTGCTAACGTAACTGCTGACGCTGATAAAGGTGACATTGGTGCTGTTAAGGCCGGAAGTCTTTCTCGCAAGTTCGACGTTATCGTTGACCCTTACTTCCCTCGTAACTTAATGCTCGTTGGACGTAAAGGTGGTTCTTTCTTAGAATCAGGTTACGTATATGCACCTTATGTGCCTCTACAAGTAACTCCAACTATCTTCGGACCAGAAGACTTTGTTCCTCGTAAAGGTGTAATGACTCGTTATGCTAAGAAGATGGTACGTCCTGACATGTACGGTCTTGTTATCATTCGTGGTCTCCTTGGCGAATCTGGAGCTTAGTCCTTGACTGAGTAAGAAGATAACCTTAAAATGAAATGCCCCTTATCTTCGGATTTGGGGCTTTTCTATTTCTAGATACTAATTACTACGACTTGAATTCTGGTCTCCTTTGAGCGAGGCCCCTGCTCACTGTCTCTACCGGAATGGGGCTGGTAGAAACTGACCAGAAAACGGGTCCATAATTATAAAAAAGGAGAAATATTATGGGAAATCGAAGAATGGGCTTAGGCCGAATGGAAAAACTGTTAGAAACAGTAGATAGAGATTTAGATCTCACAAACTCAACATTGACAGCGCCAAGCATCTCAGGTGCCGCAGCTTTGTCTTTAGGCACAGAAGCCATTACTGCTGCTGGAGCTGCTAGTATAACTGTACCAGTATCTCTTGTTACGTCAGATGGTGACACAATGGCTGTTACATTGGCTAATGGTACAACTGTTGGGCAGCTTAAATACTTTGTAAGCTTACATGCTACAAACGCGTTTCAAGTAACTCCAGCTACAACAGCTGGGAGTTATAATACTTTTACTCTGACCAACATTGGTGAAACAGTGACTTGTATTTGGACTGCTTCTGGTTGGGCATTACTCAGCAGATCAAGCGGTGCCGCAGAAGCTGTTAATTCAATTGCTGCTGCTCCTCTCGTGCAATAGTAAAGAGTTTCAAAAGAATACCACACAAACCTCCTTCCTTTTGGTTGGGGGTTTTCTTTTTTTTAAAAACTATTTAATAAACCAAGGAGACAAAATGAAAGAACAAAGAATCCAAGTTTTAGAACAACAAGTCCGAGACCTTCAAGAACAACAAAAGAATCTTTTAGAATACATAAAAGAGTTAGCATTAACCATTACAGAAACCAGAGTGGACAAAAGCGATTAATGATACTATTTAGTATAATATCACAAGGAGACAAATATGTCAAGCAAAGTTAAATTTATAAGCAGAGCCCGTAAGGCAAAGCTATTACAACAACTTTCACAGGTTCAAGAAGGAACTCCCGAAGCAAAAGCAATAAGAGAACAACTTGGCGCCCATGCTCCTATTGATCCAATCGAAGAAGCCAAAAAGAAAGCTGCTGCCGAAGCCGTTATCAAAGCCGCTCAAGACGCAGCTCGAAAAGCTCAACAAGAAGCCGAAGCTAAACGAAAAGCACAGGCCGAAGCTAAGCGTAAAGCCGAAGAAGCCGCTCGCAAGAAAAAAGCAGAAGCTGCTGCTAAACGAAAAGCTGAAGCTGCTAAAAAGAAAGCCAAAGACACTAAGAAAAAAGTAGATTCTCCTAAAGAAAACTAATTACTAATATTATATTAGTCCTCCGTTGCCCCTTGCATATGCTTGGGGCTTTTTCTTTAAGGCAAAACTACTTACAATAGAACGGAGATACAATGAATGTCATTACCAACTTTAACACCAACATCAACAACAACAGCAATAGTTTTACCAAAAACAGCTAGCTTTAATGGGTCCACTGCTGCGCTTTCGGAAGTTACAGATGCATGCCCCATAGGCGCCTACTCTGGTTCTGTTGCTTTTGTCACAGGAGCAGTAGCTCAAGTTGCTTTTGTATATAAAAGACTTGGCGGAGATATATTAGATGTCGAGATAACAAGTGGAAGTGTGTTTGCTGCTTATGAAGAGTCATGTCTTGAATATTCTTATATCATAAATATGCACCAAACCAAGAATGTAATCGGCTCTGCTCTTGGTTCAACGACTGGTTCGTTCAACCATCGAGGCGAAATAACAGACGGTCCTCAAGATTATGCATTAAAGTATCCTAAGTTCTCATTTGAGGCGGCTTTTCGCATTGGTGATACGTTTGCCACCGAGGCTGGAATAGGCGGCACACAGACCGTTTATAGTGCCTCCATAGATATCGTAAGTGATAAACAAGATTATGACCTTCAAAGTGTTGTATCTTCATCGGCAAATGACAGTAGTTCACCTTTCTATAATAAAATGGTCGGGAACCCAAGAGTTAAAATAAGACAGATGTATTATGTTTCCCCTCAACAAATGTGGAGATTCTATGGATACTACGGTGGCTTAAATGTTGTTGGCGATATGCACACCTACGGTCAATATGCTGATGATTCAACATTTCAGGTTATCCCAGCTTGGCAAAACAAGTTGCAAGCGATGTCTTATGAAGATCACCTCTATACAAGAACCTCTCATTATTCATATGAGATAATCGATAATCAACTTAGGTTGTTTCCGATTCCAAGTTCAGTATCTCCGGAAAAATTCTGGTTTAAATTTACAATTGAAGATGGAGAAATTTGGACTGATGATAATAATATGGGATTAGATGGTGTAAACAACATGAATACAATCCCTTTTGAGAATCTTCCATACGAAAAAATTAACTCCATCGGTAAACAGTGGATTAGAAGATATGCTTTGGCCTTATCTAAGGAAATTCTTGGTCAAGTTAGAGGAAAGTTCGGTGGTAATATTCCAATTCCCGGAGACAATATCAGTTTGAACGCTTCGGACTTGTTGGCTCAAGCAAAAGAAGAGAAACAAGGGCTAAAAGAAGAGCTCCAGAAACAATTGGATGAAATAACCTATAGTAAGCTTATAGAAACCGATGCGGCTATGACCGAAAAGGCAAAAGACATCATCTCGGATGCACCTCTCAAGATATTCGTAGGATAAATAAATGGCCGATAATAAATGGAAAAAACCAGATGCACCACCACCTCCGATGTTCCTTGGAGAGAAGGAAAAGAATCTTGTAAAGCAAGTTAATGATGAGATTATCGAACGGGTCGCTGGTCAACAGTTGCTCTATTTCCCAATTGACATCCAGCACACTAATTTTCACCCATTATATGGAGAAGCAATCGAGAAAACGTTCCTTCCACCTATAAGAGTGTATGCTCGAGTGGAATATGGAGGAGTCGAGACCAATTTCCTCGAGAACATGGCTCTCGATAAGAAGACCGGCTTAAAGGTTATGTTTCACAAGCGACGTTTAACCGAAGATCAAGACCTATTTATTAGAGAGGGAGACTTTGTAAAGTATGGAAAGATATTTTACGAGATAGTCAAAACAAATGAACCAAAACACTTGTTTGGACAAGCAGACGTTCAGTTTGAAGTCATAGCAGAGTGTATTAGAGCACGAGATGGAGTATTTAATGCCGAGTAACGATGAATATATACACTTTCAAGCCTCAACAATCGAGACAATAGACACTGGGTTGTTCGAATGGGTTGATGGTGATTTAGATGTACACACAAGGACCAATAGAGGAATTTACAAAGTTCCCGTATTGTGGCTTGGTACTGAAAGGGTTTGGCAAATTAAAAAAGACGCAAGAATCAGAGATAAAGTTGGAAAACTGATACTTCCTTTGATAACAATAAACCGCTCATCGATGACAAAAGACCCGAACTTCAAAGGAGCTTATCAAGCGAACGTATTAGAAGTTGATGATTACAAAGGAGGATCTGTTCCTGTTGATTCTAGAATAAATCAAGATAAAACTCAAAACTTTCAATCCTCTATAGTTCAACAAGACAGTAAGAACAAACAACAAACAGGAAAGGTTGACGAAAATAATCAAATTATTTACGAAACATATAACTCTCCAATACCTGTTTATGTTACTATGGTCTATTCGATCACTTTGAGGACAGAGTATCAGCAACAAATGAACGATTTGATGCAACCGTTCATAACAAGAACTGGTCAAATAAATTCTTTTATATTTCAAAAAGATGGCCATAGATACGAAGCGTTCATCCAACAAGATTTTTCTATGAACAATAATGCTGCAAACATCGGTGAAGACGAAAGAATGTTTGAGACAAAAATTGATATAAAAGTACTTGGTCACCTCAACGGAGAGGGATATTCTAGAAAGAAACCAGACCTTGCTAGGAGGGAAAACCAAGTAAAAGTTAGAATCACAGGAGAGCGTAGAATTATTGGAGACCAAATCCCTTGGAAAAAGAAAGACAAGGATTACAGAGATTAGAGCGTTTGCGCTTTTATCTTACTATTTATAAGAGATAAATGTATTAATAAGGAGATATTTTAATGCCTAGAAAATTTGATTTTGTTTCACCCGGTGTATTGATAAGTGAAATTGACGAGAGTCGCATACCAGATGTTGTATCTGATGATGTCGGACCTTTGATAATTGGAAGAGCTCTATCAGGCCCCGCAATGAAACCAATTAAGGTTAAAACACTTGATGACTTTAATACCATCTTCGGAAAAGGAATTTCCGGTAAAGGTGGACAAGACAATGACGTATGGAGAGATGGAAATAGTTTGGGACCAACTTATGGTGTCTATGCTGCTCAGGCTCACCTTGCTTCACAAACAACACCTGTTACTTTTGTAAGACTTCTTGGAGAAGCTGATGCTTCTGCTGATTCTAACGCTGAATCTGCTGGATGGTCTGTTAATACAAATTCTAACCCGAATAAATTACCAGCTTCAACGAATACAGCTTATGGGCTTTTTATTATCCCTTCTTCTTCGTATGATACCGCTGAACAGGTCTCTACCGGCTCACTTGCTGCTGTCTTTTACACAAAAGGAGCCGCTTTAGCTCTTTCTGGAACAGTCGCTGGAACGACTTCTGATGCCACTTCTTCTGCTGGTACTTTGATAAAGTCTCTTGGTGGAAGTGCAAATAAGTTTAAAATGTGCCTTTTCACAGCAAATGACGTTCAAACAGCAAACGAAGGAACGGCAGCTGCTGCCGAGTTCACATTCGATATGACTCCCGGATCTAAAGATTACATCCGAGACGTATTCAGCACCAACCCACAATTGCTTCAAGCAAACAAAAACTTCGGTTTAGCTGATCAAACTTATTTCTTAGGTGAAACCTATGAGGTCGCTGTTGCCGGAAATACCAGCACATCAGTTGGAGCACAACAGGCAATCCTTGTGGCTCTTGATTCTGGTTCTTTGAACTGGTCAGATCATTACAAAGACATGCTTCCTGCCAAGTCTGGTTGGTTTATCAACAGACAACCAACTC
>Ga0208012_1000026_pt1 | contig 64368 bp, 68 predicted proteins | sample 15BtaG_FD_184090 | JGI IMG/M metagenome (GOLD analysis project Ga0208012, IMG submission 184090) | Marine viral communities from the Subarctic Pacific Ocean - 15B_ETSP_OMZ_AT15312_CsCl metaG (SPAdes) (version 2) | ecosystem: Environmental > Aquatic > Marine > Oceanic | place: Pacific Ocean... | reverse complement strand
TAAAATTCGGAGGGAAATACCAGTTTGTCTTAGACGGAAACCATCGTCTTCAAAAGGCAATAGATGAGAATGTTGAGAACATCTCAGCAAGAATATTAGATTTAGATAATCCAGAAACTCCAGAAGTATTTAAGAAGGTTCTCGGATGAACAGAATGAAACTCCTACTTGAAAATTGGCGAGAGTTCTTAAATGAGTCAAAGCTCCGTGTCTTTGATTTTGATGATACAATAGCAAAATCCGATTCGAATATTCACATCACAACCGACACTGGTGATAGGATCACAATGACACCAGCCGAATACGCAACGCACGATTTTAACCCAGACTATGATTATGACTTTTCAGAGTTTGATGAAGTGATTAACCCAAGAGAAATTAAACAAATTACCAACATTGTTCGCAATGCAGTCAATGCAGGCACAGAGGGGCGAGAGATTGCTATCTTGACGGCGAGGGCCGCCGGGGCAGAGGGCGCGATTCGGGATTATCTTGAGAGCATTGGGCTTGATACTTCGAAAATTACATTCGAGCTTTTAGCAGATTCAGATCCTAAAGCTAAAGCAGCATGGATAGCCGATCGAATAGAGCAAGGAGCCACAGATGTGTTGTTTTTTGATGATTCCGGAAAGAATGTGGAGGCTATCAACTCTTTATCCGCGCAATACCCAGAAATTAAGATCAGAGCAAGAAAGGTAAAATACGCGGAAGATATTACCCAATAAGTCTATCAATAAGCTGTCTATATTGACGAGCGAAAACTATATATGCTATAGGGAGAAGATCAATGAAGTTGCTACTTGAAAATTGGCGAGGATATTTAAATGAAAATGTATTTTATGTTAATGCTGCTCAACTTCTTCCCGCAGAGGAATTGGGACACGGCAAACACGACGAAGGGTACGATGTAGAGCAAGCAGTCGCAGAAAAGATGCAACAGATACAGCAGGGGAATTTTAATCCCATAGAAGTCTGCAATCAAAAGCCCGTTAATCCATATCGTTTGGCTGGTAAGTCGATGGAAAAGAGTGGACAAGCAGAGCCATTCTACTATGTATTAGATGGGCACCATCGTTTAGAGGCGATTAATAGACTGGGCATTGATAGGGTGCCAGTTTATTTGACAAAGAAGGAGAGTGATGAAACTCCTACTTGAAGAGATAATGTCATAATGGGCGGACTACTTGCACCAGAATTAACAAGCGGAACAAAGCTTACACCGAAAGTCGTCTCTCAGGCAAACGAAGTGTATTTGCAAGCAATCTCCGCTTGGAACAAGTCACTATCCTCACAGGGATTAGAACCCGTCCAGCCAATAAAGGCAGTCGGCTCCACCTCGCATTTCGAGCAAGACGCTACAGCGACACCTGACGAGCTTGAGCAGGCATATGGAACGTCGGATGTGCATTATGGAGACATTGATTATCTCGTTCAGTATCCGTTTCCCGAATCGTTCGACGGTGATGATACTGAGCGTAGAAAGGAAGAGAATCGAGTTAAGAGAGAGTATGGACAGTTGATGCAGGATTTCTTTGACTCTCCGGAGTCTCCGAAAGAAGTTAAGGCAGTTAGCCAACCAATGATAGTCGTTGAGTTGCCTTCTGGCGAACATGTTCAGGTTGATGCCATTGTCACATATCCTAAGTATTCAAACTGGATGACATCTCGATATGGTTCTGAGCGAGGGCTAAAGGGGTACATCACGGGAAACCTCTATGCTGCCCTCGGAGAAGCACTCGTCCTTACAATTGGGACAGAAGGTGTCTTGTCCAGAACGAGAGGAGGAGAGCGGGTTAGTTCCCGAGTTCGTAAAGATGTCGTTATCAACTCCGTCTCTACAGATCCTCAGAATTTCTTATTGGACATCGCTGGATATATTATTGGCTCAGATGACTTTGAAGTCTCGCCAACATTGCAACGACATTCCGGATGGGACGAGGATGCCGTCAGGCTGTCCGATATTGGGAAAGGCATCGTTGGTTTAGCGGAGACGTTGGAGTCCAATGTAGATGGATTCTCGAAGAGAGAACTGCTTAGTAATGTGCTGTCCGTCTTTGAGGCAAAGCTCAATGGAACGATAGATAAGAAAAGGAAGATGATGGCGAAGAAGGGAGTTGACGGAGAGGGCAAGCTTTCCAAGCTTGAGAAGCAAAACCAAAAGAGCTTGAACCTGATGTCATCTATTTTTAACACTGAGTTGTCCTTGAACGAGCAGTCTCTCCGTAATATTATCAAGGAAGTGAAATCATCTCTCAATGAAATGATTGTCCGTGGAGATAAAGACGGGAATTATATAGTAGCGTTCAGAAAATACATTTGGAGATTTGGCGACAGTCCAAGTGAAGAAGTTCATAGTGAAATGAACAGAGTTCTGAAGATAGACAGCGATTGGGATGATTTTTATGACTTGACTGACGATTTAGAATCTCGCAGTGATGTCTTGATTGGAACGGTTGACGACAATGATTCTCTTTTTCTACATGGTCTTGGAGGTTTTAAATTTGATCCGCAATCATCAATTCTCGTGAAGAAGGTAGTGAAAGAATTAGGGCTATCATCCGTAGGCTATGGCACGCACGATGAAGATGAAGATGAGTATGTCTCTAAGTGGGCGATTAAGGGCGAGATTCCAAAAAGAGTTTATCACGGAACATCTACCAACTACATCCAGAGTCTTATGCGATTTGGATTAGTTCCAGACAAAGAAGAGACAAACTACGAAGGAATTTCGCATCCAGAGGCAGTGTTTTTCTCCTCTCGAAAAGATGAAGCACTGATGCACGCAAAACATACAGCAAGAAAAATCGGAGGACTTCCCGTAGTTATAGAACTGACAGTACCAGATAAGAATCTTATTATTCCCGACTACGATATTGACATTGGCGCAGGTGATACAGGTTGCTATGATTACATATGTTCAAAGCTTCGAGACAATCAAAGCAAGTATTCTAAGATGGAGGGAGACAGTCTGTCCCTTTCACGAGAGTTTGGAATATACGGATACAAGGGAAGAATCCCTGCCTCTCACTTCCTCGCATATTATCTGCCAAGGAATCAAGAAGAGTGGGAATACGACGGTTTTTCAGACTTCTTTGAAGTAGATGATGATGAGATGGAAATATTCTCTCAAACGCTTGAAGAACTTGGTTACGGAATGACAGAACTTCCAGAGGACGAGGAAGAAGATGACGAGTGGATGAACGAGACTCTTAACATTTCTTATCTCCGAAAACTAATTCGAGAAGTCAAAACACTTTAGACTAAACTATTTATAACACCACCGCTATAAGGAACCTCTTAAATGAATATTACAAAACAAAGACTTGTTGAAATTATCAAAGAAGAATTGTCAATGGGTATGGAGCCCATGGCACCAGAAATGGAAGCTTCTCCATGTTCAATCGTAAAGAGTATGACAGATATGCTATCAGGACTTGAGCACAACGAAGCTGTCGATGTTATGTCAGAAGTTGCAGAGTCTCTTGGACTTAATGAGCCCGCTCATGAAGAAGTGCATGAAGATGCATCAGCAGATGTTGATACTGCTGAGCTTACAGAGTTGATTGCTGCTGAGTTGAAAGACTTGCTTAAAAAATGAATATCACAAAATCACATCTCTCCTTTATTATTAAGGAAGAACTTCTCAATGTTCTTTGCGAGGGAGACGACATCTCTTCCTCCGGAATAGAATCCATTGTAGGCATGCTCTCTGCCGACGATTTAGAATTGTTAATGAACAAAATAAATGATAAAATTGAAAAATTAGAGAAAAACGTCAACCAAATAAAAGATATTTTAGCAAAAAAGCACGGAAGACCATCTCAATCTATTTAATGTAGATGTTTAAGGTTGGCAATTTAGTAAAAAGAATCAAAGTGTTATATGTCAGTGTTTCGGACTATGATTGGGTTCCGTATACTGGAGAAGCTGAAGAATATGGCATTGTTGTCGATGTTGAAGAGCCTATCAAACCTTATCAAACATATCGAATCGAGTATCCAGAAGTATTTGTAAAAGTTCTGTGGCAAAATGCAGATTATGGACCAACTTGGCATTGGGGCGATGAGCTTGCCGTAGTAAAAGGTAAAAAGAAAGATTGACAAATATCCATTTTGAGTTATATTTATAGTAATGAAAGAATTATTTTCAAATTTTAGAAGCTTTATGGTAGAGGCAAATCTATCTGATGTCACCACCGGGGGGATGATAGAGCTATATCACTTCACTTGGTCAAAGAAGGTAGCAAATGTAGATTCCTTTATTATGGATCCTAAATATTTTGTTACAAACAGGAATTATTATTCACAGAATGATTGGCAAACAAGTCGATATCCAAGATCTTTCTTTTACACGAATCCTGAAAATAAAGAACCAATTGTAAATGGTAACTTATTTAAAGCAGAAATTCCAGAAACTGAAATATACGATTTAAAGAATGATCCGGAGAATTATGTTGAAAAACATAGTCATCCGACATATGGACTCAGGAAGGATATGGAATGGACAGAAATGCTTAGAGATATTCATTCTTCCTACAAGGGAGCCTTTTATTCTCTCAGTAACGCGGACGTTATCGTTCTTTTTGATCCAACTGAAGTTAATAGGGTGGAATAATTTAAGATTTTCATAATTTTGTGTTATAATGGATAGGTAACAGCAAAGGGAGAAGGCATGGGCTCAATCAAAAATGGTGATCTTGTTTGGAATGGATATAGTGGACTTTTACGAGTCGGGACAGTTAAAAGTCAGCGAATTGATAAAAGCGGGTGGGCGTATTATAGAATAGATTGGCACAACGATGAAAAATATCAAAAAGCTCAGGATAGCTGCTATGCCTTTAATGAAAATGGAAATTATGGTTTAGAAGAATTTAAAGCAGGGCAAATCAATAAAGTAAGCCCAGAAGCTCTGCTTGAGTTTGTCAAATCGCATAAAAACCATAATATTGTGGATTTTTGACATCTCCTTGACACAACTCTGTTGAAGTTATGCTATATTAGCTATGTAAGGAGAGGACATGGTTGATAGAAGTGAGCTTCACGCTGGTTATTACAATGTATGGAAATATGCTGTAAATCGTTTAGGATATGAGGTGTTTGAGGCGCCCGATTATTCTGATTCATGTTATTCGGATGTTAGGGAAATTCGGATTTGCTCTCGTAACGGAATCGAGAAAAAGTTGTTTGCATTACTTCATGAGTGTGGACATGCCCTTATTCGCGAGAATTGGAAGAAATTCTCAGAAGAGTTCCCAGCGCATGCTGAATGTGGACATGACGGACGCAAGAATTGCTCCGATGCCTATCGCATTTCCCTCTTAGAAGAGGAGTTTGAAGCTTGGAAGCGTGGAAAGCGACTTGCCAATCGACTTGGCGTTGAAATTGATGAAGAAAGGTATGAAAAACACAAGACAAAATGTCTTATGAGCTATATTTCTCTGGTTGCTGGACAATATGATTGAAAAAACGACTTTCTCAATGCTATTTATTGATAGAAGAGAAGGTTGGTGTGAAGAAAAGAAAGACAATAAAGAAATTAATAAAGAAATTATTGTCAAAAACGAAAAATAAAGCAGTGAACCTGAAAAAAACGATTTTAAGCGAAGAGCCGTTCGGAATAAGGGCGATGGAGAACCTGAGCGTCGGCGATCTGGTAAAATGGACTGGATTATGTCATATGAGAAAAGAAAAGAGTGAAAAAGTCGGAATAATTTCAGAACTTTATCTAAAAAAGAGGGGAAATAGGGAAGTTGCATTGGCAAGAGTTTATGTAGTAAGAGATAATTCTCGGAAGTCTGTGTCAGTAAATAGAGAAGAGGAGATTTTGGTTGTAAATCTTGAAGTTTTATCGAGAATAGGGGAAAAAAGAAACTATTCTCCTCCGGAACGATAACATTGTCCTCTATAAGATTGTAAAATACGAGTATTTTTGTTTTATTAGCTACATATGGCACTATTTATAGTGTCTAAGCCAGGCTTGGTATCACAATTAATGAAAATAACAGTCAAAAATCGTTCAAACCAGTCATTAGGGCATTTAGGTTCATATCTGAAGAGTCTTTTGCCTTTTGCACAAAAGAGAATGGGGTTTGATAAGCCTCCATACATTTATTTTGACTCAGATGAGCAAAATTCCCAAAAAGTTCTCGGAAAAACGGGTTATTATAGCCCAGATACCTCCGAAATCGTTATTTATATCGATAATCGGCACCCAAAAGATGTTTTGCGCTCGCTTTCACATGAATTGGTACACCACACCCAGAACTGCCGTGGAGACTTAAACCCAGAAATAGCAGGAGGAACTGAACTCGGATATGCTCAAGTTAATCCTCATATGAGACAAATGGAGAGTGAAGCCTTCGAAAAAGGCAATCTTTGTATGCGAGATTGGGAAGATTCCGTGAAAATTCAGCTACAGGAAACTAATTACTACCAAACCAGAGGAGATGGTAATCAAATGGATAAATACAAACAAATCGTAGAAACTGTCGCTAAGAGAGTCGCTACAAGAATCAAAGAGGGAAACTTCAAAAAGATCGACAACAACCTTGAAGAGGGATTTATGGATCAGATGATAGCCAAGTGCGAAGAACGAGGCGGAACTTGGACAAAGGGCGAAGGCTGCGTCGGCGGAGAAGAGCGCGAGATGGATCATCCTCCAGAAGAGCTTGACGAGAAACGACGCATTCGCCAAGGCAACGAAGACAGAGCACGCGGTGATGTTCCAGCAGACAGAATCCGTGAAGGCGAAGAGGAAGAGCTTGACGAAGGAAATGGACATCCAATGATGGATCAGATGATAGACCAATGCGAAGAGCGTGGCGGGACTTGGAATGGAGATGCATCATCCCCTGACTGGGGCTGTTCCAAAGCTGGAGATGACTACAGCGATGGCGCAAGAGCCAACGCCGAAGCGGGGGCTGAGTTTACTGGTAGGTCAGAGATTAAAGAATCAAACGATCAATGGTATCAAAGAAATTTATTCGAAAATCTCATTAAAAAGTGGACAAAGTAGATAACTTTGACAATTTTATTGTCATATGGAGCGATAATCAGGGGGGCAGAATATATGATCCCTTTCGAAACCAAGAGGATGCATATCAATATATGATTGAGAAACTTTCCCAAGGTAAATGGGCTTGCTTAAGCTCTGGCGAAAAACTGCCTAAAATATATTATTCACAAAACAGAAGGAGATAGATAATGGCATCACCAAAAAAGAAATGGCTAAGAATGAAGGCAGCGGAGAATGCTGCAGCAGCGGCAGAAGCCGCTAAAGTGGCAGAAGCCGCCAAAGTAGCAGAAGCCGCCAAAGTGGCAGAAGCACAACGTGCCGAGGCTGCCCGTGTCGCCAAGGCTGCTGCGAAATCAGTGAAACCAGTCAGACGCCCAGTTCGTTCAAGAAAAGTCGAGGAATAAAACAGTGTCAATAGATTTAGATTCACTAACAAGAAAGTTCTTTCATAATCTCGGAGAAGGGAAATCCAATGATATTGGTATTCGAGAATATGTTCAAGCATTGGGTGAAACTTTAAATTCGTTTAGCCCTCGGACAAAAACTGAACAACGCCGAATGGCAGTTGCAAAGCAACACCTCAAAGAGATAAAGAAACACATGAGAAAACTACAGGAAAGAGTTGCAATCCTTGAGGAACAAGTTACATTACTGGAAGAAGATATTCACTAGTTAGGAGACTCAAATGCCTGGAATGATGCAACTCTGGGACGACACTTCTCTGTCGTTCAACAAGATAAAAAAGATACTTACTGCTGCTTCGAATGGCGAGTTAGTCGGAACCGAGAAGACTGACGGATTCAAGATTTACTTAGGTTATTCCGATGGAGTCCCAAAAGCCGCACGATCCAAGGGCGATATGTCCAAGGGCGGAATGAACTGGCAAGCATTAGCAGACAGGGAGTTCAAAGGCGGAGATGAAGTTCGTAAAGCGTATCTTGATTCTTTCCGAGCATACAGCAAAGCATTGAATTCACTCGAAGAAAGAGATCTCGCCGCAATCTTCGGTGAGAACCACGACATCTTTTATAGTTCAGAGATACAAGGTCCAGCAGCGGGCACGATGATAAACTACGACGCTAATGTTCTTTCACTTCACTCTACTGGACACAAGAGATATAATGCAGAGACAAAGAAAATGGAAGATGTTGAGAATCCACAAGGAGCTATCGTTCTCGACAACGCAATTGACAAATTCGAAGAGATTCTCCAAGACGAACCCTTCGCCGTCCGCAGAACCGCTCTACTGAAGCTAAACCAACTTTCCGACGGACACGACTTAAGCATTGCTCTAAGCAGAATGAACAAAGCAGGCTTCTCTGGAACTATGACTATCGACGAGTTTCTCGAAGGAAAACTAAAAGAGTACCTCGACGGAGAGGCAAGTTATCTTCACGGAGACATTCGCCAGAGAGTTATCGACAGAATACTAAAGAGAAAAGACGAGAACGGAAAAACAATAGGCATTCCGTCTATCACTAAAGGTATGCCGCCTGAAGTAAAGAAGAAGATAAGCGCTCTCGTAAAGCACGCCGAAGAGTTGAAAAAAGATTTTATATTTCCTATTGAGGACGCTATTCACGACTTCTCCGTAGAACTTCTTAGAGCAGTTGAGAGTTCTTACATTCTCGACAACACAGCGGAGACAGAAAGATTAAAACAAGAAGTCGAAGTAGCTATAAGAGAACTTCAGAAGTATGAAGGCGAAGGTGCAGACATTGCTCACGATGTTTTAGGTAAGCAACTAAAGAAGTTGAAGCGACACGATAATGTCAGCACGGCAGTGGAAGGTTTTGTATTCCAAGTAGGTGATCGAGTCTACAAGTTTACAGGAAACTTCACACCGATGCATCACCTTCTTGCCCTCTTCTCTTTCGGAAAGAAGGGATTACCTCCTATCAAGAAACAACAGATGAACGAAGCAGAAACATTTTTCAACGCTCCGTCAAACTCGGAGATGCCACCAGAGATAAATGAACCGAGCAATCCCGAGGACAAGAAATTCCTTGTTCTCATTCCAGGCGGCTTCAAACCACCTCACAAGGGACACTATAATCTCGTAAAATCATACCTCAATCACCCATCGGTTGAGAAAGTCGCCATCATTATCGGCGATATGTCGAGAAGCGACTCCGAAGGCGAGATTGAGATAGGTTATGACGAATCCATTCGAACTTGGAAAGAATATGGAATTACAGAAGGAAACGATGTAACGTTTGTTCGCGCAAAGCCTCGTCAATTAAAGATTTCAAAGAAGAATCCGGAAGGCGGAGAATACGAAAATCCAATGTCAGATGTTTATGATTTAGTTCAAGATATTGATCCCAGTGAATTACAGCAGGGAAATATGGCTGTTGCAATGGGATCGAGCGATAAAGATAATGATTATCGAAGGACTCAAATATTTGCAAAAGGACATCAGCCGGGCGGAAAGTATCATAGGCAAGGAGTAACGGTGACGGAGCCGCCCGTGAAGGTTTCCGCCGGAGACTACTCTTATCCAGAAGGAAGCAAATATGCAGGGCAACCAATTAGCGCGACACACATGCGCGACGCCGTTGCCCAGAATGATATAAAAGAATTTAGTTACCACCTACCAGAGGAAGTTCTCAGGAGAAAGTCTGAAAAAGATATTCAGAACTTAATGGACGACTTGGGAAGTCGAGGAAACTATGAGGAGCACGAACGTCCAAACTATGATGAAGATACAAATGCTCCATCTGTAAGGAACCCTGCTGCCCTCGATAAAATAGGAGAGGGCTTGGACATCTATAGTTTACTGGAGAGGGTTGTAGAACAAGGTGTGGACGTTGAGGAGGCAATCGAAGAGATGTCTATAGGCGCTGCTGCCGAAGGCGGAGCCGGTTCAAGCAAAAGGAAGAAGAAGCCAACGATATTTCGAGAAGAAGAAGAAGAGCTTGAAGAAGACAGACAAGGCTGGAATCCTAACTATCCAAGCGGAAGAGATGCCGACGATAGAACTAACGAAGAAGATCCCGAGACTGGAAAATCTGGAAATGTTGGACCTAAGTACAAAATAGCACGGGAACAAGTTGATGTTGAGGAAGTTACAAACTATTTATTAGAAATGGGAGTATTTACGGGATGAGAATCAATAGACAAGAATTTCTTGAAGAACAGAAATTAAGAGAACAGATTAGAAGAGCGATAACTATCCTCCAAGAGCGTAAGCTGAAAAAGAAATCCGCATTGATGTCTGAAGAAGCCAGACTTCGCAAAATTATCCAGAAACTTCTGAAAGAAGAAGAGGGACAGGGCGACGAGTCAACGGGTATTTCTTATCTCCGCCGAGACTTGAAGAAGGTTATTCCCGAGTTGGAGAGTGGATATAAAGCGCTTCGTTCGAAGAAAGAGCAAAGAGACTCTTACAGGGCACACATTATCAGTGCCTTGAAAGATATTATTCTCCGTGGTGATACTAACTTCAACGCCAAATCTGATGGAGATGCTCTTGCTGACGGCGTAGATGCGCCAATCGCCGATGGTGTGAACGAAGAAATAGATGTAAAAATTGCAGATTCTGAAGACTTTCCTGATCCTGAAAAGAAACTTGACATCGGAAGAGAAAAATCAGAAGAACTTCAAAGCGTGGAAGACGACAGCGAAGAAGATAAAGAGCTTGATGATTTCTCTATTGAAGGCGAGGACAAGACTGGTGCTGCCGCTGCTCTAACTAGCATGAAGCAGATAGAGAAGGTAGTTATCAATACATACAGCACTTTATACGATCCAACTGATAGAGAACTCTATGCTGATTATTTAGTCACTAACACTCAACTCTATTTTGATGAGTTTGAGAGTGAGCTTCAAGCCATCATTCCAGAGCCTGAGAACCCTGAGTATGAGAAGAGAAAAGAGCCAGAAGCGTCAGAATTGAGTGCTGATGAATTGGAAGCCCCAGGCATTTCAGACGAAGAAGTCAATCCTCTCTAATTTTAAAAATATTAAAATAAATTTGAAAACAGCTATCAAAGTATGCTACCCTTGGAGGGAAGGTGGCATTCTAAGTTAGACAGTTGTTTTTGACTTAGTTTAGTTAATTTGTTTGATTCTGAGAAATAAAAATGAGTTTTAAAAAACAAAGAAAATTACAAGGCATTCATAAACACTATAGTTTATCTAAGAAACTCAGACGTGAAAATAGATCGTCAGATGATTTTGAAGTTATGTTAAGTCAGTTGTCACTAGAAGAAGTCATTGGACTGAAATTAGAACTTGCCACAAAGACATTAAATGGGAGACAGTTTGGCTTACCAGTCTGGAGATCTCTTCATCCAATAGTTAAAGATGCTGTTTTGAAATGGATATTTTCAGCAAGTAGGACTCAGGCTAGTGCAGCAAGTTATTTGGGCTTAAATATGGTAGAATATAAAAAAGCGATAAAGAAATATGGTACAAAAGGTTATTTTTCAGAAGAATCAGTTGATAAAACTGAATAAATATGTTATAAGTATTGAGGGCTCGAAATGGCTTCGACTCTGTAATGGAGATGAATAGTGCAAGTAGTCTCAGGAAACAACAGACTTAAAATGTGGTTTCAAAAATTAATTGCCAATAACAATTACAATTTCGACGCTGTAGCTTTAGCTGCGTAGTCGGGAGGTTGCTCAGAACCTTCTATCCAATTTGAGCAGATGCTGCAACAGGGTGGTAAGCGGCGTCTCATAGCCACCAAAACATATCAATTGGGATGGGTGAGGGTTTAACTTACCAGTTGATTAATCACCTCGTTTTTGTTGGTTTTAAAACGACAGGTTGAGATGGAAACTGCTCGACAAAAATCAAATAAACTTGTGAATGACTTGAAATTAAAATTACGGAACACGCGGGTTCGACTCCCGCCGAGTCCACCATTTTACAAACAAAGGAAAAAATATGATTAGAACAATTATACTTGGAGCATTGTTCGCTGCATGTAGCAGTGGACTCAACTACAACGATGTTTATGACGGAGAATCTCATGGAAGAATCTCTGGCATTGTCACAACTACCGATGGACTTCCTCTGCCAGGAGTAATTGTAACCGCACAAGATGTGGAAGCAACGACTTCTGCTGATGGAGTGTATACTCTACTTGATGTAGAACCAGCAGACACCATCGTTGTGCAATTCTCTAAACAAGGATATGCACGAAACTACACCACTGCCGCCCTTCAATCTTGGGAAACTGTGGCATCCAATGCCTCTCTTCTTGAAGCAGATGGGTTCTCTGTTGTTAATTCAGCAGAAGCAAGTAGTGTATCTATTGAAGGAACAAGAATCAATTTTCCAGAGAATTCTTTTATAGACTCTGATGGAAATCAATACTCTGGTGAAGTAACTGTTCAAGTTACTCATGTAGATCCTTCCACTCCAGAGATTTGGGGAGCGCCAACTGACTTGACTGCTATCGCTCAAGGCTCTTCAAATACCACCAAGGATGTAACTGAGACTCTTCAACTCGTATCTTATGGCATGGTTGATGTCGCGCTCTTTGGCACAGACGGAGAAGAGTTAAATATTTCTGACAATACTCCAGCATCTTTAGAAATTCCAATCACTAATGGAGATCTTCCAGAGATTTATCAACTTGTTGATGGAGACACCCAATCATCTTGGTCTTTTGATACTCAACGAGGGATGTGGATAGAGGAGGGTTTTGGGAACATTATAGAAGAAGATGGAAATACCTTCTTCCAATTTCAAGCCACTCATTTCTCTTGGTGGAACTGCGATCAAGGCATGGTGCCTTCATGCGCCTCTGGACGAGTTTTGGATGTCAGCGGATTTCCAATCCGTGGAGCAGAAGTAACTTGTGATGGAAACCAATCCACCTCAGTGGCAGTAACTGATAATAATGGATATTATGTTTGCAGTGTTCTCGTTGGAGATGAAGTGACGTTTACTGGGGCTACCGTAGTAAATAATCGAAACTGGCTCAAATCAACAAGTAAGTTTATGGATGGAGAGGGATCCTCTGCTGCTGAGTGTGAACCAATCGAAGTTATTCAAATCGATGTCTGTCGCATTGCTGGAGCAGTTAATGTTCAAAACATTAATGCTTCTAACAGCGTGTATGATGAATTAAACGCAGACACCCTCGGTGCATTCTTTTGGGATCCGCCAGGCGATGTAGAGTATTGCAACGATCACTATAAGGCATTAAATGTTGGAGAATGTTGGACTGGAACCCATGAAGAAGTTCAGCGCCTATTTCCAGAGGGTTCTATTCCCGGCATCCCCGATGATTCACGTTCCGTTGGAACTTGGTTTGAGGTGCGCACAGAAAAAGAGCTTTATCGAATTGGGAAAGAATTGATAAGTGGGCAGCCAAATTATACTTGGGACAACCACACAGTTTCCGACACAGAAGTTTCCGACAATATGCCTGAATTTAATCCTGGTGATATTCTCGACGCTCAAGCCCCTGGAGATTTTTCTTCTTACTTTGGCGCATGGGAGATCGGGCAATTTGCCGTGATTCCGGATGCTACTGAGTTTAGAACCAATGATACGGTTCTATCAGTGGATGGAAGCCTGTCGGTTTCGTATGATAATTCATCGCAAGAGGAAGTATTCGTCAGCGCCCAAGTTGGAGAAACACAGATGTTCTGCAAGTTCGAAGACAACGGTAATTTTGTTTTTGATTCAACCGGGCTTGACAACGGCTTTGGTGGACTTTCTGTATTTCATTTAGAAACTGAATTGTTCGCTGGTCCAGATGGCTTGCCTATTAGAACTCAAGTCTTCTCGGGCGAAAGCATTGCAATCGACGTAAAGTAAATAGCAACACTAAATTCGCCCCCCTCTCTTAGTTGAGTCGGGGGCGTTTTTTATTTGCGTTAGATGCTATTACAAACTATTTATAAACATGAAACTATTATTTGAAAATTGGAACAAGTATCTTAATGAGCAGAATATTATGGATAAGCTCGCTCATCTCGAAGATGAAGGCGTCATAGAGGCACAACAAAGCCAGCAGATAATCGATACTGCCAGAACTCTCCTAATATATGAACAAATGAGAGATGATATTAAAGCTTTGGTTGATAAGCTCGCTCATCTCGAAGGTGAAGGTAAAAAAGACACAGTCCAGCAGATAATCGATACTTCCAGAACTCTCCTAATATATAAACAAATGAGAGATGATATTAAAGCTTTGGTTGATGAGTTGATTGCCTTTAATAGAGAACAGTTCGGTTCAGATGCTGGCAAGTGGGCGCAAAAATCTGCACCAGAGCCCGATGACGCTGATGAATTAGAAATATACTAAACATGAAATTACTATTTGAAAACTGGCGCAAGTTCGCCCTGCTCACCGAAGGTGGTGAAGCATTTAAAGATCAAGAGGGAAATCCAGAGACAGTCTCCATTCAAAGAGCAGCGGTTCAGCCCACTCTTGACGACTTTCTCGAACGCCATCTCAAACCAGCAGGTGTCTCCGAATACCAGCCTATCGGTTCAACTGGAAAGAAGTCTTTATCTGGAGACTTAGACATTGTAGTAAGCTCGGGAGACTTTGAACCAAAAGAATTTAAAAATAAACTGCTCTCCGACTTAAAAGACACAATAGGCGACGAAGATGCAAAGCTTCTCGGACAGAACATTGCAGTCCGATACCCAATTATGGGAAGCGACGAGCACGTCCAAATAGATTTAATGATATCTCCTAACATTCGCCACACAGGCTGGTTGATGTCTGGAACAGGAGACGAGGAGATAAAGGGAACTTTCAGGAACTATCTCCTAAACTTCGTCGCAAGCCTACGAAGAACTCCACGTTCTCGCATCACCATCTCATATCCAGGCGGATTTCAGAGAAAGGAACTTCCCCAGCAGTTTGATCCAAATGATCCAAAAAGCAAGCGCAAGTGGCAGAATGTCGGAGAGAAAGTCTCAGATCCAGAAGAACTGCTAAAAGCATTAGGCATCAACGCCAACCCAGAAGAAGTGAATAACTTTGTTGATTTAGTTCAGCATCTTCTCACAATACCAGAAATAGCTCCGAGACTAAAAGAATTTCCAGAATATATTAAAAATATTCCATATAATGAAAAAGAAAAACAAAAGGCAATAAGTTATCTGCTGTCAGTGTTACGATAAGCCACTTCCTAAGATAAAACTGCAATCTACAAAACCTCAATACTATTTACTTTGTGGAAGTTAATACGTTGGTTCAAATTTATGCTGTGGATTTTTTGTTAAAAGAAGATGTCGAGTGGGTTGCTGCTCATATCTATGATATAATGGAAAATAGCATTACACATGACTCTCTACCTGTTCAAGAATCTACAAGAGATTTTTTAACGAAAGTCATAGAAGTGATGAATCAACACAATAAGCGATACACAGAAGAGATAACAAAAACATATCTCGAATTAACACTCAATTTAATGAAAAAAGGGACAGGACAATGAATGACTTATTTTGGAGAGAAACGTTTGAAGCAAACCAGGGCGGAGCACCTTCTGCTGGTTCTGATGATAATAATATCGTCTCAACTCAAGACAACAGAATTTATTTTTATTCGGAAGTATCGCGCCCTAAAATTCTTGCACTAAATAAAAGCATCGTCCGAGTTGGAAATTCAATTAAAAATCGAAGCAATGTATTGAACTCTCCCGATGTCCCGATTGAGCTTCATATTTGTAGTTATGGCGGCTCTGTCTTCTCTGGATTTGCTGCAGTTGATTACATCATAAACAGTGATGTTCCCATTCACTCTGTTATTGATGGATGTGCTGCTTCTGCCGCCACCATTATGAGTGTTGTAGCCGAGCGTAGATTCATGCACAAGCACTCATTCATGCTTATTCACCAACTCTCATCAGGGATGTGGGGAAATTACGAAGCACTCAGAGATAGTATGGAAAACTGCGATACCTTGATGGAAACTATCCGTGGAATCTACGACAAGCATACTAAGATACCGAAGAAGCAACTAAACGACATTCTCAAACGAGACTTGTGGTTTGACGCCGAAACCTGTCTAAAATACGGACTTATCGACGATATTATTTAATGCAGGACTATTGTGAAATCGCGCTCTATGTTGGGTTTGGATTTATTCTTTCTCATATCGTTTACCTGTGTGTAATCACTATTTTTTCTTGACATCTTCTTGACAATAAAATGTTGGACAAGCCCTCATTCCATGTTACATTATATATGTAATAAGAACAAAGGAAGAGAATAATGAAAGTTCGCAACGCAATCAAGAAAGTCAAGAGTCACTTCAAAAAGCAAGGTATTGACATCCAAATCAATTCCCCGTCTCAAGGCGGAAGCTATAAATGGAGCTTCCAGTACGAAGGATACGTTGGTTCATTCTCAGCCAATGGCGTCCACGGATGGGCACCAGAGGCACTTGACGCACACGCTTGCTTATTCCACGTCCGTCGGTTTGACGATCACTCCGATTCAATGACTGACTACTTCGCTGGCTCCTTCCGAGACAACGTAACTCAGGTATGTGAGTCGCTTCTTCCATCTCCTCCAAAATACCCTGCTGGCTCTCTCGTCAGAGGTAGAGACAACAAACGAGCAAATCGCCACGGCTTCGCTGGTAAGATCGGACTCGTAACAAAGGCAATGAGTGGATGTTACAACGTCCAATGGAACGGGGCAGAGGACGATAAAGGGGTTCGCTATGGCTCCTACGGAACCTATTACACTCCGTCTTACTCCGAGCGAGACTTGGAGCGCATCTCATAATGAAAATATGGCACATTAGTGATACTCATGAGAATGCACATAAGCTAATTATTCCCAAGAACATCGACATTGTGATCCATTCAGGAGACGCCGCAAGTCGGAAAGATCCCTATCAGAACGAGCCGGGACTTAGAGGGTTTCTTGAGTGGTATGGTTCTCTCAACATCTCTCACAAGATTTATGTTGCTGGAAACCACGACACGAGCCTCGCCGCAGGGGTCGTCACTCGAAAAGATATCGAGAGCAAGGGAATCATCTATCTCCACAATGAATCTGTAAAAGTAGCAGGATTAAACATCTGGGGAAGCCCTTTTGTTTCTCAATATGGCGAGTGGGCATATATGTGCCCGCCCGAAGAGCTAAAAGATATTTGGGAAGAGATTCCAGAAGATACTGATATCGTCGTGACTCACAGCCCTCCTTTGGGCATGCTTGATTTAACTCACGACAGTTATGTTCGAGAACGGGGAAATTACTATCGTCAGTGCGGCTGTGAGCACCTTGCAAAAAAGATTGATGATGTTAGTCCTATTCTTCATTGCTTCGGGCACATACACAACAGCGAGCCAGGGACAGCCGTCATAAACACGGGCATAAAGAGTAAAGCCGGAAGTCGCACAATTTACAGCAATGGAACTTGTTCCACCGACGGAATGTGGGGAGAAATTACAAACCACGGAAACATAATTGATATTTGAATTTAACAGAAAAATGAATTTCTGTTATAATAAGGATGCTTATAAAGGAGCAACAATGAACAATACACCTGAAACATTAGATGAATTAATTACCCTTCTTGAATCTGTACGAGCAGATTATAGCAAGTTTTACGATGACGGAAACGCCGCAGCCGGAACCCGTGTTCGAAAAGCAATGCAAACTGTAAAGACTGCCGCACAAGATGTTCGTCTTCATGTTCAAGAAACTAAAAATCAATAATTAGTATCATTCCGCAGGGAGGCACGGGATTACAGGTGCCTCAACCCTTGGAGACAGCTTACAGGACATAAATGACAATGATCAGACGCTATAACACCAATCACTTACAGACTGCGCCCGTAGCTCAGTGGTTAGAGCGTTGTTCTTATAAAGCAAATGTCGTGAGTTCAATTCTCACCGGGCGCACCATTTTTTAAGCGCCCTTAGCTCAACTGGATCGAGCAACGGCCTTCTAAGCCGTAGGTTACAGGTTCGAGTCCTGTAGGGCGTGCCATTTACAAAGACAGAGATACTATGAACAAATATATTCTTTTACTATCACTCCTTGCATGTGGTACAAAACCTTCTTCTAATTTAATTGATTCGAACAATCAAGAAGACACAACTAAGGAAGTGGAAGAGGGCAAAACTTTCGATATTCAAGATATTGTTTATAATCCTGATTTAGTCCCAGCCCCAGACTGTTCGAATCATATAGAAAATCCAGATTATCACTTTATAGTTCTTCCTTCATATGAACGAAAGAGGATTTGTTCCCTTGTGGGAATAGATCAGAGAGGGAGAGTTTTTGACATTCAGGATTTTAGAGGAGATATTGTTATTCTTCAGATTGGAGATATGACGTGTGTCGAGTGTATACATCTTGGAATTACTGATGACATTTATCATGTCATCAGACACAGATATCCAGATCAGAGTATTCAATATGTGAGCACAATTTTGAGAGATAAGAATTTATTTTGGGCAGATGCAGATGATGTTAAATGGTGGTATGAAGAAAATAATATTAACAATCACCCTGTCATTGCTGTAGAACAGAAATTAATTGGATATTCTGAAACCCAGTGGATGCCATATAGGGACGAAAGGCGTTTTCCAATGTTTTATATCATTGACAAATATGGCAGATTGGCGTGGGCATCAATGCCGTATGAAAAGAATCAGGGAAGGGATTTTTTAACAGACCACGAGTGGTACATGACTGTTGAACAATTACTGATGGAACCATAATTGAAAGTCCATCTATTTATTATATATGAATAATAGGTTAAAGAAAGTAATAGCTTGGAGAACTCTCTCTTTTTCTATTGCAAGTATTATAAGCTATCTCTATCTGGGAGAATTCAAAAAATCTATTGAATTAACTGCCATCCTAACGGTTCTAATGACGGGTATTCATTATATTTTTGAGGGTTTCTGGGAGAATAAAACTAATTAGGGTACTATGAAACGATTCCATGGCAAAAGAAGCCAATTTTCTTTTGAGTCTCAAGAAGAATATATTTCACCAACAGATATTGTCGATAATATCGATGATGATATTTTCATCGATGTAGTAAATGAGATTGTATCCGACAATTGGCTTAAGAAATATGACACCAATTGGCTGAAAACTCTCCGAAGAGAGGTAAACGAACAACGAACGGGATATATTCCTCCAAGAAAGAAAAAAGCATTTATAAGAGCGATTCTTGAGTGGTGCGAATCTCGTGACATTACTTTTGGTGTTGGACTAAATGAGGGAAAGTATTTCCGAGATGTTGCAACTGATGTCACCTCAACTCTGTTGGAATATCCTTTTGGAGACATTCAAAATCTGGATGAAATTCTAAATGAACATTCTTCAAAGTTTAGAAGGAATGGGGACGGAATTCATGGCTTTCACAAAGCAACTACTCCATTCATTTCCGAGAATAAAGAACTTCTCCAGATGGCATACAAACAATTTTCCGATAAAATAGAAGATTCAATTGTTTACAAAAAGTACGACGCAGACAGGGTTCAAATGGCTGAACACTTGGGATTCAGCAATACTGCAGCCCATGCTCAATTGACGAGAGTTTTTCAAGATTCAGTTATAGCATTTAGCAATCAAAGGACTTTGAGTGAGATTATTCAAAGGGCGTCCGATGGCAAAACGAGAATTGCAAAAATGATGCGAAGAGATATCGGAATAGAAAAGGCAACACTGATGTCTGAATCAAAAAAAGTGACAGCAATAAAAAACATTATGTTATTTAACCGTTGTCTCGATGATGTGCTATAATAGAATCACCTTGGAGAGTCGCATAGTTGGTATTGCCCCGGACTGTTACTCTGGTCGCCCACTTGATGGGGTGTAGGTTCGAGCCCTACCTCTCCAGTCATTTATAAAATATGTACTATTTACCGATAAGGAAGTTCAATGGCTAAGAGAAAATATGTGATTGATACAAGTGTTTATTTAACTGATTATGACTCTATCAATCGGTTTGGAAAACATGACATTATCATTCCTCTTAAGGTTCTTGAAGAAATAGATAAGCACAAAAAGCGTCAAGATGTAGTGGGTTCCAACGCTCGCAATATCGTCAGGTTTTTGGACAGCTTAAGAGAAAGTGGAACACTCCATGACGGAGTGAGCCTCGGAGAAGAAAAGGGAACGGTATATGTTAAGGGATATGACCCAAATTTTATTCCAGAAGACTTGGATAAGAAGAATGCTGATCATATTATTATTGCTACTGCTCTGACTGAGAGAGCTTCTTCAGAAGAAGATGTTATATTAGTTACTCGGGATATCCAGTTAAGAGTTATATGTGATTCTCTCGGATTAAAGTGCGAAGGATACGAATCAGATCAAGTCGTTTCTACGGGAGATAAACTTTATGATGGGTTTATCGAAATATCAGTCCCAGATAGCCTCATTGATGATTTTTATGAAAAGCAGCCAATATTTATAGATGATATGTTAACAGGCGGAGTTCCTCTTCACAATAATCAGTTTATTCTACTCTCGTCAGAAATTGATGAAAAGAAGACAGCCCTCGCGTTTTTTGAATGGTATGATAAGCCAGTTCGTGAAATCGTTCGGCATAAGGGCGGCATTTGGGGAGTGAAGGCTCGCAACAAAGAGCAATCCTTTGCCTTAGATATGCTCTTAAATCCCAATGTTCCTCTTGTGAGCGTAGTCGGAAAGGCAGGCGCGGGAAAGACACTCTTGGCTTTAGCTGCTGGCTTGGAACAAGTTATTGGCTCTGAGGCGATATATAAGAGGCTTATCGTCGCCCGCCCAGTGCAACCACTTGGGAGAGATATCGGATTCCTTCCGGGCACGATGGAGGAGAAGACTATTCCATGGCTTATGCCAATACAGGATAATCTTCAGTTCTTGATGGGCGACGACAGAACAGCACTTGAGCTTTATATTGAAAAAGGTGTTATCGAAATTGAAGCGTTAACTTATATTCGAGGACGCTCAATCTCAAATGCCTTTATTTTAATTGATGAATCTCAAAATCTTTCTGCTCATGAGATAAAAACAATTATTACACGAGTCGGAGAAAATACTAAAATTGTTTTCACAGGAGACATCGAGCAAATTGATAATGTCTATGTTGATGCAACTACAAATGGTTTATCTTATGTTGTTGAAAAGATGAAAGATCAAGAGATTTCTGGACATATAACCCTCCGGAAGGGTGAGAGAAGTAGAGTGGCATCCATTGCCGCTAAGATTTTATAATTTAAAAGGAGAAAGTAATGGAAGACGTTACGGAAGTGAATACAGAGATGAGAGATTGGCTCGTTAATTATGTTGGAGAAAAACATAACCCAGAAAACGAGGGAGTGACAGTTGAGATGATAGTGGAGACAATGGCTCAAGAATTTCCAGAGTTTTTACTTGTTGTCGCAGAAGAGAATTGGATTCGAGGATATCACCAAGCAATCGATGATGTCGGATCTGTCGCAAAGGAAGAAAGTGGAGAATAACGGCTTTCTTGATTATGTTCGAGAAAGTTCAAAAAATACCGGAATATATTATTTAAATAAAGACATTCCGGTTTGGACGGAACAACCTCTTTCAGACTCTGTTGATTTGAATAAAGTTCTTTCAAAAATAGAGAAAACAATTCCCACTAAGTATCTTCAATATATTCAGGCAGTTAGAATTGGAATGTTTGATGAAATGATAGAAAGAGAGTTAAACGCCCTTTATAAAGATGGCGTTCTCTATGTTTCGAATATTCAGGATAACAATCAAGATATCCTCGATGACATAATTCATGAAATATCTCATGCAGTTGAGCAAAATAACTCTGAAATAGTGTTCGGAGACGGAAAGATTGAGCAAGAATTTATTGGAAAACGAAAAAGATTATATAATATATTGAAAAGTGAAGGATTTAATGTTACAATAGAACAGTTCTTGAATCCAAAGTATGATCAATCATTTGATATGTACTTGTTTCAAGAGGTTGGATATCCTCTTTTAAACTCCATCTCCGGTGGACTATTTTTAAGCGCTTATTCGATTACTTCTATAAACGAATACTTTGCAGTAGGATTTGAGAGTTTTTATATTGACAAAACGCCTTATTTAGATAAGATGTGTCCTCAATTATCAAACAAATTAAACTATTTAGACGAGATGGCAAATGAATACTAATGAATATATAGAGAAGTTTTCTCAAGTTGATATCAACAAGGCAGACGGATTAGTAACTGTCGAAGTTACTGTTCCTCCAAGAAAGTCCATCACCTACAAGCATGAAGAGTGTGATGAATCTCGACATATGAAGATTTTTGATAGTGAAATCAGAGAATACCTTGAAAGTAAGAACATTAATGTTTTGTCTGCAATTTGTTGTGGCTCTATTGACAATAAGCATCCAAGAGGCTTGAGTGCCACTTGGCAATATAAAATTGAGTCAACTTCTACAAAAAAGAAGAAAAATAGAAAGAAAGGGAGAGAAGCTTCAACTGAAGAATCTTCCCCCATAGTAGAAGACAATTTAGAGCGAACGCTAAAAAACTCGTAGAGGTGTGAGTTGCCGCATATTTCCTATTCGGAACTGAAAAATTGGGAACAATGTCCCTTTAAGCATAAGCTAATTAACATTGATAAGATTAAGAGCTTCACAGGAAATGAGTATACTGCCTTTGGGACTGCTCTTCACGCCGTCTGTGAAAGTCTTTTGACTGAGAATTTGGGCAAGGAAGTTGACGAGGGCGGAATGTTCGCCCAAGAGTTCAGAAAAGAGGTTAAAAAGCTCGATGTCGAACTTCGAAAAGACATGATTGTCTCAATGTTCGAGCAGGGAAAGAAAATTGCCCCTATCGTAATTCCGCTCCTCCGAGAACATTTCGGAGATTTTGAAGTGTTTGCTGCAGAAGAAAAGCTGTATGAAGACATCGAGGGATTAGATTATAAATTCAAGGGCTTTATCGATTTAGTTTTCAAGACTGATGACGGCAAGATCCACGTCGTTGATTACAAGACTTGTAGCTGGGGCTGGGGACGGCAGCAAAGGACAGACAAGATGCTCGCATATCAGCTTGTCCTCTATAAATACTTCTTTGCTCAGAAATATGAAGTTGATTTGGACGACATTGAAGTTCATTTCTGCCTCTTAAAAAGAACGGCAAAGAAGGGCATTGTAGAAGTATTCACTGTGACCAGTGGAGAAAAACGAATTACTAACGCTCTTGAGTTAATGACAAGAGCAATTAAAACAATCAAAAGCAAAGTTCATATTAAAAACAAACTCGCCTGCACCAAGGGATATGGTTGCGAGTTTTACAAAACAGAACACTGCGGATAGGGAATAACATGAGCGAAAAAAAGAAAATCTTTGTATTGGCAGATCATCCATTTACACCAAGCGGTGTTGGAACTCAAACACGATATTTTATTGAATCTCTTTTAAAAACAGGCAGATATCAATTTATCTGTTTCGGCGGAGCAATTAAACATCAAGATTATCAACCAATGCAGACGAAAGAGTGGGGAGATGATTGGATTATCTACCCTGTAAACGGCTACGGAAACCAAGACTTGGTACGTTCAGTGATGCAGACTCATCGTCCTGATTTGGTGTGGTTTATGACAGATCCTCGTTTCTGGACTTGGCTCTGGGCAATGGATAATGAAATTCGAGTTAATGCACCAATGGTTTATCATCATGTTTGGGATAACACTCCTTATCCATTATATAACAAGGGGTATTATTCTTCTAATGACAAAATTGTTTGCATTTCAAAAGTTACTCACGACATCGTTCAGAATGTAGCACCGGAAGTAGACTCCACTTATCTACCTCATGCTGTCAATGGAGAGGTATTTAAGAAGATATCATCAGATATTGTTAAAAAGTTTAGAGAAGATACGATGCCCGACTCAGAAGGCAGAACAGTGTTTTTTTGGAATAATCGAAATGCACGTCGAAAACAAGCAGGGACTCTAGTCTGGTGGTTTAAAGAATTTCTCGATAGAGTTGGGCACGACAAGGCTATGCTACTTATGCATACCGATCCAAAAGACGTGCATGGGCAAGACTTGAATGTAATTCTGAAGGATCTTAATATGGATCAGGGACAAGTTAAGTTCTCCGTCAACAAGATGCCCCCTGAGAATCTTGCCCTTATTTATAACATGGTAGATTGCACAGTCAATATCTCAGACGCCGAGGGCTTCGGACTTGGAACTCTTGAGTCTTTGTCTTGCGGAACTCCAATTATTGTTAATATGACGGGAGGATTGCAAGAGCAGGTAACAGATGGCGAAAATTGGTTCGGTGTCGGCATAGAGCCCTCGTCTAAGTCAATTATTGGCTCACAGGATGTTCCATATATCTTTGAAGATAGAATCAATAAAGATGACTTCATTAATGCTCTCGTTAAAATCCACGAGATGTCCAAGGAAGAAAGAGAGAGCCTTGGTGAACTCGGTATCGAACATGTGAGAAGTAATTATAATTTCGAAGACTTTTGTTCCAATTGGGTTAATACTATTGACGAGACGATTGAAAAACACGGTTCCTGGGAAAACAGAAAGAATTACAACGCATTCTCATTTGAGGAGATTAAATAATGAAAACGATATTAGTAAAAGGACCAGCACTAAGCCGTTCAGGCTATGGGGAGCAGACTCGCTTTGCACTTCGCTCCTTAAGAGCGCACGAAGATAGGTTCAACATTCTCTTGCACAACATCTCGTGGGGAAAAACTGGCTGGATAGCTGGCGATACCGAAGAGAGACAATGGCTCGACCACTTAATCGGAAAGACTCAAGTTCACAGAGAGCAAAAACTCCCAATTGATGTCTCACTACAAGTCACCATTCCCAATGAGTGGGAGAAGATGGCACCAATCAATATTGGCTATACAGCGGGAATCGAAACAACGAAAGTATCACCACAGTGGATTGAAAAATCTCGACTGATGGACAAGATCATTGTTGTGTCCAATCACGCAAAAAATGTCTATGAGAATACCGTCTACGAGGCAACCGTTGAACAGTCTAATGAAAAGGTTCAATTCAGGACTCAAGTTCCATTCGAAGTTGTTAACTATCCTGTTCGCAGCCTGGAATCTGAAGACATTGGAATCGAGTTAGATTACGACTTCAACTTCCTTGCAGTTGCACAGATGGGTCCAAGAAAGAACCTCGCCAACACTATCAAGTGGTTTTTCGAAGAATTCCAAAATGATGAGGTTGGATTAGTCTTAAAAACGAATATGGCAAACTGCAGCACTGCTGACAAACTGTTTTGTTCCGAGACTCTAAAGTCAATGAAATCTCAGTTTCCCGAAAGCAAATGCAAGCTCTATCTCCTGCACGGAGACTTATCACTTCCTCAGATGAATTCACTCTACACTCATTCAAAAATCAAGAGTTTGGTGACTTTCACTCACGGAGAGGGATTCGGTTTGCCAATCTTCGAAGCAGCATACCACGGACTGCCCGTAATTGCCCCCTCTTGGAGCGGACAAAATGATTTCCTCTATGCCCCTGTCAAAAGCGGGAAGCAGAAGAAAGCCAAGCTACGCCCCCTATTTTCAAAAGTGGATTACATTATCGGACAGGTTCCTCAACAAGCAGTTTGGGACGGCGTGATTCAAGCCGACTCGGGCTGGTGTTATCCAGCCGAGAAGTCTGCAAAATCTGCAATGAGGGATGTGTTCTCTGATTATCCAAAGCATGTTGGAATGGCACGTAAGCTTGAAAAGCATTTATTGGAGAACTTCACTGAAGAGAAGATGACCACACAGTTTGCTGATGCTATATATCAAAAAGAATCGCTCGATGTTGAAAACTGGCTTTCAAGTTTAGAACTGGAAAGTCATGAATGACTTAGTGTTCATAGCGGATTTTTTCGCTCATGAAATCCCCGGAGGCGGAGAACTTAATAATCAAGAGCTTATAGAAATTCTGAAACAAAGAGAAATCCAAGTTCAAGAAAAAAAGAGCAATTCAATTACTCCCTCTTTTTTAAATGGATGTACACTTGATACTAAGTTTATAGTGGCAAACTTTGTTCAACTCTCTGAGGAGAATAAAGAAATTTTAAAGAATCAAAAATCATATATCATTTATGAGCATGATCATAAGTATGTTAGGAGTAGAAACCCGGCAGATTATGAGAACTTTATTGCTCCAAAGAGTGAGATAATAAATTTTGATTTCTATAAGAATGCTAAATCTGTTTTGTGTCAAAGCGATTTTCACGCTGACATTGTAAAGTCAAATCTGAATTTAGATAACATAGTGAGTCTCGGCGGAAACCTTTGGGCAGAATCTTCTCTGGAACTGATGTCTCGGTTATCTGAAGTTGTTAAAAGCCCAACCTGTGCTATAATGGAGTCTAACAATTGGCATAAGAATACGAGCGATGCCATGAGATTATGTAAACTGAAGGACTGGGATTATGATTTAATACCGTCCTGTAAATATGAAGAGTTCTTGACTCGATTGGGAAAAAGTGAGAAGTTTATTTTCCTCCCAAAGACACCAGAGACATTATCAAGGATTGTCGTTGAGGCGAGAATGATGGGACTCTCAGTGGTTACAAACAATATGGTTGGAGCTACAAAGGAAGATTGGTTTAATCTTAAGGGTAACGAATTGATTGAGACAATCAGGCAAAAGAGAAATGATATACCAAACTTGGTACTGGCGGCATTGAAATGAGGCTCTATATTCAAAGAACAAATGTTCAAGGTGCTTGGAAGTGGATTAACGAGGGTTATCGCAAAGCCTGGGAACAAGCTGGCTTTGATGTTATCGAATATAATGATATATTAGAAGTTGACTCCCAAGGGGAATATGATTTAATGGCTTGGGAGTACGATATTCGAAATCGACAACAAGCAATGGAAGTCATAGGACGTGCAAATAGGGCATATCTATATGTTCAGCCAAATGAATTTCCTGCACCATGGGGAAACCATCCAAACTGGCAGTGTTCTGTTTCTGATAAGCATATAAAAGAAATTAACAGTTTTGATAATACAGTGCTCTGGAACTTTGGTGATTGCAAGGAAGAATACTTTTGTGATTGGAAAAAGGTTCATTCAATTCCGCTGGCTTTTGATTCTATTAGTTATCAGCCCATATTGAATGATAACTATACTTTTGATGTTTGTTTTGTAGGAGGTTGGGCTGATAATGGTATGAATGAAAAAAAGAATATCATGATTAAGCACTTTCATGAGATAAAAAAGCTAAATCTTAAATGCGGATTTTTTATAAATAAAGGGATTTCTGCTCAACAAGAGGCAAATGTTCTTTTTAACAGCAAAATAGCTATTAATATTCATGATGCCTATACAAGAAAGACAGGATGCAACTGTAATGAAAGAAATTTTAAAAGTCTTGGCTTGACAGGTTTCATGATATCAGATAAACATGACTTTTTGCAATCTTTATTCCCAGATGCACCACTGGCAGATACCCCAAAAGAAATGGCTGAGATGATCGTTGAAAATATTAATAAAGATTTAACAGAAACAAAGGCACAAAATAGACAAAACATCCAAGATAACCACACGTATATTAAGAGAGTTGAGAAGTTAATAAAATTATGAACCCGAAAGTCACAATAATCATACCTTGTTATAATTCAGAAAAATGGATAGAAGAATGTGTCACAAGTTGTCTTGAGCAAACTTATGAGAATGTAGAAGTCATAGCAGTGGACAACGAGAGCAGTGATGAAACAGTTTCTATATTAAGTGGTATAAAAAACGAGAATCCAGAGCTAATAATCTCAAGTGCAAAGAATATATACCCAAACTGTTGGGACGAAGCTAGAGAAGAGGGTTTCCGCCTAATGACCGGAGACTATGTCATGACAATAGGTTCCGATGATTATATAGATTTAGAATATGTTGATAAGTGCATGATTGTTATCTTATCCTCTCCTGATAAAATAAAAGCATTACAGACACCTATTCAAGGCATTAGGCAACGCGGCGACTCCTTTATTTCCACCGGAATGATTCAGCATTCATATAGTTCTAAAGAACAGTTCAAAAAATTATGTTTAACAAAATGTCCAGTGAATACACCATCTGTCATATATAGCACTGAGCTATATCGCAGTGGATTGCTAAATACGAAACCAGAAAAGTATGGCGGTGCAGCAGATTATGACTTATATTGTAGCCTGATAGATAATGGTGTTTTTATTTACCCTTTTCCAAAATGGGTTGGGTTTTATTACCGTTGGCATCCAGAACAAGCAACTTGGAATGTTCACAAAGAAGAGAGAAACTACGACGACGAAATACAGCAATATTGGAGGAAAAAATGGAAGATGTGAATTTACTACATAGAATATTAGATATCGCCTATAAGAATCGCTTATCACATCTTGGAAGTTATTTTTCTAGCGTCGGCATTATCGATGATGTCTATGACAATATGGATGAAGAGGATATATTTATTTTATCCTCTGGACACTGCGCGTTGGCTCTCTACGCCGTCGTGGAAAAATATAGAGGTATTGATGCAGAATATTTATTCGACACACACGGAGGGCACCCTCATCGATGCGAAAGCGACGGGCTGTACTGTTCCACTGGTAGTTTGGGAATGGGGATCACTGCTGCCGTAGGCAGAGCAGTAGCTAAACCAGATAGAGTAGTTCATTGTCTTATTAGCGATGGAGAGTGTGCTGAAGGCAGCATCTGGGAAAGCCTAAAATTCATCTACGAACATAATGTAAAAAATATAAAGATTTATGTAAATGTCAATGGATTCGCCGCATATGACGCAGTTGACACTTCCTATCTAATAAAGAGACTCAAGGTGTTTTTACCAAGCATCAGCATTATACACACAAATGTAAATGCCTTTCCTTTTCTAAAAGGACTCAATGCTCATTATCATATAATGAAAGAAGATGATTACATGCTGGCAAAAGAGGTTTTAGATGAGAAAAGAATTTAGTGCGAGACTGCACCATGAAATGGGAATCAACGAAGATATTTATTTACTGACAGGCGACTTAGGGTACGGACTGTGGGACAGAATTAGGATTGACTATCCAAGTCGTTTTTACAACGTAGGTTCATCAGAGCAACTAATGATAGGAATGGCATCCGGTTTGGCAATGGATGGAAAAATACCAGTTGTTTACTCTATCACTCCGTTTTTATTGTACAGACCATTTGAGACTATAAGAAACTACGTGGATCATGAGAAGTTGCCAGTTAAGTTAATCGGCGGCGGCAGAGATAGAGATTATGGATACTTAGGATTTTCTCATTGGGCAGAAGAGGATAGGGAAGTTACGAAAATATTTAAAAATATCAAGACTATCCATCCAACGAGTGTGAATTCAATGAATGAGAGTTTTAACTTTGTTATTGATAAAGAGACTCCGTTGTATATGAACTTGAAACGATGAAAATACTGCTAACTGGGGGAAAGAGCTTTTTAGCGAAAGAATTGACGAGTTATTTTAGCAAAGATCATACCGTCATTACGACAAATCGTAATTCACTCGATCCTACAGATTATGAAAATGTAAAAGCATTTTTTAAACATGTTGAAGTAGATGTCCTTATCCATACTGCCATCAAAGGAGGGAAACGAAATCATCCCGAAAATGTGATGGACTTATATGATAACCTGTCCATGTTTCATAATTTACAGCTATTTTCTGATAAATACAAGGTGATGTTTAATTTTGGCTCAGGAGCAGAATTTGACAGGAGCGGGGATATTAATATAGCCAGAGAAGAGGATGTGTTTGGAAGATGTCCGTCTGAATATTATGGATTATCAAAAAACTTAATAACAAGAAGGATTGTAAGAGAAAATAAAGACATTTATAATCTTCGCCTCTTTGGATGTTTTGGAATCAATGAGGAGCCCCAAAGGTTGCTTAGAGGCACCTACAGCAGGTTCGCAAATGGTGAAAGTGCAGTAGTCCACCAAGACAAGTATATGGACTACTTCTATGCTCAAGACATCGGCAGAGTAATTGAATATATTTCTATGAATAACTCAAACGAAATCCCCAGAGACATAAATCTCTGCTATAGACAAAAGTATAAGTTAAGCGAACTGGTTTATAAAATTAAATGTTTGTCAAATGCAAAAAACGATGTTATAATAGAAGACACAACCTTGGCACTGTCTTATACTGGTGCCTCCGATAAATTAGAAAATTTAAACATTCCTTTAATTGGAGTGGATAATGGAATCAAAGAATGTCTGAAAAATTGGAACAAATCTTAGAACTGGTATCTGAGTATATTGGTAAGGCACTCCTTGTGCATAGTAAAATAGGAAAACAATAATGACAGATGATGAAAAATTAGATGTAATTATTTTTATTGTTAGCGCCGGTCCCAATGTTCCAACAATTGGCAAAGACGTATTCCAAGAAACAATAGACAGTATTGACGAAAATATCGGTGATGATATAAAATATACATATTTTATTTCAACTGATAATAGAAAACAATATGATTTTATTAAAGAAAAGTTTGAGATTAATCCAGAGTTATTACTTGAAGCGAGACTTACAACTAATAGTTGGGCAAGAGAATTCAATTATTTTTTTGACAAATATAAACACATCACAAAAAACATTATCTATTCACACGATGACATAGTTATTAAAACTAAAGACTTTTATAAGATTATAACTGATAGTTTACGAGATAAGCAAGAAGAAGTTGGATGGGTAACATTTACAAATGAGCGCTATTATAATTATGATGGAAAGATCTTGCCTAATTCTATTAAAGATCGCTATGCAATAGACAGGTCGAATTATCCTTATATTTTTGAATGCCATAAATTTAAGGACTTAGAAAAAACTTACAAACCAGAATTATTGACATATCCAGAACGCCCTGTAAAAGTCCACACTCCATTTCCACATTTTTGTTTTGTGAGTGTTGAATCTCTTGAAAAGATTGGGCACTGTTGTGAGTGGACTGAGTACACGATTTTAATTGATGATGACTGGGCTCACGAAGCACTGAACAAAAACCTTAATAATGTATGGATACCAAACATATTTTATGATCACCCAAATCCGTATCATTCCCCAAAAAGGCTACGTCACGCGGATTTGAGATATCAAACGGAAGCGCACCATGCCTTTGAGAAAAAATGGGGTTTTAGCATTAGGAATAAATTAACTGATGAGCAAATTAAGCAGATAAGAGAAAAGTACAAAGGCACTAAAATAGCCGATAGTTCATATCGGAATACATTTGATTGGGATTATCTAACATGAGTGGTATAAAAGATAAAATAAAAGAATTAGTTTCTGAGTATATTGCATCAAAGCCAGATACTTGGGTTGCTGGTGAGGACTGGATAAAATACTCTGGTCCTCATTATGATGAAAAGGAATACCTTGCAGCAATTGAAGTGCTGCTGGATGGTTGGTTAATTTTCGGAAAGAATGCACGAGAATTTGAGAAGCAGTTCCCAGTCCACCTGGGCATGAAGCATGGTTCGCTAACCAACTCTGGCTCTTCCGCTAATCTTCTTGCCGTAGCATCACTCAAGTCCAAGAACGGTTATAACCTTCCAGAGGGTTCAAAGATTCTCACGCCAGTTGTTTGTTTCCCAACAACGATTAATCCAGTTATCCAGAGCGGATTTCAGCCGGTATTTGTTGACGTGACGCTGCCCGATTTGAATCCAGATTTGGATCAAGTGGAGAGGCTTCTTGAGAGCGACCCTGAGATTCGTGGGATTATGTTTGCTCACGTTCTCGGCAACCCTCCCGACATGAATCGCTTAATGGCGCTTGTAGAAAAGTATGATCTTATTTTTGTTGAGGATGCTTGCGATGCACTTGGCTCTTATTACGACGGTAAGAAACTTGGCTCATTTGGACATATCTCTACATGCTCTTTTTTCCCCGCTCATCACATGACGACGGGCGAAGGTGGATTTGTCGCAACGAATAGCTGCAAGATTCGTAAAACCGTTGCAAGCATCCGTGACTGGGGACGCGCCTGCTATTGCAACACCTCCAAGCCAGGTAATGTTACTGCTGGAACTGCTTGCGGAAACAGATTTAAACCTTGGCTAACTGGTATGCCTGAAGCCATTTATGATCACCGCTACGTGTTTGACGAGATTGGCTACAATCTTAAGCCACTGGATTTACAGGCAGCAATGGGCTTGCAACAGTTAAAGAAGTTGCCAGACCTTGACGCTGCTCGTCGAAAGAACTTCGCAATCCTACAGGAAATTTTCAAGCCTTATGAGAAGTACCTTCATCTTCCACAGGCAACTGAACTTTCTGACCCTTGCTGGTTTGCTTATCTGCTCACTGTAAAAGAGGACGCTCCATTTGATAGGGCAGATATTGTTGATTATTTAGAGAATGAGAAGATTCAGACTCGCTCTTATTTTGCAGGCAATATTCTTGCTCACCCCGGCTATAGACATCTTGCCGAGCCTTATGGAGACATAAATTCCATGTTCCCTGTCGCAGGACTGGTTACCACAAACTCTTTCTTTCTCGGCACGTTCATTGGTTTGACCGAAGAAAAGCTTACATACATCAAGAAGGTTGTTGATTCCTTTTTTGAGAAATTGAAATGAAAATAGTCTATGTTACCGGTTGCCTCGGATTCATTGGTTCTTATGTCACTCGAAAGTGTCTTGAACGAGGCTGGATGGTATACGGGGTTGACAAATGCACTTACGTCGCAAACGTCGGATTGATAGAGGAATTTGAAAAATATCCTAATTTTATATTTTTAAAAAAAGACATTAAGGATATTGATCACTTATATGATTGTGATTATATCATAAACACTGCAGCAGAATCTCATGTCGGAAATAGCATTATCGATAGTGAAGATTTTGTTAGCAGCAATATAATGGGTGTCCGCAATCTTCTTGACTTAATTCGACACAAACCAGAAAACACCAATCGCCGCCCCATTCTTTTCCATTTCAGTACAGACGAAGTATATGGAGATATCGAAGAGGGAGAGCATACTGAAAATCACCTATTGCATCCAAGTAATCCCTATTCCGCCGCCAAAGCTGCCGCAGACATGCTTGTATTGGCTTGGGCAAGAACTTATAACATTGAGTATGTTATTCTACGCCCCACGAACAATTACGGAATCGGGCAATATCCCGAAAAACTTATTCCTCTCTCAGTAAAGAATATGATGCGAGGCTTAAAGATTAGACTTCACAATAATGGAACTCCCATTAGGAACTGGTTGCATGCCGATGATACTGCAGAGGCAGTAATGTCAATTATTGATTCTGGCAAAGTAAATGAGATTTACAATGTTGCAGGTGGCTTTGAGCAGACAAACGCCAACACAGTTAAGAAAGTAGTATCGGCATATCATGAAACCAGCGACTGGGAACAGTATGTAGATTTTTCATATTCCCGTCAAGGACAAGATGTAAGATATGCACTGAACGATGTGAAACTGCGCCAACTTGGATGGAAGCCTAAAAAGGTGTTCGATAAAGAAGTCGCAGAAATTGTAAAATACTATAAAAATAACTTTATTTGGTAAAATGAAACTAAGTCAAAAAGATTTACTTGACAGGCATAAAAATGAACCAGCAGTTGTAGCGGTTCATGGTCCAAGTTTAAATGAACATAGGGAAGCGATTGAATCTCTACAGAGAGACAAAGAAATAATCAGATTTTCTGTCAATAATTGGTTTGATTATTTTGATGAAAGCCCCGATTATTGGGTAACTGCAAATGGGGAATTCACTATCCAGAGCGGCATTCAAAATTCTGGAATATGGACTCAGAGAGGATACCCGCGAGACATAATTCATGAAGTGAAGCGTGCATTTTTATTTGCAGATTCTGTCGATTTTAGTGATTATGTGTTGATAGACTCTCTTTTGAAGTGCGATTATCACGGCTATGATCAAAGGCATTTTAAAAATCGTTCTTGCTTGGACATAATCAAAAGTTTTAAAACGCACCACGAGGAGAATAAGAACTTTGATTTCAAAGAGTACGGCAATAATACCAATATTTGGAAACCCGTATCTAAATCAGAGATACAAAGAATTGGCTGCAATCCAATTTACGGACAATTCGGCGCTGCATTTTCTGGAATCTTTACGAATGGAGCGTGTTGCAGTCGAATTGTCAAAGATCGCCCAACGATACAAGAGTACTTACAACAGATATCTGGCGCAGAGGAACACTATGGCACCGCTGACACTGTGGCGCTCCACGCAATTGCTTTTGCAATAATTATGGGCTGCAATCCAATATATGTTGCTGGAATGGACCTGAACTATCGAAAAGGATACGCCTCAAGCGAAGCCTCCACAGAAAGGCATTTGAGTTCGGGAATCTTGGGACATTGGGAGCTTCTTGGAAATAGCTTAAAAAATGACTTGACAATACTGAAAAAAAGTGCTATAAATAGAGATATAGAAATTATAAACTTACTTAACAATTCTTGGTACGGTGTACTAAATGAGGGAACAAAAATATTATGAATAAAACTTTTATTATCGCTGAAGTCGGAATTAACCACAATGGCGATATGGACTTGGCAAAGAAATTGATTGACGGAGCCGTCACCGCTGGTTGCGATATGGTTAAATTCCAGAAGCGAACACTTGATCTTGTATATACACAAGAAGAGCTTGACAAGCCTCGTGAAAGCCCTTGGGGCACCACCAATCGTGAGCAAAAGGAGGGACTGGAATTTGGAGAAGCTGAATATGATGAGATTGATAGCTACTGCAAAGAGAAGGGAATCCAATGGACTGCCTCGGCTTGGGATATTCCGAGTCAAATGTTTCTGAGGAAATATGACTTGAGTTATCACAAGGTGGCGTCACCAATGCTTACTCACGACAAATTGTTAGAAACGATTGCAGAAGAAGGAAAGCACACCTTTATTTCCACCGGAATGAGCACTGTGGAGCAAATCGAACACGCGGCATCAATTTTTGAAAAAGTAAATTGCCCATATGAGCTAATGCACTGTAATAGTACATACCCGATGCAGCCAAGTGACGCAAACTTACGAGTTATTTCAACACTTCGTGAACAGTTTGGTTGCGACATTGGATATAGTGGGCACGAAGTAGGCGTTGTCGTCAGTTGCGCTGCCGTGGCATTAGGAGCTACATCTTTGGAGCGACACATCACGTTGGATAGGGCAATGTATGGCTCAGACCAATCAGCCTCCTTGGAGCTTGGCGGACTTAATAAGCTTGTAAAGTACGTGAGGGCAGTAGAAGAATCACTTGGATCATCAGTCAAGCAGTTACAGCCATCTGAAGTTCCAGCGATGAAGAAGCTCCGAAAGCATTAATAATGTTCGCTCTAATACCTGCCCGAGGCGGGAGCAAGGGGATTCCGAGAAAGAATATCGTAGATATCGACGGATACCCCCTTATAGCATACAGTATCGCTGCCTGTCAAATAGCAAAGAACATTGAACGAATATTTGTTTCTACTGAAGATAGAGAGATAGCAGAGATAAGCAAGAAGTACGGAGCAGAGGTTCCTTTTTTGCGTCCTGCGAATCTATCTCAAGACAGCAGTACAGACGTGGGGTTTCTAAGACACTTCTTTGGTTTATATGAAGTCGAAGAGGTTGCCCTTATAAGACCAACGACACCCTTTAGAAGTCCTGAATTTATGGACGAGGCAATTGTTGCCTATAATAAACTTAAAGACTCAATCACAGGCTTTAGAACAGTCAATGAAATTAACGAGAATCCGTATAAAGTTATTCAGTTAGAAAACAATATTTTCAAAGGATTCTTTTCTGATTTCAATGGAATTCAGAACTATAATAATCTCCCAAGACAGACATTTCCAAAAGCATATACAGGAAACGGACATATTGATGTTGTAAAAAAGAATACTGTCTTGAATAGTACGGCTTTTGGTGATATAATATATGGGTGTGTATGTGAAAATGTGATTGACATTGACTCACAGTATGATTTGGATATCGCAAGGTTGTTGACACAGACAGATAATAAGACAGTCAGAAGACTACAAGAGCAGATAAGGAGAAACATTAGATCATGAGTTCGTTTCGACACGTTGGAATTACTGTGAGTGACTTAGAGCGTTCTATTGAGTTTTATCAAGAATATCTTGGTTTCGAGGTTAGAAAGATTATGCTCGAAAGCGGAGAGTGTATCAATAACTTTTCCGCACTTGAAGGTGTGAATGTAAAGACTGTAAAGATGGTAGGCAGAAATAACTCTGGAATGATTGAGTTATTGCATTATCTATCTCATCCGAATTCAGAAGAGCAACAATTGAATTACCCGATTACAAATATTGGCTGCTCACACTTTGCTCTCACTGTTGATGATTTGGATTCCCTATATGAACGGCTGACGAAAAATGGAACACCTTTTAACTATCCAGTACAAATATCTCCAGATGGTAATGTGAAGATTGCCTTTTGTCGAGATCCTGATGGAACGTTGATTGAGTTGGTTCAAGATTTATGAGATTTGATATCTACAGGGATAAGAATGTTTTTGTAACCGGCGCCACAGGCGGTCTTGGTAGGGAGATTTGTATTTTGTTAGCCCACCACGGCTGCAATATATTTATGACATCCACTAATAAGCAGAAGTTGGAAGATTTAAAAAACATCATCAAATCACAAAGCAGAGTCGATGTATCTTACTGCGTAGGTGACTTAAAGAACACTGAAGACATTCAGGCTGTTTGTGACAGCGTTTTGCAAGTTTACGGTGACGAAACAGACATCGTTGTGAACTGCGCCGGTATCTTTCCGCTTAAAAGTTTAACCGATACTACTTTGGAAGATTATGAAAGATGTATGAATATCAACGTAAAGGCTCCTTTTATTTTTGCAAAGAGGTTAGTCATTGGCATGAAGAAGAGGCAGTGGGGCAGAATAATGAACATTGGCTCCTCCTCGGCTTACGGAGGATCCGCCGACGCTGGCTTATATTGCGTCTCTAAGCACGCACTACTTGGACTCTCTCGTTCCTTGTATCAGGAGTTAAAGGAGAAGAATATTAGAGTTTATTCATACTCCCCAGGATCAATTAGAACACCAATGGGCGCAACTGATAAAAGACAGGATTTTTCCACCTTCCTTGATCCAAAAGAGGTTGCAGAATATGTTGCTTTCATGATGTCTTATGATTCTGAACTTATCTCGGAAGAAGTTCGCGTCAACAGGATTGTTATACGATGAGTTATATAGAGAATCTGTTTTCCCTACAGAATAAAGTTGCAATTGTTACTGGTTCCGCTCGCGGAAATGGAAGAGCAATCGCCGAAGGATTAATCCTCGCCGGAGCAACAGTCATTGCCGTGGACATTTTGAATCAAGATATTAATTGTCAGACAGTAAAGTGTGATATCACAGATATATATGAAATAACGAAATTAGTTGACTCCGTTATAGAAGAGCATGGAAAAATTGATATATTGGTTAATAACGCTGGTATAAGTCTCGGAAGCGACATGGATATATATCCCGACAATCTTTGGACAAACACTTTAGCGGTAAATGTAACAGCACCTTTTCATTTAGCCAATCTTGTTGCTGCGCATATGAAGAAGAGCGCCAGTGGCTCAATCATTAATATAACGAGCTTAAATGCCGAATTAGCTTTCCCCGACAACCCAGCATATATGACTTCTAAGGGTGCTCTAAAGCAGCTAACTAAATCACTTGCCTATGATCTTGGACAATATGGAATTCGTGCCAATAATATAGGACCGGGATATATTAAGACTGCGATGACTGAAAAAAGCTGGAATGATCCAGAAATGAACAACATGAGAAAAAACAGAACTCTGTTAGGCAGATGGGGACATCCAGAAGACTTAATCGGAGCAGTTATATTTTTAGCTTCCGATGCATCAAGTTTTGTTACTGGACAGGATCTGTATGTGGACGGCGGCTGGCTTACAAAAGGGTTATAGGAGAACAAATGTCAAATTATAAAGATATCATTTACCCATCAGATGAAAAAAACGAATATCCCCAAAAATTAGCAGATCATCTTTATGAGAGATTCATAGAAGGTGAGCTTGCAGCGGATCAGGAATTCAAAGTTTTAGATATCGGCTGTTGCACAGGGCGAGCGCTTAAGATGTTTAATCGTCGCAATAATTTAGAGTTATATGGAATTGATATACGTGATGAAAAACACGAAGGCTATATCTTTAAAGAATGTAATTTAGAGACAGATAAGATTCCCTTTGATGACGACACGTTTGATTTTATATACAGTAAGTCAGTTTTGGAGCATGTAAGGAATACTGATAATTTTATTAGCGAAGCACTCCGCGTCCTCAAACCCGGTGGTGTTTTTGTCGGCATGTGCCCAGACTGGGGCTCACAATACAAGAACTATTGGGACGATTACACTCATGTGAAGCCCTTCACAAGAAAGGGATTAAGAGACTGTCTTAAAATCTATGGATTCGAAGATGTCGATTGCGAATACTTTTATCAGCTTCCGTTTTTATGGAAGTATCCTTATTTAGAGTTTGTTGCCAAAGCCGTTGCACTTCTACCAGATAGTTTAAAGTGGAAAGATCGAGATGAGAGAAATACAAAAGATAGGAAATTGATTAGATTTTCAAAAGAAAAAATGTTACTATCTTATGGGAGAAAGCCACAATGAAGCACGTAGATAAGGGCTGGGGTTGGGAACGCTGGATTGTCAATAAAGAAGAATATTGCGGAAAGCTTTTGTTTTTTGAAAAAGATAAGAAATGTTCTTGGCACTATCATGTATTAAAAGATGAAGTGTTTTATTTGCAGACTGGCAAGATGTTGATTAAATATTCTGATGAAGATGATATAACAACGGCTAAAGAATTGGTGCTCCATCCGGGTAACAACTTTCATGTTCATCGCGGATTGAGACATCGAATGATCGCATTAGAGGATTCTGAATTGTTTGAGTTTTCTACGGAGCATTTCGATTCGGATTCCTACCGAGTGGAAAAGGGTGATTAATGATTTATTATGTCGATATCGACGAAACAATCTGCCATTATGATGGAGAGAGGCATTATCCAGATGCGAAACCTATCTGTGATAATATCGAAAAGATAAATCAACTTTACGAACAAGGCAATAAAGTTGTCTATTGGACTGCACGCGGAACAACTACTGGAATCGACTGGACAGAGACAACTGAAAAACAATTAAATGATTGGGGCGCTAAGTATCACGAACTAAAACTAAAAAAGCCAAATTACGATGTTTTCATTTGTGACAAAGCGATAAGTTCAGAAAGATTTTTTAAGAAATGTATCAAACAGTATTAGTATTGAGGAAAAAAGACAATGTTAGAAAATAAAAAGGTGTTAATAACTGGTGGCTCTGGAATGCTTGGAAAGGCATTCAAGGACTATTTGCCTAATGCTATTTATGTTTCGTCAAAAGATTGTGACATAAGATATCGCAAACAAGTTGATCAACTTTTTGAAACACATAAGCCAGAATATGTTTTTCACTTAGCCAGTCGAGTCGGCGGCGTCCTTGCAAATATGGAAAATTTAGGAGCTTTTTATTTTGATAATATCACAATGAATACGAATGTCTTAGATGCCGCGAGAGTCCATGGTGTCACAAAGCTTTTATCGTGCCTTAGTACTTGCATATATCCAGATAATGTGGAGTACCCATTAACTGAACAACAGATTCACAATGGACCTCCGCACTCATCAAACTATACTTATGCCTATACAAAAAGAATGATAGACATTCAGTCAAGGGCGTATAGGCAACAATATGGATGTAACTTTATTAGTATGTCTCCAAATAATCTGTTCGGAGAGCATGACAATTTTGACTTACAAGGCTCTCACGTCATTCCGGCAATCATTAGAAAAATTTATGAAGCCAAACAATCTGGCAATGAAGTGGTTCTGTGGGGCGATGGAACTCCCATGAGAGAATTTACATATGTAAAAGATATTTCCAAGATTGCCATTTTTCTTATGGAAAATTATGATCAACCTGACCCAATAAATGTTGGAACTACTGGTGAACATTCTATCATTAGTATTGTTCAAAAAGTTTCTAAATTTCTAAATTATGATGGACATATTGAGTGGGATGCAACAAAACCAAATGGTCAACTTAGGAAGCCGTCTTGTAATTCAAAATTATTATCTCTTGGGTGGAACGAAAAAGAATACACAAATTTTGATAATGCCTTAGAGGCAACTTGCAGATGGTTTGAAAGAAAATATCCTAACTTGAGAGGAGTAAAATAATGAAGACAGCGTTCGTAACAGGAATAACAGGACAAGACGGATCGTATTTGGCAGAACTCCTTCTGCTCAAGGGGTATAAAGTCGTCGCCATGAAACGCAGAACATCCATTATCAGCACAAGCCGGATAAATCATCTAATGGGAAATCCTAATTTCCAAATGGTGTATGGAAATCTTAACGACTCAGGATGTCTTCATCGGCTACTCCTCGAACATAAACCAGACGAGATTTATAACCTTGCTGCCCAATCTCACGTTAGAGTATCGTTTGAGACGCCAGAGGAAACAACCGAGTTCGTCGCAATGGGAACTCTCCGTCTCTTAGAGACATTCAGAAACACTTGCCCCGAAGCACGCTTCTATCAAGCGTCTTCATCCGAGATGTTCGGAGACAATCCAGAACACCCTCAACGAGAGACAACTAGATTAACTCCAGCCAGCCCATATGCTTGTGCCAAAGTGTACGCCCACAACCTTTGTAGAAACTACAGAGAAAGCTACGGACTACACATCTCCAGCGGAATTCTCTTCAATCACGAGTCACCACGCCGTGGAGAGACATTTGTTACCCGCAAGATAACCCTTGCAGCCGCCCGTATTAAATTGGGCTTACAAGACAAGCTTTATTTAGGCAACCTCGATGCTAAGAGAGACTGGGGCTACGCAGGAGACTATGTAGAAGCAATGTGGCTAATGCTGCAACAAGGTACGCCAGATGACTATGTCATCGCCACTGGAGAGACTCACTCGGTAAAAGAGTTCTTGGATGCCGTATTCGAGCACGCCGGACTTGATGTAAATAAGCATGTAGAAATATCCGAGAGACTGTTTCGTCCCCACGAAGTTCCACTCCTCCTCGGAGATCCTTCAAAAGCGAAAGAGAGTTTAAACTGGGAACCAGCGGTTAAATTTAAAGCTTTAGCTAAAATGATGTATGAGAGCGATTTAAGATTAATAGAGAAAAATGGAATTTAAGAAAGGAACTCTTGTAAAGTGGTATGAGTCCTATGCTGATGGAATCGGATTCACGAGAGACACTGGACATGGAGTGATCATCGAGAAGTTCGCATACACCGTAATGGACAAGCCTTATGTTCTGTATGAAGTTTATAGAACAAAATTTCAAGATACAATGAGATTTGAAGAACGCGAATTAGAAGTATTGAATAAAACGACTTGAAGATAATTTGAAAATGTCACATATGTGTGATATTATAAGTATAACATATAAACAAGGAGGTTGCAATGCAACTTACAAATCAAGCACTCGGAGCAGTTATGATGGCTCTCCAAAACTCACTAATGAATCAAACAGACATCGTTCCCGTCCTAAAAGATTTTAAATTTGCTGAAACTGATGACGGACTCGTTGTAGAAAATCCACCAGTTGTGGATATGACGACTCCTGATACCGAATCTGCAGAGGGAGATGTCGGCTCTGTGTTTCAGGCATATGTCGATGAATTGGACGGAACAGGCACTACTGAACAGTAATGCCGAAGTATATTTATAAATGCAGTGAGTGTAGCGATTCATTTGAAGTAATCCACTCGTTCGGCGAATCTGTTGAGACTTGTCTGCAGATAAATAACGAAAGCAAATGCTCTCCCGATTCTACGGTGGAACGAGTTCCTCAATTCATGAACCTTGTCAAGAAACAAGAAAAAGATGTCCAAGTTGGACAAGTTGTGAGTGAGCATATCGAGGAAGCGAAAAAAGAAGTCGAAGAATATAAAGAAGAAATGAAAAACTGGACACCCAAGCAATGATAATTTTAATTCTGACATTATCGATTGCACTAAACTTTCTTTTAGTTTGGTATACATCAAAGATAATAAGTAAATTAATATTCCTTCAGGAAAATGCTGAAACAATATTATCGATAAATGAAACGTTTGGAAAGCATTTGAATGATGTCAATCAGATGGAAATGTATTTCGGAGATGAAACTCTTGTAAAGCTACTTGAGCATTCAAAGTTTGTGGTAGAACAGTTGGAGATTTATAGTGAAATATTCGAAGAACTTGAAGCAGGGGATGAACAAATAGATGAAGAAGTTGAAAAGGAAAGACGATAGTTTATGGCACGCGCAAGGAAGTCCGGAAAGCATTATTTTACAAAAGATCACGAGAATGCAATAATTCAATATGTGGCGACAGAAGATCAAAAGATAAGAACACAATTATATATTGATTTCATAGGACCAGCATTCAATGAGATGGTGGACAAGATTGTATACACATATAAGTTTACAAATCTTCCAAATATTGATTCGCTTAAAAGCGAGTGCAAAGTTTGGCTAACCACCATTCTTGATAAATATGATCACACTAAGGGCTCAAAGGCATTCTCATATTTCAGTGTAATTACCAAAAACTGGTTTATTCACAAGGTGAAGAAAAACGCCAAGCGTGCGAGAACAGAAGTCCTATACGACGAGATGCCAAAAGAAGTCGATCAAGAGCTTATTACGACAAAAAATAAATACCATGAAGAAAGAGAGGAGAGGGAGTTCTGGATGTCTCTCTGGAGTGAAATAGACACTTGGGATACTGGAAATCTTAAAGAAAACGAGAAAAAGGTTCTCGAAGCGGTAAAAATACTTCTAAAATCAATAGATGAAGACGAAATGATATACAATAAAAAAGCAATTTATTTATATCTTCGTGAACTTACTGGACTCAATACGAAACAGGTAGTCAATAATCTAAACAAACTTCGTACAAAATACCATATTTTTAAGAAAAATTGGACAGAAGGCAAAATATAATATTTGCCGTTCCTAATTAAGTGGAGGGCATTATGTCAAAAAAAACAAACAATTATATAAACGAAGCAATCGAAAATATCCGAAAGGATAGAGAGATAACGAAAACACTGCTCAGTGATTTAATTGTCTATCTGAGCGCAGACGAAGAGCGGCACAGAGATGTCGGAACCGTTGCGGCTAAATATGTGGAGACATTACAGAGATCAAATGAGCAGCTTGTCAAGATCGTTGCGCTCCTAAGTAAAAATCATGAATCGTCTACCTCTCTATCAGAACTCGACAAGACTGAAATATTTGACTTGCTGAACGGAGACAATTAATGAGTTTATTTAGCGTCGCCAAAGCGAAAGCCGAGAAAGAAGCCAAAGCGAAAGCGAAAGCTCAAGGGCAGAGCGCAGGAAGCGCTGGAACAACTGCATCTGCCGACGCAAATCTCGCCGGCTTTATAGACTCCCTGATAGAGCTATTCAATGCATCTCAAAACGCTGGAGGGCGACCATCTGAATTCGGACAGTCTAATAATTCTATAAATAGTAGTTTTTTCAAATCTCTAAGTGCGCAGTCTCAAGAAAATATTGCATCTTCATTGCAGTCTCTCCGTGGAGGAGAATCTGGACTATATGCCCTTGTCCTTCAGGACAAATTAGAACTTGAAAAAGAAATGTCCGTTAAAGCTGTTATTGAGGCGCCTTCTATTTGGAACTATCTTCTTAATCAAATTGATTCTACTAATGCTGATAACAAATCAGCAGCAGCAATAAGTCTATTAAGTTTTCCAGAATATTATATTTTTATTCTTTCTCACACACAAGGGAAAAATCCAATCCCAAAAGTTGTTAAAAACGAGTCTTCTCAATACTCGTTTTCAAACATATTCGAATATCCAATAGCTTCTATAACTTCCTCTGAGTTGAGGAAAGGTTCCGAACTAGAATCGGGAACACTGGTAAAGATTAAGTACGAGAATGCAATTACTCAAGAAAAGCCAATAATAGTGGAAGTCGTTGAGGAATCCGCTACATTCAAGACAATAGTGATGAAGTCTCTGATGCTAAAGAACGCCCAAAGCGCCACTAATAATTGTAAAACAGATTCAGAATTAACTGGTGTAACTCATGCAACTGGTGACGCTATTGGCTCTAATGCAAACAAGTCGGAAAAAGTAATATACATTAATGGAGACGCCATCTATCCATATACTAAAGATATGAAAAGTGCAGAATTGATAATCTTCTACAATGGAATCCAGACTGGTTTAAATAATCAGCAGCGACAAAATACAATTCTAAGTGTGTTGCAGAAGAGTGAAGACAAGATTTCTAATAAGTTATTCTTGATACCAAACGGACACAATAAGGACTATAAGAAGGTAAAGGAAACAATATCTAGATTGCAAAGTGAAAAAGGCGTTAGTATTACCGGCTATAAACTTGGTTTCTGGAGTGGCGGCGCCCAAGGCGGGAAAACCGCTTTAGAGCAGGAAACATTCGCTAAAGTTGAAATAGCCGATCCTTCACCACCATCTATCCCTGCAAATATTTTGACACCAGGCAGCAATATATTTATGGTATACAATAAGGCAAATTGGGGCGCCACGCCCAAGGCTTATTATACTACTAATATTGATAAGTATATATCGACAATAGAAAAAACGGGAGCAACAGTTGTAACCACGGGTGACTCTCATACAGCAATAATGGAAAAAGCAATAGGGAGGTTAATGGCATAAAATGGGACAATTACCAACAACTGACTCACCGGAATCGCAGGCTTTAAAGACTCCAATCGTTGTCACTTGTGACAACGGACAGGGAGGCACTGGTCCATCTGCCGGCGGGGAGTTTTCTCATATAGCTGAAGGAGAAATTATTCGCCAAAGAGAGGAAGTGTGGATCAGAGGGGTAAAACAACCTGGCTACATATATGAATTTGTTATATTTCATGGACCATACGGTGCTAAAAGAGTGGCAAAACCAGTTGCCGTTTATGTGAAATCAATGATAGCTGCTGCAAAGGCTGATAAAGTAACGCTACGAGTCACTTCGGGATTCCGGACATACGCAAAGCAGGCTGAACTCTACAAGAAATTCCTAATAAAAAAACAACCTCCCACAGCAAAAGCGGGCAGATCCAAACACCAGTCAGGCATAGCTGTTGATTTTAATGTTCATGGAGACAAAGGAGCATATGAGTGGATGGTTAAGAATGCCTACAGATTTGGTTTTGTGCGAACTGTTCCACGTGAACGCTGGCATTGGGAATATAGAGGCTCATGGCCTGGGCAAGAAAAGCCAGACTGGGCATCGGCTGAATTGGGCATGTTTTCGGTAATTCCAAGATATCATGCGTGCGGCACGGTTCCAAGCATCGGAGGAATTGGTTGGAGTAGTCCAATGGGTAGAAAATATTGGTGGGATGTAGGATATCGCCCACACCTTAAAAAGCATACCGATAGCGACACCAGAGGGCGCACCAATACTTGGATAGGCGACTGCAACGAGCACCTTCCAGACAAATTTGATCGTGATGATCCAGGCTGGGACAAAAGAGGCCCTTCAGTTTAACAAAACTAACTATTTACTATCATGAGCAATACTAAAGAATCATTCGATAACAAGAATCTCCCACCCTTGATTGCCTCAATCGCTGAATCTGATGGAACATATTCAAGTGGTGGCGGTACATCCGGCGTTTTCGGAAATACACTTCTGGAGTCTCTTCCAAAATATATTAGATCTCAAAATGAAAAGGTAATATCAGCCGGAAACTCATCTATTGTTCTCGGCAGAGATAGACCGACATCCAGAGCATCTGGCTACGGTGGTATGGGGCACACCCAGGCAAGTTCTATCGATATTGTCGTCGGCAGAGGAGGAGCTTCGCCAAAAGGTTCTCTAAACTATGATCCAAATTTCGTAGCAGACGGAGCAAGAATTCACATAAGTCAAAAGACAGACATTGATAAGAACTTCAATCTCGCTGCAGGAGCGATGGGGAATCCCCTTGCGAGATCCGGCATCGGCATAAAAGCAGATTCAATCAGAGTTATCGGGCGAGATGGTATTAAGCTCGTAACGAGGACTGAGAACAAAAACTCAAAAGATGGATCTGCCTCTTTTAATGGAATCGAATTGATAGCGTGCAATGATGAGACTGACATCCAGTCAATCGTAAAAGGAGAGAATCTTGTAGAAGCTCTCTCCGAGTTAGAAGCTCGTCTTGCCGAACTTAGTTCAGTTGTGTTAAATCACTTAAAAGATCAGTTACAGTTTAATTTAAAAGTGGTGTCCCACACGCATCAAGGAATGGCAGGTCCGCTACCTGTAGCTACGATTCCAGCACTCTCGCTTATCCCTGCCGGTATTAACGCCACGACTGATGCCATGGAAGGTATGGTTGATAATTTCAAACACAGAATAAACACGAATATTATTTGGAAGACAAAATATCTAAACTCAGCATCAAATAAGTATATTTGCAGCAGATACAATAAGGTGAATTAAATGAGCTACTCAGAAGATTGGAGACTGGGAAACGAGTGTTTTCCCTTCGAAGACGATCATAGTCTATACATTGTTATTGAAAGCGAATATGAAACTCCCGGAAATGAAAAGGATAAGAGATTATCAGAAGCAGTTCTTGATGGAGTTTTTAAGCTACTGAGATTCTATGGAAAAGATACAACGGCTGTATATGATCTGTCCGGAACTTCTCTTGCGAAAGAATATTATGTGTCTTTGCGCCCTTGTGTTCGCATGAGAGTGTTGGTTTCAGTTCCAAAGAATGAGTTCGAACTAATAAGCGACGATCCCTCTTCTTGCAATGTCAACAAGCCTGCGGAAGGGTATCTATCTGCATTTGTTGATGTCGCCACTGTCACCCAACAAATAGAGACTGCTGCTTCTGGAATAGAATCTCTCATTCCAAAGTTGATAAAGTCTGATAAATTCATTTCAAATGTCAACATACCTCGCGAAGTAAAACGACTAAGAGCAGCAGGACGCGCCATCCGGAGATATATAGATTTGAATAACATAGCACCGCAAACTCCGCTGGATCCAGAATGTGTTCAGCCAAATGAGGTTGATAGAACATTGGAAATCGGATTTACATTTGACTACAATGCTGTCTTTGCGCTTGTCGATGAAGAGCAATACACAATAGGCTATGATTGCTTTCTTCAATCTTCGGAATTAAATCATATCACAAGTATAAATTATCTTACGAGATTGAACTCGATAATTGAAGGGCTACAGTTAAAAAATGAAGCAAGCTTTAGTGTATTTGATTTTCTATCAAAGCATACTCTCCCCACTCCAGTAATTGAAACAAAACAATCCTCATTGGATGGTTTAGACAAATATGATGAAAATGGAAATCTATTTTCTTTCGCAAATATTGCCAAGCTCCTCACATTGGACTTAGATATTGATCTCTGTAAAACAGATGAAGAGAAGGCAAAGGAAGATAAAGAGTTGTGGAATTCTCAAATAAGAAGAGAAGTGGCAAAAACAACAAGGGAGACTTCAGAATTTGTTGGAAACATGAAGTTGTCTACTGGAGGAGTCGAGAAGCTTAGGCGACGACTAAGGGGAGTGAAACACAGTGTCACCTCAGACGGCGGAGAATTTGGGTTTAAAGGACAAGAGGCAGTAGGGATAATCTACAACGATGTGATGGCGAAGGTTGATCTCGGATGCGTATTAGAAGAAACGATTCAATGTCTTTTGGAAAACTCGATATCAGAATTCGGAGAATGGGCTCTTAACGATCCTGATTTAGAGAAGGTTCTAAGAGTGCAGAGCGTTACCGGATTATCTGATGGCAACTGCGATGTAAAGAAATGCGACGGCACCCCGGATATTGGATGGAAAATAGGACTGCCTGCCTTTCAGGGAATCAATATTCCATCCAACTTTCCAACGACGGACTGGCTCGCAGAATCAATGGACGCCGCCCTCGTATCTCTCTATAATACTTTAATAAGTTCTTTGACATCTCTGATTCTTGGGATACTTGAAGGACTATGCGAACTTCTCTTTTCATATCCCGATGGATTTTCAAGAATCTCAGAAGGATTTAAAAGTTGGTTTTCACAAACTCTCGGAATCAACATTGATGACTTGTCTAATCCAGACACATGGTCCGCAGCATTAACGTCTGCTGGCGGCAAGGGCTTCCTCGGCGTTATCGGAAACACTGTTGCTAAAATGGAAGGTTCTTTGAGTTCCGCATACTCTGAGACTGGAATCGCAGTTAGGATACCAAATCCAGAAACAGGCGAAATAGAAGAGAAATTCATATCACCAGAATTTCTTGTAAGTCTCATGTCGGAGATATCCACTGCCGTCGATGATATGGAAGCGGTTTTATCAGAAACAGAGTCACAGGCAGTATTGAAAGGCACAGCCACCGACGAAGTTGTAGAAGTTTGTTATAAGTGTGTGACTCGTAATGGAAGTAATATTTTCCAATCAAAAGAAGACTTTGTAGACATCATGTCCGGGATTGGAAATATGGTCCAGCCCAAGTTCTTAACACAAAAAATTGATGAGCAGAATTCCATTTCATCAAATATTTGCGATATTGGAGACGGCTCTAATCAGAAAATCCTTCGAGAAACTTTATTACAAGAGAAGGACTCAAGCCTTAGTTCGGAAGAAGTCGAGGAGATTCTAAATAAAGAAAAGCAAAGAAAGAAGAATAGAATTTTAGCTGCATCAGAAACGCTGGAGATGTATAAAGCTGGCAGGCTCGCTCCTTCATTTCCGAATATCTTTGGCGAGGGTGGACTAATACCAGAAACGCCTCCTGTAATAGAAGAACTAAATAACTTGATATCCAGAGCTTCTTTTGATTCTGTAATAACTAATTTTAGTATCGAGTCTTCTGAATATCCTAAGATCTGGACAAGTCTCTTTAACGATAACTCTCCGATGGAACCATTCGACTCTATCATTGTTAATAGCAATAGTGGCAGATATAGACTTGGATACACCCCCGAATCCAAGGAGACTGTTCCAACAGCAGAGTATAATGCGTACACACTTGGTCCGTATGCCTTTGGAAGCGACATTGATATAACCGGCATTGCCAAAGAGGGCTCAACCAAAAATCCCTATGGCGGCGAGGAAAAAGACGACGCACTTTTTGAGAAACTTGTCAAGGATTTAGAACCATATGTTGCATCTTCTACCCACACATTTGGGAATGAGCGGTTTAAGAGCCCCTTTGCAAAAAGCATAGGCGGCAGCAGAAGCCTCGGGCACACGGGCGATCAAGTCGGAACATTTGATGCCACCAATGGAATTTCAGGAGCACGAGCATATGCATATTTGTTAATGAAAGAAATGGATACCTACCAAGAAGGCGGCGATGTGGACAGCCCATCCACTAATCCATATTGGGGAGAAGTCTTCAAAGGTCAAGACAACCAAATATTTGATCTCACGGTTAGCTATGATGGTATCAACGTGACTGTGATTGTTAAAACTTATTTAGGAGAAGAGCCAGCAGATATTGTACGAGATACTGCTTGGTATAATAACCTTGTTGAAGTAGAGGTAAACGCCTATGGCACGGAAACAAAACCTTTATCTCTTAGACAAACATCCGAGGATTATTATATAAGCAACAACGCTTCCTTTATCGGAAGACAAGTTTCAACCGGAAGATTGAATACGCAGGAGTATAAATATTCTAATTTATCGCTTGACACACTTACGGATGTAGTAAATCCAGAGATAACCTATGGGGCGGACTCCAATGAAGAGGTTTTGTACGAATGGGCGGAACTGATTGCCGGACGTAATATAAGAGAAGGTATTTTAGAACAATTTGCAACTCACATCGCCAGCGGGAAATATTCATCTCTTTTCACCAATGCCTATTCTCCCATTCAAGCCATATCTTTAACATATCCCAAAAATGATATTTTAGATTATTCCTCTCTTATTGATTTCTCCAGCGACTTCTCATCATTTCTTATTTCCAAGTCTTTAAGCGGAGAGTATTGCGATACAATAAGCACCATCAGGCGTGCAAATGCAATTACTGGGGTAAGAATGCTTGTCCGACTGTTTATTGTTGAGCGTGCTCTTGCATCTATCCAAGTTCTTAATGGATTTGACATTGCATTTATGGAAAATGACTTATTCGCATCCTCTCTTTATAAAATATTCAAAACAGAAATGAAGGAATATGAGAACAGTTTCGACAACATTGAGGGAAGTTTGTTTAGCGATATCAAATCCAATGCCTTGAAGTATTATGAAATATTGAATTCCGGAGGCGGAAATGTCGAGATACCAGCTACTGAAAAGGATGCTCTGAAGAGAATGTTCTCAGAAGAAATTGAGAATCTAAGACAACCGATAATCGATAATTTAAAATTAAAATGGGATTCTTCCACTTGGGATGGATTCTTGATTAAAGTAATATTCGGAGAAATTGATGACTTAGATGAAGTTTATAGTAAGGACACCATTCTGTCATTTGGAACAGGTGGGGAAAGCTTTGTTTTCAAGCGAGACAAGACAGAAGGAAAAAGTGAAACAATATATAGTTACAGCCTATCATATGTCAAGCTTGAGCAAGATGGGACAAATTTAAATATTGTAGACTTGCCAGTAATTTCAGTAGAGTGCTCTGGAGAGAACCTGGAAGTCTCTGTCGATCCCGTTTCCTCGGAAATCGAAGCGATAGTGAAAGAATATGGTCCGTATAATTTTGGAAAGAAAGTTAGCCTTGGAATGTTCGGCGAGAAGCCAGATGTCCTCCTTGCGAATACGATGTCTAGTGAGATTCCTGTGGGCAAAAATGTAGCTATTACACCAGCACTGGAGTGGTTAAAAGAAAAATCAGAATCTGATGCTGATAAAGATAATGCAGATAAAACAGGATCACGATATATAAAGAAAAGGGCATATTACCTCGGCGATATAGATTATGATTGGATCGCTGATATAACATATCCATTACGAGATACAGCTAGTCGAGAGAAGTATGATCAAGAGATATTTATAACAATAGTTGCAACAGACAGTACTCCAATACGCGAAGCAGAAGAGAAAAGAGAGGCAGAGATCACTGAAGAAGAAGCCAAGATCGCCGAAAAAGAAAACGAAATCTACTCCAACTTGCGAGACATGATGATCGAGACAAGAGAATATCAAGTACTGTTTAATGACATTCTACCAATAAAAGACATGATTTCTTCCCTTTCTCTGTATGAATATTGCGCTCTATCAGATACAACGGTTTACCCAGAGGTATCAGAAGCAGGTATAAACTTGGCTGATATGTTAGCCAAAACAAAACTTTCAACATTACAAATATTTGCAAGTTCTATCTATGGCAGCAAGAAGATATCATATACAGATCCGTTTCTTGAAAAAGCCGGGACAGATAATGTAGCTTGAAACTATTTATAAGAGGAGAAGTGTTAGATGCCGGGATTATCGCCAAAATTGCCACTAAATATAGATCAGGTTGACGGATATTCTTTGAACAAGACGTTCAAGCAATTATCGAGACAGAATCTAAAGATGGTGATTATGACAAATCCCGGAGAAAGAATAATGATTCCTGATTTTGGAGTTGGCATCAAGACATATCTGTTCGAAAATGCAACCCAGGCAACGTTTGATGAAATTGAAGATGAAATAAAAGATCAGGTATCAAAGTATTTACCATATATGATAATTAATTCAATACAATTTAATTCTGAGCAAGTTGGCATCAACATGTCTGAGTTAGAAACCTCATCGACTTCAAACTATGTCAACTTGCAAATAAAGTATAGCATACCTTCATCGTTCATTTCCGACGAATTAAATCTTAAAATTTAGTTTTTCACATATTTATTATCAAATAGGGGATCCCTTTTCGTGGCGAGAAAACAAGAAAATGTCAAAATAAATTATCTAAGCAGAGACTTTGAGACAATCAAGTCTGAATTGGTAGAGCACGCAAAGAGATATTACCCAGATACTTACCGCGACTTCTCCGACGCCGGATTTGGATCTCTAATGATGGACGCCGTTTCTTATATCGGCGATATTCTATCTTTCTACTTAGACTATCAGGCAAATGAGAGCTTTCTTGCTACGGCGATTGAATATGAGAATGTCCTAAAGCACGGACAGACAGTTGGATATCGATATCAAGGTGCTCGTTCCACTTTTGGAGACGTGTCTCTCTACATTATTGTCCCTGCCAACACCTCTGCAACCGGTCCTGACTTGTTGTATGCCCCTAAGCTCAAAGCTGGCTCCTCTTTCTCTGGCGGAGCTTCTTCTGCCTTCACTCTTCTTGAAGATGTTGATTTTGCCGATCCTACAAACGAAGTCGTCGTCGCAACTACAAATGCGACAACTGGAGTTCCAATAGATTATGCAATCAAGACAACCGGACAAGTTATTTCCGGAGAATTGAGAATAAAGATATTTGAAATTTCAAACTTCGTCAAATTCAGAACATTATCAATCCCATCCAATACTGTGACGGAAGTTGTTTCTGTGATGGATTCAGAGGGAAGACAATATTACGAAGTAGATCATTTATCTCAGAATACGATATATGTTCCAGTTTATAATACCGACTCAACTACGAGAGTTCAAGCCCCGACAATCATGAAGCCGTTTATTGTCCCAAGGCGATATATTATCAGAAGAGATTTGTCTCAAACAAATATTACTTTCGGCTACGGCTCAGACTCTCAATTGAGCGCCCCGAGCTTAGTAAATACTCGCGACGTTGTTCTTGATTTGCATTCCAAGACATATGTGACAGACATGGCAATGGATCCGACTATCCTGATAAAGGGAGATAAATTCGGCATAGCTCCAGCGAACACAAGCTTGACAGTGAAATATCGAGAGAACACTTCAGAAAACTCCAATGCAGCGGCAGGCACTGTCGATGCTGTCATAAACTCTTCTTTTGAATTCGCAAACAGAGTGTCCCTTAATTCATCTAAGATGCTGTCAGTCCAAAGCTCTCTTGAGGTGAGTAATGAATTTCCAATTCAGGGAGAGGCTGCCACTCCAAGTCTCGAAGATCTTAAATACTTGATATCTGGAGCGCATGCTTCTCAGAATAGAGCAGTTACTGCCGAGGACTTCAAAACTCTCGTTCTCTCAATGCCTCCTAAGTTCGGCGGAGTTCAGAAATGCTCTGTCATTCAGGACGTTGACTCTAACTTGAGAAATATCAATATCTATGTTATAAATGAATCTCCAAATGGATTTCTTGAACAAACAAACTTGACATTGAAAGAAAATATCAAGACTTGGCTCAACACAAAGAGGATGATAAACGATTCAGTTGACATTCTTGATGCCAAGGTTGTTAACTTGGGCGTAAAGTTCTCCGCCCTTGCATCCTACGGAGAGAATAAGAGTGTGGTATTTGACTCCGTGATGGAGAGAATGACTGACTTCTTTTCTACGAAGCTTGACATAGGCGAACCCTTCAGTATCACTGAAATATATTCTCTCATCAACGCCACGCCAGGTATCGTCGATACGATATCTGTAAAAGTATTTCAAAAGACAGGGGCGGGATATTCTTCTGTCAACTTTAATGTCAAGAATGAAACAACTCCTGACGGCAGATTTATCAGAGCGCCAAAGAATGTCATTTTTGAAGTGAAGTTCCCCAGTGCAGATATTCAAGGGACGATTAAATAATGGGAATCAAGAGATATACAGCAAACGCTGATACAACAATAACTAACGCATACAAGACAAACTTAACGACTCGCGCCACCTCCTCCAACATGGGCTTAGCTGATTCCCTTGCAATCTTCCATATCTATGGACAAGAGACGGCAACCTCCAGCGAGCTTTCTCGTGTCCTTATCGACTTCCCAATTTCTTCAGACATCGCCTCTGATCGCTCTGCTGGGCTTATTCCAGCCAGCGGTTCCGTCAATTGGTATCTCCGAGTATTCAACGTCGTCCATCCAGGCACACTCCCTCGCAATTATAACATGACTATCTCCGCAATCTCTCGTTCTTGGGACGAGGGAACTGGACTGGACATGGAGGGCTACACCGACACAGGATACGCCAACTGGACTTCTGCAGCAAGCTCATCCGGCGGAATTACTAATTGGACTGCAGCCGGCGGTGATTATCACGCCACCCCCACATATACCGCTCCCTTTGTAAATGGAACTGAAGACATTGAGCTTGACATTTCAGAACTTGTTGAGCAATGGATTAAAGGCGACGCAGGAGGCGGACAAGATACTTATGGCGTCGGAATCAAATTGGAGAATGAATCAGCCTTCTCATCTTCATATACTAAGATGTTCTCTGCCCGAGACTCCGAATACTTCTTCAAGCGCCCAGTTCTCGAAGCCCGCTGGAACTCGGCAACAAAGGACGACAGAGGCAACTTCTACTACAGCAGTTCTCTCGCTCCAGCAGTAGACAACCTCAATACACTTTACCTTTACAACCATGTTCGAGGGAGACTCACAAACATTCCTTCAATTGGAACAGGCGAGATCCTCGTCTCCGTTTACAGTGGCTCAACCAATAACACCGCACCCTCTGGCTCCAAGCTCTTGCTCGCAGCAGGGGGAGGGGTTGTAGCCGACTTGGACACTAACGCCACAGGCGGATATGTCTCCACCGGAATTTACTCCTGCTCATTCGCAATCACGGGCGCATCTACTCCTCTGTCTCACTTGTTTGATGTATGGCACGGTGCTACTACCGAATACTTCACTGGCTCCGCGATTAAACCCAAGACACTTTCAGCGGGCTCTCACAACCCATATTCGAAGCATGTCATGAACGTCACGAATCTCCGAGATGTCTATTATCGCAATGAAACCGCACAGTTCCGACTCTTCACGCGACAAAAAGACTGGAACCCAACCATCTACACGAAAGCCGTCGCTGCCCCTGCTGTTCAAATTGTTGAAAGCGGATCCTTTAAGATAGTTAGACTCACTGATAACTTTAGCGCAATTCCGTTTGGAACAGGCAGCGAGTTACATACCCAGCTATCCTTTGACTCCAGTGGCAGCTACTTTGATCTGGACATCTCAATGCTTCAAGCAGGATACGCATATGGAATTAAGTTCGCATTTTATGACGCCGTAGTTGGAACTTGGAATGAATATCCAGACTTGTTTAAGTTCAGAGTAGAGGAATAACATGTCCACGAAAGATCTCTTCGAAAGAAGTCATCAAATAATTGCATCGTCCAGCCTTTCTGATTTAGATGTTGAGTCCGCAGGATATATCTCAGAGTATATCAAGGATCAGAATCGAATTGAGCCACATGTCGATTTTGGCAAGCCGGAGAACTTTGCCAAGTATGGCTCTGCTCAGGAATACTACAATCAATCTCTCAAGTGGATATACAATGAGTATCCCTACGATGGCTCTCTCAAGGAACAACTTGAGTGGAGAAATAAGTCAACACTTTTAGATACTTACATCTATGACAATCGATATCCGAAATCAACAGGATACGGAATCATCTCCAGCGACAACTGGGGAACGCTCTCCAGCGCACAGGAAGGCGGCTACGGAGCCCCCGCTTCTGCAGATTATGAATATATCAATCTCAAGGGCGGTCCAAACTCTTTCTACGGCTCTTCAATCGCAAATGCATCCCTCAAGAATGTCTTCGATTCAAAATCAAATACTTGGGACGACTCAGTTACAGGCTCAGAAGGCGCAGTCACCGCAACGAGAGAGTCTAATCTTCAAACCAATCTTGCGCAAGGTGTAACTGTTGAGTTCTGGCTTCAAACCGGCTCTCTTTCCGCAGCACTCACTGAGAAGCAGGTTGTCTTCGATCTCTGGAATGGACAGCTTTCCTCAAGCGCCGAATATGGACGCCTCACAATTGAGCTAACCGGTTCAACCGCTGGTTCCCCTTTCCTCGTTACTGTAATGTCAGGAACGGACGGATACTCTCAGCAGTCAATCGGTTCAGGACTTGATCACAGCACGCTCTCAAGCTGGAAGCACTGTGCATTCAGCTTTGCCAATAGCGGAAGCACAATCGTTACGAAGCTTTACCAGGACGGTGTTTTAAACGACACCATGACGACGGGAACAGATATCGGAGAAATCCGAAATCCAATCGAAGCGAATATCGGCGCACTTACTTCCGCCCCATCAGGTAATGTCTATACCGGCGCTTCAATCGAAGAAGGTTGGGGTAAGCTTTCCGGCTCCATCGATGAGTTCAGATTTTGGAAAACAAAACGATCCTCAAAGGAAGTCGGAAGATATTGGTTCACATCGAATCTCGGCGGAGGAACAAATACTGACTTTGCAAATCTCGACTTGGGCGTCTACTATAAGTTTAACGAAGGCATCACCGGAGTTGATTCAACAGACAGTTCAGTCCTTGATTACTCTGGACGGATCACAAACGGAACTTGGACAGGCTACCCCGGCTCATCTGCTCGAAACACAGGATCTGCGATCAACTCGGCATCTGCAGGAACGGAAGATCTCGATCCAATCATTCACTCCAACCATCCCGATATTGGAACTCTAAACACTGAGTTGACTCTTTCTGGTTCCGTATGGGACTACGAGAACAACTCTTCCCTCTTCTACACGATGCCATCTTGGATTATCGACGAGGACGAAGGAAATGGAGACAACGGAGACTTAAAGAAGCTCACTCAGGTTATGGGCAGCTACTTCGACAACCTCGATTTATTAATTGGAGAGTTGTCAAAATTCAATGTAGCATCATATGTCAGCAGCAGCGCACAGGGAACGCTCTTCAAGCCATACCCATATGCCCAGACTGCTCTCCGCTCACATGGTATGGACGCCCCAGAATTATTCTCCAACATTGACATTCTTGAATACTATGCCAATCGCAACGAGACACAGGAATTCGAGCAAGATGTCCACGATGTCAAGAATCTGATTTACTCCAATATTTACAATAACTTAGCCGATATCTACAAGGCTAAGGGAACTGAGAAGGCGTTTAGAAATCTAATCCGTTGCTTCGGAGTCGGCGACGATCTCATTCGAATCAACGCTTATGCCGACAATAGCACTTACAGGTTCGACACAAAAAGACGAGCAGGCTCCCATAAGACAAAAGCCGTCAACTTTAATCACACGGACAGGTTCGCCGGAACCGTCTATCAATATGCTGACGCCTCTAATTTAAACAGCGTCTCCTTCATCTCAGGTTCATCCACTGCCGGATTGACTCTGGAGGACAGCTTTCCCATCACAATGGAAGCAGAATTTGTCTTCCCAGAGAAAATTGACAAGCGAGAAGAAAACGCCGCATCACAAGAGTTTCCATTTCTAACAGCCTCTCTGTTTGGAATCCACACAGCACAAGCGACAAGTCCAACTGAAACAGATATGACTTGGGCAGCAACGGATCCTGCCAACTTCCAAGTCTTCGCAATAAGGGACAAGATTTATTCAAAAGATGTCAAGTTCATGCTTTCATCTTCTGCACCCTTCCCCATCCCAGAGATAACATCAGGCTACTTCATGAACACTTACGAGAGTTCAAAGTGGAACTTCGCTGTCAGACTCAAGCCACATGGATATCCACACTCCTTCGCAAGCGGAGCCCTCGACAACAACTATGTGGTTGAGTTCTATGGCGTTAATTATATCGCTGACCGCAAAATAAACGAATTTAGCCTCACTGGCAGCGTCCCTAAGCAGGATGCAGAAAACTTCCTTATCGCACCCAAGCGCATTTATGTGGGAGCCCACTACACCAACTTCACGGGCTCTGTGATACACCAAACAGATGTCAAAGCAACCTCTGCAAGATTCTGGATGGACTATCTCGACAACGAGGCAATTCAGAACCACGCAATCGATCCTGGAAACTTCGGACACCCCCGTCCAAACCGCAGCGCATTCCTTCTCGAAACAGACTTGGAGAACGTCGAAGTTCCTGAACTTGAATCTCTCGCTCTTGCCTGGGACTTCGATACAGTCACGACTTCAGACGCATCTGGCAGATTCGATGTCCAAGATATAACCTCTGGCTCAATCGCAGAGACTTCACGATACGGCTGGCTTGGAAAAGTCCTTAAATATCAACACACTGGACGAGGAGACTCTTTCCCCGCCAACGCAACAGGTTCTGTCGAGAATCAATATCTCTACGCAGCAACCCAGCGGCTTCCCGAGATGGTATTCGGAGACGACAACATTCGCGTCCTCTCTCAAGAAGAGACAGAGGTGTTCACAAGAGAGACTCGTCCCACGAAGACTTACTATGCTTTCGAGAAGAGCATGTACCAAGTCATCTCCGATGAGATAATCAATTACTTCGGATCAATCGTTGACTTCAATAACTTAATCGGAGAGCCAAAGAACAGATATCGCCAAGAATACAAAGATATCAAATACTTGCGACAGTTCTTTTTCGAGAGAGTTGGAAACACTCCAGACTTGGACAAGTTCGTTGACTACTACAAGTGGATCGATGCAACTCTTGAAGCAATGCTCATGCAGCTTGTTCCAGCCTCCGCTCAAACAAGCGACGGTATCGATAATGTCGTCGAGAGTCATATCCTTGAGCGCAATAAATATCAGAGCAAGTTCCCAACGCTTGAGTTTCACGTCTCGAACCCCGAAGGCGGAATAGAAAACGTCGGCAATCTTCCATCTTGGAGATTTGCCCATCGCCCAATTTCAGGACTACAAAGCGACAACTGCGAATACTGGAAGCAGCGAGCCGAAAGAAACGATTCTCCAATCAGCAGCGGAGACGCAGGAGTTGATTCCGACAGGAACCTGATACTCACAGCATCGCTGCAGGTTCTAAATAGAAGTCACACCACTCCTTATCGCTACGCCGTTGAGAAGAATCCTGAGATTCACGGAGGGGTAAACTATTCCGAGAGCAAGAAAGGCGACTTCTATCGAGGCGTAAACTTCCCCCACGGTCCGATGAGCAGCATCGGACTTCCCTTAAATGTCCTTCAAGCGAACAACGTCGATGTTCAACCGCTGAAAGACTGCGACGATACTCTCGCTCCAAACCAAAAGAGAAAGTACTCATTTGGAACCCGAAACGGCAGGGCATACAACTCCGGCTCTTTCGACGGCATTAAGGGCGAGATAGCAATGCCCTTTAACATTCTCAGCGCATCTCAGGGCATCGGCGGCTACAACACAGCAATTCAAGACAATTTCCTTTCCTCCTCTCAGTTGGTTAACTTGCACAATGACGGATACGGACTCCGAAACGAAATCCCAATGCAAGGACCATTCACCGAGAAGTTCGTTGGTGGAATTCAGTCCAGACACGTTAAGTTGAACAAAGGTTCAGACAACCAATACAATCGCCCCGAGAGTTGGAGACTGCTCCTTGGTGGAGGACCGGGAGGTTCTGGCTCCATTGGTTTGACTGGTCCAGATTACGGCGGTCCATATCCTGATCCAACTCGCGAGAGAGCATGGTTCTTCCGAGAAGAGACTGCCAAACGCCCCATCAACATTCGAAATATCCAACAGACAACCTCTTCAATCGGAAACTACGAGAAGACTTATCAAGTGGTTCAGACATCTGGACGAAGCACAAACAACTTCTGGTTCAATGACAACGGAGTTACACTTCCTGAGAGATATACAAGTACCCTACCGCAGACAACAAACGTCCATACATTGGTTGGAGTTAGGCCATATACACAATTACCCGCCCGACGACGAGGAAACACCTTCTTGCCGGGAACGAATGTTGGCGGCACCGAGAATGCAGCAGCACTTCGCAGAGTTGGAAATAGATTTTTTCCATATAAGGCATCGGCTGCTAATGAAACCAAAAGAACAGTCTTCCCACTTCCAGAGAGAACCGTCCAAGATGTTGTTATTGTCGAGAGATTCTCTGCACCCGGTGGTCCTGAAATCAACTCCCTTGGCTTCTTAGATATCATGGCGGCAGAAAAGTCGGCATATAATGCCCTCCCTTGGAGAAACCTTTCCGTAAGAGGATCTGGTTCTGGAGAGGAAATTATCTTTCCAACAGCAGGAGGCACAATCAAAGTCTCCGATCATCTTGGAAAGCGCCGAGGATTAAGAACTCTTGCCTCACTCCACGCCGGACAATTCGGCTCTGACGCTACATACGGCTCCATTACTGCAGACAGTTACGTCACATCTCCTTCATTCTACAAGATCAATCGCAACGTAAGGTTTAGGATCGAGGGCACAGAGGGTTCTTATTCAACAGCGTCCGTTTACGACAACTGGCATATTCAGCATCCAATCCCTCAGAATGATTCTCAATACTCCTGGATCAACGGTTCGTTCCTATCAGGAAGCACTCCTCTTGGACACATGCCTCCATCAGGACAGACATCTGGCTCAAATGGCTTCTCCGCAGCGATAATTTTCCTGTCATCTTCCTTGCCCGATTACACCGCATCAGTCGGACTTTCTCCACGCCGTCCGGGCTCTCCCATCGACTTTGTTGGATTGAACTCCTCTATATACGATCAGACTGGCTCTGCCTTCAATGTCCTGTCATCTTCTACACTTGCGTCTTATAGAAATCCCAAGTTGGATTTGTCCCCTGGTGGAACATTTAGAGGTGGTGATTTCTTAACGACTTTCAACGCCTTAATGCTTCATCGAAATGGACCTTATGGATACTCTTCTTGGAGACAGGTTAGAAATCAATATCACTCTCTTGTCCGTCAGATGCGCGAGAATAACACGATCTCAATTATTGATCCCGATTCCGAAACAAGAACGGGTTATCAAGGATATACTTGGGGTCCATCTCCAAAAACTCTCAACGATATCTTCGGAGGAAAAGACAGTAAGAAAGGGCAAGACAGAACTGTTCTTCAATATCACGAACCAGTTGTACAACAGAAATATAAGGCAATGGAGTTGAATGGAAAGGCGTCTGGACTTCCAGTAGAAGTTAAAGCAACTTATGGAAATCAAAAGACATACTTTGTCAACTCTAAGTTGAATGAGAAGCTAAACATAAACGAGAATCAAAAAACATCAGCAGACTCTATGATCGATGGCTTTCGAGATGAAGAGAATCGCCTCGTCAATATCAAGTATTCTGAAAGTGTCTACCCAAGCGATGTAAACGTCTATCGTCCATACATCCGACAAAGAACCTCTTACGTCTCCTCATTTTGGCGAGATGATAGAGGGGACAGAAATCAGGTAAATGTCACAGGCGGCATGGGTATTGTTATTCCAAGACGAAGCATGTGGCCCCTTGATGCCAGAACTGGATTCACAAGCAGTGCTTCTCCTGGAATTACCGTTGGCGTTCAAGATGATGTTGGATTCGAGGGAACTCTTCAAAATCCGTACACCACTGTTCATAGCTATTATCCGGGCTGCGGCCCAGCACTTGGACCGTTTGTTCCAGGGGGATCAATCGCAAACATTACGGCATCTGCCATATATGCCAGGAGACACACTCTTGTTACAGGTTCGAGTGCAAGGGCAACTTCAACTGCATTTGAATTTCTGAATAGTGATCTTGTTCCGTTCTCTGGAGATGCTCCGTGGGACGCAGGAGAGCAGTCTGGCAAGTATCCGTTCTATGATTCCTATAATGATTATGTCAGCGAGATGAGGACAATCGGAAAGGATTATTCCATATTGCCTGAGTATCGTATGAGTGACAGAATCGACTATGTCGTAAAAGAAGGCGGAGATATCTTTGATGATATTTCCATGTTCTGCTTAACTGGTGCCCTTGCGAATACAACGTCAAGCAATCAAGATAGCTTCTATAAGGTTTATAGTCATTCTGACTTTATGAAATACTTCAATGTGATTAAGAATGATGTAACAGTGTCTTCAAGTCTATCTGGAAATCCAACTGAATTGACTATCCGCTGCAAAGCTCTTTTGAAACTGTTGCCATATGATGGATTCTACCCGGCAAGCAGAACTCTGCAAATGGCATCTTTATTCTCTCAATCGTATGGAAGCAATGTAGATTATGTAGCAGGTGCAAGTAATCCAGCAGGAGCTTTCCGTCCATTTTTAACCCCATTGTTCGCGCCAGGAATTGTATTTAATACGATTAAGTCTGGAATTGCTGTGGATTTCCCCGTGCTAACTGACAAACTGTTCATTTCTGCCTCGGCAGACGCACAAAACTATTATATCAGTAACGAAATTTTTGATTACCGCGTTCCGTTCGAAGCGACGGTAGAACCTCAAAATTACTTAAAAAACCTCGCACTTATTGATATGGAGCCCCACCCATCGTGTTCTATAAATGCAACTGCATCGTGGAACGGAGACGGAGATTCGAGATATAGGCTTGCAATGCACAACTTCTTGGCGGAAACCCCAGAATTCTTCTTGGAGAATCAATCATTTTCATCATTCATATCATCCCCCGAGGATAAGTTTAAGGAAGTAGAGGCAGGAAAGAAATATCATATGAGAGTAAGGGTGAGAAAATCTTTCCATGCGGAAGGCATATCGACTATCCAGCGACAAGCTTTCCCTCAAATCACGTCGGGTTCTGAGACAATTTGCATGTATAGCAGACCTTCTGCCTTTGGACCACCCGTCCTTGGCGCGATAACAGGCGTTCCGATATTTGATTTAGTATCAGGATCTTATTTTGGAGGAAGTAATCTTGGAAACAATGGACCATTCACTCCTCCATATTACAACGGATCCGGAGAAGTCATATTCGAATTCAATCCAACTGAAAGCAAGAGATATACTCTACAAGAAATTCAGTCACAAATCACTTCATCTTACAGGAGATTCTTCGGCTGGAACATTATGACTTCCGGCTCAGGTCCTATGGGCAGCAACGGACACATTCGCCCGGAAACCAATTCTACTCAGATTTCAGCGTCTGTCAACTTGTTTGGAAAAGTATCATCGAAAGATTTATTCCAGTTTCAGAATGTTGAACTAACAGATAGAGATCAATGGGTAATTCAGACTAAATTCGAAACCCCAATATTGAACTTCATTGACGCATCTTCCAGCGCAACACCGATTGTTGATTCTGGTTTCTGTTCCGGCGGCGCAGAGACTCGCCCATACGGAATGTGGCATCAATACGGACGCCTTCCGACAGTCAATGAGGGCATTTATTTGGAGATAGACGATATCCCATCTATTGTCGCTACTGATTACGGTGGTTCAGATGGCTCAATAGCGGATATCGTAGGATTTAACAAGACTTCTCAAAAATTGGGTAACGTTGCCCCATCCAAGACAATTAGAGAAGCCGTCGTTGTTGTTCCTTTCGTGGAGCGCGACGGACAGAGAGTGTTCTTCTCGATAGATAAGAGAAAGATCGACACAGCTATTAATGGATTTGAATCTGGACCATCTGCTAACTTATCCGAAGCCCCAATTCTCGCCGGAGACTCCATAAGACAGATGGTTGACTCAATGCAGCGATATGTTTTCCCACCAAGTATGGATTTCATCACATATCGCGACAATGTTGATCCATTTTCAATGTATGTGTTTGAATTCGAACACAAGCTAAATCAACAAGATTTGGTTGATATCTGGCAAAACTTGCCTCCCCGAATTGGAAGAGCATTCGACAAGGATGCTAAATTATCTACAAGCGAAATTATGCAAACTAAGGAAATAACACATAGACTGAATGATGAACAGTTGCTATCAGACATTGATTCAAAACTCCAGTGGATGGTTTTCAAGGTTAAGCAGAAAGCTGAAAGAAATTATTGGAGAAAAACTGTCTTAAATAATATAAATACATCAATCCCGACAGAGCTAAGCAGCCAAGGCGGCTTGGCGAACACTCTTAATAAGAGCAGCGCATCTGACTTCCTGGCAGGCGGCTCCGCTAAGGGAACTATTTCAAAGGATGAGGAATTGTCAGTATCATATAACTGGCCATATGACTTCTTTTCACTTGTCGAATTGGCAAAAGTAGACGAAGAAGTCATTTTCGGATCACCAGTATCCGTCACAGTTGATAGAGACATTCCAGTTGGAACCAATCTTACTCAAGATGGCGTTACTGACTTCGTCGTATCCCCACCAGTCGCGGATACTATTGATAAGAATATCCCAGTTGGAACCAATTTGGACACATCGGGCATTCAGAATTCACCCACTGCACCCCAATCTGTGAATAAAAATGTGTCCACAACAACACTTTCTCAAGATGGAGTCTCTAAGGTTACAACAACATCTGTTAATCAAAGCGATGGCTTTGGGAGCAATCTACAACAAGATGGAATCACAACTAATACCTCTTCAAAGAAGTCTGGTATTAAAAAATGATTAATAAATGAGATAGGTTATTATTTACTATAGATATGGAATTTTTTAATAAAAAAGAAGAAGTCTTAGACTTACAGCTTACTCAATACGGCAAATACCTTTTGTCTCTTGGGAAACTGAAGCCTGTTTACTATGCATTTTACGACGACGGTATTGTCTATG
>Ga0208012_1000025_pt1 | contig 66565 bp, 63 predicted proteins | sample 15BtaG_FD_184090 | JGI IMG/M metagenome (GOLD analysis project Ga0208012, IMG submission 184090) | Marine viral communities from the Subarctic Pacific Ocean - 15B_ETSP_OMZ_AT15312_CsCl metaG (SPAdes) (version 2) | ecosystem: Environmental > Aquatic > Marine > Oceanic | place: Pacific Ocean... | reverse complement strand
GGGCGTTGTTACCAAATGGATTAACGTTTAGGCAGTCGTTATTTGTTGAGTTTTTTATAGCAACTGAGGGACGAGCTGAAGAAGCGGCTAGACTTGCTGGGTATCAAAATGAGAATGAAAGTTCGTTCAAAACTTACGTTAATCAGATGTTAACTAAGGAACCTGTTGCTCGTGCAATTATGACTAGGATGAAGGAAGTAATGGTGATGACATCGCTAACTCCTGAAACTGTAATTTCTCAACTAGTGCGTATTGCAACGGCAAATATTAAAGATGTAACTAAGTGGGAAGGTGACACTGTTTCATTGAAAGCGTCTGAAGAAATAGATGCTTCGATAGCAGATGCAATTAGCGAAGTGAGCATGACTAGAGCGGCTGGTGGACACAAATCTGTGAGAGTTAAGATGCATAATAAAATGGATGCATTGAAAGAGCTGTCTAAGCTAATGCAATTGTACGCTGACTCTACTATCCATGTTAAGGTCACTGATAACGATAGCATGAGTGATGAAGAGTTGATAGCTAAGTATGAAAAGGAATTGAAGCGTAGTGGAATGTTGGTTGAGCCTTAGTTTCTTTGACTTGGGTGGTTCTTTGATTCTTTGATTCTTTGATTCTTTGATCTATTGATGCGGGCCAGGAGGGTGGGTTAAAAGTATTAAAAAAACCAACAGTGGTAAATTGCATAAAAAAAGGTCCCAGCCCCCTGAGGGGCTGAGGACCTGGTGGCCGATTAGGCCAATGACGCTGTGAGCAGTGCAATCTGCTCACGGACGATTGCTTCCGCAATCTTCTCTTTCAGGAGAGGGTAATCCTCTTCTGAAAGGGAATCCGACAGGCGATACCCTGTCGAATTTGTCACAAAATCTACTCCTTCAAGAGTAGAGTTTGTGGTCGATTGTCGTAAATTCATGAAGACCCCTTTTGGGGTCTCATTAACTACGATGGAATCTATGATTTCTTTCTTATTGGCAATAGCCATAATACAACCTCCTTAAAGTTGTAAATAATCACAACATTATTAGACACATGGAATGAAATGGAATGTGTATAAAGAAAAAGAATAAAAATAGCGAGTGGGTCGATCTTTGGTAGGGAGCTTGGCAGGGGCCAGGAGGGTGGGTTACCTCCCACTCCCCAGAGTGGGAACTCACATAAAAAAAGAGCCCAGACCCCGAAGGGTCCAGGCTCCTTACAGATTTATCACAGCTTAACTCTTACTGTGGCGAGTATGGCTCCGGTCAGGAGAATTTGAGGTGACGCTACTGCTTTTGGCGAGTAGTTTACCTCGTGCCATTCGTTGAGGCACAACGGGATCAAAATTTTGTCCCGACTATTTTCTGCAAGAACCGGGGATCTTGCCGTTTAAAGTAACGGTTTTCTCCCCGGTGCAGTGGTCGAAGATGGCATCATCATCTGCCGTCCTCGCGTCATTCTGGTAGTCCCAGTCGACGCGATTCCAATAACAGAAGTAATGGGCCTTCTCCACGGACTCTTCCCCTATTTGAGGGTAGTGCACGCTTTTACCACAAAACTCACAGAAGCAACGATGAACGTAATCGTTCATGGTCTTCCTTTCTCTGAGTGTTACGCTTTTACCTTCGGAGGGTAACGTCTCCTTTTTATAAAGATTGAGCAGTTTAAAGACGTGCTCAGGTCTGTGCCGACTTAACCCTCGGCCCGGGACATGGGATCTGTCACGATCCACAGAGGGGACTGGCCTGTCATGGCCTTACTGTCTATGCAGCGTCCCTTTGAAAAGGAATTGAAGATCTGTCACACCTTTCCTAGATGTAACAGTCCTGCTGGCAGTCTTCGCAGACTGGCCCGTCTTCTATTGGAGTTTGTTCCTCACACTCTCTACAAGCGTAAGTTTCCATACCTGTTTCCTTGTCACAGGCTGGGCACTCCAGTGAAGACAGTTCCAGTCCACACCAACTGCAAAATATGTGGATAGCATCCTTAGGGTTAATGATGCTCTCCTTGCTTTCAGCCTCTAGACATTGAGGACAGAGTAAGTACTCGTATGCCTCGTCTATTAACTGTTTGCAGTTATCAAAGCTCTTGCATTCATACCACGGCATGATGCTTCCCCTTTGAATCAAAGTGTCACGTTTACCATAGGTGGGACACGGCACCTTTTGAGCAGTTTTTATAGACAATGCTCGTCGTCTTGTTCCGCAGGGCAGGAGTCAAGGTCCACAAGGGTCTCTGCCCTTGTGTCCTCAGCTATCTCCTTCATCATCTGAAGGAAGATAGCCTTTGACTCCTCATCCCAGAGACATTCAGGGCATAGCCCTGTGTCCTGGTAAGCGGCTTTGCTACACAGTTCGCAGTTCATGCGACCTCCTAGCAATCAGCACTCTTGTTCCTCTCACCGTGAGAGAAACTTCATAATCAATAGACACATGGAGTGAAGCGGAGTGTGTAACAAACTCCCCGGTAGGGGGGGTGGCCCCCGAAATGAGGGGGCCTCTCTTTACGGAGCGGAAGCGGAGTGAACCCATACCTCGCTAATTAATTTTTTGAAAATTTAGGTTTTGGGTAAAAAAAAATCCCCCCTTCCGAAGAAGAGGGGAAAAGAAAAAAATTATAAATTATTTTAGTTTATAGCTATGTCGAGGATCATTAGCGATTGCTTTAGATATTTGGTCTGAGCGACAGTTTCCTTCGAGCTTGTTTAAGCGGTCCTGGAGTTCGAGAACTCGAGTACAAAGTTTGGAGATAATTTCCCGGTCAGTAAAATCCTTGCCATCAGTTTTGCGCACTTAAAGCCACCTGACCTTTATCGTCGAGAGCGACGATGTTAGAAGCTAAGGCTTCTTTGAGTTTTTTAGCCCCGGTTGATTTCTCATAACCAATTGCTTCGTAAAAAGCCATTTTTCTCAAAGGACCTCGGTCTAGAGCAGTTCTACATTTGAGAGCCAGGTCTTCTTGACGCTCAAGTTGGAGGCGTTCTTGGTTTTTCTCCCTTTCAATGCGGAGTTTTTCGATATCAAAGTAATAGAGGACTCCATTAGTGTTTTTTCTCATGTAAAAAATTCTTTCATCTCCATCTGCCATGTAATTGGATTTGGAAATGTTGTGAAGGAAGGTGTTACCCCTATCTTCAGAAGGAATTTTGTCGTTTTGCTTGTTGGCTTTGTCTACCTCGATTGCATGACGAGCGCCGTTAATGAAAGAAGCGGCTCCCATTGAGCCTCCTGCTCCGTAAGAACGGAATTTTACAGAATCTGAAGTTTTGTTTTTGTGATGGATGATTTCAACAGTGACGTTTAGAGTTTCACAGAGATCTTCAATGCGGAGCATGAAGTCTGTTGCTAAGTCATTGGCGTTCATGTCAGAACCATAAAGTTTGTTTAGAGGGTCTGCGATTATGAGACCCACGTTTCCTAAACTGTTAACCGTTTGCTTGATTGAGTTGAAAAACTCCTCTGAAGGGTCAGTGAGATTCCTTTTCATCTTGCGATGGTCTTTTCTGAGTTGAGAGAAGTCCACGGCAACGATGTTCTTAAGATCTTCAGCCAAGTCTTTTGGATTGAGATCGTGGATTTCACACAGATGCTCGAGGATTCTTTTGATTCGTAAATGGATTTGGTTTTTGGAGTCTTCTTGGGCAATGATTAAGACTTGCCTTTTTTCTTTGACCTCGAAGCGGTCTAAGTAAGGGAGTCCGGTTGCCAAGGCAACGGCTTGCTGGATGGTTAAGTACGATTTTCCGACACCCCCTGTTCCGTACAAGACGGCTGGAGTGTTTTCTGGGAGGATTCCTTCTATGAGGAATTTCTCAGGAGCGGGTTCGTAGGTTAAGAATTCTGCGAAATTGAATGTGGGGAGCACTACACCTTCTTTAATGTCGGAGTCTGGCTGAGAGGTATAGTATAGCTTGATTTCTTCATCTAGGGTTAGCCCTGCAGATTTGGCAAAAGTGTGCAGTTCATCAAGGCATGGCTCAAGCCGGGTCCTGAACTCTTCTAAGGGTAAGTCGGGAAGGTAAAAATGGGTGAAAATTCGGTCTAATTCTTCGACTGCGGAGTCGATGTTTTGGGCGAGATTTTGGTCAATTTCCATGGAGGTCAATCCTTTGTTAAAAACCCAGGTTCTGAGAAACCTCACAAGAACGTAAAGTGAGATTGACCGAAAACACTAAATCTGCTCGCTGGAGAGGAAGCCTCTCAGAACCGGGTTACATTTTTAGTGGCAGTGAGTTTTCGGTCATATGAATATGATAGCATTTTTGAGGGTATGTGGTCAAGGTAGGGAGGGTGGAACTACCAAAAACTACCGGATCTTGGAGAACCGCTCTGGGAGCGGGTTACAGGGGTAGGGAGTTTGGAGGGCTCTTATATAGTATGAACCTACCCACTACCCAAGGGTATCTAGCAAGTAGACTGGGCCCTTCGGGATGCCCTCTGGGCACCTCCGGAGGAGGCTTCGTCCCGAAAGGCCAGTTCTACTGACTATCTACGGATACCTTGAATTTCCAGCATCCCACATACCTGCCACGGGGTATAACACCCACCCATTTGCCGTAGGAAGGACTCTGAGAGCTTATTGCCCAGAATGGAGGTTCTAGTACCGGATAGTGTAGAATAGGGTTCTGAGGAGGCGTATTTTGCATGATCCTAGGTGTTATCTCATGACCTTTACCAAGGTATACGAGGCTCAAGGGCCCCCGAAATTCGTATATGAGTACCTGAATTTCCGTAATCGGGACCATTTTGACTCGTTCTCTCATGACCTATTATCTGGAGAATATACCTTCGATGTAGAAGAATCGTGCTCTGGGATAGAGGATCTCAGATTCTTCAAAATCTATTAACAAATTCTAAAAAACCTTTAAAATTAGAGAATAATGCCAGATGATTCCTTAGAAATTGCCCAGAAACTTGAGACTTTAAGGAAGCTTAGAGTGGTAAAAGCTAGAGGTAATCTCATAGATTATGCTCTTTTAATGCTAGATTCTTACCATCCTGAGCCCTTCCATTACCTTATTGCAGACCGACTAGAGGCTGCAGAAAGAGGGGATATCCCCCGGCTCATGATCTTCATGCCTCCCCGGCATGGGAAGACTGAGCTCAGTTCTAGGCTGTTTCCGTCTTGGTTTTTGGGCAGAAATGCCCAAAAAGAGGTTATCGCGTCCACGTATTCTGCGGAATTGGCAGCATCTTTCGGAAAAGACGCCCGGAATTACGTCCAAAGTGCCGAATTTAAGGAGGTTTTCCCTCAAGCCTCCCTTTCTCAAGATGCATCTGCCAGAACAGACTGGGAGGTCTATCACCAGGTGAACAATAGGACCCGTCGTTCTAAGTATTTTGGGACTTCCGTTGGGGGATCTGCGACAGGAAAAGGGGCCCACGTTTTCATCATTGATGATCCTGTGAAAGACAGGGCTGAGGCCAACAGTAAGACTATCCGCGATAGAATTTGGGACTGGTATACCGCTGTAGCTTACACCCGTTTAGAGGAAAGAAGGTCGGCGGTAGTTTTGATTATGACAAGATGGCACGAAGATGACTTGGCAGGGAGGCTTCTTGCTAAGGAGATGGAGACTGCACTCGCCCCAGATTCAGATTCTGATCGGTTTAACGAGAATTGGGAGGTCTTGTCTCTCCCTGCTATCGCTGAGAAGGATGAGAAGTTTCAAATTTTCAACCCTGACTACCAAGAAAGACTTGGCTCAGAGTTCTTTTCACGCAAAAAAGGTGCGCCGCTCTACCCTCGTAAGTTTCCCCTAGACCGATATCTGTCGATAAGAGCTGTAGATGAACCAGACTTTGTTGCCTTGTACCAACAGCGCCCCTCTATTGAAGAAGGAGAAATCTTCAAAGAGCAGTGGTGGACGTATTACGGAGATTCTGATCTTCCTTCTAATGTTGTATTCTCTGTTCAGTCTTGGGATACTGGTTCGACTCGTAACGAGTCTTCCGACCCTTCGGTGGGGATCACTGCTGTATTTGATGGTCTGAATGTTTACCTGACAGATCTCACCCGGGGGAAGTTTACTTATCCGGATCTAAAACAGTTGATTTTGGATGAGTACAAGGAGCATCGTCCTCACAAGGTTGTAATTGAATATAAATCCTCTGGAATTGATCTGGTAGAAGACTTGAAACAGACTATTCTTCCAGTTGAACCGTTTCATGTTCGGGGGGATAGTAAGCTTGCAAGAGCCATGTCCGTCACTTCTCTTATTGAGGCGGGGCGAGTTAAGCTTCCTAGAAACGCTCCCTGGCTTACAGATTTTATTGACGAATTGAAAAAATTCCCTAATGCTAAACATGACGATCAAGTAGATTCCCTTTCCCAGCTCTTGAGATTTTTACTGAATTTAATGGCTGATGCAATGTTCGGGGAGGATATCGGAAACAAGAACTTTTTTCCTTCTTTCCGTCCTCCCTGTAACTGGCCTATTGTTCGGGCTGTGAATATCCCTGCGAATGGGGACCCCTTCTCAGTGCTCTGGCTGACTCGAGCACATTCGGAAAGTTCCATCGCTGGGTATAACTTTTTCCATAACACCCCTATTGTTTTCGCAGAGCTCTATGGGGTTGACCCAAGTCTCCATCCTTCCTTTAAAGGTGCCTCTTATTCTGTTGCGGAAGTGCAAAGTTTTATAAGAGAATTAGAAACTAACTTCAATATCTCCTCAGATTATGTATACTATTTACAAGAGTCAGAAGAATTTAACTCAATTTCTCAGTCAAATTTAACAGAAATGACTAAAACGGGAGATGTGGTAATCCCTGTTCCTCCCGATCATCGTTTGTCTGTGCCCTTTTTAAAGCAACAGCTTCGTGATGCGGCAAAGCCTCTTATAATTACGTCAAATTGTAAAAATCTCTGGAGGGTGCTACCCTTTGTAAAGCGAGATTTAACTGGAGCCGGAGTTTTTGCACGAAGTCAAGAGCTCTCCCTGGTAGACTGTTTACTAACGGGAGTCTCTCCTATGATGCGTGGAGAGTTTGTGATTGAGAAGACTACAAAACAAAAAATTTCGCAAGAGCAGCTTGACCAACTCCGATATGACAGTATCTTTGACTCAACGTCGTTTGAGGGAGTAACTCCATCCCATCTAAGGCCCTCAGATGGTTACGATGACTAAAAAATATGCCTGAAGACAAACCGAATAAGTCTTATGTTTTTTCTGAGAAGAGTCCATTAGAGGATCACTACCTTTCCCTCTATGATCAATTTGTTTCTGGGAATAGTTGGATGCACGAGGTATTTCAGCATGATGATGTTGATTTTTTAGCTCTTCCTCTTGGAGGAGTTGACTCGTCTAAGTCTAACTACCGGAAATGGGTTGGCAGTGTCTATGGCGTCAGTCCTTCCCACGATCCTAATCGGTGGAAAGACGATACTCATATTGGGGGGATGAAACTTCGTGCAAAGTGTGTTGCGATGGTGGCCCATCTTTATCAGAACTTAACAAAGGATGGTCGGGTTACTGGATCTTTAGCCCTTACTGAAGAGTCTGATGTCGAAGAGCAGCATAGAAAAGGTAAACTCCTTGTAAATGGGGAATCCCCTCCAGAGGAGATGGTACGGCAATTAGTTGATAAGGTTGAGCGAAGGCTTGAGAAGGCTGAAAAACAAGTACTCGACCATAAGCAAGAATCCCGTGCAGAGGAAACATATCACCAGTGTATTGAAGACCTGGCTAAATACGGGGTCTGTGCAATGGAGTTGGGAATCCGAGAAAATAAACGGGTTCGAAACTACGAAACAAATGTTATATCAGTCGAGGATGGGGGTCAGGAGTCTTTAGATCTTGTATCTAAGCCTTCGTTCAAGGACTCATTTATCGTTGGACAGGCGAGAGTCAGTCCATATAATGTTTTCTTAGACCCTCATGCTTCAGGTAATCCTCAGAATGGTCTTGGGAGTTTTGTTAAAGAGCGGGTTAACTCAACTCAAGTGGCGGAGTTTTTAGGCCGCAAAGGGAACTGGGACTTTGAACAAATCCGTTCTATCCTTGGGGCTGAGTCTTCGCTAACCTTAAATTCTCCCTCTGGGCCCCCGGCTTCGGATGAAGGGGCCTCCAGTCTCCAAGAATCCTCTATTTCTACAGATACTCAGCCTTTTATTCTTAAAAAATTCTGGGGGTCTATTACCTCAGATAATTTAGATGAATGGGCGAAGTCTGGGACCACTGAAATTCTGCGAGAACTCCAAGCGATGTTGGTTAAGGAACATTCTCAAAAAGACTATGATCGAGACTTCTCCTCTTTTGAGGTGAACCTGATTTTCCTAAATGACAAGTTAATCTACGCTTCCCCGAATTACATGGCAGACAGGAAACGTCCTCTTGCTTACAACAGGATGATTCCTGTTGAGGACACAAATTACGGGTTTGGGGTGATGGCTCTTGGGCGAGAAGCGGCCCGAGCTATGTCAAATTTGTGGAGTCGATCAAAGGATAACGCGACTATCGTAGGGTCTGCGATGTTTACCTACGACCCTGCGGTAGTAGACGAGCAAACTCTGATCTTTCGCCCGGGTGGGAAAGTTCGGTTTAAGCCTGGTAGCACTCTTGTTCGAGGGGCGGGTCCTCAGGGTGGGGCTTTAAGCCAACTTAAATTCGAATCAGTTAGCGCAGAGTTGATGGCACTATTCGATAAACTCGAGTTGTTGTTAGATGAACTTACTTTGATCCCGTCTAATTTAGTTGGAGTTACTCAACAGGCTCATCAAACTGCAACTGAAGTTACCCAGAATTTGAATAGTGCTCAGGTTATCTTGCTCGATATTCGAAGGTCTTTTGACCAAGAGATCATCTCGAGGGATTTATCCTGCACCTACCATTACCTTCAGAATGATCCGGCTACCGAGGATGAGGGCTTAGTGGATGCGAATATCACGGTTTATGGTGCCGAGACTTTCGCTCTTCAGCTCCTGAATAAGCAAATGGTTACAGAGCTTCTTCAGATGACTCCAGCTCTTTTAGAATTCAACCCAGATATCCGAAACTCCTTTAACTGGAAAAATATCCTTACAATGTCTATGGAGGGGATCGGGTTTGATAAAGACAAGATCTTAAACACCCCTGAGCTTTCCTCTCAGTTAGACATAATGAACCAGCAGTTGCAAGAGATGGGTCAGCAAATGGAGCAAATGCAGCAGCAAGGGGAGAGCACTCTGAAAGAGCTCGAACAAACTGAGAAAGAACTTGATTCTACGAAATTAAAAAATGCAGAGCTTCAGGCTAAAGTGCCTGTGGAGGCTCGGTTAAATCTTGAGCAAGTTGAAAATAAAAATCTCAATCAAGAGATGAAAAATCAAAGAGCCGTCCATGAGCAAGAACTCGACATCCTTCGAGCAGAGCTCAAGATGACTAAAGAAAAGGCAAAAAATGACAAATCTTCTGAGTCCAAGTCAAAAGCTCGATCTTCTTCTGGATCTAGCAAGGAATCTAAGTAGCGGGAATTACCGGTCATTATTCCGGTACTTACAGGATCGAAAAGATGACCAACTCGTAGCAGCGCAGGAGTCTGCGTTTGCTGGTGATAGCCAAAATACTTTATATTGTGTTTTAGCAACCCGTCTTTATGACGAGCTGTTAAGCTGGCAAGATACAAAAAATGGAGCCCTGGCTCAAGAAGTCGAGAAAATTCGAAGAGATATCGAGGCAGAGCGAGAGGCAGAAAAACTGCAAGGAGAAGATCATGAGTAGAGGTGTAGTTACTGATAAGGTAAATAAGTTTGATAAGGTTCAACTTATACAAGGCGGGACGGCTGGAGAGAGAAGTATTCTCTATGACGCAGACGGGGCCATTGATCCAAATTGTCCATTAGTCAGATTTAAAAATCCTACAGGCGGGGATGCTAGTCTCGCAATGACGTTAGCAGATGCTCGTCATCCTGGGTTTACGATGACTTTAATTGCAGAAGATGCGGCAGTAGGAGAGGACATTGTTCTAACTCCTGCTAACTTCCTGGGCTTTACCACAATTACTTTTGATGGAGACGGACAATCCGCAATCTTAAAGTTTGTAAATGGTAATTGGGTTGCTTTGGGTGCTGTTGGCGCAACTATTGCGTAAGTTAAGTAACTCGTAAATAAAAAGGAGTCCTTATGGGCAGAGGCACTCTGCTTGATAAGCATAACTACTGGAATGTAGAGCAGACTTTCCGTACTCTAGTAATTCCGGGAACTCTTACCGCCACCGGGAGTATTATCTTTGATAGTGCAGATTCGCTCTCTTTTCCAAATGATGTCTCCGTGCGTAATATCTTCGCTAAAACTGTTGACGGCATAACCCTAAAAACTCTTGGGGGTGTCGAAGCTTTAAAGGTTTTAGATACTGGAAACGTGGCGGCTCAGTCCTTACGGTCTGACAACCCTTTCGGCAATTTAGCGGGGACTTCGTTTTTTCATACTGCGAAGGTTGAGACAGACGCTACTGGAGTTAATGTAATTCTCGGTAACAGCCAGTATAGCAATGCTCTGGGTGCAGGAATTGTCGCTACAATGCAGTTTGATATTACGGTCAGTGCTGTTGGAGCGTTTACTGCTCTTCCTACGGCAGGTGGGTTCGGGACTTCTCACGACTTAACCACCCAAGCTGGTGTCGATACTTTGACTGCAGTTTTGACAAATGTTACAGGGGGCCAATTACTCCTTTTAACTGCTAACTCTGCGGATTGGGCGGATGCTACGGCAAAGGCAGATACTCCTTTAACCGATATAGTTTGGACTAGAAAGCTTGGGAAGTTATTCTCAGTTTTAAAGGGTACTTCAAAAACGGGGGGGCTATACCTCGGCGGTTTTATGCATACCGCTACGTCTCCTTCCTTTGAGTTTTTTGAAGAAACTCTTCCTGCTATCCGGCAGGTCTTCTTTTTGGGTCAAGGCATGGTTACTCCATTTCATGCCAGCTCATCTATTCTCCAAAATCCTGTTTCAGGAGTACCTACCCTTATCATGGATGAGGACGGGAATGCTTTGTTCCGGGGAAATCAGGGGGAGGCCCCAGATAACACTTATGCCTTAGAGGTCAGAGGAGCCCTTACCGCAACTACATTTGTTGGAGCTACTTTCGAAGGGTTATCTGATGTAGGGGTTGTTCTCGGAGATAACGCTGACTACGGTCTTAAAATCGCGGGGGACGGAAACTCTGTAGTAGCTTTCGACATTGATAGCACTTACGATGCTGCGGGTTCTGCGGGTACGGTCCAGGGGAACCTAGACACCCATACTGGAGATGTTACTCTCCATCGCACAATTAATGATGCAGGTGCTGCGAGTACAGATTTATGGTCTGCTAATAAGATTAATACTCAGAAGATGGATGCGGTTGATCGGGGGGCAACAAACGGAGTCGCTCCTTTAGTTAGCGATAAAATCCCTTCGAGTTATCTGCCCTCGTTAGCTTTAACAGATGTTTTTACTCCTGCAGATTTGGCGGCAAGACTCGCTCTCTCCACAGCAGAATTGGGAGATTTAGCCATTCAAACTGACACAGGTTTGAGCTATATCCTGGCTGATCCGGATTACTCTGTAGACGGAAGTTGGGTTCCAGTTAACAGCCCTAATGATGGGGTTGCCTCAGTCAATGGAGACACAGGTCCCGCTGTAACTCTCACTACTGCGGATATAAATGAGGTTACGAATTTGTACTACACGGAAGGTCGGGTTGATGGGAATAGTAACGTGGCTGCTAACTCTGCCCATACTGCTCTTACGGCAAGTAACCCTCATGGAACTACTACTGCTCAAATTAGTGAAGTTACCAACCTCTACTTTACTAACGCCAGGGCCGATGGTCGAGTCGCTGCACATTCTGATGTGACTACGGCAAAAGCTCATGCTGATATCAGTGATGGTTCGAATCCTCATGGGACGACTACTGCGAATATTTCTGAGGATACTAACCTCTATTACACCGAGGCCAGAGTAAACGCTAACGCTAATGTGTCTGCAAACACTACTCATCGGGGTACCACAGGGAATCCCCATAGCGCCACAACTTCAGATATCACTGAAGGTACTAACGAATACCATACTACCGCTAGAGCTCAAGGAGTTATTGATGGAAACATCGCCGCTGGAAAACTTGTGGCGGGGAACGCTGGAAAGATTCTTCAAATAAACGGAGCTGGGAGCCTGTACGACATTACCTCTTTTAAGATGCCCACAGGAAATGGTACGGCTGACCAAGTTTTGACTACTGCAGGAGACGGCACGACATCTTGGGAGGACGCTTCTGGAGGAGGGGGTTCGGATTTCGTAAGTTTGAGCGATACCCCCGCTAACTTTACAAGTGGCAAGTTTAAAAAGGTTCGAGTTAATGCGGGTGCCACGGCTCTTGAGTTTGCGACGGATCATGTAATTACGGCAGTCACCGATATTACGGGGGAGGTTGGAGACCCGATAGAGTATGCGGTCACGGATCTCCATCATACTATTATCGCTGGAAAAGCAGCGGCTACTACAAATGTAAATTTTACTGTGGCGAACCTTGAAGAGGGCCAGGTAATTATTGTAAAAAATGTCTCAATTACGGGTACGGTAAATCTTGTCCCATCTACCGGGACAATTGATGGAGAAGCTTCGATCCCTATCGCAGTATACGAGACTAAGATTCTCCAGGTAGCAGGAGGAATTCTTCAAGTAATTGATCCTCTTGGCCCAACTAGAATTTCCCAATACGCTAAACTTGCGGCGAGTAATACTTGGGGTGCGAACCAGATCTACGCTGATAATGTCTACCAGTACTTTGGTACTAGCAGTGATATGTTTCTTTGTCACAATGGATCTCATTCCTATGTTAAGAATACTACGGGAATCCTCTATTTAACCTCTACGAATAATGAAGTTGTTCTCAGCGGGAATAACGTTATCGGGTATCGGTTTGGCAGTACGGACGGGTCTAGGATTAACCATAAGGATGCGTCGGAGCATTTTCGTACTACGGATGCGGGGGTCAAAGTAACTGGAGACCTGGAAGTTACTACTTCGGCTACGGTGGGGTTAGCTTTAACGGTAACAGGAAAGGTTAATGCTAATGCGGGGGTTGCACTTGGAAATACCGCAGATACTACTGCGGGAAATATCCGCTATGACGGCTCTGACTTTACTGGCAGGGTTGGAGGGGAGTGGAAGTCCTTTACTACTGATTCCTCTACTCCTATTACTGACGGGATAAACTTTACTGCATTGAATCCAACAGGGTATGTCGCTAGGGTATATTCAACGGTAATTGCAACGACTTATGCTTCAATTAATCCTCCTGAAGTTTGGATTGCTGGTGGACAGGATACTAACCAAGTATTCCAGGTTTTTTCATCGACTGATGGCGTGACTTTCTCGGAAAAAACGCTGACTTTTTCAGGAGACGGAGACCCTTCTTCTATATCAGCAGGGGGATACCAGCTTGTAAATGCGGGGGATTATGTATGCCTTTTTTATTCGTCAGGTGGCGAGACTAAGTTTCGGTATACACTAGATGGGGAGACTTGGGTCTATAACACCTCTACCAATCCTCCAGGGTTAGTAAGTGTTCGAGTGGTTTATTTTCTCGGGGTTCTTTGGGTAATTGGAATGGACGGGAGTACTTTAGAGATTTGGAAGGGTTCTATTGGTCAGAATTTCGTTCAGCAGAGTCTCTCCAACCCCTTTTCTTCGTCTACAGGTACGGCTGTTACTTCGTTCAATGGGAAGATTTGGGTTACTGGAGGATGGGTGAGTGGGTATTCTGACGAAGTGTGGTCTTCTGTAGACGGCACTACTTGGGTTCAAGAATCGGGGAGTGGAACGGGTAATGCCTCCTTTACTCCTAGAATTAACCACACTCTTACTATCTACAGTAATAAGATGTACGTTATTGGGGGGAATAATGCTTCTACTACCTTTGATGATGTTTGGGTTTCTGAGGATGGTATAACTTGGCGAGAAGCTTACTCCTATGATCAGGAAATTGTGAGTCGCACGGGTCATGGTGCAGCGGTTTTTAATGGGGAAATCCATATTTATGCAGGATTAGATTCTGCTTCTAACTACCTCTCCGATGGGTGGAAGTCTGTTTTAGATCCTAATGTTTTGCCTAGTGTCAGGGCCGCTTCATACCTTGCTGTCGGAGATTTTGCAGGAACTCCTCAAAAAGGGATGATTAAATTTGATGGCACAAACTTTAAAGGGTATACCGGAACCTCTTGGGTGACATTAGGGTAGCTTTGTAGAAAAAGGATTTTTTAAAAAAATAGAAGTTATACTTGACAGGAAGTAGGGGGATATTATGACTGGGTACAGAAAAATAGTGGGACAAAGAGTATGGAATGAAGCTTCGGCTAGTGACTCAGCGATCCCTACCACAGATTTCTTTGATGGGGAACAAGTCCCAGTAAAAGCATACTGTCATTCTCTTGGGGCTGGACAGTTTAAAAGACACACTTCTCAGACTAGCGGAGTTGCGACTGTAGCCAACCAAGTGATTGTCCTTGGAGAAGAAAATGGCTTCTTTGACCCTCTGGCTCTAAAGCGAGCTAGGTTTACGGGAAACTGGGAAGTTGTTATACTTTACTCAAGAGGAGGCTTGTAAAATGCAGATTAAAGAAATTCTTGATTTGGTGTCGGATGAGTTGAGAGATGGGAAGTCTACTAAGTATTCTCGTAGTTCTCTTTTGGTAAAGTTGAAAGAGGGGCTTACTCAATTTGTTCAGGATTCTAAGATTCTGAAGAAGACTGTCTACATCCCCGCGATTCACCAGCAAGCTATATATGACCTTCCTATTTTTGGTAAGGCTTTAACTACCATTGATAGCGAGGAGGCTATTGTTTCTGGGAACACCACTGCAACCACTACTCTCCCCACATACTTGAGTCTTATCCGAGCGAGTTGGAGGGATAAGCTTAGGACAGGGGTAAATCGAGTTATGCGGTCTGACTCTACTTTTGAAAGAGACGAAGCAGGAATTGCTAAGTACCAAGAGGGTCCTCCTCTTTACACTTACAATGACGAGCTTTCGTTTTACCAGTTTGGAATTTGGCCTGTTCCTACTGACGGCTCAGGGTCTACTGCCAATATTATTGATGCAGATGGTTCAGGCGGGACAGATAAAGATCGAAGAATCCAGTTAGACTACGTTCGAGATGTGCTGTACTACTCGAATGCAACAAATACTACTCTTATCACTGACCTCTCTACTTTAACGGAAGATCATTTCCTTGATAATGGTATCCCTCTGCAGTTCCAGAGGAAACTATATCTATTAATCTGCTTCCTTCGTCTCAAGAACAGTATTGATCCTACAGACGTTCAGAAAGCTGCAAATTACAAACAATTGTACGAGACTGAATTGCTTGAAGAAGCTCTTCGCTCTGGATCTCACATGGAGCGATATAGCCAACTTAAAGTTCAGTCCTAAATAAAGGTGTAGAGTATGTCTGAAACTTTTGAATCAAATCAGCCTATGAATGAGGGACAAGTCTCTCCTGCGGTTAACGCTTCTGAGGCGTTATCAAACTACAGGGAGGGGAAACCTGGTAAACCTTTTTCGGGGATTCAGGAGAAAAAACAGATTAGCGCGGATTCTCGGTCTCTTCAAGATGCGACTGAGAACCCAACTAAGCGAGATAGAAAAGAACCGGATGAGGTTCAGTATAAAGAAAAGGATTTCGATCCGAACGCAAATGCAAAAAATTCGGGCGATGAAAAGAAGAATGTTGAGTCTAAGGATGAGGTATCTCCTAAGGGTGAGGAATCAGATGAAGAGTTGGGTCGCGACAGTCTATCTAAAGAGTTAGACAAAGACGAGGCCACAACAAAATCTTCTTCCGATGAAGCCCATGTAGAAGATGAAGTCGGAGAGACCAAAGATGACCTTCTTAGACGCCTAGAAGTTCTCGAAAAGGCCGAAGATACCAAGGCCCAAGAGAGCAAACGGGCAGAGCATGAGGCTCAGGTAAAGGGAGATCGTGAAGCAATTAAGGAGGGGTTTAAGTTTAATTACGATGTCTCCTCTCATCTTGCAGATGATTCTTTACCTGAAGCAGTTCGAAACTTTTTGATGGACGACCCTGAACAGTCGGAAGCAATGAGTCAAGTAATCTCTCATGCTGTAAATAAGTTGGTTGGAGATCTTGCAGGTTTTCAGTCTGCACAAGAGCGGGTTGGTCAGTTTGATGCTGAACAGGCCGAATCTCAAAGGCAGTCTGTCATCCAGGGTCTCGAAGGCCGGGGAATAAATCCGAAAGTATTCACTTCAAAGTCTTTTGAAGCTTTTGAAAGTGACCCAAAGAATTTTGCGATGTTAGACGACTTAGCAGAGAGATTTGGGTTTGGTACTTTGGAGTATTCTCATTTGGTGCATGATGCTTATCAAACTAGAGCGAAAGCTCAGAAGGCAGATAAGGCAAAAACTGTGAAGGAAGATGCGAGATCAGAGCGAGATAGGGTGGCCGAAGGTCAACAAGTAGCAGACGATTCTCGTGTAGTTGGTGGAAGGGTCGCAGACGCGCCCCCCCAGGACCCAACATCTCCCGCTGCAAAGCTCGCAGCTTATCGTGCATCAAAGGCTAAGGTTTTTTAGCGATTTTGTATTCATGTAATAAAGGAGATTAACAATGGCTATCTCAGGTAACACTACCGAGAATACGCGACGTGAGGTACGTGACGCGTTTTACTCTGCCAAATGGTTAGATTACAACCTCAAAGTTCTGTTATGGCAGAAGTTCGCAATGCAAATTGAAATGCCCAAAGGGGAGGGCAAGACTGTTCATGTAAAAGCATGGAATCCCCCTGCACGAGTTGTTACCCCTGTTCCTTTGCTGGAAGGTGTAACTCCTGACTCGAAAAAGCTCACTCGAAGAGAAGTATCTGCCCAATTGGTCTGGTACGGTAACTTCCTAGAGCACACTGATCTTTTAGAGACTATCTTTGAAGATGCGGATAACCTGAAAACTGGTGAGAACCAGTTCCTCTCTACTCTTCAGTCTGAAGAGCGGGATATGTCGATGTTCAACATTCTTACCGGAGGAACAAACGTAGTTTACGCTAACAATGTTGCTTCTCGTGTGGCTGTGAGAACCGCGATTTCTATCGGAGATCTGCACATGGCTTCTAGGACTCTGAAGAACGGTCTGGATGGACGGGCAGGACTTCCGATTACTCAGATCATGAGATCTGATGGAAGTTTTGGAACTGTTGATGTTGAGGCTTCGTATATTGCGATTATCACTCCTGATTTGGAGTATGATATCCGCTCTCTACCTGGTTTCTCACCAACAAGCTCCTATGCTTCTGGCTCTTCTGTTATTGATCCTCATGAGTTTGGTAAAGTAGATAACTTTCGTTTTATCTGCACCACAAACTATGAGCCTTTTAGAAATGCTGGGGCCGCAAATCCTGATACTGAGAATCTGCTTTCTTCGGATACTGCTAACGCAGACGTTTATCCGATTCTGATTTTCTCTCAGGATGCTTTTGCCACTATTCCTCTAACTGGGGATCAAGGCATGAAGCTGATTAGAAAAGAGTTAGGTTCTTCTGGTGGACTTGATCCATTGAACCAGAGAGCAACTGTTGGTTACAAGAATCCGTTTGCTGGGGTAATCACCTACCAAGAGCGTATGGTTCGTCTCGAAGTTGGTTGTACTGAGCAAGCTGGGCTATAATAAGGGGGGTGAACTATGTTAGATAAGAATGGTGTTTTCACACATACACATACCGTTACTACGGCAGATGCTGCAAATGGTATTACGTTTGAGCTAGGGTTTATCCCTACTTTCATTGAAATTCTTGTTGATGATGACGCGGTTGGTATTGCGAATGATGCCACATACCGTTTTGAGACAGGGATGACGGTTCGAGCCATAGATAACAATGGAACGCATACTGAGGATTCAGATGCGATCGTTATTTATGCGGGTGGGACTCAAGTTGGGTACAACAACGGCAGTACTCCGACCTTTAAGGATAAGGACGGAACTGCGGTTCTTTCGAGTAAGTACGTGGATACCGATGGAAATCGTTCTATTAGTATTCATCTTCCGACTCTTACCCAGGCTACAAATCCTGCAGGGACCGAGTATGACACTGGGCAGAAATTTATTTCTAAGCCGGGGTTTACCTTTCACGCAGATAATATGCTTGTATCAGATGTTCTTTTCATTAAGGCGCATCGGTAGGGACTAACTAAAGTCTGAGGGGCTTCGGCCCCTCAACTTTATTCTTTAAATTTAAAAAAAGGATTAAATCATGGGTAGACCAGCTAAAGTTGATATCGCAGCCCCCCCTGAACAAGAGGACTTGCTAGAACAGATTAAACGCCTCCAGGTAGAAGTAGACGAGAAGAATAAACACATTTCTGAGCAGGATGAGAAGATTCATTCTTTAGAGTACACAATCTCTACAGATTTGATGAGTTTTGAGAGTAAGATCAAGGCTGAAGAACAAAGAATCGCGAGAGAGTTCAGTGACAAGATTAGTACTTTTCCAAAGCACCGAACTACTATTGACCGAGATTATTCTGGGGCTAGTGGTCAAAGACTCACTAAAGCGGTGGCGGATAAAAGTAAGTGGACCGACGAGCAGAGGAAACTTTACCGAGATTACGAAGATGCAATGGTAGAGCTTGATACCCTCCGAAGAACCACTCTAATTGCCGTTACTCTCATTGATGATCCGGATGTCGCAGATGGTCAGTTAAATTGTGGTGTGAACGGGCAAGTTATGGGAGTGTTTTACTCCAGCGATTATATGGTCGATGGAGCAAAAGAAGGTAGACGAGTTCAACTTGTTCCTTACACTCATTACGAAGCTGTCACATCTTCTTACAAGGTTAGGTTTAAGCCTATAACTGATGCGGCAGGAAGAGAAGGCCACTTGCCATATAAGCTTAGTCCTGTAGTCGAAGCGTCCTTAGCAACTGAAGAGCAGATTGCTCAGCATAAGCAGAAACTTCGTTTAGGGAATAAGCGTAGAAATATGGAGATGGTTGGATAAAAGTATGTGTCAGAAGGGCTAAATGGCTGTTATAAATATCCGCACTTTTAAGGGTCTGAATAATGTGGCAGACCCTTCTTTTTTAGATGAGGCTGGAGGTCAGGCGGTTTGGGCTAAAAACGCAGACTTTAGTTCTGGCAAAGTTCAACCTCTTCCTGATAGTGAAATAGTCTTAACCCTGCCAGAGGATTACCCCCCTGCTGATCCTGGGTCCGAAGTTCCTACGGCTTACCAGGGGAATTACCTAACTGAAGAAGCTCGGACAAATGTTTGGGGGCTGAATGATATTTATTCGGTCTCCCCGTGGGTGCTAGGGCAGGATATTTTCTACTACCTTCTTTCTCATACGGGTACTAACGACTTCTATATTTACCGGGGTACTATCGCAGACCCTAATCCTGTCCCCAGTCCAATTATAGACTTTCGGAAAACAGTGGGGGTCCCCCTTCCAGTTCCAGACGTAACAACCCCGGTTTTAGTTAATAACGAGCCCTTTTCCCGCCCATGGGCTATCTCAGATACGTTTAATTACGCTATTTCATTTTCTCAGAATCATTTTGGTAGAATTGAGGAGGGCCCTTTAAAGTTTCTAGATGCGTTTTCTGGATTTTCAGTTTTTAACTTTTCAGGGTCTACGGATTTCTCGGGTTATCTCTCTACGGGTATCTTTGGAGAGAGCGGAGAGACCTCTCCTCTTAAGACAGTTAAATCTTCGACCTTAACAAGCATTGATCCGGTTATTGACTCATCCCCTCTAACCCCGACTATTTCAGGTAAAAGAGTAGGAGAAACTCTTGAACTCCGTAAAACTTATCACGGTAGGTCTGGGTTTTACTACGACATTGAAGAGGCTACTTCTTGGGAGAAGAAAGGCTCAGTAGCCTTAAGACTTAAGCTCCCAAATGAGTTGAAATTTACGGATAATATTCTGTTCGCAGTTACTGCGAACCCTGAGTCTGTTGATGTAACCTCCTCTCTTTTAGTTCAGCTTCGCCCAGAGTTGGGGCCCCAACTTTTTAAAAGAGATTTCTCTTCCTCTGCAATGCAAGTTAAGGTCTCGGATCAAGGTGTGACCAACCAACTTCTACTTTTTAACTCTGTCTCTGGAGATGTCGACTTTACCTCTCATTTTGTCGCAGGAGACTATTTCTTACTTGGGGGGCACTTGGGGTATTGGGAGTCTACCTCGGGTACAAAAATTTATGTTAACTACGCAGACCATTTTATTGGGAAAGTTCTTTCGGTGGAAGATGCGAATAATATGCATTTTGAGATAGTCCCTGACACGACAATTGCAGCAGAGCCTTGGGGTCAGTGGCACAGTATGGTTCCAGTCGCAAGTCCGACTCCCCATTCTCCAATGGGCTTTACTGCTGCCAACGTTTTCCATTTCTCCATAATGAAATTTTTGAGTATCGAGAATCCTAGGGTCCTCTTCCGGTTTTTCAAGGGGGATAAGACCGAGTCCACCCTTGCTCAGTTGGAGGATTCTAGCCTTTTTTCGCTTCTCCAAGCTAACTTAGATCACCATGCTCATATCGCGATTTCCTGGGATTTAGAGTCTGCGGTTCCGGATTTAAGGTATTCTCGTCGATTACGCCTTGACTCTGACCCCCAAGCTTCAGGTAAAGAGCTTGCGGATCTAAGCTATGTTGATAGCTCGGGAGACTTAGCGGGGGAGACCCTAGGGTCAGCTAAGCTAACTCTTTTAGGAGAAGTTGGGACCAGTTTTTCTCAACTTACCGAGTATGATGATGGGGCCGCGCATGGCACGGGGGGCAATGTTCTTCAGGTTCCTTTTAGACCTTATGGTGCCCACTCTCTTGGAACTATTGGTACAACAAATGGTAATCCGGGGGATAACTCCTACACCTTCGACTCCCCTAGTCGTTGGGAATGGGGGAATATCTTCCCAAGTAAACTTAGCTTAGGGTTTACTACCTCGTTGGATGTACTAGAAGTAGTTGTTTCGGACAAGCATACCCTTACCCCGCTTATTGACCTCAACCTTCCAAAAGCCCAAGACCAAGTATACGACTTGAGGCTTGATCAACCGGATGAACCCACTACCCCAGGTGACGGCTTTTTTCCAGGGGCTACAGATGTAGTAGGGTACACGACTCACTGGAATGTTTACCGCCTTTTCAATGGGGAGTACTTAAAAGCCGCAAAACACCCTTTCTATGCTTTTATCCCCTCTTCTTTAGTAGAGGGCGCTACGTTTAATCTATTCGCAGATGCAGCGAAAGTGGGGAATACTAAGGTTGCCTTTCCAGTCCTCTCTGACTATTCTTCAAACGCTGTCTTTGAACTTGGGGATGTAGTAGCTACCGATGCAGCTGGGTCTACTCAAAAATTCTACAGATACCTGGGTAGCCGTGAGTTTAATGTTAGGAAGGGGTCGGGCTTTACTGCAGGGGACAATATCATTACCTTTAAAAACTCCCCCACTTTAGACACTGAGATCGAGTCTGTTTTTATTGCCTCGGATCTCAACTTAGACTATTGGGAGGAAGTAGGATATGACCTTCGTCATAGGTTTTATGATGAGACCGCAGATTCAGAGCTTGGAGATCAATCTGACTCTTTTTTCACCTCTTCTATCACTGGAGCGTTAATCAATACTGAGGCCCCTCAAACTGAATTAGATGGAATTATAGATCGGCCCTTTGCGAATATGATGTTTGCTTGGAAAGGCTCTACCCTTTATTGGACTGAAACCCTTTTAGGACATAGCTGGTCCTCGGAAGCTTTCTACCGCCTATTTCCAGATGAAATTATGGGAGTTGTTGGGGGCTCGGATCAATTGGCAGTAGTTACTCGAACTTCTCTCCATTCCTCGAATCAGACGAATCCCGAGGAGATGACTTTTTTAGATATCACTAATGTCGGGGCGCTTGGAAAGTTTGCAGTTTCTAATTGGGAAGGAAACCCCGTTTTCCTTTCTCACCGAGGACTGTTTCTTTTTCGTGGTGGGTCCTATGTCAATTTAACAAAGGACTCAATGCCTGAGGATGTGTTCCGAGCCTCAGTAGAAGGAATCACGAATAGAGACTACACGGTAACTCGAGGAGATAACCCTTGTGTCGGAGTATTCCATAACTTGATCTTCTTCTACCTCCCTAACTCGGGAATGTTCGTACACTCCTTAGATCGCCAAGATACCACCCCAGTCCCCATGCCGTTAGGTCCGGATCAATTGCCTCTTTCAGTTAAGCTAATCCATGATTTCTATGAGGATAAAGTTGTAGCAGTCTCGGATCTCACTGGAAGCTCCCAGATTGTTTATACCGTTTTATTAGACCCTTTTGTCGCCCCACCTGGTTTAGCGTATTCTGAGTTTACGGTGCAGAGTGCGGATTTAGACTTGAATAGGACAGACTGGAAAAGCTTTGAGTCTCTCCAGTTCCAGGGCAACGGCTCTGCGGAAGTCTCTTTACTTGGCCCGGATGAGGTTATTTCTTCCTTGACTAACTTAGACCCGTTAACTAACTCGAATGGGGAAGGCTTTGTATTCTTAGTGACGCAGCCAATTTACGCTCCGACTGTTGCAGTGGCTGAGACCGCTCAGTTTAATGTGGAGTTAACAGGTGGTAATTCCGATGAGTTTGAGGCGGGGGATTTGGTACAGGTGGTAGGGGCAGCGGGAATTGGAACCGGGCAAGCCCCTAGCCGGATTATGGAGCTTCAGCTTTATTCAGACCCCAACGCTACGTTACACCAACAGATTGGTATCTTAACCGAGAACTCGGCAACTACGTCTCAACCAAATATCTACCCCCCGGGTACTGGGATAGAGGATGAGCAGATAATCGCCCCAGTAGAGTATTCAAGACAAGACTCAATAAACGTATCTGGAGGTATCCGTAAGCCTTGGAAGTTTAAGGCGGGCTCGGTTGTTGTGGTTAAAGATACTGCGGCGGTTATCAAAAGGAAGTCCTATAAATACAAGGGAGACAAAGTCTTAGATTTTTCTGTGGAGAATAATGGGGTCTTAGTCTTTAAAGACTCTCCTTCCTCTAGTCATGAGCTTGAGTCTATAATTAAGGCAAGTGCTCTTAATTCAGATTTTTGGGAAGAGTCCAGTTGTCTAGCCCGTCAAAAGATTTTTGATATCGGAGACCAGTTTGGCTCGGTTCTCGGACAAGGAATTATCGGAGACTCGATAATCCTCCCCCCTTACCAAATTCTACGCACTGGAGACATCTTGCATGGTAAACTGAGAAATGGCCGACAGTACTGGGCTCAGTACTTGGGAGACAAACTCTCGATAAATAATACTGCTGCTGCCCGGGTCATAACTTTAGCAAAAGCGTTGTCTGCGAACTCTGTTACTGAGGCTCCTGCAGTGTGCATCTTTGAAGACCAGATTTACGCCCCGTACCTAGGAGTGTTTCCTTACCAAGGGCACTCAATAGATTTTACAACTTTAGAGGGCTCCCGGGTTGGAGTTCCCTTCGACTATCCAACTGATAGATTATCTTTTATAATTAAAGGGACGGGTAAGATTGTTGGGGCCACCGTTAATGGGTTCTAATGGCTCCTCCCCCTAAGAAAAAGCAACGTGCCGCACCTCTTTTAAATGTCTTTCTCAAAGAGGATGATTGGCTTAATCTAAAAGCTCAACTTCTAAAAATCGTTAAGAAGGTAGAGAGTTTCGCTAAGAGACTTGATACCTTAGAATCTCAGACCACAAATAAACCTGCAACTACTACAGCGGCAGGGACTATGTCCCCCGAGCTCTATACCGCATTACAGAACCTCTTGGTTCCAGTACTGGGGGAGCCCGCTGAAAGAGTCGACAGTAGAAACTATAAAACCAAATTTGATTATGAAGGCTGTCAGGTTTTTAGAAATGGGCAGATGGTGACTTCTAAAGTGGAATTAGACGGAGAGTTTGCAATCCACTTTTCCGAAGAGAACTTTCCAAATGGTATCGGAGTCACTGAAGAGATTGTAACGAATTATACGAAAAAGCTAAACATTTAACTTGAGACTTAGAAGGAGTTTTTATGAGTTTTGTAGCTGATCAGATCGCTAGTAATGCGATCACTACGGTGAAGATCCTCGATAATGCGGTAACTACTGCAAAGATCGTGGATGATGCGGTAACTACCGCGAAGATTTTAGATGACAACATCACTACCGCGAAGATCTTGGATGCTAATGTCACGGCTGGAAAGCTTGGCACTGGGTCCGTTGTTGAGGCGAAACTGGGGGCTGGGGCAGTAACCAATTCGAAGATTGGGGCTCTTGCGGTTGATACTGCTGAGCTTGCTGCTGATTGTATTGACGGCACTAAAGTAGCTGACTTGGCTATTGATACTGAGCATCTTGCGGCTTCTGCTGTTGAGACTGCGAAGATCAATGCTCTCGCAGTTACAACTGCGAAGATTGCAGATAACGCGATAACTTCTGCGAAGATAGCTGCAGGAACTATTGTTGACTCAGATGTTAACGCTTCTGCTGCAATTGCCTTAACTAAGTTAGCTACCTTGCCTATGACGGTAGATGGTAGCACAACTGTAACGGGTAGCATTCCCATGAACTCTAATAAGTTCACCGGGTTAACTGACGGGGAAGCTGCTTCTCAAGATTCCTGTACCGTCGCTCAAATGCAAACTCATGTTGTTGATGCCCTGGCGGGGAATGAATGGCATGAATCTGTACTCACTCGTCTTGCGGCTCCTCCTGGGTCCCCTGATGATGACGCTAGGTATTTAATTATTGCAACAGCAACTGGAGCTTGGGCGGGTAAGGAAGATCAAATTGCTCAGTGGGACGACAGTGGTAGTCAATGGGAATACAAAGATCCTGATACAGGTTCTTTTGTTTCTGTAGATGACGAGACCACGGTTCTTTATTACTATGGTGGGTCTAGTTGGTCTACTAAGAGTTTTGAGGCAACCACTGCTTCTACTGGTCTGACTAAATCTGGTGTGGACATTCAACTTGCTAGTGCGGCTGCTGGAGATGGACTCTCCTTCTCTGCCGGAACTCTTGCTGCTGACTTTGGGTCTGATAAAGGTCTGAAGATTGCCAGCAATAAGCTCGAAGTTGAACTTGCTTCTACCCCTGGTCTTGAGTTTAGTACCGGACTACAAATTAACCGAGATACTGAGACAGGCGCTACTGTTGCCGCAGTGAATGTTAGTACTAACGGTGTTGGTATGGTTGTGGATAACAGTACTGTTGTTCACTCCAGTAATGCCCTTGCTGTTGGAACGATCAATAACGATAACTGTGGGGGTTTGACTACTGAAGGCCAAGTGTATATCTCTAACGGGACAAACGCTCAGGTTGGTCAGTACTCTAAGATCCAAGAGACCACTCAAGATGGTACCGGAAACTGGACGGGAATTACTGCTGATGATTCAGTAGATCTCTCGTCATATATTTCTGGGATCTACGGCGCTCCAACTGTTTTCTATAACGGTATGCAGTTAGAAGAAGGCGTAGGTAAAGACTACACTATCACTGGTGATACAACTTTGAACTTAGAAAGGGCTGTTACCGCAGGACTTGCTTTTGAAGTTCTTGGGTTCTTTTACTAAGTCTTAGAGATTTAAGAGAGTTAGGGCGGGGGCTAGAGTCTAGTCTCCGTCTTTACTCCTGTAAAAATGCTAGAATAGGATAAAGAGGTGGAACATGGGTTGGTTCAGGGAATTTGAAAAGAAGTTTATCCGTACCGGGAATACCCAAAAACAAAAAGCGGCGCAACAGTCGGCAGCGGATATCCGAGCTCTTAATGCAGAGTTGCTAGGGATTGCTCGTGATGAGTACGCCGCCAGTAAACCCCTTATGGATTTACGTCGTCGGGGGTCGATGCAAGGGATCTCGAATCTCCGAGATCTTTTTTCTGGAATAGATGTTAAACGGCCTCAAATCCCCGCTCCCGAGATCTTCTCTCAAGACCCCGCTTTAATTGGGCAAGCGGTTCAAGCTGCCAGGTCTCAATTCTCAGGTTCCCGGAGAGCTTTACGCCGAAGAGTTGGGGGTATGTCTGGGTCAGGGAGCGGGGGCCTCGGGATGGCTCTGTTTGGCAATGAACTCCAAGCTAACATGGCTTCAAGTAATGCTGCGGTTAATGCCCAAAATCAACTCCAGCAACAAACTCTAACTCAGTTGAGAGCTAATGAGAACTTGAGGTACAACTTCGATAAGGCTGAACAAGACCGTCCGTTTACTCAGCGTAGGGCTCTGTCTAGAGACCTCCTGGGGATGGGGATGAATAACCCTTCGGTAAACAGTCTTATCTCTGCGATCAAAGGGGCTCAGAGTGGGAGTCAGAATGTGGCGAACATCTACGCTAATGCTACAAGGAAGAGTCCGTTTGGGGAAATTTTCGCTCCGATGATTGGGAATGCTACGAAAGACTGGAGGATATAATGGCAATGGCTCCCCGTGATACATTAAGCTCGAGTTTTAGAAAGCACTTGGATTCGGACTCCCCTCTAGTTTTTCGACAGCTGGAAGAAGATCCTGGAGAGCCAACTCCAGAAGAGGAGGCGGAGATTATAGCGGGATACCAAGCTATGCAAACTGCTAATTCGAGTTCCGCTCCACACCCCCTTGCGGAGTTACGAAATCACCAAGCACTGCGTGATCCCAGCAGCCCTAGACAGTCACGGTCCATGGTGCAAGATTCTCCTTTTATCCAAGAAGATTCTCCTTTTACTTTCCAGAATATCGAAGCTCCAGAAGGAGGAGGAGAGCCAGAGGGAGTTGAGAAAGCGGTTCAGAATCTTAAGAACCCCCATGATCGAGGAGCCCTCTCTTATTTATTTGAAGGGTTAGCTAACTGGGGAGGAGTTGGAGATGAATTCCGTGCTGGAGTAACGGGGGCAATGAAGTCTGAGCAGTTTGATATTAATCAGCAAAAAGACTTAATCAACTCTATCAGTGACCCGGTAGCTAAGTTGGGGATGCAACTAGAGCAAGGAATGTTCTCTGGGAACCCTCAGTTAGAGGAAAAGGCTCGTGCGTATTACGAGAAATTAAAAACTCAGCAAATTCAGGATAGAGAGAGAAAAGAGTTAAAGGAAGATTACGCCCTACAGTCTCAGCATCTCAAGAACCAGATTTCTCTTCTGACGGCTCAGAATAGAGGGGTTAAAACTCGGTCTGGGAGTACTGGTAGATCTATTTTTTCTCGAGGAAGAGGGGGGTCAATCGACCCTAAGAAGGCAGTAGAAAGACTAAACCTCCTTAACCTCACCGACTTTAGAGCAGCGGCAGATTACCTGATTAGAGTGGAAGGGCTTCCTCCTGAAATTGTCCCCCACGTTTTTAACGCTGCTAAGAAGGCCAAGACAGAGAAGGCCCTCCCACCTCTAGCAAAAGCCTTTACCACTGGAGGAGATGTTCCCGAGTTGTATCGCAAAGCTATTGAGAATACCGTAGCGGTACGTCCTGACAATTCGCCTACCGCAAAGTTTTTCCTTCGACAAGCGGGGGTCCCGGAGGCCCTTATACCGTATTCGACAGAAAAAGTTTTAAAAGCGGTTAGGTTAGCGGTAAAAGAGGAGGAGATACAAGAGCTATCCTCCGCCAATGCTAGTTTTAAAGAAAAAAGAGCGGCGATTTCTTATTTTGCTAAAGACATCGTTACTAGGAATGCCCGAAACCCTAACTTTCATGGCGACCTTACCCTCCGTAAGGCGGAAATAGACAAAAATGCTAGGCTCCTTGGCCTGGGGCCCGAGGATACCCCCTTAATCCAACGAGGAATAGATTTAATTCTTGAGGCCAAAGCTGCTGGTGCGTCTGAAGACATTCGTTCTAGCATCCAAAAGGGCACCCTTACTTTAGAACAGCTAAACGAGCCTGAGTTTATTCAGAAGGCGTACCCAGGTGTTGACCTGCAAGATATCCCTGTTTTTAAAACAATGGCAAAAGAGAAGATAGTTTCAGATCGGTATAAGATTAAAATCAAGGATACTTCTGCTGGGCAACTGTTACAAGTAACTGGGCTGGAAGCTGAAAATCTCGGGCTATTGGTCCCCTCTTTTATATCCTTGGGGGATTTTTTAAATGAAACTGACCCCCAGAAAAGGGGTAAATTACTAGTGAGTAAAAGAATACCGCTACACCAAGCATATATTGGGCTCCAACAACAGCTTCAATTACTCGGGAGCGAAGAAAGAAAAGCTCTTACGAGAAAGAACGCCGCAATGAACCACGTAAAAAATCTAGGACAAGATGCGACACCTACGGATAGGGTACGGGAAGAAAGGGCGAATCGAGAGTATGGGGCAGCGGAAGAAACTTTTTTAAAGGTGAAGAGGATCTTTACTCGGTTGGACGAGAATATCCGTAAAACTCCTGACGGGGTACGGTGGCTCGACCCTGAGAAAATAGAGGAAAGAAACCAAGAGTCGGAGGCAGAGCTTTCTACACTTAGTTTTGATGATGAAGAATCAGACGAAGAAAAATGGGAAAGGAAGAAAAAGCAATCTGGGTATAGGACTAGAAAGCCTAACGGAGATGGAACCATTACCGGGGGAGAGTTTGCCCCAGTTCAAGGGTCCTCTCTTTCAAATAGCATCGCTCACAAGCATATTGGTGTTAACCTCCCCTCTGACAAGACGGTTCAGCCTGAGCTCCTAAAGAACTATCCTACTGATTTAAAGGGTGATTCTCAACTTCAAGAACGTGGTGAGGATACGGAGGATGCCTATACCTCCAGACTCGTTGAAACGCTTGGCGGGATAGAAAGGTTTAAGGCCCCAATCTCTAAAGAAGAAGTCCAAAAAAATCGTAAAGACTTTCTTGTAGAAGCTAAGAACTACTTAAAAGCTGCCGTAGATTCCACAAATGCTTCTCCGGACTCCTCTCCAATTAGTTCCGCAGTGTTTGACCCTGAGGGATTCCGTGAGATGTCAAAAGTGTTAAAACGGGCTCTAAAGCGGAGGCAGATTATCACGTTTGAGAGGGACCAGCTTATTGAGGTCATTGGGACAGGGACGGCATCTCACCAGCTTTGGTCTAAGACAGGGCTGGCAAATACGATTAGGGGGTTAGGGTTTGAACAGTTCAGAGCTCTTTTCGAAACTCCAAAAGGTAGAAAAGTCACGAAGGTTATTCTTGAAGGGCTGGCAAATCCTAAGATTGCAAGGGTGCTAAACCCAGACCCTGAAATTGAGGCAAAGATAGAGTATGGCGGAGACGAAAAAGTTAACGATGCGGAAAGAGTTCTTGAAAGATCTATAGAGGCGGTTGGAGGGTTTTTCCGTAATAATGCGAAAGTCCCCTATTTGAACCTTCTTAGAGAAATTGAGGGGAATAAACTGGCTCTGGGGGGGGATGACCCAGATCCCCTTCTCGACTTTATCTTAGACTTCCGATCTACGGTCTCAGCTCTGTTGGATGGGGTGGGGAACACTCTTGCTGGGAAGGGTGGGCCTAGCAATCTTGTAGAGCTTTTTAAAGCCGAGGGAAACCTTGACGACCTTGGCGAGTAACGTATAAGGGAAAAATATGCAAAGTCCTCTTACTCCTGAGCAGTTGTCGGAGTTAGACCCCCAGGATCTCCTTGATCTTGCTAGAATGACCCCCTATGGAGAGTTCCCGGGAGATACTGAGATAGACGAGACAAAGCCTATCATTACTTCTCGGAATGGTAGGGATTCTGCTACCGAAGAAACTAGGACTCTTCAGATTCAAGATAAGTCTTACCTAGTTCCAACTATTCATGGTGGGAAAAGGTTGGAATTGTCTGACGATGAAGACATCAATAACCTATGGCTAGAAGACCTGGTTCTCAGAGGAAAGATTCTTCCAGTTGGGAGTTACGCTTCTCCAGAGGTTGCCGGATTACGGGCTAAACATCGGTCTGAAGCAATAGGTGCCACTCTTCAAAAAAGATTCGAAGAGCAGGACGCAGCTATTCCTTTTAGGGGCTTTATGGTTCCTACTATTGATGAGGCGGGTCGGGAGATGTATCACGTTTTAGATAAACGGGATGCAGAGAAACTTCTTGAAGATGACGAGTTAGAGACCCCTCAGGAAAAAGTAGCAAAGGCTCAAGAGTTAGTTGAGGCGGGGAAATTTCTCCCCCAACAAACTTTTAATACCACCCAAGAAGCGTTTCAGTATATCTCTCAAAAAGAAAGAGAAGCGCCTCTTCAAGAGGATCTAGAAGCGCAAGCTCTTGATAGCTTTTTTAAGGGGACTATTGGTCAACAAGAGACACGTCGAAAAGAAGTTGAGCGCCTTTATCAAAAGTCTTCAGAAGGGCTCAACCTTACTCCGGAAGAGTCTGGCATTCTGGCTTTTGATAGACTACTCGGCCCTTTAAAAGAGGGGGCTACCCCATTAGATGAGTATGAGCGACAAAGGGCTCTCGCAGATAAACAATTAGTGGGGATACAAGAGAGTATGCCAGGTATCAATAAAGCTTTGAGGGAGATTAATGACGTTGGGTCAATCAGAGAGTTTATAGATATCGTTGAAGTTGGCTCAGAAAGCGGGATCACTTCCCTTGCGCACCAAGCGCAAGGTTTCTATAAATTCTCTCAAGATATCCTGCACGAAGTCTTACCTACTTTCTTTGACGAGGCAATTCATACTGCGGATGAAAAAGCTCAACGCCTTGCGGAACGTAATGGGTTCCAAGAGTATTATCGGCAAAACGGATTAGATAAGCCTTTTCTTGCTCAGACTGGAGAGCTTATTAGGGAGGGGGATGTCGCCAGGTTGCTCGGCTATCTTGGTGGAGTTCTTTATGAGGGAGGCCTTAGTATGCTCCCCCCCGTTTTAGCGGGTACGGCGGTTGCTGGAATAGGGGGGGGTCTTGCAGCAGGGGGCAGAAGTTTAGGGGCTGGGTTCTTAGGTCGAGCTCTCACTGGGGCAGGAGCAGGACTTGCCACTCCGATAGCGGGAATGGCTTCTGCGAGTTTAGCAGGGGCTGGGCAATCAGGGGGCGCAACTTACTTAGAAACTTATGACAAAACCGGAGATAGGGATCTCTCATTGCGGGCGGGTTTCACTGCCGCCGCAATAACAGGAGGGACAAGTATTCTCATGTACCCTTTGATGGCAGCAGCAAGTTCTCGGCTTGGAATTGCTGGAGGTCAAATCGGTTCCCGTACTGTAGACCAATCCTGGGGCAATAAGACGATGAACTTTATTGAGCGTAGGTTCCTTTTAGCGGGACAGGCTTCAACAAAAGGTTCAAAAGCTTTCGCTGGGGCATTAACAGGAACTCTTGCTGGTGGACTTGGAGAAGCAGCACAAGAACTCTCAGATGAAATCCTTCATCATGCTCTTGTTCCTGGAAAAAGTTTAGACGACTTAACTTGGGATCAAATCGCACAGATTATTTTTGTTTCTGCTTTCATGGGGGCCGGGGAAAAGTACACAGGTCTCTTGAACTTTGTATCTAACGAAGTTTCTGAGCAGGAAATCCGAACTGCATTAAGTCTCGCTAAAGGGGAGGAAATCGGAACTTTCCAGTCTCAAATTATCGAGCAAAGGAAAAAAGCGATCCAGTCCCCTATTACCCGTGCGATGGTTAGAGTTGCGGGAGATAGCATCCTCCTCGATCCAACTTTTCGGCTTCCAGATGAAACGCATTGGGAGGATATCCATAGGGCAGAACAAGCCGCAAAAGCTCAACAGCAAAAAACGGGTAAACTCCCTGACCAAGGTTTAAGAGATGTCCAGGGGCCCGTCGCGTCTCCAGATGCTGTCGATTACACCAAGACTACCGAAGGAGAAGAGTCTGCGGATTTTAAAGCTTTCAAACATGACTTTGGCTTCGCTACGGATGAGGCAAGAGAGACAACTCTTAGAAAGTACGGGGCAGACCCCACTGCATTAACGGATTCTCTACTTCAAAACGGCATGAATGTTGGTCGAGCTAAGTCTCTTGCCAACCTTAGGTTTAAGATCGCTACAGTGATTGAACAAAAGGGACTAGTGGATAGCGTTTCGGTTGAGAATTTCAATAGGATCTTTGGGTTAGCGTATCAGTCTGCATTAGGAATGGTAAAAAATAGTCTCGATGCTAAGAACCCTATCACTATTGACCAAGCAGTTAATAAAGTTCAGTACCAGGTTCTCAATAACCTGGTAGCGGATAAAGAGTCGGCTACGTTAGCTTCGCTCTTACCTCGTGCCCAAGAGGCGTTGGGACGTAAAGTTCAGTACACTATCGAGGACATTTATAACTTCTATACCGCTCTTCGACGGGATGTTCCAGATACCGCTCAACGGGTTCAACTGATGGTAGATCACTTTCTAGGTTCTGCGCCAATGGAAGCCGATCATGCCATGGATCAAGATGAAGTTACCGAGTTAATGGAAGGACAGAGATTCTCGGATGGCGAGAGCTACGAGAATAGAGAAGGTTTTCATGTCGAAACTCTCGAAAGGGAGGGAGATCTTAGTGACGAGGAGCTTCTTGCGGATAGTGCGGATGCTGCAGGAGTCTCTCTAGAGTCTCTTGAAGCTGAGCCAGATCTTCTTGTAGACGAGGGTTCTGAGCCTACTGACGCTTCGCTTCGTAAGCTAGAGGAAGACCCGGGGTACCCAGAAGCTCAAAAACTTTTAGAGTCCGAGGTGCAGAGGCTCGCGGAAGAAGGGCCGGAAGATAGCGCATCTAGCGCAAAGTCAGAAGAGTCCTTGCCCTCTGAAGATCGGCCCGCTCCAATGGATCAAGTCTTACAGGACCTAATTGGAGAAGCGCCTTATGAGAAAAGAAAAACTGCTCGGAGACAAGAGGCGGCTAAAGCGGAGGGAGAGTTTTACCCGGGTACGGTCATACCGATGGTGCGGGTTCCTGATCCTTGGGTTTATGAGAGGTCTAAGATAGATTATTCGGCGCAGTCTGGAATCGTACCTCCGGGCCAAGCGGTTACGAAGGATGAGTTTGGCGTACCTACCATCGACAATGATCATCAAATTCTGGCTCAGCTATTTAACTGGGGCTATGATCTCCAGGAAGGGATGTCTGTTGCCCGGGTAGATGGGGACGTTGCAGATTTAGGATACAAAGACCAGAAGAGACCTTACACTCAGAAAGAGCTCAATGAGATCTTTGAAAAAGCTACTGCCCACCAGGAAAGACTGAAACAGTTGCAATATGAAAAATTCCAAGAGTTAGACGGGCAGCTCGACAGACTGTCGGGTATCGGAGCAAACCTTAAAAACTCTCTGTTTATAGGAGAGTCTAGTGAGAATTTAACTCCGGGGGCTTCTAAGTTTCTTTTACAAGTGGGAGACCTCTTAAGGTCCCCTAAGATTTTGAACAAAAAATTGCAGACCCTCCCCACGGGAGTTATTTCTGGGGAAGAACGTGCGGGCGTTTCTCATGCAGTGGATGCACTACAGAATGTTATTTACCGTCTTCGGGATACGGAGTTGGCATCGGCAAAGGCACAAATTAAAGACGCGGAAGCCGCTCCTCCGGCTTATCGAGGGGCGAGTTACCGCAGCGCTAAAGAGATCAAAAATCTGACGCCTTCAGAAAAGTATCCTTCTGTTTACGAGAGCCTGACAGCTCGGGAAAAACGGATTTTCAAAGGCCTTGAGAAAGTAAAGTTGGTAAAATGGAAAATTGCGAAGATTATAGAGGCTCAAAGAAGTATTATCCGGGCTTCTCGAGCTTCGGATGCGAGTTATTTGGCAGGATGGAATGATATTCAGGCGGGTTTCCTTCAAGCAGATTCAGTTCTCCAGTTAGCTTCTAACAGTCTACAGACAGCCTTAGAGGGGACCCCCCCTCCCCAATTAACTACTCCGAAGAAACTAGAAAAGGTTTTGGAGCTCCAGAAAGCTTTTATTAAGCGGGTAATGGAGGATGTTGGTAGTGACCTAGAGCTTGGGAAAATGGCCCTTGATCTTGAAGTATACTATAACGTAAAGGCCAGCCGTGAACCTCTTATTGTCTTTGAGGCGGCACTCACAAAGAAACTATTCCCCCATCCCAAAACTAAAAAAGAGAGGGAAGCTCGTGAGTTTTCGGACAACGAACGTGCGGCTACGAAGTTGTTCAAGAAAAATGCTGCTGAAGCCTCGGAGACGTATGGTGCAAAGCTTCTCGACGAAGTTCCTGCTCCTTTTAGAGCACGAGACGATCAGATTACCCGAGATGAGCTTACTCAAATAGAAGTCTTGGAAGCGAAAAGGATACAGCTCTTTGAAATTCTTGAAGCAGAGCAAACTCGTCAGTCCATGGACTCGTATGTCCGGGTCAAGATACGGGAGGCTTTACCAAAGGGCCAGGTAAAAACTGAAAAACAGGTGAAAAAAGAGCTCTTTCGAAACTGGGCAGAGACGAAAGATACTAATCCTTCTCTGACTGAAGAAGACTACCAGAATCTGCGAGATGCCCGTGAGGAAGAGCTCAAAAATGATTTCTACTACTTCGCTACCGGGTTAGCCAAACTCTTTAAACTTGATACGGGACAAGACCCGCTGGGATTTAAAAGAAAAGATGTCTCCGAAATCTCTGCAGATCTCTTAGAAACGAATCCTATATTTACGGACAACCCTTTACTGGAGACAGGGTTAGTCACTCCAAGTTTAACTTACCCTTGGTCTTTTAACTTATCTTACATGGGCGAGGACGAGATTAATCCGCTTACTGGTGAGCAGAGACCTTCTCAACTTGAAGTTATTTCTCGTGAAACTTCAGAACTTCTTAAGACGTTACTGCTGGACAAAAACGCCACTCCAGCGTATACCCAGTTAGAAAAAATTCATCTTAATGGGCGCACCCCTTCTCGTAAGCAGCGTCTCGTCTTTGCTCAAACTGCCAATACTCACTTTAAAGGAATAGCTGAGTACGCATCAATAAATGGGGCGAGAAATCGGTTTATCCAGGATTTTTTCGGGGACTTGCTTTACGGTCTAAGCAATGCTAACCAAAAGAGAAAGGACTCTGCCCCGGATAAGAAGACCGGAAAGCTTTCTCCGTGGGAAAGAAAGACCCCTCCTAGAGTCCTGCCTACATACGATGTAGATCCTAACAACCCTAAAGATATCCCCTCTCAGCTAGATATTCTTACAAAACAGCATGATTTTTATGTGCTAGAACAGAAGGTTTTGAACGGGGAGATTGGGCCTCCTGAAGTGGAAAAAACTTTTGAGGTTCCGAAAGGTTTTGAGCATATTACTAGTAAGAGGGCTCTTGAGGCCGCTCGTAAAAAGAACCCGGAGGAATACCCGGAGGATTTATTTTGGGGGTACACCGAGGTCACACGTGGGGCTGCTGGGTTCTTAGGGGGTAAGCTAAAGCCTAGTAGAGAGCACAAGGTAATGCGTCGTGTAACAAAGGATGTTGTGCCTCCAAGCCCGGACATGACTAATAGAATGTTCCCCAGTGCGGAGAAAGCAACAAAACAAGCGGGGGATAGTCAATACCAGAAGTACATTGCGTACAAGCAATACCAACAGTACCTAGAATTGGGAAAGAGTTTTATCTGGGATGCTCTTAAGCAAGAGTCAAAACCCCATCAAACGCGGGAAGAGAAAGCTACGAAAGCATCGTTCAAAGAGGTTGAAAAGGGGGCTTCAGAGTACCTTAAATCTTCTGAGGCAAAGAAGCTAGAAGCGGGAAAAGTCACAACAACCTCGCTTACATTTCAATACCTCCACGAGTTTGAGGTTCAGAAAACGGAAGGCCTCAAAGAGGCTCATCTTAACTCCCATAGTCGTTTCTTAAAGTTACTTGGCGAGGTTGCTCAAGAGGCTGTGAGTAGGGTAGACCCCGCTACCCTCTTTCATGGTCGTATCCCCGCATTTCGAAAACTTCCTATTCAAAAGAAAAAGGACTTAAGGACGTTTCATCTTGATAAAAAGCTTGTTGACAAGAAGATCACGAATAGCAAGCAGTTTGATGCGGCGAAGAGGGCAAACCCTAACAAGTATAAAGGCCGTTTTTGGGTTACGGTCCCCGCAACCAAAAAACGGGCGGAGCAGTCTGGAATCGGATACTCCGAGACAAAAGTTGCGAGGAAAGAGACCTTTATCCAGAATCTCCTCCATGAGATTATGCCTAACTTCGATAGGCTTTCCGAAACCTCTCGTAACCAGTTAAGGGGGGCACTCTACAATTACTTCATTACCGCTGGTGAGTACCTTGATAATGTTGAGTTAGCTAGAATGCCATTCGCGGAATACGTCGCTACCGTATCAAACATCCCCTTGGATCAAGTTCGGAAGATTGCTACGCAATTTGAGGACAATAGGCACGCAGCTATCCAGCAAATGCGAGGGGCTACTAAGGCGACGATTCAAGAAGTTATAAAATCTCTTAAACAACAGGGGGCCAAGAAAGAGAAGGAAAAAGCTCAACTTAAAAAACGTAAAGAGAAAAAAGCTGAGCTTTTAAAAGATTTAGAAAATACGTCTAAAGTAGCTTGGTCCCCAGAGCAGCTGATCCTCTCCTTAGAAGAGGCAATATCAGTTTTAGATAAGGGTACCCATGAGGATACGAAGTCTGACACGGGAGGCTACCCAAACTCACTAGCCCCCATACCTTCAAACGTCGATACCGTCGCGCCCTTGTTACCTCTCGACCTGGATCATGAGGCTGAAGCGGCAGACTTCCGTAAGTTCGCTAAGGACCAAGATCAAAGGACTTACGAGGATATTCTGGCGCGGGCTTCTGAGATAGCCTCCAGCGATCACTGGCCAGGGTACGTTTCAGTACCTTTGCTGCAGGAAGAGCTAAACCTAACTCCGGGTCAAGCCCGAATAATACTGAAGACTCTCACTGGCCAGAATACCGTTAGGTATAAAGCGGCTGGTAAGGCCGGCTTCTTTGAGTTCGTTAAAAGCCAAGATCAAAGGATTTACGGCAAGACTCTAGTGCAAGCCTACCACATTGCTCTCGAAAAAGGATACGTTTCGGTACCTTTGCTGCAGGAAAAGCTAAACATAGAATCGGACCAAGCTCAAATAATAATTAAGACTCTTTATGCCCAGAATATCGTTGGTCGCCTTGAAAAAGTGCTTCCAGTACCAGGGGCCCCCCCTCCTAAAGCGACCCCTAAAGCAACGAGTCTTGCGAGGCAACTTCGGGCTGCCAAAGATACCGCGAAAAAGCTTCGCGAGAGTTTCAGAATCCGGTATCAACTCACTTCTAAAGTACAGGCAATCCAAAACACTTTTATTGATAAATACACTAAAGAACTTGAGAAAAAAGGGGTCAAGTTAGAAGCCCCTATCCAAGGTTTAAATCTGCCACAACTTTTAGAGCTAACGGATATCCTCCTAGGCCTTAACCTTGGCTTTGCGGAGTGGAAACCTACTGCTGAGAAGGGGGATACGAAAGAGATTGTAAATGGGGCGAATGTCCTCAAGAATCAAAAGTCTAGGGCTACTCGTGCCGTCATTGCTATGAAGAATCTGATCTTCAAGATGAACCCGGAGTTGAACTTAGAGGAGCACTTTAGCTCTAAAGAAAAAAATAAAATCTTTCCCACGGATCTCTACGCGGCAGTTTTCCATCAAATGAAAGAGTTCTTAATAGATGCTACCAAGAAGCCGGATGCCGCTACAGCGTCTAATGCAGATATCCATCTTGGGTATCGCGAGATTCTTCGAAATAGATATGAACAGGTTGGAAAAGAAGTAGATGCGCTCCTTGAAAAGATAAAAAAGCAGTTCATCGTAAATAGCGGGCCCTTAACTGAGGAACAGCAAATTGACTTTATTGAGAACATCAGTATTATCCAAGGTATCGCGGGGCGAATTGCTCGTAGAAATATGCACCTTGATGTTCGTACTAGGTTACTGGATAGCTTTAAGGTAGACCTCCATGAAGTTCAAGGAAACGAAAAGTTCACTGCTCGTGTCCATGGGCAACTTCTTTCCGATCCTATTTCCCAACGCTATGTGATTCAGATGTTTAAAACTGGGGGTGTCGAAACCTTAGTTCACGAGAATGCCCACTTGCTACGGAAAGTTCTCTCTGTTGCAGATTTACGGTATGTTCGAAGGATAATAGGGATGAATCCAGAGGACGAGTGGCAAGACTTCCACCAAGGTTCAGGGATAACTTTTGAAGAAAGGTTCGCGAGTCTAATGGAAGGCTGGACTCTTAGGTTTAAAACCCGAACTCCGAAAGAACAGAAAATCTACACTAAAATTAAAAATTGGGTTGTAACCGCTTTTGGTTTGATCCCGGACCCAGAATACCTTGCCCATAGAATGAATGACGAGGAGCTTTACCAGTATTCCTTTACTACGGAAACAGGTGTTGGTACAGAGCAAGGGGCTCGTACCCATGCTCAGGTTATGGAAGAGCTTCAGTACCGAACTCTAAAGAAATGGTTTGTAGAGTTAGATCCAAAAGTCCAGGGCAAGAACCCCTCTTTTGAACTTAGAAAAGGACTGGTAGGGCACTTTAACTCTTTAGTCCTTGATAGCAAGATGGATACTCTGGATATTGACCGGGATATCTTACTTAGCAATCCTAGTGCCTCCAGATCAATTCTCCAAGATGTAGGGTTTGCCTTGCGCCTCATGATGAGTTCCAGTGGTCAAGCGTATAATGCGTTAGCCCATGGATTCTACAATCCTTACTCTAACGAAATAGATCAGATTGCAGCGGTTCTTAAAGCGGGGGGTAGCTATGACAAAGAGACTAGAGAGTTTACCAGTGTTAACGGGAAAAAGCCCCAGCATAAAGCTCGCCGTACTATCTTGCATTTCCAACAGCCCTTAGTCCTCATTAATAAATTAAAAGACTCCGTAGGACAGCAGTACTTCCCTTCTTCTAACGCACACGAATACTCCCAGTCCGTTTTAAAGTTTGCCCAGTACCAAGCTCTGATGAAAGCGGCAGCAGACCCTAATGTTAAAAAAGCGTCCATGGATAATACCAGGGAGAAGAAAGTCGAACAGATTCTAAAGGACGTTAGTCCGGAATACGCAGCTCTTCTCCAAGAGGGTGTAGATATCTTTGAAGAGAATCTCCAGCACACCAAGGAGTTCTTAGAGTCTTCAGGAGTGTTTATCCCTCAAGAGATTCAAGACGCTGATCCGTACCGACTAGACTTACAAATTACAAAAACCCTTTCCCGTTACTCCCAGTACAAAAATCGTGTTCTTGGAGGAAAGTCTGCGGATATCTCCAATGCTTCTGACTTTTACCCCGATCAAGGGGACTCGAGTTCAAAAGTACTGGGGGCAATGGAAGCGATTATCTTTTTAGTAGATGATGCTTTTACAATTGGAAATAAAAACCGTGCTCACATCACTCTAACTCGAAGACTTCAAATGGCAGCCGATCCTAACACCTATGGTCGGAAATTCACTTCAACAGAGGCAGCGCTTCTCACTTTGTCGCAACGGGATAAGCTGCAACGAGTTTTTACCCAAGATGCGAACGGAGATCCCATTATTGAGTACTGGCTCTACACCCCTGCCATCCAACAGTACTTTGAAGCATTAGATCCAAATTCTATTGAGCAGAACCCCTTAATGAGAATGCTAGAGGTCTCTGGAGAGTTGGCAGAGCCTGTTACTAGATTGAAGAAGTTCTTCATTACTCATGGAATCCCTTTCTTGCACCGTAACCCCACCAGAGATCTTCAATCTGCGGCTATCCAAAGTCGAATAGCTCAAAAAATCGGGGCTTGGGCTTACCTTAAAAATTACTCAGGAAGTGCCATTAAAGAGGCGGTACAGGAAGTCTTTTTAGAGAATAAGAAGTTTGACTTTACTGAAGACGTTCCCCTGGATACATTTATTCGAGAATTAAGTGGAGGGGGTTTTGTTGATGTCCTTGCTACCCATCAAAACTACTCTGATACTCTGGCAACTCACATGGCACGATTCTCAGAGACTGGGAAAGACTTCGTTGTTACCCCAGGAACAGTGGATGGCATCATAAGAAATCTTCGTGCCGTTCGGGATAAGATTCCAATTCTTAAGTATTTAAAAGGTAAGAACATCGCTGCCTCGGAGTCTTTGACCCGTAATGTAGAGTTCCGGGCCACTTACGACGAATTGATTAAGCAGGGAGTTGATCCTATTGAAGCAAGAATGATGGCGGTGTCGGAATCGCTAGACCTTCTTGACTACGCTAAAGTCGGATATGCTATGCGGCACATAAATAAGATCGTCCTGTTTAGTAACGCAGGAGTCCAAGGGCTCTGGAGAACAATCCGTTCTTTCGCTGAGAATCCTGGGGCAGTGGTAACTCCAGAGAATATCGCCAGGAATATGCCCCGAGTTTTTGGAGCTTGGTTTCTGTACGTAGTCGCCCCCCGACTTTTCTTTAGGTTGCTAAGTCTAGGAACTGGGGAAGACGACGAAGATGAGGATTACCGTCAACAAGATGCGGCATCTCGGGATTATTTTATAACGGTGCCGTACAATATTCTCCCTGGCTTTGACGGACCCTCTAACTTCAGACTTAGGTTCCCCCAGCCTTTTGAACACTCAGTGTTAGCGGCAGGAGTTGACAGAGCCATTGATAAGTTTATCCTTGATGACCCGAATGCTTTTAAAGGGTATAGTCGTTCAGTGTATCAGTCTCTCTTTCCTTTATCCGATGCCCATTGGTCTGGGCCTTTCTCAACTTTTACTCAAATTCTCCAGAACCGTAACCACAGGTTCGATAGCCCCATTGTTTCAGATGTAGAGACACAGCTTCCTTTAGATATGAGGTTCGGCAATAAGTATTCTGGGTTTGTAGCTAAAATGCTTCAAGACTTAACTGGGGTGGATGCTCGGTATTACGAGTTTGCTACTCGAGATTTTGGAGCCTATTACGGTAACTTCGCAGTAGACTTGGATCGAGCTTTGGGCAATATGTCTCTTAAGCCTGAGCAAGATATAGGGGGTTTTGCCCTGGATAGTTTACTTGGATTTGCAAAGTACCAGACCCCTTCCACTCTGAGAGATGCGAGAACAATTTTAGATGAGGCGAAGGAAGGGAATCCTGCTTTCCAGGGGGCAGCGAAAACTGTTCGCTCCGCTAATAATGCTTGGTATAGAAGTGCTGCATCCGGAGATAACGAGGAGTCTGCGAAAATACGTAAAAGGATTCGGGATTATTCGAAAAAGACGGTGCGCGAAAAAAATCACTTACTGGGAGAAGGGTCTACTTTTGTTGAAGATTTAACTCGACCTCTCTCTAATAAAGCTTATCCTGGATCTGATGTGAGCCATCTTCCTGCTGATTCTGAAGTCAAAGTAGAGGCTCCTGCTATCTCTAAAGAGGTAGCTAAACAACTTGGAAAGAAAGTAACTCCGACTTTAGTTAAAAAACTTACAAATACAATTCTTACTGGGTATCCGACTGTCGTGGACGGGGATAGCTTAGTGATTCGGAATACCCCAATCCGTCTCATAGGGGTAGATGCGCCTGAGAAAAACCAGACTTGCATCGCGAATGGAGAAGAATACAAATGCGGGGAGACTTCATTAAAGGCATTAAAACTACTAATTGGAGATAAAAAAGTAACGTGTGAGGACCGTGGATCTGGCGGATACGGCAGAACACTGGGACTGTGTGCCGTAGATGGGGTACAGATAAGCCCCTGGCTGGCTCAGAATGGACACGCTGTAGCTTATAAAAAATTTGGAAAGGAGATGGTCTTCTACCAAAATCTCGCTAAAGACGATAAAGTCGGTCTCTGGGCAGAGGGAGTTACTTTTCAAATGCCTTGGGACTTTCGGAAGCACGGTCCTGACGAACCAAAAGGCAGCAAATAATGAAGATAGTATTTTTAGATGACAACACATTTGATTTGCAAGAGTACAGCAAAGTGGCTCAAGATGTGAAGCTCATGTTTGGGGATTGTTACTTTGTGTATTGTAAAACCACAGACGAAGCAGATGAAGAAGTTGAAAAGAATAATATCGGGTTACTCTGTTTGGATATGAATCTCCAAGACCAGCATGGAATGTTTGGCGGGCTTGCTTGGTTAGAGAAACTGATTCAGGAGCAGGATAAGACTTACCCAGTGATTGCTATGTCAGGGCATCCTGAGGTAATGGAAGCTGTTCGGAGAGTGACTAAGAGTCAGTATGTGGATACTTGGGATAAGGCTGACGGCGTAGAGGTTCTGAGAGATAAGATTATCAGTATGCTTCAGCGAAGTTCGGACCACTCTAGGTTAAAAAATCTAGAGGAGATGAGTTTAGAGCACACAGAAGAGTTGAGGAGTATCTGTAAAAATGTTGAGGCTATTGTGGGGTGCCAAACTCAGATTCTTGAGAAAGTAACTGGCTTGGCTTCTTCGGATGAGCGAGCATTTGTTCTTGTCTTTGTAAGGATATTCGGGAAAAAGGTTACAAATTTCTTTCGTCGGGTGGCAGGGTTTGAGGAGAAAAAATAATGTTCAAATTAGAAGGGTTACGTGCGTCTACCTTTACCGATGGCACCTTTGCTACAGGTGAAGGGTATACCATAATAAATAAAAAAAGAGCGGTTGCTTTACCCTGTAAAAAGGCCTTGAGAAAGTGGGTGAGGTTGTTTTTGCCGACAACGGGACAGAGAACTGTGGTTCAGGTTCTAGACGTTGGGCCGTATCTTTGGTGGGATGATTTCTTTGTCTTGGAAGGTAATAGGCCGTTAGTAGAGACCTATTATGAGAGTGGAGAGAGGTTTCCTAGTGAGGATATAGGGGAGCAATGTTGGAGCAAAGTCTCGTTTGCTGGGAAAGCTCCAAATTCTAGAGCTTCAGTGGACCTTACTCCCCCGGTATGGTGGGATCTTGGAGTGGGTTTAAGTGAAGAAGGATTGAGATCCTTTTCAACAGATGAGTTAGAGATGGAGTGGTTTGTAGAACCAAATTTAGATTCTGACAATGAGGATGAGGGGATACCAGAGTGGTTAAGGATTTAGTTTTATTTTTGTTGTTTAGCTCAGTAGTTAGCGCAGTTGCGGATTATACGAATACATTTGGGGAAGTATTTGTTTGGAAGAACCCCCATCAGTACTATCACGGTTCAACTTCTGGGCGAGTGAGCGCATTGCCTGTGAATACTGTTTATCTTACAGTTGGGTTTTATATTGGAAAGACTGAAGTAACTCAAGGGTTCTACACGAAAGTAATGGGGCATAAGTGCCCGGGGATTCAGTGTCCGAGTAGTACTTACGGTTCAAGTGACACTGACCCGATGTATTATTTATCTTATGAACACGCTTTAGCTTTTATAACTAAGTTAAACGCTTTAGAAAGTACGACAGCATATCGTCTTCCTACGGAGTATGAGTGGGAAGTATCATGTAGATACTTAGCATTAGAAGGGTTCGGTGCGGGGGGAGTTAGAGAAATGACTTCAACGTATTTAGGAGCGTATACCCTGTCTGAAGTTAGAGTAGATGATCCTATTGGTCTGGTCACTGGGACTTACCGAGTAGTGAGGGATCTTGGGTCATTGGATAAGGCAGGGTCTGGGGACCACTGTGGAGACAGGGAAGGGATAACGGATAAGGACTTCAATACCAGTTATACTGGGTTTCGGTTGATTTACCAACCTTAAATTAGGAGATAAATTATGGAAAGTATCACAGAGCTTATAATGGAGTGGCTACCTGCTATTGGAGCGTTTTTAGTTCCGTATATTGGGTGGGCAACGCATAAAATTATCGTCAAAGTCTTTGGTACGCTGGATGCGTATGTAGAGAATAAATGGTTGGGTAAAGGGGTTGAGATTGCTAGACGAAGCGTATTAGCAACCCATCAAACTATTATTCAGGATCTACAGCGTAGAGCTAAGGATGGGGATTTAACGGCAAATGATTGGAAAGAGGGAACTGCTGAGGCGAAGAGGGAAGCAATTAAGATGTTTAAGGGATCTTTAAGGAATGCCCCGAAAGCAGTTAGGGAAGTTTTAGAGGGGGAAGCAGGAGAGATGATTGAATCTGCTGTGATTGAGGCGAAAGCGATTAATCTGATGGTAGGTCCAGTTATGGACCCCTTAAAAGGTCAGGTTTCAAAATAGATTGGAGCTTGGCCGAATGGAATGAAGTTAGCTTGAAGTATAAGAAAGGGAATCTTAACTTTGGAGCAGATTTTGGGAATGGTAAGCCGAGTTATGGGTTTAGTTACCATGTGAAGTTTTGACTTGGTCTAGTCTATCACTAGTGGTTTAGTCATTTTTCTCTTCCTCTGCAATGGCCTTTAGTCTCTCATCCATTTCTCTTTCCTCTTCGAAGTCATGATCCTCAACTTCTAGAAGGATATTGCCGTTTAAAACGGACACCGCTTCTATTTTTAGAAACGTTACGGAGCCGTCATGCTTGGTGAGACACACCTCGACAATCTGATCCCCAGAGTAGGATTTATCTACCATTTCCTTTATAAGGCCCTTAACATCTTTGTTCATGCCACCTCCTTAAAAACTTCCTTACCCATCACTCCGCTCCAGGATTCGCGTGGAATTCTAGGGGTTTATTCCATGTCTTCACATTTTAGGAATTGATTGAAAAGCTCCTTACCCATGAAGTTTTTTAAGTTTTTGGTTTGTTCTTGTGCAAGTTCGTAAGTCTTGAATGCTTTGCGGGAATCAGAGTTAAATCCAGTCTCCCCGCACCAATCTTCAAAGTTAGAATCTATTCCGTAAGAATCTGAGAGAAGGCAATTGAAGACAGTGTAGAGAGTAGGGGGTTTAGGTCTGTTTTTTTTTATCTCGATATCCAAACCCTTGTGAGAATTCTAGAGTAAAGGTTTTGGGGCTGTTTCCAGGTTTTGAGACCTTGAACACGATACTAATTTGTCGATGTGAAATTCAACCTTTCTGACTCTCATCTGAAAGGGCTTCTAACAATTCTGCTTTCCAACCCTTAATATTGAGGTCATGAACGGTTGGAACATGAATCCCGTCGACCCTGATTCTTTGATTCCAGGTGCGGTAACTCTTTACCGACACTTCTTTCCCCCTTATCGTGCCTACCCACCAATACCAGTCGTTGGCATTGATCCTTCTCTTGTTGTAGAACTTGATGAAGCTGTCCGCGGAATCGTAAGCATCCAGCATTTCATACACTTCTTCTTTCATGAGCTCCCTTTCGTAAAAAGGCCGGCTTCTATGGACCAATGGTCGGCCTTAAAATCTGGCATATTTGGATTTGAAAACATTGGGGTACATTTTATTTTAAAGCTATGTTCAGTAATAAAATATCTAATGTTATTCATCTTGTTGTTGCTTTCCCCATCGGGCAATCAAGAATGCATCACAGCGTCCATGATCTTTGAGGTGTTTAGCTAAAGTTGGTGCGAATCCTGGGTATTCTCGTCTAACGTAGAAGACAGATTTTTGTTTAGGATCTTTACCTTGTTTTCTGTCTTCCATAGAGAAGAGCCCTTTTTGCCACTTGATAGGTCTCACAACGGTAATTGGGATTTGGGCAAAAGCCCACATTTGTTTCCAGCCGTGGTAGCTCCCCCCTAATGAGAAGTTAGTTTTTGGAGGCCAGTATGGGTCGGCATTGAGTTGTTCAATAAAGACTCGTCGAATGTCGTATTGCTTAAGCATCGCTCTTGCCCAGATTCCTGCAGTGTAGTCGTCTTCATAATCATAGACTTCGATACTAAAATGGTTAGTGAGGAGGACTGCTGCCCCGGGGGAAGATTTACCTTTTCCAGGGTCTATGCCAATTACTGCTCTGGGTTTCATGATCTATTCCTATCTTTTAGTTGTCTTGTAAAGGTGAAGCAAATTGAGTGATGAGCTACCGGGGCCATGTGTCCTAGGTATGTCCCATTTCTTAGGTAGAAAAAGTAGAGTTGGAGGTGTCGGCTTATTTTTGTAATTGAGACTTTCATGGTTTACTTAAGGCCCAGTATTTTATATGAACAGTTGTGTAACACGCTTTACACTTTGTAGATATTTCATGAGTGGTTACTGGCCCTTTTTTTGAATTGCGGGGAATCTCCACTTTCCCTGTTGCTTGGCAATTACCACAGGTGTAGCCCATTTTTCCGATCATTAGTCTTCCTTTTGGAGAGTTTGGTACAACTTAATTTGATCTCGTAAGTTCAAAATAATTTTACAGAATATTCCCCCTGCGTTAGAAAGAAAAGTTAACCCTGAGGGACTAATTAAAAGCATTCCGTTTATGTGAGCGTTGATGGATTTCATTGGTCCCGCTTTTGATTCGTCAGGGGCGTATCCCATGTTCATTAAAATCTCATAGCAGGTGCGAACATAGATGTTCATCGTTGACCCAGACTTTTTAGAAAGTATTCCTCCGCACTCTCTTAGAGCAAGCAGAATTCGGTCCACTTCTCCAATTCCGAGGGTATTGATCCGGGAAGTGCTAGAAACGCTCGTATACTGGCTTATATTGAGCCATTTGAAGTCAAATGGGGGTACTTTTGTTGGGTCAAAGGACATCCATTCATAATTTTTAGTTGGAGGAATCAAAACATAGGACCTATCTGCTTTAAGATCTGCCCCTTTGTATCTGTCAAATCTTAGTAAAGTTTGAGCCCCAGACTCAGGCCATTTGTAGTATCTATGGAATCCCTTCCTAGTTTTTACCATGATCCCTGTCTCTGGGACTTGAGCTTTGATAAATTTTTCAGAGGCTTCAGTGTCGGTATCAACGACGATGTAACCTGTTAAGTTTCCCATAATTGCGGCGTAACCGCACCCTTCAGGGAAGACTCCTTTCCATTGCTCTGTTTGGTTTGCTTTCCACTTAACCATTGGGGCCTTGCTACTGGGCCGAATTGGTATGATATTCCATCCGAGAGCTTGTAATTCTTCAACCGAGGGCTGGAACATTTCGTAAATCTTTCGCGGCGCAATTCATTGCACTGGCGCAATAGTCACACATCCAACTTGGAATGGCGCAAGCTTCGTAGTCTCCTTTAAGAAGAGATTCTACTCCTTTTGCTTGGGTAGCAATCCATGACAAAGTGGCTCTGGCTAGATCATCGGTTAAGAACAAATCATAAAAATACAAGCCTGGGGTTTTAGTTCTGGTGAGTAGGTGGATTTCTCCGTGTCCTACGTTTTCTGCGATCATGTATGAGAGTAACTGCAGTCCCCAGCTTTCTTTCCAACCTTTTCGTTTGGAAGTCTTGATATCTAAAACAGCTTCTTCGGTTTTTATGAAGTCGATAAACCCTATATAAGGGAGGGCAATGGTGCCTTTGATGTCGAATTTTTTACAGATTGAGTTGAATTGGTCAGGCTCAATTATGATCTTTTTTTGGTAGGCAGAAGCCTCTTTCCAGCTACGAGGATGGCTTAGATAGCGTTCTGCATTTGCCATATCTTCTGTGGCAATTATTTTTTCTTGTTCTCGTTCTTCAATTGTTTCTGTGACTTCGAAGTCCATGGATTTAGCTACTGCTTCTTCGAAGTTGATTCCGAATTGAGCTGCATCTGACATGGGCTCTCTATCACCCTTGATGTACTTCCCATACCAAGATCGTTGGCAGGTAGCAAAAAGGTTTAGTGAGCTAAAGCTTAAGTGTTTGATTGGAAAATCAGTCATCTTTGTACCCTTCCCATGCGCCTGTTAAGCACATTTCTCCAATGGCTCCGTAATTACAGATATCTTGCCAAGTATCAATCATGCTTTCACATGATGTTTCTTTTGTTTTACCTTTACTCCAGAGATTGATCATTCGTTCGATTTTGTCGGACAATCTGACCATGACTCCATCGGCTCCGAATTTACTTATATTCATGGGGCCGTAGTCATGTTGTTTCTTGTCGAAGAGTTTAATGTTATTGAGGATAACTCTAATGAACCTTTTGGTGTGGGGTTCTACACATTCCAGGTGGCTGTGGATTAAGCTGATGAGTTCTTCTGTTTGCTGAATTGAAGGATCAGGTTTCGCGCATAGTCCTGATTCGTTTCTTGAGGGTCCTAAGCTTATTGATTCGACTGGGGTAGTTTTACGTTTTTTGGCGAAGGGGTCTTCGGGGAAACAGGGGTCAGTAGGAAAAGGGTCCATTATCTTTCACTCCAATTGTTAATAGATTTGAAGTCCATTCCTAAGTAGGGGAAACTGGGTTTCCATTCTTCTACCCAAGATTGAACTGTTTGATTGATTTTTTCATAGTTAGAACTTGGGTGTCTAGCTACGATGACTTCATCATGGACATTGAGCATTGGAACTCCATGAGTATTCCAAATCCTAGACATGAGCCTTTTAGTTAGTTGGGCTCCAGAGGACTGAACAATGCTGTTGATAGCAGTTCTAGCTACGGACTTTTGGATAGTAAGTGCTGCTCCTAATAGTGCAGACATTACTGCCCGTTTTATAGTCTGTTCACCCTTCTCTTCTCGTCGGACTACTTTGATTCCTTCGTAACCAATGAAAATGGCATCGAAAGCAGTATCATTAGATCTTGGTAGCCTCCAGAAGAAATCTGCTGTCTCTGCCTCAAAGTCCCATCTTCTTTGGTAGTTCAACTTATCAGTGATGGATCTTCTCATATAAGAGACAGAATCAGTTGTCCAATTTAGAGTATCTCCTGTGGTAAATTCTCGCTCCACGCTATCTTTGAATTCCCGGATTCCATGGTATCTCTCGTAGAATCCTTCGAGGAGTTCTTCTGCGAGAATTTCCGAGACATTAATCGTTTCTGCAATTTTAGGGGCTTCTGCCCCATACGCGGAACCAAAAACAACTCCCTTAGTTTCTCCCCGATATTGATCGACGATTCGAAAATCCTTTTCTGGAGTTTCGTTTTTTCGGATAGTTGCTGCTTCGTCATAAGAATACTTCCCCTTTAATTTTGGATGGATATCTATTGCAGTAGCAAGATGAATATCTTTTCCTTCTCTGAGGTCTTGTTGCATTTGTTCATCTTGGTAAATAATCGCCATTAAGCCGATTTCTAGTCCTGCGAAGTCTCCTCCACAGGAGGTGAGGATTGCTTTTCTGATTGGCGATTTCTTTCCAATTCCCTGCCAGTTGAAGCCCCCAGACCCAGCCATTCGCTGTGTCGCGGTTCCGATGACTCGGAAATTGGGATGACCTTTAGAATCAGCCGTTTGAAGAAGTTTGACGCACTGGTCATAGGTTTGCTTTGCAGTACCGTATTTAACCAGGATCTCAGCATCTGGGTCCCCCTTTTTAGCTAGTTTTTCTAAGACGTATTTGTCACAATTTTTTAATTTTAGTTTAGGATGCTTGAGTTGGAAGTACTTTAGTTTCTGTTGTGAAGAGTTTATCTCGAAAGGGAAGATGTTACAGGCACTGAATAAGTCTTCACAGTCTTTTTTGAGTTGCTCTAGTACGTTAGTATCTAAGTCAAACCCGTACTGGTATGTGAACCCTACTATGTGGGACATATCGTCGTTATAGTCAGGTTCTGGCCTTCCCAAGTCTACGTAAAGTTCTTGGATGTACTTAACGTCGTCTTCTGCGTACTTCCAGAAGTTTTTAGACCTTGGATCTCTTCCACTTAATACTTCTAAACATTCTGATCGTATTGGGCCATGAACTTCTGGCTGGAAGAACGGGTTATGAGATTGCTCAGTTCCTCTGTCAGGGATGGGCCAAACGTCATCAATCTGTTGAGTTTCATGCCCTTTGTACTTCATTAAGGTTTTTAACTTGAAATTAGACTGGACTGAGAAACTCAGGTTTTTGAAGTTAGGGTCGTCTTCCATGTCTTGATGGATAGACCCCTTTACTGTAACTTCATTTGGTAATTTTTCTTGTAGCAACTTTGTAACATATTCAGATAGATCTTTTGCGACTGGGGTTGGGATCTTTTTAAGTGCGGCAATAGCTCTCTCGCCTTCTCTTTGGAATGTAAATTTTCCAAGAGGATGTTTAAGTTTCGCATGGCCTTGAAGATCTAAAGTGTCGCATTTGAATCGGTAAGTTCTTGGAGTAGAGCCACTTCTGTAGAGTACTGAAATATCGAAAGGGATATTGTAAGCGGCTATGACGATATTTGGGTCGTCGATTCTCTCTAGGAATAGGTCCATTTCCCAAGGTTCATGCTGAGGTTGGAAAGTTTTAACTTCACCTTTCTCTCCTTCGGCATACTGAACTAGCATACAGGGGCCAGCAAGGCCTACCGTTTCAGTGTCTAAGAAAATGAGTTCCTTAGTCATTTGGTATGCCGAAGGAGAGAAAGGTGAAGTTAAAACTTTCCAACCTCATTTTTGCTCCTTGAATTTTTCGTAAAGTTTGTCAATGTCTAGCTTTTCTGAGTCCAAAGCGTCGATTTGTCGATGAGTATTGGCTTCGCTATCAAACCATTCGTATTCGTTTTCGTACACAAAGTTTTGGAGGTCTTCTAGGGTCATGTGTTCTATAACTGTATTTGCGTATTCAGTAGCTGCGAATACTAAGAATTCGGGGTTAGATAAGAGTTCTTTTCGTCTTAAAAGTTCTTCGTAAGGTATATCAGGCATTACCATTTCCTTCTCGGTATAATTCGAGTATCTCTGATAAGGATTCTCGGCTTTCTCCGTTTAAAAGTAAATATTCAACTTGGCTATCGAAACCGTCGTTGTTGATATCTGAAGCTTCTTCACTTTTCATATCTGCTACTCTATCGTCTAGGATTCCTTCTGGCATTTTGTCAGGCCAAATTTCTTCAGCTTGAATTTTAAGGAGTTCGATTGCTTGTTCGATGATGCTCATTTACCATTTCCTCCTTAGTAACTCTAGTATTTGATTTTCACTAAAGTTGATGTGTTTTGTTAATAGGTCTAATAGATGTTCATCGAAAGTATCCTGGCAACAGAGGTCATAGATAGTTACCCCTGCCCAGTTAGAATTTGGTCTTTCAATTCTTCCTACTGCTTGTTTTCTCATTACTGGAGAAAGACCATTAGATTCAAAGATTCCGATTCTGCAGACTTTGTGGAGGTTCATTCCTTCTGTGAGTTGTGCGGAACAGACCATAATTTTAGTTCGCCCTTCTTGGAATCTTCGTAGATCCGCACCAGTATCTCTCCCGTCTGCGACAATGACGGCAGGATCGTGGATAGCCAGTCCTTTCTCAAGTCTGCGTTGAGCTTCAATGTGAGTACTAAAAATGACAATCCCTTCATTTGGATTGTCTGCGATGAAATCTTTGATCCAGTTAAGTTTGATGTTGTTATCGTCATATACCTCTTTGTCATCGTCTGTATAAAAACCAGAGGTAAGTTGTCTACATTGAGCAATGGCTTTCGAGAACGACAGATCTGTATAAAGTCCCTCTCTTGCTTCAAGCCAGCTAACAGGGGGTTGTTCGAGGTGAATTTTAATAAAGTGGACGGATGGAATATGGGCTTGGATGTCACTTCGAGCCACTGTGTAAACGTAAGGCTCAATAAACTCTGCGACGGCTTCATCGTCCCACCCTTTTATGACCCAAGTTTTTTCTCTTCTTCCAGGTATCCAATCTAAAGTAGGAGCAATACCAAAGGTGTGCATTAACGGCCCTTTGTCTTGAGGTAGGGCCCCTGGATGCCCAGTGTTAATGTGACGCCAATCTGCTGCCCCCTCTGAAGAGGTAGGAGTGGCAGTCATACCTATAGCAAGTTTGCAAGAGTTTGCTAGTTTTTGGCAAGTCTTAGATCGTTGTGCTCTAGGGTTTTTTGTTCTCAAGTTTTCATCAAATATTACTGCCTTATACCCTAGATTTAAGTACTTCGAAACTGTCTCATGGGCATAGGTGATAAGGTGGGGGATTTCAAAACCCCATTTCTCAGCTTCTCTCCTCCATTGGTCATGTAGGTATTTAGGGGCAACAACTAACGACTTTGTGTTGGCTAGGTGTAACGCCCCTAAACCCATAATGGTCTTTCCTGCTCCCAGAGGAGCGATCAATGACTTGGAGTATTTCATGCCATTTTTTAAGAAAGTCTTAACTTCTTTGAAGAAATTGATTTGGTATGTCCGAAGGTGGGCTTTATCTTCGGGCGGTAAACTGGAGTTAATTCTGTGAAAACTGGGAAAATCCTTTTCTGTTTCAAAAGGTTCTTCAAATTGAATCTTAGGCCAAGGGCTTAGTTGGGCTCCGTTAATAAATCTTGCTGACCATTCTTCTAGGGGAACTAGCCAGCCGTAATGGCTCCCATTTCTTTTGGCGTATTTTGCTCCTAGTTTTAGTTTATCTGTGTCGCTTAGATATTGAGTGAACCAGTATCTCCCGGCAGGGATAAACTTTTTTTGGTAGTCAGTTAGAAGTTCAGGCCTAACTTCAATTGCTTTCCATTTTTTCATGGCAATAGAGGGAGTGGTAAGAAGGTCGGAGAGAAGCAGGACTTTCACCCACACCCCCTCCGACCCTTAAAACCACTAGATCAAAGTACTGGGAAATTATTCCCAGGCTCCCGCAGGAGCTTTATGTTTCCAAGCTTTAAGCAAAGTATCTTGCTTAATGATTTCTTGAGCAACCATTTCCAGACTTTCCCTAGGGATTCTGTCAAAAGTGTACTGAGTAAATCGTCTTGGATCATGGTAAGTAAAACCTGAAGTCTCTGACTTCTTCAAGTTCTCCTTGTGATTCTCGAGGTTAATTTGAACCAGTTTTTGCTGTGGGAATTTTGCATCTGGCAGGAATCCCCAGTACTTGTCAGCTAGGCCACAAGTCTCGAATTCAGCGATAGTTACTACATCATCAATGATAAGAGCTAGAAGGTATACCCTTCCCATTTTCACGGCTTGGTTACTCTCATCTTTCTTATGCTCTGCGTGTAGCCGTTCAAATTGTTCCATGCTCTCTTCTGTCTCGTAGGCTTTCACATACTTGACCTTACCCTTATCGTCTTTAATGGACTTACGGATCATTCGAAGGTTTTGAAGGACTGTAACCTGGTAGCCTTCCTCTAGGACTCTTGCGTTTCCGCCAGAGTAGAGGTGCATATGGTTATGGTTCTCCAAGGTTTGTTCAATGGCATGGTGCATTTTTAAATAAGGTAGTGCTTCGTCTGCAGCTTCTTCTGCGGTAATAAGCTCTCCGGTTAGAATCTCAGCAAGGGCAGAGTCTGTAGGGATCGAAACCCCGCCAAGCTCTATTAGCTCTGTTTGAGCTTCTACAACGGCGTTTGCTTGTTTGTTTTTTGCCATGTTTAATTGTTCCTTTGTTTGTAAGAGGTAGACTTATTTGTCGATAACAAAAACTGGCCTACCTGTTGAGTTTAAAATTTTATAGATATTTACGCGGTCCCCCTTTGTGAAGAAAATCATGCTGGTCTCTCGGTGGAATTTGAAAATGCCAAACCCCTTGGAGTCAACAATTCTATCTACCCCTCCAGGTACTCGGGAAGGTGGGTCTAAGCGTACATACCCCCCAGAATAGGAGACAGTCTTAATTATGCCTTTAGTAACTTGCAATTGAAGTTGAGCAAGGCGTTGTTCTTGGGCTTGTCTGTCTTCTGGGAGTCTCTCCCCGAAAGGGATGAGGTATTTCTCTTCTTTTTTAAACCCGAAGAGTGCAGGTTCGATGAAGACTGCTTCAGCAACCTTTTCCATGTTTGACTGTTCCTTTGTTTAAATGTTTGGCTGTTTAATGAGTGTTTCGCTGAAAGCCGCGAACTGCTATTATTTTACCATGTTTGTCCTTAATTGCCATCCCTTTTGAGGTGTCAGGAGAAATTAAATCTTTTCTCTCTGGGCAAGTATCTAGGACCATAGAGGACACTAGTAACAGGACGTTTTCTTGTTCTGGCGGAAGAGTAGTGTCTACCTTATCTAACTGTTTAATCTTGGTAGGGACTCCGTTGATTGGAGTTGTGTCCTCCATAGGGATATTGCATCTGACGCTCATCCCAGACTTAGGGAATATGCGGGTTTCACCGTTAAACTTAACAGTGACGTCATGCATGGTTAGATTAAGTATCTTGTACTCTTTTGTCATAATCTGGGAAAAACGATTATATCACTATTGGATACGTTGCAAGCCTTACAAGAGTTGCAGTTTATATCGTTAGTATAATATAAACACATTTTTCCGACAAGATTCGTGAATTTTTCCGTTTCGAGTTTCCTTTCCAAAACTTCTTTTTTAGGATGTTTGGAAAGTATCACAGGTTTCCAGCCTAAGTCGATAGCTAGTAAAGCTAACTTCTCAGACTCACAAGAAGCTCTGAGGAACTTACGGAGCCATTGGTTATGTGGCTGCTTCCAATAGTGAGTGTAGCCTATTGGTGTAAGTCCCTCATTCAACACTTCTTGGAGATCTAATTTAAGGCGATTTGCATCAACGGATTCGTGACCTGCGTCACCAATTGCTGATATTCGAACTATTTTAGAAGTAACGATTCTGTGAGAAAGAGCACTTTCGATCTTGTACCTCTTGGGGGAGGTCTTGTTTACTTTTTGAACTTGTCCTAATGCAAGGACTGTAGTCCCGTTATATGCATAACAAGAGGATCGGATTGGACATTTCTTACAGGTAAGTCTTGTCTTCTCTTTAGTTTCTCCTATCCAGGCAGTTGGTACGTCTCCGGTCTTTGGGTTCTTACTCCGTGCTGTCCACAAAATCTCTGATGTAGGTTTTGCGTTTAGCGTCGTAGTGCCATTGGTTTCCGTTGTTGTAGTCATCTGTGATTATTTCCCCGTCTTTGGGCTCATTTGGTAGGTCTTCTTTTGAAAAACCCGGTTTGTCTTGTGAAAGATGAGCCTTATTAGTCATTCTTGAGGTCCTTTCGGTAACTCGTTCTAGGAATTCCCGTAAAAAGTCCTACGGGGGGGGTTTTAAGTATACCCCGTAGGACTTTTAAACTGCTAGGGAAGGATGGGTTTTCGACCATATACCCGAAAGAAAGTATTCTCGGCTTCTTCCCAGAATGATTCATTGCTGAGAACTTCAGGGCGCTGGTAATACTCTAAAGAGCCACCTTCACCTAACAAGTTCTTTTCCGCTCGACCTTCAATGTAGGGTCTTGTGACTTTGAAGCCTTTTCCCGTACCTTGTCGAGTTAATGCAGAAAGTTGCTCGGTCTCTTGGATAGTTCGCAGTACTTGAAAGTCGGTCAGATGAACGACAGTTCGAATGCTAACGCTTACTGCGGGTTCAACTTCATCAATAACTTCTGCTTCTACTTCAGTGGTGCTTTGGGTTTGTTTTCCCATGGTTTTACTCCTTTTACTTGGTTATTCGTTCCAGCTTTATGACTCTATCGAAAAGAGCTACGGGCTTCCAAGTTTCTATCTCATTTAGGCAGTGGTTAACACTTTCTAATAAGGCAGTTTGTTTTCCCATTACTTGTTCTCCAAGAGTCCTGATGTTTAGGTTTTCAAGAATCATCTCTGCAATTCTTTTTTCTGAGGTGCTTTCTTGTGCCCAAAATCGGGTTAAAAATCTTTCTGAGATTTGGTCTGTCACTTCATCAGTATCGTAAGTGAGCTCTTCTGCTAGACTTTTATAGTCTATGCCGAGTTCTGAGTAGTCTATATCGAGGAAGTCGTAGTCAATTTGCTGTCCTAGGTCGTCATAGTCTAGATCCTCTGCCACTTTATTTATGATGCTATCTCTTAAAGAGTCGTTCTCCGCAAAGATGTTCCTAGCAGCGTCAGTTAGTAGATCTCCTGGGATAGCTAGGTCACTTGGCTGGATAGAAAGGTGCTTGGTGATCTCGCTGTAATCTAAAGTTGCTGAGAACCTATTGTAGTCTATCGGAATTGCTGAATAGTCGAGGTTGTTATTCTCAAAAGCTTCTAAAGCTTCTGAGAATTTTAATTCAAGTGAAGATTGTAGAGTTTTTAAGGTGCTAACCTGGTCCTTTAAATGCTGTTCTGAAGCTTTTAAAGCCTTCAAGGTTTTAGGAAGGGTGAGTAGGTTAATTAAAAAGTTAATCATGGTTTGGTGTTCTCCTCGCAGATTTTGCATTTTGTTCGTTTTGGTCTTTGCTTATAAGCCTTTTGGAAACAGCTAAAGCAAATTTGATAGCCAGATGGAACTGGGCCTTCGATTTGTGAAACTTTTAAGTCTCTATGTTTTTTAACCAAGTACTCTTGTGAGGGCATGGTGGGCTATTATCTGTTTCGTAATTCCTTCTGCTACAGCAGGGACTACTGCGTTTCCAAGTAGAAATACGGCGTCCTTTTTGTTAGAAGGAAGGTAATATGAAGGGGGAAACCCCATGAAAGTCTTAATTTCTTCGGTAGTAAGCATTCTCATAAAGTCATTCTTAATTACTGCCCACCTTTCCTTCGTAGGTATGGTTCCTATTGGGCGATCTAAGGATCTTCCTTGGTTTGTACCGTAATACCCAATTAAGAACTCTCTACCGTATCTTTTTCGTCCCTGTTCAATTTTTTTCAGGGTGGACTTAGCTCGATTGGGCAAGTAGATTTCTGTCCAAGGGGCTTCAGTTTCTTTTATTACTTCTTTTGCTGAGATTTCCGGGGTCTCAGTAGGGAATTGAGGGCATGGGAGAAAGTCGTTGTTACTTTCATGTTCGAAAATAAGAAAAAGTCTTTCTCGATCCTGAGCAATTCCAAAGTTTTTGCTATTTAAAGTATGGGAAGTCAGGCAGTACCCTAAATTTCCCAAGATATTGATCCAGGGGTAGTAAAGTTCCCACTTTTTAAACTCCACTACATTTTCAACAATGATGTATTTAGGCCTTTTAAATTCAGCCATGGTTGTCACTGCCCAAGCTGTTGCGCGACTAGCATCAAATTGAGGAGATACGTAGTTTCCTTTTGCTCTAGAGTGGGTGGTGCAGGGGACAGAGCACCAAGCTATATCAAAATCAGGGAGGAGGGTGAAATCCATCTGATTCATATCCTGGGTAATGTGCGTTACATCAGGATGGTTAGCTTGGTGCCACTTAACTGCGAGTGCTGAATGATTCACTGCAGCTAAAAGCTTGGCCCCTGCACTTATTAGCCCTAAGGAGGCCCCTCCTGCTCCGCAGAAGAAGTCGATAGCTGTTAAAGTCATTCTTCCAATGGATTTGTAAGTTCAATTCCATGTTGAAGGTTAAGAAAACTGATTAGACTCTCAGAAGCTTGAACAGGCATTAGATGTCGTTTAGCTTCAAGAGGGAAGTTATAGATACTTAGTACCTGAGGGAATGCCTCAATGAGTCTCTTGGTAGTAGTGAAGTTCGCTAGGTATCTTTCCATCTCTTCTCGAACTTGGCGTCGTGAGAGTTGTTGGGCATCAACGGCTTTATCGACAGCTTTCCGGGTTTTTTCGTATTTTTCAAGATTTTCCCAGATAGTTGCACCAGGTAAAGGTTTGATAGTGGGACTCCAGTTGTCTCCAGCTCCTTTAGGGACGGGAGGATCAGGATTTACTGAAAAGTAGTGATAGGCATTATCAGCTTTCTCTTTTAAAAGTGGAAGTTCTTTTAAGAATTCTTTTTGATCTGGGAAATCGACATATACTCGATCTGTGCTAGAGAAAAGTTCTGGGTGTTTAAGCATAAAATCGGTGATTTCTTTTGATCGTCCGTAATAGTCCCTGTTCAGTGCGTAGAAAAGCTCTTCATAAACGGCTTTTCTTTCTTCTTCGTAAGCTTCGTTTAGTAGGGCGAGTTCTTCATCGTGGGATTTTGCTGCTTTGATCTCTAGGATATCGCAGATTTCTTCTTTCATCTTTTTGGTTAGTCGTGCCATGTTGGTCAGTCCTTTTTGTTAAAGTGTTTGGTTGGTTTCTTTTGAGAGATAGGGATATCCTTCTCAATTTTAAATTTCGTCGTCTTGGTCAGCCCTTTCTGGGCAGTTACACCATTTTTCAAGGGGTTCATTCCAGCCATCTCCTGCGGTGTGGATTCTAGAGTCGCAGTCTACACACCATTTTCCTCGGTCAATGAGGTCCATGGTTCGGTATTCGTACTCTTCGTCTGGACTTAGTTCTTTTTTCATTTCCTCGTCCATTTGATTTTGCAATTAGATGCTATCTCTCCGCTATCTATTGATCTTGTGATTAGTCCCGCCTCTTCAAGCTCTAATAGCATTCTGTGAATGTTTTGAGCTTTTATATTCAGAGCTTGAGTCAGTTGTCTTTGGTTGATCCCGCCTGTTTTGGGTACGTGAGCTAAGACCTTATCTTTGTGTGTCACTTTTCCAGGTCTTGCTTTTAGGTACTCGTTCATAACTCACCTTTCAGTTGCTTTAATCAAGTGGGCTTGGGCAGCCCTAACGGCATAACCCAAATTATCTCTGACGTTTGCTTTGGCGTGTCGCCAATGCATTGGCTTCATTCTGGCAGCTCGATTTATTCCGGCAGCGTAAACAAATTCTTCTCCAAACATTACCTTATACCCGAACTTGTCGGTTATAAGGGAATAGCCTTTCTCCCCTAGGACACGGCTTGCTTTTTGAAGTTTTTTGTATTCCCAATCTCCCATCATTTTTTACTCCTCGCCTCGGCTAACTTTATGAACTTACTAACCCCGCCCAACCCCCATTCAACAGTTCCAATCTGCCGACTCAAGCGACGTATCAGCATATCGTGCATATGTTTGTCGCATTCGTCTTCGTATTGTTTAATTTCTTCCGGTGTCAGCCTCCAGCGTATTTCGTGACCGCCTGTTAGCTTGTGTAGTGCTTGGTCGTATTCTTTGCTTAACATCATCTCTCTTCCTCAATCGGCCCCAAAAACTCCCTGATCCAGTTCTGCGAAATTAAAAATCCTTGCCTACCTGGGATAGAACCTGATAGGCAAGGATTTTTTAGTGAGGTATTGGTTAGTCTAAATCAGGATCATACGCTCTATCTACTTCACCATCAACCCATTCCATAGCTTCTATAATCCATGCACCGGGGTTATCTTCTTCATCGTCTAGCCAATGGTAAGGGGTTGCCTCGATCTCCCCGCATTGGCCTTCAATAATTGAGCCAAGACTAATCACGGGACCATACCTAAAGGTATCCTCTATTTTAATCCAGGCCCCGCACTCTGTATCTTTGTAGACTCTTCTCTCTAAGTCTTCAAGGTCTTCACAATCCATACTCTCAAGTAACCTTTCTAAAAACTCAAGATAGTTGTAATCGAAATCCATCATATCAACCGCTCAGGCTCTTGATACCTACTCAAAATTTCGTCATACTCTTTTGGCCGAATCAACCTTACCCTCCAGAACATCAAACAAAAGCTTCCACTTTCTATCCCCCCATTCGCGTCTGGTGAAATGCCCATCAAGTGCCATGCGGATGTCACTCATCTTTGGCGGGCCACTACAAAAGCACCACGCTTCATAAGCTTTTAATCCGCGAATAATCTCCTCATCCGGCTTACCATCAAAATTAAGATAGTTAACCAAGTCAGCGTGCCAACCGGCGAGATCATCTTTGGAAATTTTGCACGCCTTCACATTATCTTCGTTTTGAAAAAAAGACTTAGCGTAACCATTGGTGTGCTCTAAAAAACGATTAAAATACTCCATCCTAGTTGCTCCTTATTAAGGGGTTAGTTGTTTTGATATTGGAGTTATCCTTTCTTCACTGTCCACTTGTGGTAGATGTCTCTGATGAAGAGTTGATTAGTTGAGTAGTAGGTATTTTTTCCGTTTATCATGTCCCATTCTCTAGTTCTAACTATCCAGCCTCCAGGGACTTCGAGTCGTTCTGTTTCGGAAGAGTTGTCGTGGGTTACAAGTTCCCAGTTCATAGGATGTCTTCTCCCTCTTCGTTTATGAGGCTTATGTAGCCCGTTAGTTTGAAAGTATTTACCCATTCTGCATCACAACTAGTGCACTCAACTCTTTGTTGATACCCCCCGCTATATTCTACAGGGGGTTCGGGGGTATTGAGATTCTCTTCTCGGCAAAAGGGGCAATAGATCCCCCCTGTTGCAATGTGGTAGGCTTGGATAGTTGGTCTAGTCTTACTTGGTTTTCCGCTCACGCTATTCTCCTTTAATGCAAAAAAGGGAGTCAAAATTACTTAAGACTCCTTTTTTTAGTTTAGTTGAGCTTATTGAGGGTAAAGGATCTTTGGGATTTGTTGAACTAGTCCCAAGGTTTTCTTAATTTCAGCTTTTTCTTTGCTTTTAACCGTCTTAAGTAGCTTAGTGAGGAGGCCATCTGCTTTTTGAGCAACATTTTCTGCTCTTTTGATAGCGTCTTTTTGAGCTTGGTAAGCCTCTCCTTGACTTTTAAATTGGGATTGGAGGGCAGCATAAAGGGCTTGGTTTTCTAAGAAAGCTTCTTTGTATTTCTTGGCCTCAGCTTCGATAAGGTTAATATCTGCGATAGCTCCGAATAAGTTCTCAATTATCGGCATTTGTGGTCTCCTCTAAAAGATTTAGGTCTACTTGGTCATTATACAGGAACCAATCATTGATGTGTGAGCCCCAATGTTGGGCTAAAGGGATGATTTCTTCTACAGGTCTTACACTTTTCAGAGCCCAGTCGCTTAATGGGAGGGTGAAGATCCCAATTGAAGCTTTAGGGAACCCGGCATTGAAGCCCATGGCAAAAGAGACTCTGATAAGTTGAGAGGGGATGTGAACTTCGATTCCAACCCCATTAACTGCGAGAGTGCTAACTCTGAAAATTGATCCTATTGCTTTTGTCATTTCAGCGCTATCATTTTCCATTTGCTCTAGAGGGGTAGCGTCTTTTTGGTAGTTTGTCCTAACCTTTGGTAGTTTTACTCCTCCATGTTTTACTAAGACATCAATGAGTTTATTTAGGAGAATGCGACTTTGGGTGAGGTTGAAGAGAATTTCAGTCATTATTTTTTGCCTCTTGGATTTTTTGAATTGCTCTGTTTTCTAAGATTTTAATGAGCGTAGCATTAAACTTTGCTTTAGTGTAAATAGTGGCATTAGTTTTTAAGCCGATACATCTGTCTATGGAGGCTTTTAAATTGGCGAGAGGGTCAGAGAAACCAAAGGCTATGTTCCACATAATTACCCTTCTGTAGAATTCGTCTTTGTTCTTTTCAGAGATTTTGTCTAATCCAATTGCCAAGGTTATGAAAATAAGGGTTTCAACGTCTTCTTTTAATCTGTATAAGCCATCTTCTGTCTTGTTGTACAGGTCCTCTGTATCTTTTATTTTGTTGAGGTCAAAATTTAAGGACATCTTGTACTCCTAGATCCATCCAAGGACCTTTGTCTTCTGGTCCTTTTGGAGTGTCTTTGTCACTGTTGTTGTTAATTTGAGCGTAACTTGCTTTTGCGTCGAAGCCCCCATGTTTTTTAACAACTTTTAGCACTACTGAAAATGGGACATAAGGGAAAACACAGCTAGAATGTTCCAGGGGGTCTTCTTCGAAAGGTACGATTAAAGGGTCTACTTCCGAGGGGAATCCTATTTCTACTTCAGTGTAGTTAAAGTCTTTCACATAGGAACTTCTTGGATTGCTGTAGGCAGAGTTTGAACCTTGAACGGACATACTGAATCCGTCTTTGCAGATTACTCTAAAAGAACAAAACCCTCTTCTTATTTTATCAGGGGTTTTAACGTATCTAATATTTAAAAAGGTTCTGAGCTCTTTTTCGTCTTCTTTTTCGGTCATTTTGGTCCCCTTATTCAGTGATTTCCAAGTATACTCGCAGTCTAAACAAATCCATTCTGAGTATTTCCCAAGAAAGTTCTCTTGTTCTACATTTTTGCATTCGCATTTTGGGCAATGGCCTTTTGGTTTCGTCATAGCACTTCCTCAGGAGGGTAGATTTTCGTCCAGTGTGTAATTTCAGAATTGGGAATTGCTTTTCCACTTCCTGCTAAGAACCAAGTATTTAGGGTCCCTGAGTATTTAAGTACTCGGTATGCTGCCCAGTTGTTTCCGTATGGAGTGGTTCTCGCTAATATTACATCAGAGCGTGGGGCATTTGAAATATCTGAGTTCCAATAGTTGGGTTTCATGAAAGAGCCTTTAATAATTCTGCTTTTATCGACGATACTTCTACCGCTTTATTAAAGTTTGAATACAAAAATGCTTTGGGGTGTTGAATCAATGTGTAAAGGTTATCTAGAGTTTTCATACAACCAACACCCCTCTTTCATTTGCAACTTGATACATGATGGTTGCTTAATTCCGTAGGATATGCGCCCGGACATCGTCACTCACTTAGTCATGTTGTTCGGCATCCTCCAAGTATTCCTGGTAATCGTAACCAGTTAGTTTACAAGCAAATTCGATATCATTTACTTTGCTTTCCCAGATCAGGATTCCTCCTTCGTTGGTGTAGCTACCGCAGTTGCTCCCAAGATCCTCGTCTGCGTATTCTGCGACGAATCTATCGTTAGGGAGGAGTTCTGCTAGTTTTTCAAAAATAGGTTGTGGGGTACTCCAAGCAGTGTCGAAGTAAATTGTGAGAGTTTCTTCGTTAATGGTAGAGTTGTATGCTCCCCATTTTGTTCCCCAGTGGTGGATTCTCCATCCATACCAATCAAAGTGTCCAGTTTCTAGTTTTGCTTTGATCATTCGTTCAGCACCCTCTTTTACAGAGTCACTGAGTTTTTCGAATTTCTCTTTGGTTATTGGGTTAAAACTAAACCCCATTGTGAAGTCGATACCCCTTTCTTTGCAGAGGTAGTTAGTTGCTTCGGCTACTTCATTGGAGATGCTGTCGTTTGAAATGATTTCTGGCATGGGGATTATGGTGTTGAAGTCTACGGATTCTTCTTCTTTATTGATGAGAAGATCAAAGCCTTCTTTTGTTTCGAATTTGATTTTGGTTGATACATGATTTGGCACTTTGGCTTCCTTTGCAGTTTGGGTTTCCTATTTCAAAGCAAAAAGGACACTCCGGACATTTACAGTCCGAAGGGTCCTCTCCACAAATTTCACAAGGGGGGAACTCGTCGTAATATGGATTAATTCTCTCTCTCCCTGGCTTTGTTAACGTCTACTAGAGAGTGAATTGAATCCTTAGTTGGGTTAAGTTTGGTTGCTTCACGTAATTTCTTTACGAACTCTTCCCCTTCTGCCAAGATTCCGTCGTTGAGTTCCCGGATCATGGTGTGTAGGTAGATAATTACATCCCTTGAACTATGGTCAGCAAAGAAGCCTAAGATCGAGCTGATGTGGGTCTTCGTAAAGTTAACTGCTGATGGGTCTAGAGTATCTAACGGCAATAGCCTTAAGACTTCTTCAGTGACCACATTGAAGTACTCTATGGTTAGAGCTCCAGAAACTTCCTCTTCCTTTGCGGCATTGAAGAAGTAGTTTGACCACTCTTTCGCACTTAGATCCCAAGTTGCTGTTCTCTCTTTTCCCAAGTCTAAGGGGTAGAACGCTAAGTCTCCGTTTGAGTAGACGGCTGTTACTATTCCAGTCACTGTGCCGTTTAGTGGACTTGTGAATTGGATTGGTTGGTTTACTTCTGGGATGAAAGGCCAATGTTGTATGTCTTTAGGCCAGAGGTCTTTGTTGTCTCGATCTGCGATAACAATTGGAGCGTTTGTGTTTTGATCTGTGATAGTGATTTCATTCATCGTTAAGTAACTCCTTGTTGATATGGGTCATTGCTCCTAGCACTTCGTTTAATTGTTCTTCGCCAATCACTTCTCCTAAAATCTCTATGATTGTGAAGATATGAGTGGCTCCAAGTATTGAGGCTCTTGGCTTTGGGCTTTTTAGCAGTTTAACAATTGTTGCAACTGCTTTACTGATTAGCCGTTCTTTGGAAGTGAGGTGTCGGGTTAGAGAGTCCAATGTTTCGGACACTTTCTCTTGTTCAGTTTTAGGGGGTTTAAATTCCATTAGTTTTTAACCTTTTTTAAGTCCTTTACGAAATCTTTTCCGCCTCGCTCCAGTCCTTCATTTAGAGACTTCACCATGAGATAGATCTCTAGGACGTGCTCCATTGAAGTCAGGTCTGCGAAGTAGGCGAGAGTTGTTGCTACATGAGTTTGAACGTATTCAAAGTTATTTTTGTCTACGTCTTCTACGTCTAGCAGTCTTATTATCTCGTAACCTACATTAGCGTATACTTGTTTTGGGTCCAGGTCCTTCGTAGTCTCCATTAATGCTTTGAGAATTGGATTGTTTATGTGGTTTTTCACTGAGTGCCCTCCTTAGGTTTGTGAGTCTATCTTTGTTTCCAAGTTTTTAGTTTACATAAAAAAAATTTTTAATGAGAGAGACTTAGGGAAAAATCCTTAAGTCTCTCTCGTTGTGGTCAACTAGGAGGTCGTTTAACCGAATAAGTCCATTTGACTTTGGACTGTTGGCTTGTATTCGGGTTCTTGGTCGTATTCTACTTCGATTTTGTGTCTCCCCGCTGACCCTCGATCAATGATGGCCCTCTCTTTTGGGACATCTATCAACATCGAGTGCCTGAACCAGACTCCTCTGGCGATGAGTTCATCGTCCTTGTCATCCGCTGAACATTTAGGGGCAAAGACGTATGAGGAGGCTCCTGTGGAGAATATTACTTCCCACTTTTGACAGTAAGGTTCCAACTCATTGAAGTCGATGATGAATCCTGCTAGGTCATAACATTCGTCATCTAACATTTCCTGAGTCTCCTTCAGCTCGGGGTTGAATATCCCCCAATGCTCTCTTACTTCGCTTGTTACGTCCCTTACAGGTCCGATACAATTCTGGAGCTCGTGTTCCTCTTCGAGATCTCGTCGGAACTTTTCCATCTCTGTGTCTAAAAATCCTGCTTTTGATAAGGGCTGATAGACAAGAATTCTTAAGTTTTCATCATCCCTCATCATCCCTACGAGTCCCGGTGCAGAGATCTCTTGGGCGATCTTATGCAACTCGAACCAATTGGCCTCTCGATTGGGGTAAGAAGCCTTGATTTCTTCCAATTCTTCGGCGGATAGTTTCCTCTGTAACCAAAGAGAATCTTCGGCCCGCCCAGTGTTCTTGGTCCCACCTTGTTGGTGAGATTTCTTTATCTCGTAGTTGGTTGTTTTGAGGACTTCGTCTGTTACGGTCTCTACGATGGCACTCATCTCCCCTTCGAGAGCTGAGTTAAACGAGACCACTCCTCTATGTCCTCGGTTATTCGGTGCGAGCTCTTTGAATTGCGGGGCTCCTTTCCGAGCCAATGACATTGAAGCCCAATGCTCTTGTAGTTGAGAGTTGAGATCCTTGATAAGGCTTCCGAACTCTGGGTCTAGCTTGGTCTCAATGACCTTTTCTAGAATTTCTTTTGTGTCTAAACCTTGAATCACCCTGATCTGCTTCTGGGATACTGCGAATTTCGGTCCCATATTTAACTCCTTTACCTGATTTAGTAAGGTTTGCTTGTCCATATTATTTAGCCTCCTAGCTAATGTAGATCTCCTCTTCGAAGATCTTTTGAGTTTGTTCTTTTGATAAGTCCCGTCCCTTGAATTGCTCGAGGAGATCCATTACATCTGTCTCATCTGCGTCTAATAGATGAGCAAAATTCTCCTTAATCATTTTCATGATGAGTTTTTGCTTGTTAGAGCTTGCCTCTCTCCAAGCTAGAGCTATAAAGTAGGCTCCTTCTAGCACTTGGAGTTTCTCCTGAATCATCAAGTCAATTTCGTCGTCACTGAGGTTTACTACCTCGATGACATCTTGGGCCCTAAGGCCTCCGAGAACACTGTATGGTAGTTTCACTTTATCTCCTTATCTCCTTATCTCTCTAACTCATTACAGCGAGCTATTGCTGCTTGAGTTAGAGAAAGTCGAGGAGTCTCCTCCCCGTACTGAGCTGTTTGATCTTCAATTATTTCTTCAGGTGTCCACTCCTCTTTCGAGGAGATAACGAATTCAGAATCTCCGGTTTTGAGGCCATCCAGATAGCACTGGATTTCCTCTTGTTCGTTATCTCCATCCTCGAGGAAGATGAAGTGGAAACTACTTCGTAGGAAATTGGGGCTGTTTTGATCCTCAATTTCCAAGGTTAATACGGTTGTTACGTTCATGTTCTTCTCCTTAATAACAAAAAAATGAGGCACTTAGTAGCTAGGTTACTCTAAGAGTTTTAAATTCTCAGGGTCTAAGTCGCTAAGTGCCTCAAGTAATTAATTTTCTCCCCCCAAACCTCGGAAGGAACGACGCAGTTTTCAGAGCATCGGAGCGAAGCGGAGATGCTACCCCGGGCGGTAGCCCGGGTCAGTCGTTGAATTGGAAGATGGGCTGGCGTCTTCTTAGGGAGTAAGTTCCGTCTGTCATCGTTTCTAAGAGTTTTAGGAATTTATCTGCGTCTGATCCTTCTACGGCAATAAGCTCTGAGACTTGCTTATTGTCAGGAACAGTTTCCCACTGTTTGAGTCTTAGTTGAGTTCTAGTGATGGAGAAGGTTGTTGTAGTGCCGTCTCCTGAAAAGATCTCAATTTTCTTAACTAGATTCTAGTTGTGTCTAGGTTGTGAGAAAGTAATCCTCACGTTTTTAATCTCAAGTTCTGTCATATAAATTACTCCTTACATGGGTTAGGTATAAATTAACTTAGTTTATACCCACCCCCCACACTTTCTGTGAACCTTAACCCTTCCCTAATGCCACCCCCGCCATGCCCCCACGCATCCCCGCCCGAAGCGCTTGCGCGAGGAGACGGTCTTCGGAGGCGTCCGATTTCTTGTTTTGTAGGTAGATTGTGTATAATGTAAATAAGATGTAAATAACGTGACTCAATATTTTTGGAGTGTTATGGGTACAAATATTCAATCATTAGGGTTAGACCCTAAAAAGTTCAAGGTGGAATTGATTCAAACACTGGATGAATTGTTTGATAGACATGGTGAGAAGTTGAACACAAGGGCGTTGTTACCAAATGGATTAACGTTTAGGCAGTCGTTATTTGTTGAGTTTTTTATAGCAACTGAGGGACGAGCTGAAGAAGCGGCTAGACTTGCTGGGTATCAAAATGAGAATGAAAGTTCGTT